>Ga0115564_10000084_pt1 | contig 90573 bp, 95 predicted proteins | sample COGITO_mtgs_1105_7_FD_88680 | JGI IMG/M metagenome (GOLD analysis project Ga0115564, IMG submission 88680) | Pelagic marine microbial communities from North Sea - COGITO_mtgs_110523 | ecosystem: Environmental > Aquatic > Marine > Epipelagic | place: Germany:Helgoland, sampling site Kabeltonne...
CTGAACGTTTGCCACATGAAAAAGGGTTTCATGTAAGCTGGGACCAGCTACACCGCGATGCGCCGTCATCCGGCCCTTTGCCATCCAAACGCCACGCCAGCGCGCGCGCATCGCGGTGTAGATACGATTGCTGTTGTCTCCTATCACTCTGGTGGCGGGGCCGCGACGGAGCGGCGCGAAGCTAGGGTCTTAAAGGCCCCAGATGCGGAATTGATGGGCGACGGCACTGGTATTTTGATCATCGACGATCTGGTCGATAGCGGTAAAACACTAGAACTCGTCCGCTCACTTTACCCGAACGCCCATTACGCTTGTGTCTACGCCAAACCTTCGGGTGAGCCGCAGACAGATACGTTCATCACAGGTGTTTCGCAGGATACCTGGATTTTCTTCCCGTGGGACATGGCCCTGCAATATGTGCAGCCCTACCGCGGGCAAGATTAAACTATGGGTTCGGCGACAGAATACACATTTGCCCCCCCCGTTATGGAGGCACGGCGCTGGCTGGAAGGGGTCACCTTTCCTGCAGATCGCCCGTTGATCAACGTCAGCCAAGCAGCCCCAGTTGATCTGCCGCCTTTACAAATGCGCACCGCGATGGCGGATATCATCGTGAATGAACCCCAAGCACATCTTTATGGCCCAGTTATGGGACTACCTGAGTTGCGCACAGAAGTTGCGATGCAGTGGAGCGCTGCCTATGGCGCATCTTTGAAAGAAAAAAATATCGCGATTACGTCCGGCTGCAATCAAGCTTTCGCTGCCGCCATCAGCGCAATTGCGCAAAGTGGCGATGAGGTGCTCTTGCCCGCGCCCTGGTACTTCAATCATAAAATGTGGCTGGATATGGCGGGTGTCACAGCGCGCGCGATCCCAACCGATGCGCATCTTTTACCAGATCCCAAGACTACCCGCGCGCTTATCACCGAACGCACCCGCGCGATTTCGCTGGTAACGCCAAACAATCCTGCGGGTGTTGAGTATCCGCCAGAGCTAGTCCTCGCATTTTTCAAGCTAGCGCAAGAGACGGGCATCAAGCTGATCGTCGACGAAACCTACCGCGACTTTCATAGCCAAACGGGCGCACCGCATGGGCTGTTTCAACAAGCGGATTGGGATCAAACGCTGTTTCATCTTTACTCGTTCTCCAAAGCGTTCCGTTTAACAGGGCATCGCGTCGGTGCGCTTATTTCATCGCCAGAGTTGCTGTCGGAGGCCGAGAAATTCCTCGACACCGTTGCGATTTGCCCGAGTCAGATCGGACAGTTTTCAGCACTTTGGGGATTGCAGAACCTCACAGAGTGGCTTGCAGGGGAGCGGTTGGAAATCCTAGCGCGACGCGCAGCGATTGAAGCTGAAATGCCAGCACTTGCAGCCAAAGGCTGGACGCTAAAAGGGTGTGGCGCATATTTTGCCTACCTTGAACATCCGTTTGAGATGGCGTCCGACGTTCTGGCCCAAAAGCTCGTAGATGAAGCCAGTATTCTCGCCCTGCCCGGCACCATGTTCATGCCTGAAAATGATGTAGCAGGCCAACAGCATCTGCGCTTCGCTTTTGCGAATGTTGATGCCAAAGGCATCGCCGAATTGTTCACACGTTTGAAAGCCCTTCGCTTCTCGCTTGCTCCGCCCCGCGCAGGCAAGTAAACTTTCGCAAACGCCGCATCTAAAGCGGCTGATAGCTATAGGGTTAAACGCATCATGGCCGGACGTGGAAACGCACTTTCAAAGACATTCATCTGGATTTTGCTGGCGCTCTTGATTGTCGGTTTGGCAGGCTTCGGGGCAACGAATTTGGGCGGCAATATCCGCTCTGTCGGGGCTGTTGGGGATAAAACGATCTCGGTCGAGCTCTATTCACGCACCTTGCAAGAAGATCTCCGCGCAATCTCTGCGCAAGCGGGTCAGAATGTTCCTTTCTCGACCGCGCAGGCCTTAGGTGTCGATCGCCAAGCTCTAGCGCGTGTAGTCACAATTCGTGCGCTCGATCATGAAACCGCAGAGCTTGGTCTGTCCGTCGGTGACGCACAGTTGCAACAACAGATCCTTAGCATGTCCGCGTTTCAGGGAATAAACGGCCAGTTTGACCGCGAAGCTTATCGTTTCACGCTTGAAAACGCGGGTCTGAGCGAAGCAGAATTCGAAGAAACCCTGCGCGAAGAAGCAGCACGCACACTGGTGCAGGGCGCGATTCTGTCAGGCAATACTGTGCCAGACACCTATGCTGACACGCTGGTTGCCTACATTGGCGAGCGTCGCAACGCGACTGTGGCACGGTTGAAACCCGAAGATTTGGCAACGCCTGTTGCTGAGCCGACAGAGGCGCAATTGCAGACTTACTACGATGAAAACATTGACGCATACACCCTGCCAGAGACCAAGCAGATCACCTACGCTTGGCTCTCCCCCGACATGATCGCAGACACGGTTGAGGTGGATGAAGCTATGCTGCAAAGCGCATACGACGAGCGTGCTAGCGAATTCAACAAGCCGGAGCGCCGTTTGATCGAACGCCTAGTATACGGCGACGTTGAAACCGCGAGTGCGGCGAAAGCGCAGCTTGAAGCGGGCGGCACCACCCTTGAAACGTTGGTTGAAAATCGTGGCCTTGCATTGGCAGACATCTATCTTGGTGATTTGGATCAAGGCGCGCTTGGCGCGGCGGGTGAAGCTATTTTTGCGGCTGAAACCGGCGACGTTGTCGGACCTTTGCCGAGTGACCTTGGCCCTGCCCTGTTCCGCATCAACGGCATTCTGGCCGCGCAAGAGACCTCCTTCGAAGACGCGCGCGCACAATTGCGCGATGAGCTGGCCGCAGATCGTGCCCGCCGCGTGGTCGAGGCACAGATCAATGATATCGACGATCTGCTCGCAGGTGGCGCAACGCTTGAGGATCTTGCAAAAGAAACCGATATGGAGTTGGGTAATATCGGTTGGAGTAGCGAAGCAGAAGACGGGATTGCTGCATATGAAGCCTTCCGCGAAGGTGCGCAGGCAATCACGGTTGATGACTTCCCAAAGATCGAAGTGCTTGAAGATGGTGGCATTTTCGCGATGCGCCTTGATGAAGTGCTCGCACCACGTCCGCAGCCTTTGGCTGAAATTACTGAACGCGTCAGCGCAGGTTGGCGCACGCAGGCCACGCTTGAAACGCTGCGCGCAGAGGCAGAAGCTTTGCTGCCCCAAATCACCGCAGACAGCGATTTCGCAGATGTTGATCTTGAGGCTGACACCCTGACCGAAGTAACGCGCACAGGGTTCGTGGCCGGCATACCACCCACTGCGATCCTCGCGCTGTTTGAGGCTGAAAAAGGCGTGAGCGTGATGGTTGACGATGTCACGGACGTGTTGATTGTACGCCTTGATGATGTGCTCGCTGCTGATGAAGACAGCGACGATATCCAAGCCCTGCGCACGCAGCTAAACAATCAAGCCGCCACAGCGGTCGCGCAGGATCTCTTTGAAGCTTACGCCACTGACATCCAGCAACGTGCAGGCATTCAGCTTGATCAAAATGCGCTCAATGCGGTGCATGCCAACTTCAATTAAAGGGTAACGCCCATGGCGCTGGTCCCCTCCTTTGACGATTTTGCCAAAGCCTATGACGCTGGCAAAAATCAGGTTGTTTTCAAGCGGCTTGCAGCTGATTTAGACACCCCAGTGTCTTTGATGCTTAAGCTAACGGGCGCGCAAAACGATGCATTCGTGCTCGAATCTGTGACGGGTGGCGAAATCAGGGGTCGCTATTCGATCATCGGAATGAAACCGGATCTGATTTGGCGTTCTCAGGGGGCGACGTCTTCGCTCAACCGTATGGCGCGCTATGATAGCGAAGCGTTTGAACCACAAACGCTACCGCCGCTGGATGCTTTGCGCGTGCTGATCGCAGAAAGCCATATCGATCTGCCAGACGACCTGCCCCAAGCCAGTGCAGGTCTGTTTGGCTATCTTGGCTACGACATGATCCGCCATGTGGAACACCTGCCCAATGTAAACCCCGATGTGCTTGGGGTGCCGGATGCGATCATGCTGCGCCCTTCCGTGGTGGCGGTGCTGGATGGCGTTAAAGGGGAAGTCACTGTCGTCAGCCCTGCATGGGTCAGCGACGGTCAATCCGCGCGTGCCGCTTATGCGCAGGCGGCGGAACGAGTGATGGACGCGGTGCGCGATCTCGAACGCCCCATGCCCGCCGCAACCCGCGATCTGGGGCAAGCCGAAGACGCGCCAGAGCCAGTAAGCAACTTCACGCGAGAGGGTTACAAAGACGCAGTTGAGCAGGCCAGGAAATATATCAAGGCGGGTGACATCTTTCAAGTTGTCCCCTCCCAACGCTGGTGTCAGGACTTCAAACAACCACCTTTCGCACTTTATCGTTCCTTAAGACGAACGAACCCCTCGCCGTTCATGTTCTACTTCAATTTCGGTGCTTTTCAGGTGATCGGTGCATCACCCGAAATTCTCGTGCGCGTGTTCGGCAAAGAGGTAACGATCCGCCCCATTGCAGGCACCCGCAAGCGCGGTGCGACGCCAGAAGAAGACAACGCTTTGGAAGCGGATTTGTTGGCCGATCAAAAGGAGCTGGCCGAACATTTGATGCTGCTTGATCTGGGTCGCAATGATGTGGGCAAGGTCGCCAAAATCGGCACCGTGCGCCCCACAGAAGAATTCATCGTGGAACGGTATTCCCACGTCATGCATATCGTGTCCAACGTGGTGGGCGAATTGCACGAAGACCAAGACGCACTCAGCGCATTTTTTGCAGGCATGCCCGCAGGCACCGTGTCTGGTGCGCCGAAGGTGCGCGCGATGGAGATCATTGACGAGCTAGAGCCGGAAAAGCGCGGCGTATACGGTGGCGGTTGCGGTTACTTTTCTGCGGGCGGGGATATGGACATGTGTATCGCCCTGCGCACGGCAGTGGTGAAGGACGAAAAGCTCTACATCCAAGCGGGTGGTGGCGTCGTCTATGACAGCGATCCAGAGGCCGAATATATGGAGACAGTTCACAAATCCGGCGCGATCCGTAAGGCTGCTAAGGATGCGAGCCGCTTTACGGGGAACGGCAACCACTAACTCGCTCGCGTGCCCCCCTATGCACGCACATAGATTTCGCTAAGCTATCCTCATTTATCAATGAGGACTTCCCCGTGCGTTCATTGTCACTCGCTTTGATTGCCGCCTTGTCCGCGCCCCTACCCGTCCTTGCTGCTCCGACGCAGGACGAGTTCGCAGCCGCGCGTCTCGCCTATATTGATGGGGATTAGACAGCGCATTAGCTGTGATCCGTACGGCCGCAGAAGCGGGCAATGGGATGGCGTTGAACATTCTAGGGGCTGACTATGATGAAGGGCGGAGCGTTCAAAAAAGACACGGTTAAAGCAGTGGATCTATTTGATCAGGCTTCGAAAGCAGGTGAAGTGCGGGCCTGCTACAATCTCGGCTCGATTTTCGCGCTTGGCTCAGGCGAGGTCGAGATGGATCGAAAACGAGCAGGTCTAGAATTCAAGGCCGCCGCTGGTTTGGGCTACGTGCCTGCGATGACAGCGCTTAGCAAATTAGCCGAAAGCGCCGATCCAGTAGATCATGGCAGCGCGGCTGATTGGTACGAAAAGGGTCACGAGACGGGCGATGTCGTCGGCACCACCAATCTTGCGCATGCTTATGTCAAAGGGCGGGGGCGCAGCGTAAGTTGGGTCAGAGCGCGTGTGCTTTATACAGAAGCCGCCGCGCGCGGATATTTTCGCGCCTTCAACGACTTAGGCGTGATGCATGAGGAAGGCTACGGTGTGCATATCGACCTGCTCACCGCCTATAGTTTCTACCTGCAAGCGGTCAAAGGCGACTATCCGAAAGCCGGAAAAAACCTTGCACAGTTGATCATCAAAGCGCACTTTACTTGGATGTTGAAACACGCGGCATTGGACTATTGTATATGGGCGGCACGAAATGCGCCCGATGAAGAACGGGCAGATTTCTAATCAGAATGTGAGACTCTAGTCATAGAAATTAACCCAAACGCAGACATGCGTGCGCGCGCCGAACGCTTTGCAGATCAGATCTAACCTTCATCAGGTGCGTCCTGCTTCAAAACCGCGCTCACTGGCACCAGCCCCACGCGGCTTGCGCGATCTGCGAAGCCCCAAATCAGTAGGGCGGAAATTGTTTCTGCCTGAAGGCGTCCCATCATCACCACGCCACCCTCCTGAGCCGCGCGAAACGCCGCTTGGTCAAGGAACCGACGCATAACGCTCGCGGACTGGCCTTTGCCATCAAAATCACGAAACACTGTGGCTGCAGGAATGCCCTCGCGCTCTGCCAGTTTGCGCGCCGTGTTCAACCCGCTTTTTTGCAAAAGCATGCCATGCCCGCTATCGAGAACGATCTGCGTCAGCTGGTCGGCCATTTCGCGGCTGGTTTGCACGCCTGTTTCAACCCCTTCGAGAATGCCAACAGCCTCTGGAACCGCCGCTAGGTACACACTCATCGCAACTTCGACGTCCGACGCTGTTGCTCCGCGCGGCAGATCAACCAATGCGAGGACCTCAAACCCTTTGTCGCGATAGACTTGCATCCGCTCGACGGCGTTCGGTGTGCTTGCATCAACTGCGAAGGTGAGTGGATAAGGGAAAGTATCCAACGCTTCTACGCCCAGTGAACTATCGCCCATATCGATCAAGACAATAGACATGCGGGGCTTGTCGTTTTCAATCGGTGCTGTTGAGGCAAACCGCTCAAAAGGTGGCGGTGCGACGGCGCTTGGGCTGTCCTCTGTCTCAGCCTGATCAGTGGCCAGTGATGGTAAGCGATTGGTCGTAACCTCTGGTGCCAAATCGCCCACGGTTCCGACGGGCTTCGGCAAGGATGTGATGATCTCGTCTGTTATGCTTTCTGCGGCGTCTGCGTTCTCGACCGTCTCTTCTGCGACAGTTTCTGGCTCGATTTCCGTTTCAGCGATGGGCGTTTCTGCCTCGCTCACTTCTAGCTCCACCGCAGTCTCGGTTTCTGCAGCATCTGCGACAACAGTATCTGGTTCTGCTTGCTTGGTTTCAGCCACTTTGGCCATTTCAACCTCGGGCTCACCCGTTTCAGGATCAAACACTTCATCCTCTACAACAACGTCGGCCATTGGTGCTTCGGGCTCCTGCTCCGACGCAACATCTTCTAACAGATCTTCGACAAGTTCTTCTGGCGCAGCCTCCAGCTGAGCCGTTTCGTCTACGTCCATCGCTGGGGTTTCAGAAACCACGGTCTCCGCGACCTCTTCTGTCGCGGCCAACTCTTCAGCCACAGCCTCTTGCATCGCATCGGAAGATCCACCTGGTTTATAATCGGGATAGGCCAAGGACAAGCCGCCCGCCCCCGCAACCGCGACGAGTGCGCCCCAAATCACACCTGAAAATGCGCCATTTGCCACAGTAAACCCGCCTTGATCCCTTATGCTGAATTCGTGATTAACCTGGCCGCTTGCACAGCGCAACACAAGGGGCCTCTTGACCCTAGGGCGCTGTCCTGAGCATGTAGGTTGCAACTGGACCTGCACGATAGGTCGATTTTGACGAATTGAGACGTTTCATGCTGCTTTTGATCGATAACTACGACAGCTTCACCTACAATCTTGTCCATTATTTGGGCGAGTTGGGCGCAGATGTAAAAGTGATCCGCAATGACGCGATGAGCGCAGAAGCGGCGATGGCTTTGAATCCCACTGGAATTTTGCTCTCGCCCGGCCCCAAAGCCCCTGCGCAAGCGGGGATTTGTCTCGATATAGTCAGCTTGGCTGCAACTACGAAAACCCCGTTGATGGGGGTATGTTTGGGCCATCAGACAATTGGTGAAGCCTTTGGCGGCAAGGTCGTGCGCTGTCATGAGATTGTGCACGGTAAAATGGGTGAAATTCAGCACACAAACCGTGGTTTGTTTGAAGATCTACCAAGCCCTTTCCAAGCAACGCGCTACCATTCGCTGGTGGTCAAACGCGACAGCCTGCCTGATGCGCTTGAAATCACCGCAGAGCTGGACGATGGCACGATTATGGGGCTGCAACATCGAGAATTGCCTATTCACGGCGTACAATTTCATCCAGAGTCGATCCGGTCCAAACATGGTCACGCGATGCTGAAAAATTTCCTCAAGACGATGAAGGTTCCCGCATGAGCGACGCCCTAAAGCCCCTGATTGATGCAGCCGCAGAGCGTGATTTAACCCGCGCGGAAGCGGAAGCCGCGTTCGAGATCTTGTTCACGGGCGAAGCTACGCCAAGCCAGATAGGCGGTCTTTTGATGGCGATGCGCACGCGCGGTGAAACCGTTGCAGAATACGCCGCAGCCGCATCCGTGATGCGCGCCAAATGCAACGCAGTCAAAGCGCCAAGCGATGCGATGGATATTGTCGGCACCGGCGGCGATGGCAAAGGCACACTGAATATCTCAACTGCTACAGCTTTCGTAGTGGCAGGCGCGGGTGTTACGGTCGCCAAACACGGCAATCGCAATCTTAGCTCGAAATCAGGCGCTGCCGACGCGCTTGGTCAAATGGGCATCGATGTGATGGTCGGTGTGGATATCGTCGAAAGAGCGCTAAACGAGTGTGGCATCGCCTTTATGATGGCCCCTATGCACCACCCCGCGACACGGCACGTGATGCCCACGCGCGCGGAACTTGGCACGCGCACGATCTTCAATATTCTTGGTCCCCTGACCAACCCTGCGGGCGTGAAACGTCAACTTACAGGCGCATACCGTCGCGATCTGATCCGTCCTATGGCAGAAATTTTGGGACAACTCGGCTCAGATGTGGCATGGTTGGTACACGGCAGTGACGGCACTGATGAGCTGAGCATCGCTGGCGTCTCTTGGGTTGCCGCACTCGAAAACGGCATTGTGCGCGAATTTGAAGTTAACCCAGAAGATGCAGGCCTGCCTCTACACCCGTTCGAGGATGTCATGGGTGGCACGCCCGAAGAAAACGGTGTAGCCTTTCGCGCGCTTCTGGAAGGAACCCAAAGCGCCTATCGCGATGCGGTTCTTTTGAATAGCGCTGCCGCTTTGGTGGTTGCGGGCAAGGCCAGCAACCTTAAATCCGGCGCAGAAATGGCACGTGAAAGCATCGATAGCGGGGCCGCCAAAGGCAAGATCGAGGCCTTGGCAACCATCACCCAAAGCTAAACGACCCAAAACCCTAGACTGCTGCGACAAAGTTAGAGACTGACATGACCCAAACCGCCCTAGACCGCATTAAAGCTTACAAGCTTGAAGAAATAATCGCCGATAAAGCAGCTAAATCGCTTGAGGCAGTAGAGGCAGAGGCGAAAGTAGCCAGCGCGCCGCGTGGATTTGCGGATGCGTTGATGCGCGCCTCTCGTGAAGGCTATGGGCTGATCGCGGAGGTAAAGAAAGCCTCCCCCTCCAAAGGCTTGATCCGCGAAGACTTCGATCCTGCAATGCTGGCAAAAGCCTATGAGCGTGGTGGCGCGACCTGCCTGTCTGTGCTCACCGATACGCCGAGTTTTCAAGGTGCGAAGCCCTTCCTAAGTGACGCGCGCGACGCGGTCAGCCTGCCCGCACTGCGCAAAGATTTCATGTATGACACCTATCAAGTCGCCGAGGCCCGCGCGCTTGGAGCAGATTGCATTTTGATCATTCTCGCCTCTGTCTCGGACGCCCAAGCGGCGGAGCTGGAAGAAGCCGCTTTTAGCTGGGATATGGATGTGCTGCTCGAAGTGCATGACGCAGCTGAACTGGAGCGCGCCTCCATTCTGAAATCGCCGTTGATGGGGATCAACAACCGCAATCTCAAGACATTTGAGACCTCTTTAGACACAACTCGCACACTCAGCCGGATGGTGCCTGAGGATCGTTTGATCATCTCGGAAAGCGGGCTGTTTACCCCTGCTGACCTCGCCGACATAGCAAAATTCGGGGCACGCACTTTCCTCATTGGCGAAAGCCTGATGCGCCAAGACGATGTAGAAAGCGCCACGCGGGCGTTATTGAGCAATGCATCCACCAGCGCAGGTATGGGCGCATGAGTGGCCTTACGCACTTTGATGCCAAAGGCGACGCGCATATGGTCGACGTATCAGACAAAAAAATTACAGCCAGAGTAGCGACCGCAGCTGGCTGGGTGCGCATGAGCGCGGAAGCGTTTGAGATCATTTCCAGTGGCACCGCAAAGAAAGGGGATGTTCTAAGCGTCGCGCAGCTGGCGGGCATCATGGGTGCGAAAAGGACGCCTGATCTGATCCCGCTGTGTCATCCTTTGCCGATCTCAAAGGTCGCGCTTGATCTTACCCTTGATCCTGATTTGCCCGGCGTGCGCATCAGCGGCACAGTGAAAACGACAGGGCAAACTGGCGTTGAAATGGAAGCATTGACCTCTGTCAGTATCGCAGGCTTGACGATCTACGACATGATCAAAGCCGTCGATAAGACAATGGAAATTGGCGGCGTCCGTATCACCTTGAAAGACGGAGGCAAATCCGGTCGGTATGAAACGTCATGATTTCGGTTGAGGACGCGCTCAACACACTGTTCGCCCTTGTGGACCCACTTGACGTCGAATTAGTTCCTTTGCGGCAAGCAGCTGGTCGCGTGTTGGCGCACCCGGTCGCTGCGAACCGCGATCAACCACCCTTCCCCGCGTCCTCAATGGATGGTTATGCGATTTCCGAGAGCGATTACGTTGCTGGCCGCAGCTTGAAAGTGATCGGCGAAGCGGCCGCAGGCACGCGCTTCGAAGGTACTGTGGATCAGGGTCAAGCAGTGCGCATTTTTACGGGTGCACCCGTTCCTGAAGGTGCCACTTGGGTCGTTATTCAGGAAGATGTGGACGCAGAACAAAATCAAATTACCATCCGCGAGACGAGCGAGACAAGCCCCTACATCCGCCCAGCTGGCACCGATTTCAATGCAGGCCAGACGCTGGAAGCGCCACAAATTTTGACACCCCAGTTGATCGCTTTACTTGCGTCTATGAACGTCGACGCGGTACCCGTGACGCGCCGTCCCGAAGTCGCGCTGATCTCGACGGGGACTGAACTGGTGATGCCCGGTGAAAGCCCCGGACCTGATCAAATCATCGCCTCAAATACCTTTGGACTGAAAGCAATGCTCGATGCCGTCGGCGCGCGCGTGCGCGTGCTTCCGATTGCGAATGACACGATTCCCGCCCTCACAACAGCCTTCGAACTAGCCAAAGGCAGCGATTTGATCATCACGATTGGTGGCGCTTCTGTCGGGGATCATGATTTGGTCGGCGATGTTGCAGAAACCCTCGGGATGGAGCGCGCGTTCTACAAGGTTGCGATGCGACCTGGCAAACCGCTCATGGCGGGCAAGTTAGGTAACGCTGCAATGATCGGCCTGCCGGGCAATCCTGTGTCTGCTATGGTCTGTGGAGTTATCTTCGTGCAGCCTGTGATCCGCGCAATGCTGGGGCTAAGCAAAACACCTGTGCCACATGCCAAAGCGCGCCTTGCGCAGGAGTTCCCCGCAAACGGGCCACGTGCGCACTATATGCGTGCACGCGTTGAAGATGGGCAGATAAAGGCGTTTGAGCGTCAAGACAGCGCCCTGCTGACAGTACTTGCCCAAGCGAACGCGCTTTTATTGCGACCGCCGCATGATCCCGCATTGCAAACTGGCGCAGAGGTCGCGTTTGTTCCTCTTTAACCGAACTGAACAAATCATTGACACAAAACAGGAACATCGATAGAACAAAGCAAAATCGCACAGCAGGAGAATGCAGATATGCTGACAAAAAAACAACTGGATCTGCTCGAGTTTATTAACAAACGAGTGCAAAAAGACGGTGTTCCTCCTTCGTTTGACGAAATGAAAGAGGCGTTGGATCTGCGTTCTAAATCCGGCATCCACCGCTTGATTACCGCTTTGGAGGAGCGCGGATTTATACGCCGCCTCGCCCACCGTGCACGCGCCATCGAAATTGTGAAACTGCCTGATAGCTTGGGGATGACTCCTGCGGGCTTTGTGCCACGGGTTGTTGAGGGAGGAAAGCCTGACGTTTCTGCGCCGCGTAACGCGCAACCCGCTGAAGCGATCCGCGCGATGGAGCTGCCTGTGATGGGGCAAATTGCGGCAGGTGTCCCGATTGAGGCGATCAGCCACGCGTCGCATAATGTTGCGGTGCCCAGCCAGATGCTCTCCGGCCCGGGCGAGCACTATGCGCTTGAAGTTAAAGGCGACTCGATGATCGACGCGGGCATCAATGATGGTGATACGGTTGTGATCCGCGAAACCAACACGGCGGATAACGGCGATATCGTGGTGGCTTTGGTCGCAGAACAGGAAGCGACGCTGAAGCGGTTCCACCGCAACGGTACCACGATCGCGCTTGAGGCGGCGAACCCTGCTTATGAAACGCGGTTCTTCTCGCACGAGCAGGTCAAAGTTCAGGGACGCTTGGTCGGCTTGATCCGCAGCTACTAGTACCCGAATCGCGCTTTTTGCAGCGTTTTATCATTCCAGTATCGACAGCCCGCTACTTTGCGGGCCGTTGTTACGTTCAAAGCACCGTTTTCCTTGATTGAAATCGCGACGCTGCCCGAGCGCCCCAGGCTCTTTCGGTCGAATACACGACAGGGCACATCGCATTCAAAATTTTCAGAAAACACTGCAATGTCAGAGGCTTTGCAGCCATCAAGCACGTTTAGCCTGCGCTTCCCCGCGGCCGCAAAAATAACATGCGCTCCAATCCGTGTTGCATCTGTTGGTCCGTCCCATCGCCGCGCGGCAGCGCGTTGAAAGCTCGGATCGCCATCATTCTTGAGCCAATCACCTGAAAAAAAGCCCGCGCCTTTTTCCTTGCTCAACGCACGTCCCTCTGCGCCGAGCACACATACCAAAACCCTTGTGTTCGAAATCAAAATGTCCGGCCTTTGGACCGTGACCCAACCAAACACACCAAATACGGTGGGTGCCAGCGCAACAAAGAGAAATTTGGAAATCAACAGCGCCAGACACAACAGCCCGACGCAAATCGTCAAAAATGCCCAGCCCGGCGGCGCGGGCACTTTGTGGATCGCACCGTCCCAAATAGACACTTCACGCGCGACGGCCAAAATCCAATCAAGACCCCAGCCCATGACCGTGAGAGACAACCACTCCAAATGCACAGGTAGGAGGCAGACCGCGACGACCGCCAAAGGAATCACCAATATCCCCATCAGGGGCACCAAGGCGAGGTTCGCGATCAAACCGAATTGCGCAATATTGTTGAGATGCGCCGTTGCAATAGGCAAAGTGGTAAGGCCTGTCGCCGCAGATGAAATGACAATGCCTGAGATCATGCGCCCGATCACGTGGCGCGGCGGTTTTCCTGCGTCAAGGCGGCTGATCGTATTGAAGATCATAACCGAAGCCGTCATTCCCACGAATGACATTTAAAATCCCGACCTCGTGATCGCATCGGGCCGTTGGATCAGGATGACCATCGCCGTTAATGCAACAGCGCGCAGATTGATCGCGCGTCGCTCTAATATGACCGCGCCTAAGGCGACTGCCGCCATAATAAAAGCGCGTTTCGTCGCGACGGCCCCGCCGACAGGCCAAGATATCCCACTCCTGCGATCAAATCTCCTAAGGCGGCGATCTTTTTGACTGCGCTGCCTGACGCAAGCTACGGAATAAGGCTTAGACCTAACCTTAGGGCTGCAAAAACGAGGGCGACAAGCAGTCCCATATGCAGACCCGAGATTGCGAGTAAATGCGCGAGGTTACTGTGACGCAGATTTCTCAATGTCTCCGCACTCAGCCCGCTGCGATCCCCTGTCATTAAGGCCGCTGCAAAGCGCCTGTTTGCCGATCCAGATGCAGGTTGATCCGATTAGACAAAGCGATGCGAAGTTTGAAAAATTGAAGCCCCCCACAGGATAGGCAACAAGTAACAAGTAACAAGGGCACGCGGGCATATCCGACACCACCCATCTGCGTGAGCCAGAAATGGCGTTGAAAATCGAAACCGGGCGGCTCAGCAGATCCCAATGGTGGCGACAGACGCGTTGTGGTCATCACCCGCGCCCCTGCGATTGGTCTTTTATCCGCGTCTGATCCATAAAGCGAAACACGCACGCGCTTGGGGGCTTGGGGCGACCCTTTTCGCCCTAGTATGACTTGATCCAAGGTCACCCGCAACGCGCCGGATGCGGAGCGATCTAAGCCAACAACTCAGCCTTCAACGGGGCCATAGTAACGCCAGTTCAGAACCGGCGCAGCAACGGCCGCACTACGCCATGCGGCAGAGCCAAAACCGAAAGCAATTAATGTGATGCCCCAGAGCAAAGGCCGCCAGGAAAAGGGAGACAACCGCAGTAAAACTGCGCATCCGAAACCAAGGAGCAGACTAAGCAGCGAAATAACAAGCGGCGGTTCTTCCAGCATATCAAAATAGACCAGAATGCCCAAGCCAAGCAAAACCGCCGCAAAGTTAAATCCTTGCCCTAGCTCTGCACTAAGTTGCTCGCGCAACGGACTATGCTGGCTCATGCGGGTCCTTGTCCTTGCGCAAACTGGAAGCTATCAGGACCTCAATTCTAGCCAATTTATGCTTACCGAAAGGTTAATCGCGCTATGTCCGCTGAAATTGTAACACGTTTTGCCCCTTCTCCGACGGGCTATCTTCATATTGGCGGGGCACGCACGGCCTTGTTCAACTGGCTTTATGCCCGTGGTCGCGGTGGCAAATTCTTGTTGCGCATCGAGGACACCGATCGCGCGCGGTCAAACCCAGAAGCAACGACAGCAATCCTGCAAGGCATGGCTTGGCTCGGACTTGATCACGACGGCGATGTGATCAGCCAGTTTGAACGCGCAGATCGTCATGCAGAAGTTGCCCATGAAATGCTCGCCAATGGCAAAGCGTTCAAATGTTTTGCGACGCAAGACGAAATCGAAGCCTTCCGCGAGGGCGCGCGTGCGGAGGGTAAATCCACGCTCTATCGCAGCCCTTGGCGTGATGCGGATGCCTCTACCCACCCAGATCTGCCTTATGTTGTCCGCGTGCGCGCACCCGAAGGCGGCACGATGGTGATCCGCGATGAAGTGCAGGGCAATGTGAAAATCGATCACGCGCAACTCGATGACATGATCTTGCTGCGCTCTGATGGCACGCCTGTCTACATGCTCGCGGTCGTCGTGGATGACCATGATATGGGCGTCACACATGTTATCCGCGGCGACGATCACCTGAGCAATGCGGCACGTCAGATGATGGTCTATGAGGCCATGGGCTGGGACGTCCCTGTCTTCGCGCATATCCCGCTGATTCACGGGCCCGATGGCAAAAAACTTTCCAAACGCCATGGCGCTTTGGGCGCGCAAGAATATCAACTTATGGGCTACCCTGCCTCTGGGATGCGAAACTATCTCGCGCGTTTGGGGTGGAGTCACGGCGATGATGAGTTCTTTTCTGACGCACAGGCGAAAGAGTGGTTTGATCTAAGCGGGATCGGCAAATCCCCTGCCCGTTTTGATACGAAAAAGCTGGAACACCTGTGTGGACAGCATATTGCGAGCGCCGACAATGCTGCTTTGCAGCAAGAGTTGCATGAATTTCTGAGCGCGCGCGCAGATGAACCCATTAGTGATCCAAAGATATTACTTTTATCAGCCGCCATGGATTACTTGAAAGAACGGGCCAAAACCTTCCCAGAAATCCTTGAAAAGGCTGAGTTTGTCTTGACCGATCGCCCAATCACACCAGACGAAAAGGCGAGCAAGGCGCTTGATACAGTATCCCGTAGTATACTGAACGCGTTGACGCCGCATCTGCAAAATGCTAGCTGGAATCGTGACGCTTTAGAGGCCGTAACCGCAGACTTTGCCGAAGCAAATGGCACTAAGTTTGGCAAGATGGCCGGGCCTCTGCGCGCAGCACTTTCTGGTCGTGCTGTGACACCAAGCGTATTCGATATGTTGTTGGTTTTAGGAAAAGACGAAGCGATTGCTCGTATTTCGGATGCCGCTCAAGAGAACGGGTAAGACTTCGGTAAGACCCAACAGTTACACAACCCGTGTGCGATCCGCGCGCCGGGCAGATTTGAAAAGGGACACATATGTCTGATACTGCCAAACGCAGCGCTACGCTGAGTTTCGATGACACTTCAGTTGAATTGCCGATCTACTCGCCCACGGCGGGTCCTGATGTGCTCGACATACGCAAACTTTACGCACAAGCAGGCGTGTTCACTTATGACCCTGGCTTCACATCTACTGCGAGCTGCGACAGCACAATTACCTTCATCGATGGTGGCAAAGGTGAGTTGTTGCATCGTGGTTACCCAATCGATCAACTTGCAGAAAATTCTCACTTTCTAGAAATTTGCTACCTTCTGCTTTACGGTGAATTGCCGAAAGCAACAGAGCTTGAGCATTTCGAGCAAACGATCACACATCACACAATGCTTCATGAACAGATGACCGGATTTTTCCGTGGCTTCCGCCGTGATGCCCACCCGATGGCGATTATGACTGGTGTGGTTGGTGCGATGTCTGCGTTCTATCACGACAGCACAGACGTCACAGATGAGCGCCAACGCGAGATTGCATCGCACCGCTTGATCGCGAAAATGCCAACGATTGCAGCTTGGGCCTATAAGTACTCAATCGGGCAACCCTTTGTATATCCACGCAATGACTTGGACTATGCATCCAATTTCCTGCGCATGTGCTTTGCCGTGCCTGCGGAAGAGTATGAAGTAAACCCGATCCTTGCCCGCGCGATGGACCGTATTTTCACGCTCCATGCGGATCACGAGCAGAACGCTTCCACGTCCACTGTTCGCCTTGCGTCGTCTTCTGGTGCGAACCCGTTCGCATGTATCGCCGCTGGTATCGCATGCCTTTGGGGTCCAGCGCATGGTGGCGCGAACCAAGCCTGCCTTGAAATGCTGCGTGAAATTGGCACCCCGGATCGCATTCCTGAATATATTGCGCGCGCGAAAGACAAGGACGATGACTTCCGCCTGATGGGCTTTGGCCATCGTGTTTACAAAAACTTCGATCCGCGCGCTACTGTGATGAAAAAATCTGCGGACGAGGTTCTCGAGTTGCTTGGCGTCGAAAACAATCCGACGCTTCAAGTCGCTAAAGAACTTGAAAAGGCCGCCCTTGCTGATCCGTACTTCGCGGACAAAAAGCTGTTCCCAAATGTGGACTTCTACTCCGGCATCATCCTAGAGGCGATGGGCTTCCCAACGTCGATGTTCACACCAATCTTCGCCCTGTCGCGCACAGTTGGTTGGGTGAGCCAGTGGAAAGAGATGATTGCAGATCCACAAAACAAAATTGGCCGTCCGCGCCAGCTTTATCTTGGTGAAACGCAGCGTGACTATGTTGATATCGAGAACCGCTAAGGCCGTGTTCGCAAAGCACACTATCGAAGCCCCGCCATTAAGAGGCGGGGCTTTTTTTATGCTCTTATCACAATGTCGGCGCGCAACCCGCCAAGTGTTTCACTTTTCGAAAACCGCAAACTACCTCCATGCGCTCGCGCGATATCATTGGTGATCGCAAGTCCAAGGCCCACGCCAGTGCCCTTGTTCTGATTACGCGCAGGGTCCAGACGGACAAACGGCTTAACGGCTGCTCCATAGAGATCTTCCGTAAGGCCCGGCCCATCGTCTTCGACACGAAACGTCACGGTTTTCTCCGTTCTCAAAACCGAAACCTGCGCGCGTGTTCCATATCGCACAGCATTGCCAATAAGGTTGTCCAAGGCCCGCCGCATTGCCAGCGGGTTGAGCATCACGTGGGGACCCGCTTCTGCCTTGAGCATCTCAACTGCCAGTTCCATGCGCACCGCATCCTCGATTGCCAATTGCGTGAGACGCAAAGGATCACTGAGTTCTTGTTCACCTTCTGCGTTGCCGCTAGCAAAATTCAAAAATTCGTCCAAGAGCCACCTCATATCCTCAACGTCACGCTCGAGCGGTTCGCGATCTTCATCCTCTAACATCGACAGGCCCAGCTTGAGTCGGGTCAGGGGCGTGCGCAGATCGTGACTGACACCCGACAACATCATCGTGCGTTGTTCAATCTGACGCTCAATCCGCGCGCGCATTGCTAAGAATGCATTGCCTGCCGCTCGGACTTCTACCGCACCAGAGGCATGATAGGGCAAGGTCTGCCCGCGACCAAAAGCTTCGGCGACATGGCCCAGGCGGGTGATGGGACGCAATTGATTGCGCAGGTAAAAGAATGAAATAATCGTCATAAAGACGCCAAAGAATAACATATTTACGAGGAGTTGGTGTGGATTCGTTGCCGAAACTCGTGGACGATCAAAGCCAATTTTCAACAATCCTAACTTTGTATCTGTGTAAACAAAGACGTGACGATCATCCGGCATCTCAACACCGCGTAACTCTTGCAGGTTCTCGTTAAGCGAACGCACAACGACAATGCCGGAAAAATCATACCAACGTCGCAGGTTTTGCGCCGGAAGCTGCGCGTCGCTGACATAACTAAAGTCGTAATTCAGACTTTCGGTCGCATCGCGCACTGCATTCAACGTAACGGCCTGTGTCGGCAGCCCTTGCATTTCATCCAGGAGATAGCGCAATTCCAGCGCAACACCGCGGCTCATCTGCTCAGTCACACCCTCAAAATGACGTTGGATAAACACTACGGAGACCACCAATTGCAATGTCACAACCGGCAGGATTAGGATCAGTGCCGCTCGACCATAGAGGCTGCGCGGCATATAGTTTTTGAGCCAAACAAAGAACATGCGTCACCCTAGGCTTAGGGCGCGCGGGAGGGAAGAGCCGATGGAGCAGCAAGACTTTAATCCGAATATTGGCGCAGTCGTCGCTTTGCAGGAGGGTTTGCGTCGCATCGTCGCGCCAAACCCCTCCCCCATGACATTTCGTGGCACCAACACTTATCTCCTCGGCCATCGCGAGATTGCAGTAATTGACCCCGGCCCCGCAAGTGACGCGCATCTAGACGCGATTCTTGCAGCATGTCGTCCCAATCAAACGATCACGCATATTCTCGTAACCCACTCCCATGTGGATCACTCACCGCTTTCCGCGCTTCTGTCGAAGGAAACGGGCGCACCCATTCTCGCATTCGGTCCAAGCAACGTTGGCCAAAGTGATGCGATGAAAGCCTGTTTAGCCTCCGGCATGGCCTCGGGCGGCGAAGGCATTGATGTCGATTTTCAACCTGATGTGCTGATACTCGATCAAAGCCAGATCCAAGCGGGTGATCAACGTATCAAAGCGCATCACACGCCCGGTCATATGGGCAATCACATGTGCTTTGCTTGGGATGACGTCGTATTTTGCGGCGATCTTGTTATGGGCTGGGCCAGTTCCTTGGTGTCACCTCCTGACGGCGATCTGACGGATTTCATGACCTCTTGCGAGAAACTCAACGCGTTGAAACCGCGAATTATGCACGCGGGTCATGGGGCTCCGATCACGGCCCCTGTTGAGCGGATCGAATGGCTGATCGCACATCGCAAATCGCGCGAAACCCAGATTCTAGCCGCGCTTTCAGAAGATTTTGCAACGGCGCGCGCGCTTGCAGAAGCGATTTATACCGAAACGCCAACGGCCCTCATTCCAGCAGCAACCCGCAATGTCTTCGCCCATCTCATTGATTTGGAAGGCCGTAAATTGGTCTCCCGCGATGGCATCCCGAACCAAAATGCGCGGTTTTCATTAGTTGGCAATTAATTGAAAGAAAATCTCACTTTGCGCGTAAATCCCTCTGGACGCCGCAAACGCGCATTGCTAAGACACTCAAAGTATTCCGGCGTAGCTCAGCGGTAGAGCAGTTGACTGTTAATCAATTTGTCGTAGGTTCGATCCCTACCGCCGGAGCCATAAAAATCCAAACGGCGTCAATGGCTTAACCCACTGACGCCGTTTGGATTTTTATGGCTTTCTTGCCAGAGTAAAGCCCAGGGTAACAGAAACAAGTAATTCCAAGCCAATACATAGACCACCCGAGAGATACAGCCGCGGTGGCAGACGGTGCCATCCGTATGATGGCCTGCAATTTCCGGTCAACTGCATAGATCATTTCCTGGCACAGATTGTGCCCGGTTGGAGCAATCACTGGGCAGAGACCCTGGATGCCTATTTCGATGCCCTGGTCCGAACAGGCCCGGTTTGGCTGATCTCCAACAATCAGCAACCTGGGTGTCCTACAGCAAGCGCGCAGACCTCTATGCTGATCGACTGGCGAAATGCGGCGGTTCCGTCGACACGCTAGATCTTCAAGCCAGCGGATTCCGTGGAAATTCACATGTGCCCCTGATGGACAAGAACTCTGACGCAATTGCCGAGTTGGTCAAAACATGGATTGGCAATTAAGCCAGCTGAACGACACGAAATTCGGCCTTTTTGCGCTTTCATGCCGTTCGTGAACTGCGCAGCATTGGGCACAATGGGTTCGTTGTCGACCTTAGATCTGATGCAGCATTTCTGCCCAATAGGTAGCACGGCTGTGGCATGGGCGGCCCTCTACCGCCATTCAACGCCCATGTTATTTGCTGTAGGCGCAGCCCGCATGGACATCTTTCGCTGCAATGCCAAAATTCTGTGATCAGCTAGTTCATACATCGCAGACAAAACGACCATCGCAGTGTCTAGGTTGAACAGCGTCTATGCGCGCTTCTTAAAAGTAAAAAAACGACAGAATTAGAGCTTCGTGCTTTACGTTGGCGTGCAGACGCTTTTCTGATTCTGTGAAAGCTGTCATTCACTGGACGAATGGACCCTAGAATATTAGAGTTCGGTCATACAGATTAAGATTTTGTGTTGTAAGCGCCAATTCCTTGCTATCTTGAGTTGCAAAATAAAAAAAGCAGTTAAGCCTCTGCGAAGCGTTTCTGACAAGGTGTCAAGATGCCCACATCAAGGTCGTTTTGGAAGGCTGTAGCGAACCTGATACTGGCCTTTTTAGGGCTATGCGGAGGTGAACCGTGAGTAAATATCTAGAAATATTAGCGAAATAGTGAGATAATCGAAAACATGTTTGTCCAAACTCTACAATGAGGGAAGCCATAATGCGAGTTGCGGAAACGCAATAAGCAAGGCAACCAAGAGCAGCGAACATCCGATAAATGGAAAGGCCGAAGTGTAGATCGCTTTCATGGTTGTGCCTGTAGGGGCCACACCTTTCATAACGAATAGCAACAATCCAAAAGGCGGTGTGGTGAAGCTGATTTCGAGAGCTAGCAGCATGATCAAGCCAAACCAGATTGGATCAAACCCTAAGGATTGAGCCAATGGAAAAAAGATAGGGACAGTCAGCAGCATCATGGAGATTTGTTCCATAAACATGCCTAGTAAAAGAAGCACGGCAAACATAACCAATAGCATCGCCAAGGGTGCGAGATCGAAGGATGTCGCCCATTTCACCAGCCCTCGAGAAGCGCCTGAGAAGGCCAAGAGTTGGCTGAATGTCGCTGAGCCGAAAACGATGAGATAGGCCATCAACGTGACCCGCAGCGCGCCTGTGATAGATTTGCGCATCGCCTCGATCGTGAGGCAACGAAACACGGCCGCAAGGATCAAAACGCCAACTGCACCGAACGCAGCAGCCTCGGACGGGGTCACGAAGCCTTTGATCATCAATATGATTATAACAACCATGACGCCAACCATAGGGACGACCTCAGTGCATAAAGTCGCAATCTTCCGTCCCCATGTCATCGGTTCAACATCATAGGCGGGGGCAGCTGTCGGATCGATCTTGGTCTGGAGCCAGATCGTCACGATATAAAACGTCGCGAGGATCAAGCCTGGAACGACACCTGCGATGAGCAAAGCTGCGACATCTATTTGCGCAAGGGTCGCGAGAAGGACTGCCAAAGCGGAGGGGGGGATGATAATCGCGAGGCCACCAGTGCCAAGGATCGGTCCAATGCTCATATGCGGTTTGTAGCCTCGCCGCCCCATTTCAGGAACCATAAGGGAGCCAAGCAATGCAGTCGATCCCATGGACGAGCCGGAGAGCGTAGAGAACGCCGTGCCGCCTAAAACGGTGACATAACTCAGTCGCCCAGGAAGACGCCCCAGAAGTTTGTCGATGGCTGTGAACATACGTCCACCCAAGCCTGTGTGGAAGAAAATCTCGCCCATCAGCAAGAACAACGGGATCGGCACCAGCGCATACTTCGTAAGCGAACCAAGGCCATTGTTGAGGAGTTGGCCTATACCGCGTTCACCGCCCATGAAAATATAGGCACCGATAATGTTGGCTGCGAGAAACGCCAAAGCTACCGGCATGCCAAGTGCCATGAGAAAGATGATTGAACCGACTAGCAGCGCAAGGGCTTCAAACCATTCCATTATTCGTGAATCCCTGCTTCGCCAGAGTGCATCAAATCGCTACCGAATATGAAACGCGAGAACTCAATCGCCATCAGGCCAAAGCTGACTGGAAATGCAATCGTGAGCATCCAACGGGGGTAATAATAAGCGCGCGTATCATAATCTCCGCGATCAATATTCTTTAGGAAAAGTTCCACGCCTTTCCATGCAAGGATCACGCAGACCGAGACGCAAGCGATAGCGACGATCCGGCTAACAATGCGCCGAGCTTTGTCGGGCAGCGCAGCGGTGACCAATTCGATATGCACATGCCCTTTTTCGCGCACCAGCCACGGTGAACCGAGCATTGTCATATACAGAAGACCATATTCCGCAGACGTGAAGAGCCATGCAAAGGGTTGCAATCCTGCGTTGCGCATCAGGACAGATGTGATCACCGAGACCATAAGCCAAACCAAAGTTGCGCCTGCGGTGACAGCAGAAAAGTTAACAAGGAACGACAGGGCTTTTGAGGGTAGCGACATCATCTATCCGATTTGAGAAGCACTGGGCTGACCGCAATTGGCCAGCCCAGTGCTGATTTCATTTAGCTGCGTCGAGATCGTAGAACAGCTCAAGCAGGCGATCATAGTTGTCTGTGCCACCGGGTTGTTCAGACATCACCGACTTCATACGCTCCCACGTCTTTTGACGGGCTGCTGCAAGGTAGTTCGCTTTCGCATCTCCTTTCAAAGTTACAACCTTCATGCCAGCAGCATCCAAAGCAGCGAAGTCTTCGTCTCGCTTGGCCCGCAGTGCTTCAACGCTATCTTTTTCGTGTTGGATCGCAACTTCTTGAACAATCTTGCGAGCCTCACCAGAAAGGGAATTCCACTTCTCATTATTCACGATCACACCAAGGTCTGTGGAGAAGAAGCATGGCTCGATTCGGTAGTTCAGGAACTCGTTCCACTTCAAATCGATCAGGCCGATCTGTGTCCAACCCGTCGCATCAACCACACCACGTTGCAATGCTGAATAGACCTCGCCAGTCGGCAAGTCGATCACCTGAGCATTCAGATAGTTGGTGAAAAACGCGTTATAAACGTTGTTGCCACGCAACTTCAAACCGTCGACTTCGAGGTTGCCATCAGCATCAAACGTTGGCTCATCACGGGTCCACAAATTGTAGCATACACCGCTGTCGAACCAGCCAAGATACTTGAGACCCATCTTTTCCTGATGAATTTGATCGATTAACTCGATGCCACCGTTCATACGGGTTTCAACGGCTGTTAAATTTGATGCAACCATCGCGTCCTTCTCAGGCAGCGCGCCTCCGTAGAAAGAGCCTGGTGTGTAAACCATGTCGACGATCCCATCACGTACCGCATCGGGCTGCTGGAACATGCCGATCGCTTCTGGCCCTCCGCGCACGTCAATTTGTACAACTCCCTCGCCAGCTTCGTTCACCTTATCCACAAAGGACAGGAAACTCTTGGTGTAAATCAGGCTTTCTGGAAACGCATGAACAGCAGAAATTGTTTCTTCCGCTTGGGCAATACTCGCGATCAAAGTCGAGCTGGCAAAAAGGCCACCCCATAAAGTCATTTTCATTTCAGTTCTCCCATTTTGATAGGCAAAACGATATGTTTGCCTGTTTTTTCGACACCTCCAAGATGTCGTTTGATGCAGCAAGTGCTGCGTGTTTCAATCAGATACTAAGGGCACAGCCCAAGGCGCTGCTTGAGCGTAAATTTTTCCAAACTGTGAAATTTCAGACGCGTATTGCTGCGTCAGATCAATGTCATCCCAACCATTTATAAGCTTCATGCGCCATGTTTCATCCAGCTGGAAATCCACCTCTTTTCCACCGAACGAGGCGCATCCGTTTTGCAGGTCAATCTGCACATCGCAGAAAGAAGCGCCGATCCATGATACCAATTCTTCATAGGTTTCAGGTTCGATACGTGCTGGTAAAAGCCCGTTGTTGATCGCGTTACTTGCGAAGATATCGCCAAAGCTGGGCGCGAAAACGGCGCGGTATCCAGCATCGACCAGTGCGTAAACAGCCGCTTCGCGCGACGATCCACTGCCGAAATTTGCGCCAGCAATCAATGCGGTTGCTGGCGAGGCGCCATTCAACGGAAATTCAAGGCGCAAAGCCCCAGATGCGTCGCGGCGCATATCATGCAAAAGATAGCTCCCGTATCCTTCGGACCTTGGTACAGACATGAAACGCGCGGGGATCAATTGATCGGTGTCGATATTCGCAAGTGGTAAAACCTTGGCTCTGCCATCATATATTTCCCATCCCACCATCAGATGTTCCGATCTTGCAAAAGTGTGCGGACGTCCGTGATTTCACCGGTCACAGCGGCGGCGGCAACCATAGATGGTGACATAAGATGGGTGCGCGCACCGCGTCCTTGGCGGCCTTTGAAGTTGCGGTTGGTCGATGACGCGCAACGCTTTTTGATTTCGACCAAATCCCCATTCATACCGACGCACATTGAACACCCCGAGGCCGCCCACTCCAAGCCCGCATCGGTGAAAACTTTATCCAAGCCTTCCTGCTCTGCTTGCGCTTTGATGAGCTGCGATCCGGGTGACACGAGCCCCGGCACCTTAGCGCGACGTCCTGTGAGGACAGCAGCCGCTGCGCGAAGATCTTCGATTCTGCCATTGGTGCAGGACCCGATGAAAACTTGATCAACAGGCGTTCCTGCAAGGTTTTGACCCTTGCTCAACCCCATATATTCTAACGCCTTAAACGCCAGTTCAGACTTTTGCGCATCCAACTTGGCAGGGTCAGGAAGCTTGGCGCTTATCGGCAAGGCTTGTTCAGGGCTTGTCCCCCACGTCACTGTGGGCTCGATATCGGCAGCGTCAATGTGGATTTCGGTATCGAAAACCGCGTCATCGGCAGTAAGGAGTTCATCCCAAGCAGCTTCTGCCGCCAACCATTGATCGCCCCTGGGCGTGTAGGAGCGTCCTTTAATATAGTCCTTAGTGATCTCATCAGGCGCAATCATTCCGAACCGCGCACCGCCTTCAATAGAGAGATTGCAAAGTGTCATCCTCCCTTCCATCGTTAGCCCACGAATGGTGCCACCGGCGTATTCTATGGAATGCCCCTGCGCGCCACCTGTTCCAAGCCTCGCAATCCAGTGCAAAGCAATATCTTTGGCCGTTACACCCACGCCTAACACACCATCGACGGTGATCCGCATCGCTTTGGGCTTTTTCTGCCAAATGGTTTGTGTTGCCAAAACATGTGCTACTTCCGTAGCTCCAATACCAAAGGCCAAGGCCCCAAACGCGCCGTGTGTCGATGTATGACTATCGCCGCAATTGATTAGTAATCCGGGAAGTGTCAGGCCCTGTTCCGGGCCGACCACATGCACAATACCCTGAGCTGGGTCATCAAGATCAAAGATGCGCAAGCTGTGAGATTTGGCGTTCTGGCGCAGCGTGTCAATCATGCGCACAACCTGTGGATCGGCAATCTTGTCGCGGGTACGCGTTGGCGCATAATGATCCACCACTGCCACGGTGTTATTAGGCGCGGCGACAGGAAGGCCGCGCGCAGCAATCTTCGCAAAGGCATGATGCGATCCTTCGTGCACCAAATGCCGATCGACCCATAATAGTGACACACCATCTTCTCGGCGCAAGACCTCATGCGAGGCCCAGAGTTTGTCGAGTAGGGTTTTTGGCTCGCTCATGCTTGGCTTTGCCCGCTATCGTCTTGAGCAGTTTGACCAATCGCAGGCTTCCAATGCCGCTCTCCTCCAGTGCCAGTCCGCACCAAAGGCATTTCGAGACTGAACATGTCGGGGCGATAGAGACCAGATAGAAATTCAACACCATTGCCGTCCACATCGCGCATGATGCGTTTTAAAGACAAAAGCGCAGAGCCTTCGGTAACTTCAAGCGCTTCTGCCACTTCTGGACCAGCGAGACTTGCCGAGACTGATTGATGCGCCGCGTCGATTTGCACACCACTGAGTTCTAGCAACTTGAACAAAGGCGTCGTTGCCAAGTCATTTTCAGAATAATTGCGCGCGATGTGTGTCGGCACATAAGTCGTGAGATGCGAAAACGGCACGTTACCAGCAAGCCTTACACGCGTTGCTATTTGGACATTCTCACCAGGTCCAAGCCCCATCGCTTGCGCCACGAAATCCGGCGGTTGGCTGTAAGAGAACGACAACAGGCGCGCTGTCGTAGATTGAACCATCTCAACCAGCTGCGGCATCAATGTATTGAAATTCATCCCAGCGCGCTTGCCAGCCAGTGACTCGCTGCGCACAGTCGTTCCTCTGCCAACGCGTTTTTCGATCAAGCCTGCAGCACTTAGCCCATCCAACGCACGGCGCACAGTGACGCGCGACACGGAATACGCCTCGGCCAGCTTCTGCTCGCCCGGTAACATCTCACCATCACACAACCTCCCATCAGAGATTTGATCGCGCAACGACAAATACACCCGACGAGCTTTTGCACCTTCCGGTAAGGATTTTGCAGTGGCAGCTTCCAACCCTGGATTCCCCCTCACAGCGTCTTAAAAACAGTAATTACGTTTAACAAAAACCAATTGCTTGTCGTTTTGCAAGAAAAAAATAGACTTAACAATCATACAAAATCTGTACTATAGATAATACAGGATGACTTGGGAGGGTCGCATGCCGATTGTTCAACTGCATGTGTTGGAAGGCTATACAAAAGACGATAAACAACGTCTTGGCGAGGCTTTGACAGATGCTGTACGCCTCGTGGTACCTGCAACACCTGAGCTCGTGACCATCATGATCAGCGACATGCCCGCAGAGAATTATTTTCGCGGCCGCACAACGCGAACGCCAGCACCAGCTAAGCCTGATCCCACGAGCTTGGTCCGCGCGTTTTTGACTGCCATGCAATCGCGAGACTTGGAAACGGCGCAGAGCTTTTTGTCTGAGAGCTTCACGATGACTTTTCCGGGAACAGATCCGATGAAATCGCTCAGCCAACTGATCGATTGGGCAAAACCGCGCTACACCCACGTGACCAAAATTTATGATGGCTTTGATACAATGCAGAGCGCAGGCGATGCAGCCATCGTTTATTGCCGTGGCACACTGTCGGGGGAATGGTCAGATGGGACCCCCTTTGATGGTATCCGCTTCATTGACCGGTTTGAGGTCGTGGGCGACGCACTTTTGAAACAAGACGTCTGGAATGACATCGCTGAAACAAGGGCCAAAGCATGACAGAGATTGATCCGATTACCCTCTCGGTTCTTGCCGGACGGATGGAACAGATTGCGGATGAAATGGACGCCACGCTGTTTCGTGCGGCCTTCAATCCGATCATCGCAGAGGCCCATGATGCGAGCCACGGTCTATATCACGCAGCGACTGGCGACACGTTAGTGCAAGGGAAATCTGGCCTGCCAATTTTCGTGGGTGTGATGTCCTTTGCTGTTCAAGCGGTCATCGAAAAAGCCGCCAAGGATGGCGGCCTTGCGGATGGCGACATTTATATTTTTAACGACGCACACATCGGCGGCACACATCTGAGCGACATGCGTTTGGTGCGACCCTATTATCGAGACGGCAAACTGTTCTGCTATCTGGCTTCGGTCGGTCATTGGCATGATGTGGGCGGCGCAGTTCCTGGCAACTATAATCCTGCTGCGACGGATGTGTTTCAAGAAGCTTTCGTTCTGCCGCCCGTCAAACTCGCACGTGGTGGTGAGGTCAACCAAGACATCATCGACATTTTGCTGCGCAATACGCGGCTGCCGCAATCAGCGCTGGGCGATTTGAACGGTCAACTTGGCGCTCTTGATCTTGGTATCAAACGCATGGATGAACTGCTTGATGATTACGGCGCTGAAACAGTTTCAGCGGCGCTTGATGCTCTTGGTCATCGCGCCGAATCGCTTATGCGATCAGAACTGCAAGAGCTGCCCGATGGTCGTTGGGAAGCAGAGGATTTTCTCGATAACGACGGCATCACGGATAAGCCTTTGCCGATCAAGGTCGCGCTCGAAATTGCGAATGACAAAATGACGCTCGATTTCACAGGCTCCGCCGCGCAATGCGCAGGTCCCGTGAACATTGCTCTGCCAACCTCGGTGGCGACGGCCTATGTTGCGGTCAAACACATCTTTCCGGCATTACCCGCGAACGCTGGGGTGATGCGTCCAATTAATGTGATTGTGCCCGAAGGTTCTATGCTGTCGGCTAAATTTCCGGCACCTACAGGGGGCTATACCGAAACCATTTTGCGCATGATTGATGTTGTGTTTTCCGCTTTTGCCAAGGCCGCCCCCACGCGGGTGGTGGCAAACGCCTATGGAACGATCAACGCGCTTTCCATTGCGGGTAAACGCAGCAATGGGCAACCTTGGGTAATGTTCAGCTTTTATGGTGGTGGACATGGTGGATCGGTTGAAACCGATGGTCTTAATCACGGCAATGCACCTATTTCGACAGCGACCATACCACCGATGGAGATTTTGGAGGCTGCCTATCCTGTGATGTTCCGCACATGGGGTTTACGCCCTGATAGTGCCGGACATGGCGCACATCGCGGCGGTGTTGGCGCAGTCTATGAAATTGAAGTACTTGAAGAAAATGGAGCCGAGGCATTTTTGTTCGGTGAACGTGGCAGGTTCGCCCCGAAAGGCATCGCGGATGGTGCAGATGGCGCAATGAACTTGTTTGCCTACCAACAAGATGATAGTTGGATGACCCCACCCCTTGCTTCCAAGATGCGTGGTATCAAGCTGCGCCAAGGTCAAGCGGTACGGTTGGAAACACCTGGAGGTGGCGGTTACGGCCCGCAGGCTGAGCGTGCGCGCGAGGCGATTGCCCGCGATGTGCAACGAGGCCTTGTGAGCGAGAAAGCGGCTGATCAAGCCTACGGCACAGCATGGCGCGAGGTGACATCATGAGCAAGCATATAATCGGTGTGGATGTGGGTGGCACGTTCACAGATGTGTTCGTTTTGAATGAAGAAACTGGCACCGCGAGCGTGGCCAAAGTGCCAACGACACGGCCAGACCAATCTGGCGGCTTCCTTGATGGGATCAGACGCGAAATTCAGGACCTATCAGAAATATCTGTTGTGGTGCATGGTACGACCGCCGGCACCAATGCACTCCTAGAACGAAAGGGGGCTAAGACCGGTGTGATTTGCACTGAAGGCCTGCGCGATGTGCTCGAGATGCGTCGCCGTGATAGGCCGCGCACTTGGGGTTTGCGCGGAGATTTTGAACCGATTGTGGATCGTCGCAACCGGCTTGAAGTTCCTGAGCGCACATTGGCTGATGGTTCAATTCGCTCAGAGGTCGATCTTAATGCGGTTCGCTCAGCCGCGGAGCAATTGCTGGAAGACGGGTGCGAGGCGGCGGCAATTTTGTTTGCCAACGCCTATGCCAACCCTGCGAATGAGGCCGCTGCTGTCGCTGTTCTGCGCGATATCTGGCCGAATGCGCATGTGTCTGCTTCTCACGAAATTCTACCGGAAATCCGCGAATTCGAACGGTTCTCAACGACAGCGCTTAATGCCTACCTTCAGCCGGAGATTTCCGGCTACCTTGGCCGCCTTGAGACCGCGTTGCGCAGCGATGGGTTTGAAGGCGAATTAATGATCGTGCAGTCCAACGGCGGTGTCATGGCGGTTGATACGGCGTGCAAGATGCCTGTTCGAACGGCCTTATCTGGACCTGCGGCAGGTGTGATTGCAGCGGGCTACATCGCTGGCTCTGCGGGTTTCGAGAACATCATCACGGGCGATATGGGCGGCACTAGTTTTGATGTGTCTTTGATCCATGAAGGTCAGTCAATCCTGTCACCGCAGACCTCTATTGATTTTGGAATGGTCGTGCGCACCCCGATGATCGAGATCACGACGATTGGCGCAGGCGGTGGATCAATTGCTTGGGCCGATAAAGGCGGTTTGCTAAATATTGGGCCAGAAAGCGCAGGTTCACACCCTGGCCCGGTGGCTTATGGTCTTGGCAATGATCGCCCAACTGTTACGGATGCCAATATCGTGTTGGGGCGTATTGACCCTGAAAACCCGATTGGCGGCAAGCTGGATCGGCTGGATGTAGAGGCAGCTTCAAAGGCCATCGATATACATGTCGGCACACCTTTAGGGTTAAGCACTTTGGAAGCAGCAGAAGCCATCCTGACAGTTGCCAATAGCCGCATGGCAGGCGCGATCAGGTTGGTTGGGATTGAGCGGGGATTTGATCCTAAGCGCTTTGCATTCATGCCCTTTGGCGGCGGCGGGGCGTTGCATGCAGGCGCGATGTTGATAGAGACGGGTATCGAGCGCGCAATCGTGCCGCGGTACCCCGGTGTAACGTCAGCGATGGGCTGTGTGATTGCAGATATGCGACAAGATTTCGTGCAAACCATCAACACTTTGGTCAGCACTTTGGACGAAGTTACCCTAGCGGCTTTTATGCAATCGCACGTCGATCAAGGGATAGCCTTGCTAGAGGCATCTAAAACCAAATTCGATAGTCGCGAGTTAAGTTTTGAGTTGGACATGGCCTACATCGGTCAGACCCATACTGTGCCCGTGCTGATTCAGATTGAAACGGTAGATGGTAAAGTTATCCCCCCAAACAAATTACAGGTTGAAGCGGCGTTTGACGCAGCATATCGAGCCACCTTTGGCCGCCTCTTGAACAACGGCGTACGCCGAATTTTAAACCTGCGCAGTGCGGTGACGGGCAAGCGTCCCAAATTTGATCTCGCGACCCTTGCACCGACGTCCAAAACTGCGGCAAAGCCTATCGCAATGCGTAAGGTCCATTTTGGCACGGACTGGCATGATACTGCCATCTATGATCGCCTAGGTCTGCCAATTAACACCCTAATCAAAGGCCCTGCTATTCTGACCCAGCCTGATACGACCGTTCTAATAGAACCGAATTTGCAAGGACGCGTCGACAGCTTTGGCAACACAATCATTGAAAAACAGGGGGGGGCTTCATGAGTAATCCAACCACATGGGATTTGTCGCGCACTGCATTGCTGACCATTGATCTGCAAAATGATTTCATTCATCCTGAGGGTGCTTATGGCCGCGCCGGACAAGGAGAGGGCGCGATTGCGGCACTGCCAGATCGTGTTGCGCCTTTAGCCGCCGCGCTTCGCGCGAAAGGTGGGCGCTACTTTTCCGCGCAGTTTACCTTGGTGCCCGACAGAGACGGCACGCCCTTGATCGCACCACATCTCAAAGAGCTACGCCCGTTTCTCGGTAAAGGCGATTTCACACCGGGCTCATTCGGGCATATGGTTGTGGATACTTTGCATCCAGCGGACTTTGTGATCGAAAAGGTCGCCTATTCTGCGTTCTATCAGACGCGCTTAGAATACATCATGCGTGCGACTGGCGTTGATCATTTGATTGTCGGCGGGATTGTGACCAATGGTGGCGTTGCCTCGACGCTGCGCGATGCGCACCTACGCAACATTGAAACTGTGGTGCTTACGGATGGCTGCGCCGCATTTCGCCAAGACGTGCATGACGCCACGCTTTTGTCGCTTGGAACGATTACGAAACAGATGGACTGCGCTAGTGCGCTCACGTGGTTGGAGGGCAAATCATGGGCCTAAAGTCACGCCTACAACAAAGCAAAATCCTTGTGGCCCCTGGAGTTTATGATGGACTCACGGCGGTCCTTGCAACCGATGCAGGGTTTGAAGCGCTCTATCTGAGTGGCGCAGCAGTTGCCTACACGCGCCTTGGGCGCCCAGATATCGGCCTGAGCACCGCAAGCGAGATGGCGGATACCATGGCGTTGATTGCTGATCGCACGCCTCTACCAGTAATTATTGATGCTGATACTGGCTTTGGCAACGCTCTGAATGCCCAAAGAACAATGCGCACCTATGAACGTGCAGGTGCGAGCGCCCTTCAGCTTGAAGATCAGAGTTACCCCAAGCGCTGCGGACATCTCACGAATAAATCCTTGATTTCATGCGCCGAAATGACTGGGAAAATCAGCGCGATGGCCGATGCTCGCGCCAGCGGAGAGACTCTGATTATCGCCCGCACAGACGCAATCGCCGTTGAAGGGTTCTCAGCGGCCCTTGATCGCGCAGAAGCATACCTTGAAGCTGGCGCAGATGTTCTATTCGTTGAAGCGCCGCAAGATCGCACGCAACTTGAATACATTGGCGCGCAGTTCGCAAGCCGCATTCCCCTGCTGGCGAATATGGTAGAGGGCGGCGCGACGCCAATTACTGATGCGAATGATCTTGAGCAGCAGGGCTTTTCCATCGCGATCTTTCCGGGTGGAATTGTGCGCGCAATCGGGCGAACTGCGCAGACCTATTACAATAGCTTGCATGCAAACGGATCAAACAAGCCTTTTGCAGATCGCATGTTTGATTTTGATGGGCTGAATGAGGTGATCGGAACAAAGGAACAGCTCGAAATTGGGGCGCGTTATGACGTCAAAAATTGACGTTTCCACACCTCCGACAGCCTATCACATTGAATGTGAAACCCTGATTATAGGCGCTGGTGCCTGCGGCATGATCGCCGCACTCTCAGCACATGAGCGAGGCCAACATGTTCTGGTTATTGAGGCGGATGCTGTGCCTAGCGGATCAACCGCGTTGTCCGCAGGCCTTATCCCCGCCGCTGGCACAGCCATCCAACGCGCTGCCGGAATTGATGACACTCCTGACTTGTTTGCCGCAGACATACAAGCGAAGGCAAAGGGCGAAAACGATCAATCTCTGGTCGAGCAGATAGCTACCGATTCGGCAGAGGTCATTGATTGGTTGACGCAAACACATGGATTACCGTTCTCTGTCGTGGACAATTTTGACTACCCTGGACATTCGCGCAGGCGCATGCACGGCCTGCCTACTAGATCCGGTGCAGAGTTAATCGATGCATTGCGCGCAAGGTGCGAAGCGCTAGATATTGACATCATCTGCGAAAGACGTGCTTTTGCATTGTTCCACGAGGATGGCGAGATTGTGGGCGTATCAGTTGCTAATCCAGATGGAGCGCAGGAAACGATCAAATGCGTGCGACTTATTTTGGCATGCAACGGCTTTGGCGGGAACAGTGAATTGGTGGAACGGTACCTGCCACAGATCAGAGACGGGCTTTGGTTCGGGCATGATGGCAACAAGGGTGAAGCGATCCTATGGGCTGAAAAAATTGGTGCGCAGGTCTCGCACTTGGGAGCCTATCAAGGACATGGCAACGTCGCTCATCCACATGGAATTTTGATCACCTGGGCCGTCATCACGGAGGGCGGTTTTCAAGTGAACCGCGCGGGCAAGCGTTTTTGGAACGAGACGCAAGGGTATTCCGAAGCTGCGCGCGCAGTTCTTGCTCAGCCCGGTGGAGAAGCTTTTGCGATTTTCGATGAGCGGATCGCGAAAGTGGCCCGTCAGTTCGAGGACTTCAAGAGGGCCGAGGCTGTGGGTGCGGTTAAAACATGTGAAACCATTGAAGGCTTGGCTACTCGAATGGGGCTACCAGCCCAAGCGCTTCGCGAAACACATTCAGGTTTGCCTATTGGCAGCACTGATGAGTTTGGCCGGGCATTCCACGCGAAGCCCCTGTCTCCAGCTTATTTCGGGGTTCGTGTAACCGGTGCCTTGTTCCACACGCAAGGGGGATTACGAACAAATGCTTCTGGTCGCGTAATCAAGTCCGATGGCCAAACCTTCCGGACACTGTTCGCTGGCGGAGGCGCAGCATGCGGGATTTCAGGATCTAGCGACTACGGATATTTATCTGGCAACGGTCTACTTTCGGCGACGGTACTAGGTAGAAATGCAGGCAAGGCGGATAAAAAATCTCTTTGAATTAACAAGGAGCTGTTCAACGCGCCAGCAATCATCTTTAGAGGCCATGCTGTGATAGTCTTTCCTGCGTTTTTGGAAATTCCGCCGAGGCGTAAGAAAAATTCCCAAGGTTAGCGATGTCCTGCATTTCGGTACATGATTGTTAACTGATCGAAATCGGTCTGCTTACGGGATTTGCGCTTTGATAAATTTGAACACAATGAATGTTCTTAGTAGGCCGATCAAACCACGGCCGAGATAGGCTTTCTTCGCCAATGGATCGTGCGCAGCGCCCGTGAAATCAATATGCAAATAAGAGGCTACTTTTCACTTCGAGCAACTATTTCGCTGCAGCTCCGCGAATGGCTCCTTCTCGCCAATATGTACTCCAATAGCGCACAACAATTGCTCCGGTTCAAACACGGTCTGGGTGTGAATTGTGTAAACCAGTGGTGTCGATGAACCGAAAGGCACCTTGAAATCGTTGTTGGGAGAATGAGGAGGGTGCTTTAACCAGTCTAGCACACAAGGTTGCACAAAAATCAAATCAGAACGCCTTCGAGAAATAAAAAAACAAATAGATAGATAGCATTTAAGAAAATACTTATCATCCCTACCGCCGGAGCCAAAAACTTCTTAGTTTTTTGGCAACTCAAACGGTCCCCCAACACAACATTGCCAGTAATCTTTGTGCTGATTTGGCTGTCCAATTCATTGCACTCGAAGCAAGGCAATTTAAACTCGAAAAGGCTCAATCTTGTCGGCAGATAAGGCGTAGCCGACATCTGCGATGTAGGTCCGCATTGACGAAATACCAAACATGCCAATCACGTTGATCGCCTCGTACAAACCTCTGCTTTCATAGGGGGTTTCAGTTGTGACAAAGACCAATTGGTTCGCGGGTGGCGGTGGCACGTGCACGCAGGCTCCCGCGTAGGGCACCAAGATAAACGCGGTGACGCCCGAGGCGCTTTGATCGATTGGCACCATAAACCCCGGTAAACGCACGATCTGGCCGTTCCAGTCCGAGCGCACGCCACTTGAAGCCGGTTGTTGGTTGCTCAAAGGCGGTTGATCGTGATCAATGAGACCGCGAAATGCTTGCGGAATGGGGGTGTCGCTCGCTGGCAGCAAATCCACCCAATCCAAATCAAAAAACTCTTCCGCCCTTAGCATCTGCGGGATCACGGCACTCGCCGCTAACGCTGCTAGAAGGCTGCGGCGCGTCACCATTCGTAGACTTCCATCTGATCCGCGACGATCGCATAGCCAGTTTGCCCCAAATCCGTCGATTGCAATCGCGTGCGCATCATGCCAATCACCCAAATCGGATCCCAGAGATCATCGCTGGGCCACGGGGTTTTCGCATTCACCATAACCAGCTGATTCGCGGGCGGTGGTGGCATGTGAATGCAGGCCCCCGTATAGGGTACCAACATAAACTCTGTGACGCCCTTTGCGCTAATATCAAACGGGATCACAAAACCTGGCATTTTGATGTAAGAACCATCCAAACTCTCGTTCAGCTTGGTCGCGTTTTCATCGTAGATCGGGTTCCACGTGTCGTTGACCTCGTCGAGTTCGCCTTCACCGATGATCTCTGAATAGGGCACGCCGGCGGGCAGCAAATCATCCCAGGTGATCTCTCTCAGGGTGGCGGCGAGTGCCGTTTTGGGCGTCGCAAGCGCGCCTGACAACAACATCAAAGTCGATCTACGATTTAGCATGTCTTTCACCTCAATCAGGGTGTCACGTTTTCACCACCATACCATCAGCCACCGACAGTCGGTAAGCCCTTATAGCTGGCACCATGCTCACAATTGCGCCAGCTGCGATGACAGCTAGCATGACCCACACTTCGCGCAGGCTGGGTGGATCAATCGCCAGCCATAGGCCGAACTCGCGATCCAATATCGGTTGGCCGATGAATAGCCCAAGATAAAGCAAGCCAAGCCCCAGAAGCACCCCGAGCGCCGCCATGACAACCGCTTCCAGCACCAGTATACTGAGGATCGTGGCAGGGCGCGCACCCATCGCGCGAAAGATTGCCATCTCTCGTCGCCGCTCGTTCAGGCTAGAGAAAATCGTCGCCATCATCCCGATCAAAGCAGTCACAACAACCATAAAAGACACACCAAGCAGGGCAGTTTCGGCGATGCCAACGATGCCCCAAAGTTCTTGCAATGCGACGCCCGGTAAGATGGCGAGCAAGGGTTCTTGGCCGTATTCATTGATCGCGCGTTGCAGGCGGAAAATTTGCAAAGGACTTTTCACACCGACCAACGCGGCGGTGATCGCTTTCGGTGTCAGCTCCATCTGGCGCAGTTCATCAGCGGGCGTGGCTTGGCCCTGCACCTGCGCGCCACCCTGCCAATCCACATGGATCGCCTCAATAGCTTCCATGCTGACGATCACAGTGCGATCAATTGGTGTGCCGGTTTTCTCCAAGATACCATACACGCGGAAAGGCTGGTCCTTATGCTCCGCAAAAGAGGCCAGCCCGTGCGCGACGATAATCGGGTCACCAATCTCATATTCCAAAGTCGCCGCAACATCGGCGCCGATGACTGTGTCGAAAAGATCGGACAAGATCGCCCCATCCGCGACAGCAAGGGAACGGCCTTGACGATATTTATAATGCTCGAAGAACGCAACGGACGTGCCCATGACACGGAACTGGCGGTGACTGTCGCCCAAGGAAATCGGTACGATCCAGTCCACTTCAGGGCGCGCAGAGATGTCTTTATAGCTTTGCCACGTCACATTGTTGGTCGCATTGCCTATGCGAAACACCGAATAAAGCAGCAATTGAACGGAACCTGAGCGCGCGCCGACAATCAAATCCGTCCCCGAAATCGTATCCGCAAAGCTGGCTTTTGCTCCTGTCCTTATCTTCTCGACCCCGAGAAAGAGCGCTACGGATAAAGCAATCGCAAGGATCGTCATGCCAACGGTCAAAGCTCGTGCAAATAGCGAGGCGATGGCAAGGCGCAGGATCATGCCGCACCTCTTTCAACACGCGCGATGTCTTGCATATCTATAACCCGATCAAAACGCGCGCCCAGACGTGGATCATGGCTGACCATCAGCAAGGAAGTTTCGTTTGAACGCACTTGGGCAAAGAGCAATTCGAGGAAGGCCGCTTGGCTGTTTGCATCAAGCGCAGAGGTCGGTTCGTCCGCGATTATTAGTGGCGGCTGGCCAATGAGCGCACGCGCAACTGCGACACGTTGTTGTTGGCCAACGCTGAGCGCGGTTGCTTTACTGTTGGTCACACCGTCAGGTAGACCAAGGGCGCAGCACAGTTCAGTTGCCTTCGCCAACGCATCGCCCGCCTGCTTGTTGCGCGCAGGCGCAAAGCGCAAAGGTAGCATTATGTTGTCGGCTACAGTACCAAACGGCAGCAGGTTAAACTGCTGAAAGATAACGCCAATCTGTTCCGCTCTGAACTTGTCGCGCTTGCTGGCAGATAGTTCGGTAATATCTTGGCCCGCTATCTCGATCCGTCCGCTATCCGGCACAATCGTGCCGCAGATCAGCGACAAGAGCGTCGACTTGCCCGATCCGCTTTCACCCAGCAACAACACGGATTCACCCTTGGCCACACGGAAATCAGCGACCCGCAATGAAAACGCCGCACCTCCCGCCCAGCCAAAAGCGACATCAGACAAGTTAAGAACCGCATCCGTCATGCGTACTTAGCGATCCAGATCCAAGACCGGGGCCGCGCGCGTGACTTCAAAAGCTTGGGCACCGTTAGACGTAACGAGCTGCACCTCAACTTCCTCAGCATTGGGGAAAGCGTCAAAATAACGAAAGGTGATCTCGTTCAGAGCATCGGCTGAAGAACAGCTCAGAGCATACTCTGCATGGAATTCCGTGTGGCCAGCGTCATCGCCGCGGTCTTCGTGATCTTCATGGTCGTCATGATCTTCGTGGTCATCATGGTCGTCATGATCTTCTTGCTCGCCCTCTGTCTCCAATTCGGCGCGCGCATTGTTTACCACGCAGCCCGCCGCTGGGGACATCGCAAATAGTTCCAAAGGCGCATTGAGAGCCGCAAGAGCAGTCTCAATTGCAGCTAAATCCACGGCACTACTGGCCTCATACTCAAACCCGACGATATCCGCGCCGGGCGCATGAAACTCCATCGCAACTTCTGCGCCATCGATCGCAATATTCAATGTACCCACACCATGTTCATGCGCATCAAGCTGGCGTGTCTCTTCGGCGACAGCAGGAAAAGCTGCGATAAGTGCAAAAAGTGAAAGAGCGTTTTTCATAATCGGTCCCTTATTGGTCAGATAGGTCTTAGGCAACACACCGTTGGCAGTGCCCATGAATTTCTACGATATGGCGGTCCGCGCGAAAGGCGTTTTGGTCCGTCAATTCCGTTAGCTTGGGTAGAAGATCGCTTCCGTCATGTTCATCAACCAAACCGCATGTTTCACAGATCGCGAGGACCGGTACACTTTCTGCGTGATTGCAGCGACACGGCACAAAGGCCTTGATGGATTCCAACCGATGCGCGCGACCTTGATCGGTCAAAGCAGACAATGTCCGATAGACCGTCGGCGGTGCGATATCCGGCTCAGAGCGCTGAAGTTGCTCAAGGATTTGATAAGCAGTCATTGGTTTTTCGCAGGTTTTCAAAACCTCCAAGATGTCCGCCTGCCGCACATCCGCTGATTTTCTCATGCAATATACTCCAGCTTCAAAGAAATTGTTATTTTATAAAATACCAACAATCAAGCGCCCGATTTTACAGGCGCGCAGAAACCAGCCGATGCGCTAGATCAAGACTGCGAGATTGAGGCCCCCGAGAGGCACAGATCCAAAAGCAGTGCAAACCCTGCGCTGTCCAATGTATCAAACTCAGCACACAGCCTTTCAAGCTCATTGGCTCGCTCAAGTCCCAACCCCTCATCCGCAAGCAGATGAAATTTTGCACTGATTTCGGCATCTGACACTGGTAAATCAACGTCACCACGCGGCGTCATTGGGACACCTTGAATGCGCTGACCATTCTTTAGGGTCAACGCGACTTGCGCCCAACGTTTGGAGACACTGCGCCTTGTCAATTCGGGATCGTCAATCAAAGTGGTGGCACGACTGATCCTTAAGATATCAGGGTCGGTCAGGGTTTCCGGCGTCAACTCATTGGAGCCAATGGTGCCGCGAACGATCATGCAAGCGACTGGAAAGGCAATGGAATAGCTGAATTCATCAAGCGTTTTTGGCTCATACCCTGCAAGGCGCGTCGCATAGTGGAAGGTTTTGATTTCAACATTTGCGATATCTGTGTGGTGCAGATCATTCTCTCGCATTAGTTTTTGCACACCATCAAGCGAGGAATGCGCCCAGCGACAACAGGGGTATAGCTTGTAGTGCGTGTGCTCCAACGTCAGCCAACGCTTGCCCAGGTCGCTCCAAAACGACTCCGCCTCTGTACTTTCGCAGGTCAGTGCAGGCGCGCCTGTAAAGCCTTCGCGCGCAAGATAGGCCGCCGTGACACCCGAGGGCGCGCCCCAGCCGACACCATCGCGCACCATGGTCGGAAAATCGATGCAGCGCATCATTTGGCTGCGCGGTCCGTGATACTCTGCAATGCCAGCGGCGTGGCGTATCTGCTCCGTATCACAGCCCAACATACGCGCCACAGATGCAGCAACGCCGACAGCGGTCCAAGCCCCCGATGTGTGATAATCCGCGCAGGTAGCATGTTGCACCTGCCCTGCGCGGTAGCTCACCTCATAGGCCAGCGCCAACCACAGTGCGAGATCACGACCCATGACGGACTGCCCCTTCTGACGCATCGCATCTGCAACGGCGAGAACCGCAGGGAAGACCGCAGATCCCGCATGGCCCTTGTTCGGTGTGCTGCCATCATGAGCGTCAATGCTATCAACAGTAAATGCACCCGCCATCGCAGCGCCCGCAGGACTGCACGTGCGCCCATCCATTAACATGCGCGTGCCGCCCACAGTGCCCGCGCCAAAGAGCGCCATTGCGCTGCGACGAGCGATATCGCTCAGCTCTGTGCCGGCACCAATCGCTGCGACGCCCATCGTGTCTAGAAAGCTGCGTCTTAGCAGCGCTAGCAAGTCTTCGGGCAGGTCGTTAAATTCAAGATCGTGAACGAACGCGGAAAAACTTGTCGCCATGCTATGCACCCCTCTTTGCGGGAAGGATACCGGATTGGCCCTATAAAGAAACCGTCTTGCCATCGCGCGCGGACTTGTCTGCCGCATCCGCCAACATTTGCGCTTTCAAACCATCAAGGCCGGTCGGCTTCATCGTAACTTTGTCGTTCAAACAAGCAACAAAATGCTCCATCTCAGCGCGGTACGCAGCGGCGTAACGCTCTAAGAAAAAGGGCTGTGTCGGCGCTGTGCGAAAGCCTTGCCCGTTGGACACCTCAACCGTGTTCTCCAGCATATTATCCGCGCGCAACATGCCTTTGGAACCGTGGACTTCGATGCGTTGATCATAGCCGTAGGTGGCGCGACGCGAGTTGCTGATCTGGCAAAGTTTGCCGCTCGCGGTCTTGAGATTTACGATAGCGGTGTCGAAATCTCCGGCGTTCCCAATCTCTGGATCAACAAGACAAGACGCGGCAGCGGTCAACTCCACAGGCTCCTCACCTAGTAAAAAGCGCGCCATATCAAGATCATGGATCATCATATCGCGAAAAATTCCACCAGAGGTTTTAATGTAACCGATGGGGGGCGGCGCAGGATCACGCGACAGGATTGTGACGATCTCCACATTGCCGATCACCTGATCTGTGATCTGCTTTTGCAAATACGCGAAGCTGGGATCAAAACGGCGATTGAATGCAGTCATAAATGGCACGCCCGCCTTTTCAACGACCGCTAGGCATTCGCGAATGCGGTCCGTTGACAGATCCACAGGTTTTTCGCAAAAGATCGCTTTGCCAGCTGCGGCAGCTTCGTGAATGATATCGTAATGCGTTGTTGTCGGCGTGCCAATGACCACCGCATCAATGCTTTTGTCGGCGATAATTTCTTCCGTGCTCATCGCTGTCGCGCCGAGCTTAGCGGCCAAAGCCGCCGCCGCATCCGGCAGGAAATCTGACACCGCCGCTGCGCGTGCAGTTGTCATTTGCGCCAGTGTTGCACCATGAACCTGACCGATGCGCCCTGCCCCCAAAAGTCCGATGTTGAGCATATCTTTACCCTTTCAAAGCTTGCAGCACTTGGCGAGTTGCCGCGACCATAGGATCATGGGTGTCTTTTAAAATTGAGACACGATCAAAGCGTGCAGGATCAGAATTCACCGCCTCGCGCATCGCCGTGCCGAAGGCCATGCGTAACTCTGTGCCGATGTTGTATTTGCATATATTGGTGGTTCTGGCGAGCTTCGCGCGTTGCTCCACAGGCACGCCTGACCCGCCATGAATAACCAGTGGCACATCCGTCAGCGTTTGGATCGCAGCTATGCGCGCCTCGTCCAGACCACCCTCTTTATTCTCTTGTAAGTGCACGTTCCCGACCGAAACCGCCATCGCATCCACACCAGTCTCACGCGCAAAGATCGCGGCTTCCTCGGGGTCAGTACCTGCCGATTGCTCGCCATTGGAATAACCAACAAAACCGATCTCACCTTCGCAAGAAAAACCCGCACCGTGCGCCATTTCCGCGATTTTCAATGTGTCAGCGATATTTTGCGCCATCGGCGTGCGTGAACCATCAAACATCAACGACGTAAAGCCACTATCCAACGCCTCTGAACACTCGTCATAGGTATAACCGTGATCTAAATGCGCCACGACAGGCACACTTGTACCTTCCGCCAGATGCCGGAACATTTTGCCCAAAACAGGAAGTGGCGTATGTGCGCGGCACCCTGGCCCTGCTTGCAAAATCACAGGGCAATTCTCGGCTTCCGCAGCCGCTACAAAGGCGCGCATGTCTTCCCATCCAAGCGTGACCAAACCGCCGATAGCATAGCCGCCTCTTAGGGCGGGTTGCAGGACATCTGCAAGCGTAGCGAGGGTCACTTAAACTTCGCAATCATGTCTTTGATGCCGGGAATAGTCTCGATCTGATAAGCATGCGTTGGCTGGAAATACTGCACGAGCGAACGTTGCGACAGGCCACCCAGAATCGTGAAGTAATACATCTCATATCCCGGCATGACCGCGCAGGCATGATAGCCATTATCGATCATAATCGTGGAGTTGTTCATCAATTGATACGCATCCCCCGGCACACCTTCCTCGCGTTGGAGAATTTGCACGCCTGAGCCATGGCTCGGCTTGAAGCGGAAGTTATAGGTCTCATCATGACGCGTTTCATGTGGCAGATTATCCGTGTCATGCTTATGCGCCGGAAATCCGGACCAGCCACCTTGACCGACCGTGAACAGTTCGGACACCAAAAGGCGACCAACTTTGTCGTGATATTTCGTGCCAAGGATGTGCTTGATTTTACGGTGCGTTTTCGTGTCGTCAGAACCGTATTGCACCAGGTCCAACTCGTCAGAGCGCACAGCAAATGCATCCAGAACTTTGTCGTAGCGTGCACCCGCGATGTAGATTTCAGCTGTATCAGATGTGCAGACAAATTCCGCCTTCGCGGCCATAGGGACATAGACGCCTTCTGGCTCACCGCCCCAAACATCCTCGACACGGCCCCCAAGATCACCCGCTTTGAAGCCTTCGATATTCACATCCACCGACCCTGTCGCAGGCACAATGCAGGTCTCGTATCCGGGGACGGAATACTCGAATGCTTCGCCCTTCTTGAGATTAACGATGTTGAAATAATTCAACGGAACCGTGGGATCATCCGCATCGACGATAGGTTTGTTCTGATTGTCAAATGGCGCGATATGCATGGGCGTGGTCCTTTAAGCAGCGGTTGGGCCGGAATGCTCGGCCAAGAATGTTTCTAAGGTTTGTGTGTCAGGCATCGCAGGCGCACAACCCGGTTTTGACACGGTGACAGAGGCGCAGGCAGAGCCGCGCAAGATTGCGGTTTCGAGGTCATATCCTCCCGCGATAGATGTCATAAGCCCCGCCATGAAACTATCCCCCGCCCCTGTGGGTTTAAGGGCCTCAACAGGGTAAATTCCGGTGCGGATTTCTGCACCATTGGCAAATGTGATCGCCCCTTCCGGTCCCATTTTGTAAACAACAATAGTGGCGCTGGTTTCGGAAAGCTCTTTCGCCTTGGCTAGACCCTTTTCGATGCCACCCGCCATAAAGCCGAACTCTTCGTCATTGCCCACAATCATATCGCACTCTGCCGCCGCACGGCTGAGCACGTCGGAGGCGACTTGTGGCGAAGGCCATGAGTAGGGACGATAATCCACGTCGAAAATGATTGGCAGGTCCGCCTGTTTCGCCAATGCAAATGCATGAAACGTTGCGGCACGAGAAGGTTCTGCCGCGAAGACCGTGCCGGCCGTGATAAGCGCGCCGTATTTGGAATAATCCACCGCTTCTACGTCCGTGATATCCATCTGGAAATCTGCGGCTCCATTGCGATAGATCACTGACTGATGATCCTCAATCCGGCTTTCATAGACGGCTAACGAATTGCGAAATTCGCCACCAATCGGCGTCACGTAATCTGCATTGACACCGTAATGTTTGAGCTGGTTCACACAATAGCGCCCAACGCTGTCATCAGACACCCGCGTCACCAAAGCAGCTTGTCCGCCAAGCTTGCAAATTCCGGCTGCGATATTGGCCGATGAACCACCAAGCCCTGCGCGAAAAACCTCGCCTTCCTCGGTCTTTGTGCCCGCAGGATCGGCAAAGAAATCCATCCCTGCACGGCCAACAATAACGAAGGTATTGGCCTTGATGCCGTTTATTAAGTCGCTCATTTGCGCCCCACTGCGTTGCCTGCTTTGACCTCATCAAAAAGCTCTGGGTAAGGGTAGTTCAAGCCCAACAACTGGCGCAGATCGGGCGAAGCGGCCTCAAGAAATTCTTGCGACAAAGCCCCCGGCATATCCTCCAACGGTTTCACCCATTTGGGCAGGTAATTGATCAAAACAGCGCTGCGATCCTGCTGGGATTTGTTGGGCATCGCGCAGTGCCACGCGACACCGTAGAACAGGGCCACATCCCCCGGCTCCCCCAACATGCGTTCGCAGATATCGAAGAACTTGTCGTCTTCATTGGGATAGCGCAGCTCCTTTTGCGAGCCCGGCGCATAGGCCGTCGCCCCCGTTTCTTCGGTGAACGGATCAAGCAAGATCGACACCTGAGCGTTCATCGGAAAAGAACCGTTCAAGCCAATTGGATGGCTTTCGGGCTTGTAAAAATCCCAATAGGGATAATCCACATGCGGCTCCTGCCCCAGCCCGCCGGGCAGGATGCGATTGGCCGCAATGGAGCCCATTATAAACTCGCTGCCCAAGAATTTGCGCAGGACGTCCATGATAACGGGATGTGCCGCCATATCAGAAAACACATCCCCCTTCGCAAGCAGGTTCCATACGCGGCGTTGCAGATTCAACTTGCCCTCTTCTTCGGCTTGGCCTTGGAAATGTGTGACTGTATCCGCCTGGGAAGAGTGCTCTAGAATAATCGCTCGGGCTTCCGCGATTTGTGCGTCGCTGAACAGACCTGAGATTAGCACAGCGCCTTTGCCATTGAGCAATTCATCGACAATGGTCGCCGGATCCGCGTTGCTCGCGTTAAACCTTTTCATTTAAACACCCTTCCTTTGACGCGCGCGCGCTTCTTCTTGCTCTACATGCGCAGCCTGCACTTTGGGATTGTCCGTCACATGCGGCGTGCCGACCTCCCACCATGTATGACCCTCCGTCGTCCAGCCCTTATAAGGATCCACTTTGGCGCAGATCACATAGGTTTTGTCACTGGCCTTGGCACGTTTGAACGCTTCCTCTAAACCAGATATTTCGACCGTTTCCGCCTCTGCGCCCATAGCGCGTGCGTGGGCTTCAAAATCGACGTTCACTTGGCGTGTGGCTGTGGGCGTGTCGGCGATGAGGTTATTGAAACTTTCATTGCCCGTGTTATTTTGCAACTTGTTGATGACCGCGAAACCACCGTTATCAAGCACGAGAATGATCAGCTTTTTATCCGTGAGAACAGAGGAGTAGATGTCCGAGTTCATCAGCAAATAAGACCCATCCCCCGTGAATACGATCGTGTCTTGGTCGGGATCGATCTGCGCTTGCGCAATGCGCGCGCCCCAACCGCCGGCGATTTCATAGCCCATGCAGGAAAAACCGAATTCGACATCCACGGTGCCAATATCAAGCGTTTTCCAGTTGGCTGTCACCTCTGCGGGCAAGCCGCCCGCCGCCGCAACAACGCGGTCGCGCGGATCACAGAGATCATTTACCACACCAATCGCTTGCGCATAGGAAGCTGGTCCATTGCCAACGCGCGTATTGTCGGCGACGTAATCGCTCCACTTCGCCCGCTCGCCTTGCGCGTATTTGGTCCATGATTTTGGCGCGCTGTACCCACTGGTCGCACTGCCGAGCTCAACGAGCGCGAGTTTCGCATCGCCCACAACAGTCATCGACATATGCTTCGCCGCATCGTGCCGCCCTACGTTCAACCCGATGATCTGCGCATCTTTCGCGAATGCGGTCCAAGACCCCGTGGTGAAGTCCTGCAAGCGCGTGCCGACGGCGAGGATGACGTCCGCCTCCTCCGCAATCGTATTCGCCGAATCCGATCCCGTTACGCCAAGCGGCCCAATGTTGAGCGTGTGATCATTCACCATATTCGCGCGTCCCGCGATGGTTTCGACCACGGGAATATCATGTGCTTCGGCGAAGGCGGTTAATTCTGCCACTGCACCAGAATATTGTACGCCGCCACCCGCAATGATCATCGGGCGTTTGGCTGACTTCAGCAGCTCTGCCGCATCAGTAATCTCTTCAGCATCCGCTGCTTGGCGACGAATGCGGTGCACTTTTTCATCGAAGAACGAAACCGGGTAGTCATATGTCCAGCCCTGTACATCTTGCGGCAAACCAATGAACGCAGGGCCGCAATCCGCAGGATCGAGCATTGTTGCCAATGCAGCGGGCAAGGACTGAATGATCTGCGCAGGATGCGTAATGCGATCCCAAAACCGCGAAACCGCTTTGAACGCATCATTCACACCAAAGGTCGGGTTTCCAAAGTGCTCAAGCTGTTGCAACACAGGATCGGGTAAACGCGTCAAGAACGTATCGCCGCAAAGCATCAACATCGGCAAACGGTTCGCATGTACCAAAGCCGCACTGGTGAGCAGGTTGGCAGTTCCCGGCCCAGCACTCGCCGTGCAAAACATGAAACGTCGGCGTAAATGCGCCTTCGCATAGCCAGCGGCCGCGAATCCCATGCCCTGTTCATTCTGTCCACGATAGAGCGGCAGCACATCTTTATGATCGTGAAGCGCTTCGCCAAGACAGGTCACGTTACCATGTCCGAAAATACCGAATCCACCGCCGCACGCACGGGTTTTCACACCGTCAATCTCTATAAATTGCGCAGCCAAATAGCGAATGATCGCCTGTGCCGTCGTCAATGTGATGGTCTCGTCCGCTCGCCCCATTGCACCCTCCAAGATGGCTAAGTGCCTGCCCTTTTCAACAATGCTATTGACCAGCAGACCTAATCAAGGATACCCATTTTGCAACCGGTTGCAATACGTTTTTGGGAAGGGATGTTACGATGACGCAAATCAGAATTGGAATCGTCGGTGGCGGCTATATGGGCAAGGCTCATGCAGCGGCCTACGCGAGCGTTGGTACTATCTTTGAAACCAAATTGCGCCCTGTCTTGGAGATGGTTTGCGCGACCTCTGATACGTCGGCAGAGCGTTACAAAACGAAGTTTGGCTTTAATCGTTGCACGTCTGATTGGCAGAGCTTGGTCAATGATCCAGACGTTGATGCGATTGTAATCGCCTCGCCCCAATCTACGCACCGCGCCATTGCGGAAGCAGCATTCGCGTTAGGCAAACCAGTGTTTTGCGAGAAACCTTTGGGCGAAACGCTTGAAGACAGTCGTGCCATGCTTGCCGCCGCCGAAGCGGCTGGTGCTATCAACATGGTTGGGTTCAATTACATTCGCACTCCTGCTTCTCAGTATGCGCGCAAACTAATTGATGAGGGGCACATCGGCGCCGTTACATACTTTCGCGCGGAAATGACCGAAGATTTCCTTGCTGATCCTGACGCCCCTGCCACATGGCGCACTAGCGGGATGGCCAACGGCTGTATGGGTGATTTGTCCCCGCATATCATCAATTGCGCACGTGCGTTTATGGGGCCGATCGCTTCGCTCAGTGCTGTGGTGCAAACCGTGCACAGCTCACGTGGCGGCGTTGAAGTGACCAACGACGACCAAGCGCAATTCATGCTTGAATTCGAGAATGGCGTCAGCGGTCACATTCACGCGAGCCGCATCGCGACGGGGCGCAAGATGGGGTATGCCTACGAGATCCATGGCTCCAAAGGGATGATCCGTTTCGACGGCGAAGATCAAAACGCGCTGCATCTTTATGTGCGCGAAGGCGACGATGCCCAGCAAGGGTTCCGCAAGATCCTCACAGGCCCTGACCACCCCGATTATTTACCCTTTTGCCAAGGCCCCGGGCATGGCACGGGCTACCAAGATCAAATCATCATCGAGGCAAAAGATTTTCTGACCGCGATTGAGACTAAGCAAAACATTTGGCCCACTTTCCGCGAAGGTATGGAAGTGAACCGCATCGTCAAAGCAGCCATCGATTCCAGCGAAAAACGCGCATGGGTCGATGTCGCCGATTACTAAGGAACTGAGAGAATGATTGAAATCGGAAATGCGCCTTGCTCTTGGGGCGTCGAATTTGCGGATGATCCGCGTAACCCAAGCTGGCGCAAAGTGCTGCAAGAGAACGCAGAAGCGGGCTACACAGGGATCGAACTTGGCCCCGTTGGCTTTATGCCCGAAGACCCTGCGATGCTCTCCGAAGCGCTCGAAGAGTTTAACCAAGAGCTCGTCGGCGGCGTTGTGTTCCGCCCGTTCCACGACCCTGATGCTTGGGACGATGTGATGGACGGCTCCGTGCGCACCTGCAAAGCGCTCAAAGCGCATGGTGCGGAGCATCTCGTGTTGATCGATTCCATCTCGCCGCGTCGCGCACCCACTGCGGGCCGCGCAGATGAGGCAGAGCAAATGGACAAGGCCGAATGGACCGCCTACCGCGAAAAGATCGCAACCATCGCGAAGATGGGCGCTGAAGAATATGGCCTCACAGTCGGCATCCATGCCCACGCAGCTGGCTTCATGGATTTTGAGCCTGAGTTGGAGCGCCTTCTAAACGAGGTTGATGAAAGCATCCTTAAAATCTGCTTCGACACGGGCCACCATTCCTACGCCGGCTTTGATCCGGTCGCCTTTATGCAAGAGAATATGGATCGCATCAGCTACATGCACTTCAAAGACATTGACCCCAAAGTAAAGGCTAACGTCGTTGCCAACCGCACAGACTTTTACACAGCTTGTGGCGATGGCATTTTCTGCAACTTGGGCGACGGCGACGTGGACTTCCCAGCTGTACGTCAGGTCCTGCTTGATAATGGCTTTGAGGGCTGGTGCACAGTCGAGCAAGACTGCGATCCATCGGGCGACACATCCCCCATCGATGACGCCAAACTAAACCGCACATATCTGCAATCCATCGGCTTTGAGGGCGCATAAATGACTAAACTAAAATGGGGCATGATCGGCGGCGGCGAAGGCAGCCAAATCGGTCCGGCACATCGCTTAGGCTCTGGCCTTGATGGCTTGTTTGAATTCAGCGCTGGCGCACTCGATCACCGCGCAGCCGAGGGGATCGACTATGGTCAACGCCTCGGCCTTGGCGATCGCGCTTATGGCTCTTGGCAGGATATGCTCGCGGGTGAAAGCGAACGGAAGGATCGTATTGATCTCGTGACTGTCGCCACGCCAAACTCTACACACTTCGAGATCACCAAAGCCTTCCTTGAAGCGGGTTTCCATGTGCTGTGTGAAAAACCCATGACGATGACCGTTGAAGAGGGCGAGGAAATCGTCGAAATCGCTAAGAAAACCGGTAAAATCTGTGCGGTAAACTACGGCTATTCCGGCTATTCCCTTGTACGTCACATGAAAGCGATGATCGCGCGCGGTGATATTGGCAAGGTGCGTTTGGTCAACGCTGAATTCGCCCATGGTCATCACGCCGATGCCACCGATGCGGACAATCCGCGCGTGCGTTGGCGCTATGATCCTGCGCAAGCAGGTGTTTCCGCGCAGTTCGCCGATTGCGGTATTCACGCGATGCATATGGCGAGTTTCGTCACGGGTCAGGAAGTCACGAAGCTCTCTGCCGATACGGTCGCCTGCATTGATGTACGCACGCTTGAAGACGACGCGATGGTGAACTTCCGCATGGATGGCGGTGCCGTTGGACGCCTTTGGACCTCTTCCATCGCGATTGGCCGCCAGCATGGTTTGGGCATTCAGGTCTTTGGCGAAACAGGTGGTCTGCGTTGGTCGCAAGAGCAGCCAAACCAGCTTTACTACATGCCACTGGGCGAGCGCTTGCAAATCATTGAGCGCGGTGAAGAAAACCTATCGCCAGAAGCAGACCGCACCACGCGTGTCACCATTGGTCACGCTGAAGGCATGCCGCTTGCTTTTGCCAACATCTACAAAGATTTGGCCGAAGCTATTTCAGCGCGCAAAGAAAGCCGCGTTATGGATCCAGCCGCGAATCTTTATCCGCGTGCAGAGGATGGCCTGCGCTCTATGGCTGCTGTCGTTGCAGTCGCAAAAAGCGGGCAACAGGACGGCGCGTGGCTCGATGCCCGTCCACCTATGTTTCAGTAAAACTTGTGAATAAAAATAAGGCGCGCTGGGGAAACCTAGCGCGCTTTCAACGTTCCTCGTTCGATCACAGAACACTCAAATAGATGCGCCTTCGGTGTGATGCTCTGATTTTCGACCAGCGCGGTCACTTGCTCAATCGAGGCGGCAATAATCGCGGAAAACGGGTTGTGGATTGTGGTGAGATTGATGTTCTCCCACTTCGCCATATCAATGTCGTTGAGCCCGATGATGCCCACGTCCTCTGGTACGCTCAGACCTGCCGTTTCCAACGCCGAGATCGCCCCGATCGAAAGCACATCATCACCACAGAAATAAGCTTCTGCAAGCGGCGCGGTCAGCAGTTCCAGCATCTCTGCCCTACCCGCCTCGAACGAATAGGCATCCGCGAAACTCACGCGCGCGCTCACGCCTTTATGCGACGCACATTCCAGCAAAAACCCCTTCTCACGATCAAGGGTCGAGGTCGCCTCCGCAGGGCCGCCAAGGAAGCCCATATCCGTGTAGCCATGCGCAATCAACGTCCGCGCAGCCATACGGCCCGCTTCGATATTGTCGATCCCAAGCACATCTACATCCGGCGTTTCCGTGTGGCGCCCGAACGAATGCACCACAGGAATTCCTGCATCGCGAAATGACTTGGCAAACGCAGGCGGCAAGGTCGAGGAGGCAACGATCACGCCATCCACAGAATACTGGCGCAACATTCGGATCGACGCCTCTGGATCCGTTTCATCGGTAAGGTTCACCAGCAACGGGCGCAGGTCCCGCTCGTGCAGACCGCGCGTGTACATATCAAAGACTTCGAGGAAAACAGGGTTGTGAAAGTTGTTCGAGATCAGCCCGATCATTTTCGTGCGCCCAGTAGTGAGTGACGACGCCAAGGCATTGGGACTATAGCCAAGCTGATCCGCGGCTTTCATCACCTTTTTACGGGTTTTCTCAGAAACGGACGCGCCCTTGGTGAAGGTGCGCGACACGGCAGAGCGAGACACCTCTGCAAGTTCGGCCACATCTTTGAGCGTTACGGCCATCGCTTAGCCGTCGCGCGCGGAGTAGTCGATCGTTGCAAAGCGCCAGCCGCAAATCGCCGCAAACCCAAGGAAGATAATCGCCCACATATAGGCCGCTTGGGAGAGTTCAAACAAACCCCACAGCGTCATCACCGCGACAACAGCGATGCGTATCCAGAGCGGTGCAAAGAACGGGTTTTCAAGATCGAGAAGTTTGCTCACGCGACGCCCTCATACTCCGCACCTGTCTTGGCACCAGTAATGTAGGACACCACGTCCTCACCTGTGTAGTCGCCATTTTTGATGTCGAGATTGGCGCAGATGCGGCCACGGCGGAACACGACGATGCGGTCTACAAGATCAAATACCTGGCGCATGTTGTGGCTGACCAAAATCAGCGGCTCCCCCGCCTCTTTCAGCGTGCGAATGATGTTTTCCACCTGCGCGGTTTCCTGCACACCTAGGGCAGCTGTCGGCTCATCCATTATGGTAAGTCTACTTGCGAATGTCGCAGTGCGCGCGATCGCAACACACTGACGTTGCCCGCCGGACATATTCTGGATGGTGTTGCGGATGTTGGGGATTTTTACACCCGTGCGCTCTAGACCCTCCATAGTGGCCTGCCGCATCGCTTTGTAGTCCAAGAAACGGAACGGGCCCAGCCAATCGAACTTGGTTTTCTCACGACCCAAGAACAGATTGTCCGGCACGTCCAGATCATCCGCCAGCGCAAGCGTTTGGAACACCGTTTCGATGCCAGCCTCACGCGCATCAAGCGGTCCGGCAAAGTTCACCTCATCGCCATAGAGCGAGACCTTGCCGCTGGTGCGTTGCTCAACACCTGTGATCTGTCGCACAAAGGTTGATTTGCCCGCGCCGTTGTCGCCCATGATGGCGACGTGTTCGCCCTTCCTCATTTCAAAGTTGGCATCAACCAGCGCGTGTACCCCGCCGTAGTGCTTGGACAGGTTTTCGGTCTTTAGAATGATATCGCTCATGGTAATGTCTCCTAAGCCCGATTTCGTTGTCGGTATTGATCGAACAGAATGGCTGCTATAATGATACTGCCCATGGCCATCAGTTGATAAGAACCGTCCAGCTTGACGTAGGTAAAGCCAGAACGAATGACGCCCAAAACCATTGCGCCCAGCACCGTGCCAATGATGGAACCGCGTCCACCTTGCAAACTAATGCCACCGATCACGGCCATGGCAATCGCGAACAGTTCGTAGAACTCGCCCATGCCCGCCTGCGCGGTTTCACTTTTGGCTGCAAGGACGACACCCGCAAAGGCCGCCAGCATCGAGGCGATCACGTAGACCGTCACCTTGTGGCGCTTTACGTTGATGCCAGACATCCGCGCGGCTTCCTCGTTGGAGCCGATTGCATAGGTATGTTTGCCATAGACAGTGTAGCGCATGATCACGTGGAAAACGACTGCTAGCGACAGGAACCAGACCACGGGCATCATGCCAGAGCCAATGAATTTGAAGCTTTCCGTTGGGAAGGAAATTGGGTTGCCACCAGACCACCACAGCGCGATGCCACGGCAGATCAGGAACATGCCCAATGTCGCAATAAATGGTGGGATGCGCATGTAGGCGATGAACGTGCCGTTAATGGCTCCGATGAATGCGCCAAAGGCCAAACCAACAACGACCGGAACAATGACCGGCAAATCCATGGCCCATGGCCCAAACAGCGCTTTCGGGTTCACAAAGCCGTTGACCAATTCAGTTTGTCCAAAGCTCATTGCGATCATGGCGGTGGCGGCGACAAGCGGGCCGGAACTTAGGTCAATACCAGCGGTGATAATCACTTGGGTCACGCCCAAAGCAATAATGCCGATAATGGCGACCTGAAGGATGATAATTTTAAGACGTGCCTCGTTGAAAATACTGTCAAAGCGGTCTCTAGTGTCGAACAAAAAGCTTTGATCATTCATGTAGGGCAACACTTGGCCCAGCACCTCGAAGATCGCGATAATAACGAACAGCGCGAAAAGGATGTTCAGCTCATTGGGCCAAGATCGTTTGGTTTTGTCGAACGCAAGTCCGCCAGTGCCGTGGCTGGTGTCTGTCATCGGTGCCATTCCCTATTCAGCGCCCAGTTTCCAGCGCTCTGTAAAAATTAGGGCGGCACAAATGCGCCGCCCCAGTTCGTTTAAATCGACTTAGTTCTTGTCGAGGAAGTCACCCATGTTCGCAGGTGTCACCAACTTGAACGGGATGTAGACTTTCTGGTCCACTTTTTCGCCAGCGATCAAACGCAGTGCCGCATCAATAGAGCCTGTGCCTTGACCAACAGAGTCTTGAAACACTGTGACATCATAATCACCCGCCGCCATGGACAGAAGCGCGTCTTGGGATGCGTCAACACCACCAACCTGAACATCAGCCATATCCATGCCCGCCGCTTTCATCGCTTGGATCGCGCCGATTGCCATTTCGTCGTTGTTGGCAAGAACGAAGTCGAACGGCTCACCAGAAGACATCCAGTTTGTCATCAAGTCTTGCGCTTCGTCGCGCGACCAATTCGCCGTTTGTTCGTCGATGATGGTCATGAAGTTACACATGTCCATGCCGATCACATCATGTACGTCCTTGGAACGCTGAACAGCCGCTTGGTTGGAAAGTTGACCGTTCATGATGTAACCGGTAGCACCACCAGCTTTACCAGCTGCACGCAAGTTTTTGCAGATTTCGAACGCGGACAATGTGCCGGACTCGATCTCGTTGGACGCCACAAACGCTTGTGTCGCTGGCAGCTGGTTGACGTTGTCAGGCTCACGATTGACGTAGACTAGTGGCGTGTCGCCCGCGGCTGCGGAAACAGCTGCACCTGCGGATGTGTCAACAATGTTCACGATGATCGCGTCAACGCCAGATGCGACGAAATTTTTCACTTGGTCGATCTGCTTCGCAAGATCGTCTGTCGCGTCTTCTTGCTGATACGTCAAACCGTCGATGGTTGCTGCGTGCTCGACCATGCCGTTGCGCAGAACTGTCAACCAGTTGTCGTCAAAACGTGAAAATGTTGCGCCGATTTCTTGTGACATCGCGGATGTTCCCATCATCGCGACGAGACCTGTCGTAATCAGAATTTTCTTCATTGTAGTCCTCCCAAAATGTGCCCGGCGCACGTTCATAAAACCGGGGCCTTTTTCGACAAAGGCGTATGTGTGCGCTATCTGTGCGCTTCAATCGAAGGCACGAAAACGTCTAAAACACATCCAAGCCGCGCAGGTATTATCACGCGAATGAATATGATTCGAGCTTCACTCTATCCCGATTCAGAATTTTTGCAACCGGTTGCAAAATTTATTTGAATAGACCAATGCATGCCCTGGAGCGACCTGTTTCAGGCAATTTCGAACGTGCAGTGCATCAACGGTGCTTCAAATGTTGTTCGGTTTGACGTAGAGACGAATAAACCATCGAAGGCCATACGCGATATGAACATCCTTTTTATTATGTATGATCAACTTCGCTTTGATTATCTAAGCTGCGCGGGCCACCCGCATCTACACACGCCAAACTTTGACCGCGTTGCTGCAATGGGCGTGCGTTTCACCAACGCTTATGTGCAATCACCCGTCTGTGGTGGATCGCGCATGTGCTATTACACTGGGCGATATGCATCGAGCCACGGTGCACAGTGGAACGGCTTTCCTCTGCGCGTGGGTGAACACACGATAGGCGATCATTTGCGCCGCGCAGGCATGGACAGTTGGCTCATCGGCAAGACCCACATGAAGGCCGACGCAGAAGGTATGGCACGTCTTGGCCTGTCTGCAGACAGCGTGATCGGCGCGCGCCAAGCCGAATGCGGCTTTGACACATGGATCCGGGATGATGGGTTGTGGGGCCAGGGCCCTGACGGGTTCTACGACGAAAAACGCTCGCCCTATAATGAGTACCTCAAGGGCAAAGGCTATCCGTCCCAGAACCCATGGGCAGACTTCGCAAATGCAGGCATCGACGAGGACGGCGATCTGGCCTCCGGCTGGATGTTCAAGAATGCCGACAAGGCTGCCAACATTCGCGAGGACGATAGCGAAACGCCGTGGCTGACCACGAAAACCATTGAATTCATGAATGAAAAATCAGGCGACGGATTACCCCCTTGGATGGCCCACGTCAGCTTTATCAAGCCGCATTGGCCCTACATCGTCCCCGCGCCCTATCATAATATGTATGGCGCGAATCATGTCCCTGCCCCAACGCGGCACGCGGTTGAACAAGACAATCCGCAGCCTGTGTTTGGCGCATATATGCAGAACAAAATCGCAACTGCCTTCCAGCAGGAAGAGGTGCGCCAAAAGGTTATTCCTGCCTATATGGGTCTGATCAAACAGTGCGATGATCAACTTGGCCGCCTGCTAGACCACATGGAAGCGCAAGACACGTTGAAAGATACGATGATCGTTCTGACCTCTGATCATGGCGACTATCTTGGCGATCATTGGCTCGGGGAAAAGGATTTGTTCCACGAGCAATCCGTCAAGGTTCCCATGATCATTTATGATCCACGCTCTGAGGCAGATGCCACGCGCGGCACCGTGTGTGATGCATTGGTGGAATCGATTGATCTTGCCCCGACCTTTGTTGAATTCGCGGGCGGTAAGGTGGCCGATCACATTCTGGAAGGACGGTCTTTGACGCCTTGGCTGCACGGTGAAACGCCCGATTGGCGGACTTTTGCGATTAGCGAATATGATTACTCCGCCACACCGCAAGCCGTGAAACTGGGGTTAGAGCCTCGCGATGCTCGGCTGTTCATGGTTTTTGATGGCCGCTATAAATTGATGCACGCGGAGGGTGGTTTGCGCCCGATGTTGTTCGATCTGGAGACCGATCCAGAGGAATTTAACGACCTTGCCAAAGGCGACATGCATCAGGGCGAGATCGACCGGCTTTATGACTATCTGTTCACATGGGCGCGGCGCATGTCGCAGCGCGTAACCAAATCAGAAGATGACATCAAAGCGATGCGCGGTAATTCCTTGCGACGCGGTATTCTCCCGTTCATGACCGACGGCAGCGAAGTTCCCAAGGAACTTTCGCAATTCTATTGCGGTGAAGCGAAAGCGGACTTCACGAAAGACTGACTAACGTTTTGGCACCAATGCCATCGCGCGGATGGGTGAGCCTGTGCCATTGTCGATCTTCAAAGGGGCCGCAATCAAAATCGCGCCCTTGGGTGGAAGTTGATCGAGATTACAAAGGCTTGCGAGACCAAAGCAATTGTCGCGGTGCAGATAGTTATGCGCAGGATACGGCGGGCTAAATTTGCCAGCCATGCCAGCGTCCGTGCCAATGCACTGCGTGCCCCAACCAACGATGCCTTTGGAGAGTAAATAATCGATACACTCTGTCGTCGGTCCAGGACTGTGGCTGCCGTCCTCATGTGGATCAGGGTCTTCGTTCAAGAAAAGCACGGGAACATGGCTGCGCTTATCCCAATCCGTGCGCATGACGACCCATTCGCCAGGATTGATCTCGCCGTGCTTGACCTCCCACTTTTTGACGTGTTCCGCAGTGAGCAGAAAATCATTATCCACCTCAGATTGCGCCGAGCAATCGATCACATTCACAGGGGCCATAATGCGCTGCATATCCAACGTGTCTGTAAAGCCGTCCTTGTGGTCCTTGCCCGAAATCCAGTGATGTGGGGCATCAAAATGCGTGCCTGAATGCTCGCCCAATTTCATCCAATTCCACGCAAAAAACGGACCATCTGAATCGTACTCGCTGATCTTATGGATCTCTACCTGTGGCGTATTCACCGCGAAATCTTCAGGTAAATGGAGGATTGGTGTGTCAGGCCCAAGCTGCGCTGTGCAATCCACAATTCGAATATCACCGCTCAACAGCATCCCACCCAGCGCGCCAAGCACATCAGTTGCAGACATATCATTTTCTTTTTTGTGCGCGCCCTGCCCCGCAAATCGACGACGGCGGCGGGCCATCACTTCATCCGTCAGATCGAACACATCATTGATGGTTTCTTTCAACGTTACATTGCCCGGCGACAGCCGCAGTAATTGCCCTCTGAAATCAACCGATAGCCCCGCAACACCCAGCGCACCGACCACTGCCGCCGCTTCTGCTTTGTCTGGAAAGCGCAGCATAACAGATCCACCGCGGGCATCCACATCGCGCGGGGAATGCAGTGGCAGATCCAGTGCATCGGCGCGTTTGATAATTAAATCAACAAGTTCACGGTTCCATGATGCAAGCACCGCGTGATCCTGTCCCGCATGCCATTTCAGCGCAGGCAAAGACGATAGCGCGGCAACCGATCCGGGCGTACCGCTGTCAAAACGGCGAATATCGGGTGCGTATTCGAACTTGTCCAAGTCCCACGAGAACGGGTTGTTTTGCGAAAACCATCCCCGCGCTTCTGGTTCCAATTCACGCGCAAGTACTTTATCCACATAAAGAATTCCCGCTCCCGGTGTGCCGCACATCCATTTCAGAGATGTTGAAAGTACAAAGTCCACTTTCGGTTCCATCGCATCGAACGGGATCAAGCCCGCCGCTTGTGTGATATCAACACCAATCATGCTGCCCATGTCGCGCCCGTGCGCCACGAGCGGTTCCAGATCAACGCGCGCTGAGGCGGTCGATGTCACCCAAGTGAGCAAAGCCAACCCAACATCGCGGCCCCATTGCGCCATGAAATCCTCCGGCTCCACCCAAGACGCACCATCGCGTTTTGGCACCGTATCCAGCGTGAAGCCCATTTTCGGCGCAAGCCCCGCAAGCAAGAAATGCATCGAGGGGAAACAATCCTCTGCGACCAAAACCCGCTTGCCATGCAATTGCCCGTCAGGCAGCGCGCGCATGAGTTTGTGCATGCCATCCGTCACACTTTCGCAAGTCGTCATCGAGCCTTTAGGTACATTGATGATACGGCGCCAGTAATCAATGAAATCCTGTCGTTTCAAAAGAACATAGCCCCATTGCTTGTCGTCAGGAGCCGCCCAAATTTGCGCAAATTCTGCCGTTGCGGCGGCCAGCTCTTCTTCCTTACCGGGATACATCCCTATGGAATGATAGAGAAAATAACCTGCTTGTTTGGAATTACTCAGCATATCTTGTTGTCTCGCGAAATGGGTCTCAAACGAAAAAGGCCCCAGCACTGCCGGGGCCTGTCTCATAAAGTGTAGGCCTGTTTAGCGATACTTAACAGTCACAAACTCGCCGCCTTCGACTTTGAGGTGACGGTAGCTGCCTGCGCTCTCGCCATTGCCAATCATCTCGACTGCGGATGCGCCAACATAGTCAACGTCGCCGCCGTCTTTGATGATCTGCAGTGCCTTAGCCAACTCGCCAGGGAAGATCTGCTCGCCAGGTGCGTTCGCAACATCAAACACGTGATCCTTCAGATCGCCGCTTGCGGAAGAGCCCGCTTTTTGCATCGCGAGCATGATCAAAGCCGCCGCGTCATAGCTCTCTGGTGTGAAAGGGGATGTGCCGTCGAAACCAGCCGCTGTCGCCATTTCCGCATAGGTAGCAGCACCCGTGCTGTCCGTACCCGCAACCTGACCGAATGAGCCGTTCAACGCATCGCCGATTGTCAGGATGTTGTCACCGATCATGCCGCCCGGCAGAACGAAGCGATCCCAAGCACCTGTGTCGATGGAGCCTTCAATGATGCCACGACCGCCTTGATCAAGGTAGCCAGCAACAACCAAGATGTCGCCGCCCGCAGATGCGAGTGTGCCAACCTCGGAAGAGTAGTCAGCTTTGCCGTCTTCGTGGCTGATGTTGACTGTGATCTCACCGCCGGCCGCTTCGAATGCGGAAACGAACGCGTCTGCCAAGCCCTTACCGTAGTCGTTGTTTGTATACGTCAGAGCGACGGACTTGATGCCTTCTTCGATCAAGATGTCGGTCATGACCTGACCTTCACGCGCATCAGACGGTGCTGTGCGGAAGAACAGACCATCGTCCTCAGCCGTGGACAGCGCTGGGGATGTAGCAGATGGAGAAATCATCACGATACCGTTCGCGCGCGCCACGTTCTGTAGAATCGCACCTGTCACACCAGAGCAGTCCGCGCCGACGATCGCGTTCACTTTGTCCGCTGTCACCAAACGCTCTGCCGCCGCTGTTGCCGCTGCAGAATCGATGCATGTGCTGTCTGCGCGTACAGATGTCACTGTAGAGCCGTCCAAAAGCAGACCGGAGTCTGTCACTTCTTGCATCGCCAATTCTGCGCCCGCCGCCATTGGGCCAGTCAGTGATTCAATCGGGCCTGTAAAGCCGTAGATCACGCCAAGCTTAATGTCTTCCGCGAAAGCTGCCGAGCACATTAGTGCGGATACGGCTGTTGCCGTCATTAGATTTTTCATGATGTTTTCTCCCAAGGAAATAATTGATAAGGGCACCATGCATGGACATGTCGCTGTTCGCAAGCAATCTCACATCAAACACAGCACGCGATTGCAAAACACACTGTTGCAGCGCATGTTTGGAGCGCCGAGACAGAAAGGGCCTGGTTGATGAGCACAAGAGTAGCAATCGTGACTGGTGCCGCAGGCGGCATGGGAAAAGCCTTTGTTCGCAAACTGATAGCGGATGGATGCCGCGTTGCAGGATTTGATATATCGCAGGATGGATTGGACGATTTGAGTGCTGAACTCGGGTCAAATTTCTTAGGTATCCGCGTTGATCTGACCGATCCTGATGCCGTTACGGCAAGCTTTACAGCGGTTGTCACGGCCTTTGGCGGGCTTGATATTTTGGTGAATAATGCGGGCACCTGTTTCATGTCAGAGTTCCCGAACATCCCCGCGGATGAGTTCAAACAGCAGATGGCGCTTAACTTTGAGACTGCCTTTCATTGCTGCCAAAACGCGGTGCCTTTGATGCTAAAGCGCGATGGCGTGAAGAAGATCATCAACATTTCATCCAATGGCGCGTATAATTTCGATGTCTTCGATCCACCGCCATATCGTGCGAGCAAGGCCGCGCTTGATACGCTGACCAAAGACCTTGCACGGCGCTATGCCACCGATAAGATTTGCGTCAATTCAATTGCCCCCGCGATGACGGAAACGCCTTTGTTTGGGGTGCTTTCAGACGATGTGCTCGCCAAAGCCATAGCGCAAATGCCCCATGGTCATGCGATGCAGCCGGAACAAATCGCGGGCTGGGTTGGCTTCCTTGTGGGGCCGATGGGGGAAGTCTCCAGCGGCAATGTGTTCATCCTGAATCAAGGGCGCGATGTGCGTTAAGTAAAGTGATCCGGTGTCTTGCGCAGTGTTGGCCACTGCGCAGGGCAATGCCCGTAAATGATTTCTGCGTCCTTCTTTTTTGCAAATTTAATCAGACGGTTACCACTTTCAATCGCTAAACCCTCATCCCAAGAGCCTTCGAATTTTTAATCAACTTCCGCGGGCCGTGAAATAGCATCACTGACAAGCAACATCGGCCCGCTATTTGGTAAATCAACCAGAATCGCCAATTGGCCAGGTGCGTGGCCTGGTACCAACAGCACCCGCAAATTCGGTCCCAAACCAATATCTCCCTCGAGCAACAAATACTCCCGATCCGGCCAATCCATGGGCTTGACGTCACCCCAATAGAGGGGCTTCGCAAGGTTCCGCTCTGCTTTGGCGATCAAAATCGGAACATTCGGGAAATCACAGAGACCACCGACGTGATCGATATGCGTGTGGGTCATAATCAACAGATCAATGTCACCCATCACAACACCCGCCTTCGCCAATTGCGCCTTTGGCAGGTTGTCATGGGTCAGCTCCAGAACCTTACCAAACTCGCCAAGCTTGTCCTCGAGCGATGCCGCCTCAACATCCTCTGCATATTTTTGTGGGAACCCTGTGTCGACCAAGATCCGCTCTCCGCGATCGGTCACCATCAGGAATCCACAGATCCCGATCACGCGTCCGTTCGCGTGGACTTTGAACAACCCGTAATCAAGTACATGCAGTTGCTGCACTTGCCCCTTGATGAAACCTGTCGGACTCACGATGCTCTCTCCCAATGATGTCACTCAGGAAAGTCAGGCCACCCTATGAAAGTCAAGATTCACACGCTGTTTGAGTATCTATTGGAGACCACAGAAGCGGATCCAGAAGCGTTTGTTGGCTTTTCCCTGTCGAAATCTCCGGTGCTTGGCGATTATCTGGCAGATCTTGATCCCGATCTTTCGCTTGATTGGAATGGCCGCTCTTTTCGCGGTCTGCCTGAATTGCGCACCCATGTGTTGCGTCAAGCGAACCTTGCTGACACATGCGATATTGATGATGTGTTGATCACGGCCGGGGCAGCAGAGGCGAATTATCTTGCTTTGCGTCAGTTGCTGGAGCCGGGCGATGAGATCGTCATCGAAAAACCCGGCTGGCCGCAAGCAGAGGTCATGGCCTTGGCGCAGGGCGCTGATATCAAAACGGTGTTTCGCCGTGAGGCTGCTGATTGGGCCTTGAATCTGGATGAATTTCGCAGATTGATAACGCCCAAAACCAAGTTGATTTTTCTGACCAACCCCAACAATCCAACGGGCCGCTTGCTTAGCCCAGAAGAGCTGACGGAGATCGTCGACATTGCACGTTCGGTCGGAGCGTGGTTGATCGTCGATGAGGTCTATGCGGGTCTCGAGTGGGATGCCCCCCGCCCCACATCTATCCCGGCACTTTATGAGCGCGGCATCACCACGGGCAGCGTTTCTAAGGCGCTTGGCCTGCAAGGCTTGCGCACGGGGTGGATGATCTGTCGCGATCCTGAATTGATCATGGACGCTGTAATTTTGCGCGAAAATTCAAGCGAGATCATGAACATATTAGGCGAAGTTATCGCCGAAATCGCGTTGCGACCTGATCGTTATGCAACAACCCTCGCTGGTGCGCGCAAAGCGGGTCTGGCCAATCTTGAGGTGCTCAATTCATTCATCAAAAAACAACCGCTGTTGTCGTGGATACCGCCACAAGCAGGGCTTATCGGCCTCGCAAAACTAAGTGCCGATCTGAACGGTGACGACATCGCCAAACGCTTATTAGAACCGCCCTATAAGACGTTTCTACTACCTGGATCTGCCTATGATCAACCACACCATATTCGTGTTGGCGTTGGGGGCGGAGAAGAGGCCAATCTTGTCCTTGGTCTGTCGCAGTTAGACGCTTTACTTCGGACCTTTAAGTGAGGCCAATACTAAGCATTGGATTTAACAAACACACCCAAATATATCCCCTTTGGTTGGACCAGCCTTTACATTAGGTAGGTGGACCGACAACGCCTGTTTACAAATAAACAGGATATTAGGCCCAAGTTGCGTTGATTTTTGTCCCGCTAAGCCAGAATTTAAATGCATTATCGCAAAGGCTTTTGGGATGCCTCGTCTTATTGTTTCTTTCGCGCTCCTCGCTTGCCTAGCAGGCTGTGTGGACGGGACCAACCCGTTCGACGACGACGAGGCGTCAGACACGTCAATAACAGATACCACTGGTACAGTCATATACGGACAGTTCTGACGCAGATGTCGATACTGAAACCAGTGAGACCGACGAAGAAACTGAAACTGATCCGATCGTACCAATCGTCTCAAGCGTAAGCACATTGCCCAGAACAGAGAACCCGACTTCTGCCTAAGCGATCTTTCGTTCAGAAGCGCGCTCTGACTCGGGCGGATCCGTTGGAAACGGATACACACGCGGATTCGTGTACAACAGTGATGCCGACACGTTTACCGTGGACAACGTCGCTTTCGACGGTGACAACCGCTAAACTGAAGTCTTCAACGATGATGGCGCACCAGATTAGGCTTCGGCCCTTTTAGGATGTTCGAAGCACCTTCGAGCGCAACCGGCGCGCTAACACTTGCGACGGTTAACCAACTTGTGGATTACCGTGCTCCCTACGCTGTTGGCCCTGACTGAAACCCGTCAATCACGATCGTGCGCACTGATGCATATATATGGCAGCTACCTATATCAGCGAGATGGCGGCGTTACTTTGCCGACCAGCGGGCAAGCTGTTTTTACGGGCACCGACAATTACAGTGGCTTGAGCGACTTTGACGGGCGCTGGGGCTTGGAATATGTCAAAGGCGACATGAGAGTTGAGACTGATTTTGACGATTTCAGTGACGGTGCAGGCGTTCGCGGTGAAGTGACCAACCGCCAAGCTTATAATATCGACGACATTACAAATGCACCAACGCTTGCAGAACCTGATTACCGCACCCGCACGATGAGTTCTGAAGCCAAAACTCTTGCCCCGAACGCAAAAGGTGGCTGATTTTGCTTTTTCGTCTGCGGCGCTGTCCTACATTAAGCGCGGCTTTACAGGTACCGGAAGTGATTTAACCTATCAGATCGAAATCACTAGAGGGCGCACTTGGTATGCAGAACAGCCCTTCATGCAATATGCCAGCGCGAGCGTGACGCAGAACTATATCTTTAGATCCGGCAGCTTTGTTTTCGCTGGGTTGGCCCGTGAGAAACAACAATCCCTGTCCGCGCGCCAAGATGCACGCAACTGGGGGCTCAGCGCAGGTTTGCGTTTGGGTCTCACAAATAAAGATCAATTGACGCTGAGCGCGAACGCCAAGAAAAGCAACTTCATCGATGCGACGCTCGACTATGAGCAACCGACACTCAGCGCGCGCTATGCATTCGCTCGTCCGATTGCTGGCGTTTCGATCGATATGGGATTGTCTTTTAGTCGAAAGAACCATGAAACATTGCGATTTGGGCGTCAGGACAAGACGATATCTGCGGATGTGACCGGTGTGTTCAACCAGATTTAGTACTTTGGTTTCTCGCCCTTGCTTACGCTGTCTGCAAGCCAAACGGATGCGAACATCGGTCTCTATGAGAGTCGCCAGTTTGGTGTGCGCGTAGGCATTCAATCCTCGTTCTGAGACCGATAGTTTGGCGACATTGCCCTAAACCTCTCGACAGCGAGGTTTGAGCCGCTACTCTTTTTTAAACAGAAGAGGAGGAATTAGAATGGCGCTTAAATATCTGCACACAATGGTCCGCGTGAAAGACCTGGAGACTTCAATGGCGTTTTTTCGCTTGTTAGGTCTTGTAGAAACCCGCCGGATGGATAGTGAACAGGGGCGGTTTTCACTGATTTTCATGGCACCACCTGATCAGCCAGAATGTCCGGTTGAACTGACGCATAACTGGGACGGCGATGATGAATTGCCAACAGACGGGCGCCATTTTGGTCACCTCGCCTATTCGGTTCCGGATATTCATGCGACCTGTCAGCATCTGATGGATAATGGGATTACTATCAACCGCCCACCACGCGATGGCCGCATGGCATTTGTGCGCTCACCCGACAACATTTCGATCGAGTTGTTGCAAGACGGCGACGCCCTTACACCCGCAGAACCATGGGTGAGCATGGAAAACACAGGACATTGGTAAGTTTCTTTCGCTTGGCAAAGACAGACACCAAATGTCGCTGCGCTATAGCTAAACTGTTGAACCTAAAAGCATCTCGCATCCGAGCAGGGGCAAAAGAAAGTTATATTGTGAGCGCGCTGATTGCTTGGTGCGCGCTCGCGCTACCCAGCGCTGCACAAGAACGGTGTCGCCAAGCATTGGCGCTTGGTTTGGATGTCTCCGGTTCAGTCGATAGTCGTGAATACCGGATGCAACTTGACGGGCTCGCGTCCGCGTTACAGGCCCCTGACGTCAAAGACGTTCTGCTTTCAATGCCGGACGCTCCCATACGTATAGCGGTTTACGAGTGGAGTGGTGCGCAGGATCACTTCCTGCTTTTGCCGTGGACAAGCGTGACAGATGAAACCCGTCTAACAGAGATAGAGCAACGCTTGCGCAGAACTCAAAGAACCCCTTCCGATCAATCGACGGGACTTGGCAGTGCGATGCAGTTTGGCGCACGCTTACTGGAACAACAAAGCGCGTGCTGGACACAGACCTTGGATATTTCAAGCGATGGGAAATCTAATACAGGACCTCATCCCAAAGACCTCTGGGATACGCCCTTCCCCAACATCACGATCAACGCATTGGTGATCGGTGCCGATGCGCTGGATCATGGAGACAACCGCCAAGCTCAAGTAGGTGAGCTATCCTCTTACTTCGAGGCTTACGTTCTGCGGGGCACTACCAGCTTTGTCGAGGTCGCACTTGGGTTTGAAGATTACGAAGACGCAATGATCCGGAAGCTTAAGCGAGAGCTACAAGGCCTAATGCTGACCCGACAGTTGCCCATCCAAAATCATTAGATATAGCGGATTTGATCCGTCCAATACCGCTCCATCCGCTTGAGCGAACCTGTAATGTCGATTAACCCTTCAGGACCCAGTACACCTTTGTTCTGCAGACCTTCTGTATAGCGTTCAAACAGTTCTGACACGATATCGCGCACCTCACGACCCTTTGGGGTTAGCTTCACACGCACGGAGCGGCGGTCAATTTAGCATCGTTGATGATGCATAAAATCCATCTCAACCAGCTTCTTAAGATTATAGCTGACATCAGATCCCTGATAATAACCGAGCGACTTCAATTCGCCTGCGGTTACTTCATTGTCGCCAATATTGAACAAAAGTGGCGCATGAACTGCGTTGATCTCTAACATATTGACGCGCTCAAACTCGTCCTTGATCACATCAAGCAAAAGCCCGTGCAATCGTTCCACAAGCGCGAGCACCTCTAGATACCCTTTGATAAACCCTTTGTCCGCTCCGGTTTTCAGATCATTCTGGACAACGCTATGTATGCTCATTCTCGAATCTGATTAGCTACTCGGACCAACAATGAGGTAAATTCGCAAATATTCGGTTAAAGTTGAAAGCCTGTTACTTTTGAAATGTTTGCGCTATATCTGCTAGCATATCGGTGAATTTTTCAGGCGGCACAGTCTGCCCCGTCACCCAAGAATACAAATCCTGATCATTCTCATTCAGCAACGCGTCATAGAGCGTGATATCCGCCTCGCTCATCTGCGCAAGCGAGTTGTCGGCATACGCAGAAAGGATGATGTCCATCTCTTTAATCCCGCGCCGCATAGAGCGCATTTTCAGGCGTTTGATACGGGTGTCATACGTCTCAGGCATCATGTGTCTTTCAAAACTGCGCGCAGGCGTTTTTCCAAACGGCCCAATTGCTCTGAGGACTGGCTGATCGTCACGCGCAAATCCCGCATATCGCGCAAAATGGTTGCCACATCCGAATCTGTTTCCGCGGCGTCTGCATTAGGTGCGTCCAAGCCTTCGCCCTCGCCGTTCATCAGCCACATCATCGACACGTTCAACACACCCGCCATGATAGACAGATGGTTCGCGCGCGGTTCGGACAAATCCTGCTCCCAATAGCGCAGGGTGCTGGCGCGAATTCCAAGTCGACGTGCCATCTGTGCTTGGCTCATTTGGGCATATTCGCGCGCAGCGGCCAAACGATCGCCAAACGTCGCAGCATCTGGTCCGTACCAGTCTTCCGCGGGCATATCGATTGTCCTCATCGGCTTTGCATTCAAGGCTTCGAGGTCATCCAAGGGGCTTTCTCCTGCATCGGGGTCCAGAACGCTTGATTGCGCGCGTGCCCCAACCTAAGAGGGACTTAGCCTAATTACAATTCGGAGCCCTCTATGACTTTCCTATCTGCGACACTCTCACGCGTAAAACCATCGCCCACAATCGCGGTCACGACGAAAGCACGGGAACTTAAGGCAGCCGGGCGCGATGTGATCGGCCTTGGTGCGGGCGAACCTGATTTCGACACGCCACAAAACATCAAAGATGCGGCGATCGCAGCGATTGCAGCGGGCAAAACAAAATATACTGCGCCCGACGGCATCATCGAGCTAAAGCAGGCAATTTGCGCCAAGCTTCTGCGCGACAATGAGCTGACCTATTCGCCCGATCAAGTCTCCGTCGGAACTGGCGGCAAGCAGATTCTATACAATGCGCTGATGGCAACGTTGAACCCCGGCGATGAGGTGGTGATCGCGGCACCTTATTGGGTAAGCTACCCTGACATGGTATTGCTCGCGGGTGGTACGCCTGTGATAGCGACAGCTTCATCGCAAACAAATTACAAACTGACAGCAGGTCAGCTTGAGGCGGCGATAACGCCCAAAACCAAGTGGTTTATCTTTAACTCGCCCTCCAACCCGACGGGCGCAGGCTATAACCGCGAAGAGCTGAAAGAGCTGACTGATGTCTTGGTAAGTCACCCGCATGTGTGGGTGATGACGGATGATATGTATGAACATCTTATATATGATGACTTCGAATTCGTCACCCCAGCCCAGCTAGAACCGCGCTTGTACGAGCGCACGTTAACCTGCAATGGCGTGTCCAAAGCCTACGCAATGACAGGCTGGCGCATTGGCTATGCCGCGGGTCCGAAAGAGCTGATCGGCGCGATGCGCAAGATCCAAAGCCAGAGCACGTCGAACCCCTGCACAATCAGCCAATGGGCGTCGGTTGAAGCGCTGAACGGGCCACAGGACTTCTTGGCGGAAAATAACAAGACATTCGTGCGTCGCCGGAATTTGGTCGTCGACATGCTGAGCGCAATCGAGGGAATGACCTGCCCCGTGCCGGAAGGCGCGTTCTACGTCTACCCGTCCATTAGCGGGCTCGTCGGCAAGACGACGCCCGATGGCACAATCGTTGAAAACGATGAGATTTTTGCGACGAAACTGCTTGAAGACACAGACGTTGCTGTGGTGTTTGGGGCGGCCTTCGGGCTTTCACCGAATTTCCGTGTCAGTTACGCAACGTCAGATGCTGCACTGAAAGAGGCATGCACGCGGATCCAAACGTTCTGTGCTACGCTGACGTGACGAGTAGTCACGTGAAGGGCCGATATGTCGGGTCAACTTCCTGATTTCTATTTTCGAGTGCCCGAAAACGGTGCGCTCATGTTTCGTGTGGATACAGAAAACCGCCAGCGCCGGATCGAAATGGATCAAATTGCCGCCGTGAACATTCGCAACGGCGAGATCAGACCCCAGGGCGATCGCGAACTCAGCGAGCATGAGCTGGAGTCATTCAAGACTGCATGACCGAGCGCACAGAGCTGCGCGTCGAACGTGACATCGATGACATCTACCGCGCGGTTGATTATTTGAACCTCACCACTGAATGGGCCCAAGCCAAGGCCAGTGACGAACAGCTTGAAGCGGTGACAGAAGATTTGCTGCTAGCCATGCACGACTTGCGCTCTGTGCTCGTGCGCAAGAAAGAAGATCGTTCGCTGAAAGGCCGTTAAGCGCCTTTGAGGGCCAGTTTGGGTCCTAGGCGGAAAAAACGCTCAGTCATCAAAATCGCCGCGACGGCAAGGCCGACAACCAAGCCGCCCCAGACCCCTGCCCCTTCAAATTGGAACACAAATCCAAGTAGGTAGCTGCACGGCACACCGATGACCCAATAGCTGAAGACAGCGAAGCTCATTGGGACTTTGGTATCGCGCAGTCCGCGCAACAAGCCCAAAGCCATAACCTGCGCCGCATCAACCAATTGGAAGATGCCCGCCATCAATAGCAGGAGCGCGCCGATCTTCATGATCTCTGCACGGTCAGGTTCATCTTTGTCTAGAAATACCGAAATCAGCGGCTCTGGAATGCTTACGAACACCACGATAGTCAGCAGTGCGACAAGGATCGACATAACAATCACCAGCTTTGCGCCGCGCATCAAATGATCTGGGTCTTTGCGCCCCAGCGCATTTCCTGCACGCACGGTGGCTGCATTCGACAGGCCGAGGTGGATCATAAACGTCAGGCTCGCCAATTGCAGCGCGACACCATGTGCGGCCAGTTGGATCGTGCCCAACCATCCCATCATCAGTGTTGAGGTCGCAAACAACCCGACTTCGGCTAGAATGGTAAAGCCTATAGGAACACCAAGACGCCCCACAAGAAAGAAAGCCTCCCAGTCAGGTTTCCAGAGGCGCGCAAAAATTTGTGGCTGTGGCAGCGCACGCAGCACATAGCCCGCGATCACCAAGAGCGACAGGATCTGCACGCCAAGCGAGGCGATCGCAGAACCGCGCAAGCCCAGCTCAGGTGCCCCCCAATTGCCAAAAATCAACGCATAATTGGCAAATCCGTTCACCACCATCGCAATCAGCGTGACCCAGAGCACGACCTGCGTTCGTTCAAGCGCAGCAAGGTAGGATTTTAACACCATTACCCCAAGCGCGGGGATCACACCCCAGCCCGCGATCCGCAGATAAGCTTGGGCATCCGCCACCAGTTCTGGCTCTTGGCCAAGCACCCGCAAGATACCGCCAGAAAAATAGAACATCGGCATCACGGCGATGGCAAAAACAAAAGACATCCAAAGACCCATGCGCGTTGTGCGGCGCATTTGGAGGTCGTCTTTTTCGGCATACTGGCTGGCAACCAGTGGCATCACCGCTTGCGCAAAGCCCGACCCAAAGATGAACAGCACGAAGAAAAATGTGCTAGCCAGAGTGACGGCCGCAAGGCCCTCAACAGAATACCAGCCCATCATGACCGTATCGGTTAGCCCGATAGAAAACTGCGCCAAATGCCCGCCAATCAGCGGCAAACCAAGCGACATGATCGCTTTTGCGTGCTGGCCATAGGGCATTTGCGCTACTTTCTGAGACTTGATCATGCGCTTAGCATTGACCCAAGCGCGCAAAGGCGGCAAGCGTCGTCTCAACATTTATTGTACCCCAACACGCGAGCCGATCACATGAGCCAGCCTTTTGAGACATTGATATCCGACGCGCGCGCCCTTTATGGCGAGCTTGCAAAGAACAACACCCGCGATTGGTTTACAGAGCATAAAGCCCGCTACGAAACCCAGTTGAAAAAGCCCGCCAAGATGTTGCTTGATGCGGTGGCTCCCAGGCTTTCTGGCATGCTGGATCAAACGGTCACAACCAAGCTCTTCCGCGCCAATCGTGATGTTCGTTTTTCCAAGGACAAGACGCCCTACACATTGCATCTTCACATGATGTGGGCCCCTCAAGGCAATGGCACTCAGCCCGTCTATTTTTTTGGAATCGCTGGGGAATACGTGCGCACAGGTGCAGGATTGATGAATTTTGACAAGGCGCAGCAAGCCGCTTGGCGCGCATGGGTGAGCGAGCGTGAAGGCGACGCTTTGCAAGCGCGTTTAGATGCGGCATCGGCAGCGGGTGCGACCTATGGCAAGCCCGAGTTAAAGCGCATTCCCTCCCCCTTTGACAAAGAGCATCCGCGCGGTGATCTGCTGCGCCGCAAGTCTTTGGTGCTTTGGAAGGATCTGGACGCTAACGGCTCCGGTGATCTGGTGGGCGCAATCACGCAAAGCTTTGAAACACTCGATCCAGTCATGTATGATCTGCGCACTTTCTTATAGAGCTACATGCACAACTTCCGTAGCGTATTCCTTGACCCATATGTGAACAACGTCACGATGCCCTACTAGAAATCACATCTGGAAGTTTTGACTATGAGACATGCAATTGCCGCCGCTGCGGTCGCGCTAACGGTAGGACCTGTAATGGCAGAGAACCGCATTGATACGATCCGCCCCGACGCTCCCGCGCTCTCAGCTTATGGCGATCATGTCGTCGGTGTGCGCAAGTATGAACTGACAAATCCCGGCCAGATCGACATCGTGAACACAACGGCAGAAAGCGCTCCGACCTATGACCGCCCTTTAACAGTCGAGGTCTGGTACCCAGCAGCAGAAAGCGTTGAGGCTGGCGGCACATATGAAGGCGTGAACCTTCGTGCCGCGTCTGTTCAAGTGGCGCTTGAAGGCCAAGCAGTCCGTGATGCGGCCCCTGCTTCGGAAGGTAGCTTTCCATTGATCGTGATCTCGCACGGCTATCCCGGCAATCGCTTTTTGATGGCGCATTTGGGGGAAAACCTCGCGTCCAAAGGCTATGTTACGGTTTCGATTGATCACACGGACAGCACATATAGAGACCAAAACGCGTTTGGCTCGACGCTCTTGAACCGCCCATTGGATCAGGATTTCGTCGTCGAAACATTCGCAGATTTCTCGACGATCTCACCCGAAATTGCGGCCATCATCGACGGCGATACAGTCGGCGTGATCGGTTATTCCATGGGCGGCTACGGGGCCCTGATCTACGGCGGCGCAGGCGTCACGCAGGCATCCACGGAATACCCTTGGGGTACGCCAAACGGTTTGCTCACACGTCACTTAGCTGGCTCGGACACACACGCGAACATGCCAAATGACAAGGTCAAAGCGATCATTTCCATCGCGCCTTGGGGCAAGAACACAGGCTTCTGGGACGCCGACGGTCTCGCTGGTTTCAGCAAACCGCTGATGTTGATGGCAGGCTCTGTCGATGACGTGTCCGTCTACTCCGCCGTGCGCTCCATCTTCAAGGAAAGTACAGGCACCAAGCGCCATCTGCTCACCTTCGAGAACGCGAACCACAACGCGGGTGCACCGATGCCATCCCCAGCTGAGGGCTATCAGATGGTCGAGGGCATGGCTTTCGCTCCGTTTGAGCATTACGCTGACGCAGTTTGGGACAACACACGCATGAACAACATCGCGCAGCATTTTGCGACGGCCTTCATGGATATGCACCTGAAAGGCGACGAGAGCAAAGCGGCCTACCTCGATCTGATCGAAAGTGCTACTGAGGGTGTGACCAAGCTTAACGATGCAGGCAAGCCAACCGACGAGCACACCTATTGGGAAGGTTTCCCAGCGCGTACGGCGGCAGGTTTGAAGTTCGAAACATTGGACGCTGGCAATTAAGCTTTAAGACAAAAGGATCCCGCCATGCAGCCACGTTGGTTTACGCTAAACGGCGAAAAATTCTTCGCGCGCACATGGGGTGATCCATCCTTGCCACCTTTGCTGATGCTCCACGGCTTCCCTGAGTATTCAGGCGCTTGGCAAGAATTGGCGCTTGAATTGCAGGCCCATTTCTACTGCGTCGCCCCCGATCAACGCGGCTATGGGCAAAGCTATTGTCCTGAGGGGATCGCCAACTACCGCACAGGTGTTTTAGCCTCTGATATGGCGGCTTTGATCGAAAATCTTGGCGCGCCCTGTGCGGTCATTGGTCACGATTGGGGGGCTTCTGTCGCTTATGGCTTGGCGATGTTTTTCCCCGATCTCGTGTCGCGCTTGATCATCGTGAACGGGGTGCATCCCGTGCCGTTTCAACGCGCCATGGCATCAGGCGGCGCGCAATCACGGGCGTCCCAATACATCAACGTGCTGCGCGAAGACGGCTCGGAAACGCGCTTTGCAGAGGATGATTTCAACAAACTGCTAAAGCTGTTCTCCGCCAACATGGACCTAAGCTGGTTAACCAGCGAAAAATTGGCCTCGTATAAGGCTGAGTGGGCACGCGAGGGCTGCTTGAAAGCGATGATAAACTGGTATCGCGCCTCCCCTTTGATGGTCGCAGATCCAGGGGTGCCTGAGGAGTTGCCTCCGATGGATGTATCGCGCTTGCAGGTTCAATGCCCGCATTTGCTACTTTGGGGCATGAATGACACGGCGCTTTTGCCAGAGACACGCAACGGACTTGAGGCGTTCGCAGCTGATTTGACGGTGCATGAGATTGAAGGAGCGGATCATTGGGTTTTGCATCAACGGGCTGGGAAAGTTGCTGGAGTTGTTCGGGCATGGGTTGACTCAGTCGATTAGTCACTATGTGTTTAGTTACTTGAGAATTTCCACATGAGAATACCCTCTTGGGACATTCTGAGGATCTGAAGAAATCCAAGTCTCCAGACGTCCGTCCTCATCAACAAGATAGCTCAACAGAAACTGCTTTGCAAAAATATCGCGAGCATACATTACAAATCCGGTATAGTTTCCTGAAATGCACTGCGTAAACAGTAAGATGAAGCGTCAAAAGTTCGTAGAAACACACCAAGTATCGCAATATGCCGAGAACTCGAAAGATCAATTCGTCGAAGAGCTTCGATAAAGTCCATGTACGTTTCGATCAATCGAATGCAATCTTGAAGATACTCTTCAGATGAAACTTCGCCCTTCACCTATGCTAACATTTCCTCTTCGGCACTCCACAACTGAACAGGATTACATGGGATCGATTCATTTAGTTTAACCATTTACTACCTTCAGCATAATTGGCACGGATTGCGACCTTAACGAAACTAGACCTTTTATTTATGTCCCCAATCCTCAGGATCATCCGAATTATTCGGAGACAGCCCAATGATATCTCCCTCTGTATTCACACCTAGCCCCAGCACAGTTCGATTGGCGTAACAGAAATACGCAGTTACTTGGTTGATCTCCAAAATCTCCCCATCATCCAAGCCCGCGACGCGCAAAGCTTCAACATCACTTTCAACCATACCAGCAGGCTCAACCGTCAGCTTTTGCGCATAGACCATTCCCGCGATCTCACGCGCGTCCAGTGCCGCATCAAAAATCGTGTCTGCCTCAATAACCGCGCGCAGAGCGGAAGACCACGCATCGTCATCAACTAAGCGACGCATTCCTTGGAAGTGATGCTCCACACAATAGTGACAGCCATTCAAAGATGAGACGTAAACGCCAATGCACTCCAAATACCACTTCGGCAGAATGTTACCTGTATGATGCAGGCAGTACTTGTACATGGCCATATGTCCCTCCATCGAGTGAGGGCGCAGCGAGTGCGAGAGCATGATGTTATCGACGTTATTATCCGGCCCTTTCACGCGATCATAGAGCTCGCGTAACTTACCTGTGGCGGCCTCATAGCTGATTGTGTTGATCCAAGTCATGCGCTTTCTCTCCCCTGAAGTCACACAAACACTGGCGAAACTGGGCACTAAGATCAAGGAACACATCTTCCCCCTCTGCCCGCGCTCTGTCATACTGCGCGCTAACACTCGCACCAAGGAGAGCAGGCCCCCCATGAGCGATCTTTTGACCGACGCAGAGCCGACTGACTACGATGCTTCCTCCATTGAGGTGCTTGAGGGTCTGGAACCCGTGCGCAAGCGTCCCGGCATGTACATCGGCGGCACGGATGAGCGCGCATTGCATCACTTGGTCGCCGAGGTCCTCGACAACTCCATGGACGAAGCTGTCGCGGGGCATGCGAGCCGCATCGAGGTGGAGTTACTCAGCGATTACTCCATGGTGATCAAAGACAACGGGCGCGGCATTCCGATTGATCCGCATCCTAAGTTCCCTGACAAATCCGCTCTGGAAGTGATCCTGTGTACGCTGCACGCAGGGGGTAAATTCTCCGGCGATGCTTACGAGACATCCGGTGGATTGCACGGTGTTGGTGCCTCGGTTGTGAACGCTCTGTCGGATTCGATGGTCGTGCAAGTTGCGCGCAACAAAGAACTATACGAGCAAAGATTTTCACGCGGTATCCCTTTAGGACCAGTAGAGAAAGTTGGCGCGGCCCCAAACCGGCGCGGCACAACTGTGACCTTCCACGCGGACGAGCAGATCTTCGGCTCGCACCGCTTCAAACCCGCGCGTTTGTTCAAATCCATCCGCTCCAAAGCCTACCTCTTCTCAGGCGTAGAAATCCGTTGGAAATCAGAGATCGACGACGGTGAAACGCCCACAAGCGCGACCTTCCACTTCCCCGGTGGATTGGCCGACTACCTCACGGAATCGCTCGGCTCCGCCTCCACATACGCCGACAAACCCTTTGCGGGGGTCGTGGATTTTAAAGATAAGTTCAACGCACCGGGCAAGGTCGAATGGGCGATCAACTGGACGCCCTCGCGCGACGGCTTCATCCAGTCCTATTGTAATACCGTCCCCACGCCTGAGGGCGGCACGCATGAGGCGGGCTTTTGGGCTGCGATTCTCAAGGGCATCCGCGCGTATGGCGAGCTGTCAAACAACAAAAAATCTGCATCCATCACACGCGATGATTTGGTGACAGGTGGCTGTGCTCTGGTATCCTGCTTCATCCGTGAGCCCGAATTTGTGGGCCAAACCAAAGACCGCCTCGCCACTGTTGAAGCGCAGAAGTTTGTTGAAGGCGCGGTACGCGATCACTTTGACAACTGGCTGGCGGCGGATACGAAATCCGCAGGTGCAATCCTCGACTTCCTTGTGCTACGCGCAGAGGAACGCCTGCGCCGCCGTCAGGAAAAAGAGACCGCGCGCAAGTCAGCGACGAAAAAACTGCGCCTCCCTGGCAAGCTCGTCGATTGCTCCAATTCCAACCGTGAGGGCACAGAGCTGTTCATCGTCGAGGGCGATTCAGCGGGGGGCAGCGCCAAGATGGGGCGCAATCGTAAAACGCAGGCGCTTTTGCCGCTCAAGGGTAAAATTTTGAACGTGCTCGGTGCCGCTTCTGGTAAGATTGGTACAAACCAAGAGATCAACGACCTGACCCAAGCGCTTGGCGTTGGTTTGGGCACCAAATTCAACGTCGATGATCTGCGCTATGAAAAGGTCATCATCATGACCGATGCGGACGTCGACGGCGCACATATTGCGGCGCTTTTGATGACCTTCTTCTTCTCGCAAATGCGCCCAATGATTGACGCAGGTCATTTGTATCTCGCCTGCCCACCCCTGTTCCGCCTCACCCAAGGGGCCAATCGGGTCTACTGCCTCGATGAGGCGGAAAAGAAGTATCACCTAGAAAAAGGTCTAGGCGGTCGCGGCAAAATCGACGTGTCCCGTTTTAAGGGTCTGGGCGAAATGGACGCGAAGGATCTGAAAGACACCACGATGGACCCAGAGACACGAAAGCTGATCCGCGTGACGATTGACGAGGATGAACCGGGCGAAACAGGCGATCTAGTGGAACGTTTGATGGGTAAGAAGCCTGAGAAGCGGTTCGAGTATATTCAGGAGAACGCTCAGTTTGTTGAGGAGTTGGATGTTTGAGTGATGCTGGATGAGGATATCGAAATTGAAAGGAGGTTCGTCGTATTAGTTGAAGGCCCCCTTTTTCGCCCTGCGGATCAAGACTACATTGCCTCACGACTACTATACCAAAGCGCTCATCGCGGTTTTTTGTGGGTGAAGCTGCAAACTTTTGAGAAGTATTGCAAGTGCGCGCTATTACTTAGGAAGGAAAAAGCTCGTGTCGAGCCACAACATATCCAAGCATTTTTACAAGCTACATAGTTGCGGTTCAACTACCCCTACCCCTAATATATCCGCCAATTTTGGTTTCTTGATTGATCAGTATGGTTTTGAGACGCCTTCAATTGCCCAAGTTTTCGACCGAATTAACGAACAGGGCAGCATAAGTAGTCGCTATGGAGAGAGCGTCACTAATTAGACAATAAGCGATCTGATTGCGTATGACTTTGCTATCAAATGGTTGCGCGAGCAATGTTGTCAATGGAACAAGAACGCTTTGGCCAACCAGCAACTTGAGTATCGCCTTGGAGACCATCCGCTTTCCTTAAGTAAGCTGACACCTGAATTGGTAAATGCGCTCAAATGAAACAATTTCGCATTCTTTGACGCCGAACCTTCGGAAGGAGGTTTCCTTTGCTCGCTGCACTTTGCCTCCCCGCAATACAATGCTGAATTAAATGATACTAACAAACATCATCGACGCTTCGCTGTAAAAACTATAAATAAATTTAGGAAATCCATTTTCAAAAAGCCAGAACTTGTCACTTAAAACCAAACAAGAGGGCAGGCGCACCAACCGGCGAACAATTCACTTTATCTATGTAAAATTGGCTATTCACGTCACCGGAGTTTTAGACATTTTTGGTACGTTGGCCCATTAATCTAAATTGGCGCGGGCCGGGCACTTGCGATGCCATTCTGGCCCATAACCGCAAAACATTGCAAACCTCACCGCCCCAAACGTAGGGTGCGTGATATCACGCATCACACCGGATACAAGAATGACCCCACCAGACGCCCAAACCTTCCTCGATGAGAACTTCGCGCCATGGGTGCGCGCGCTCAATCTGACCTTCACCGACGTCGAAAACGGCAAAGCCACAGCCACCATGCCGATCACGCAAGAGCTGACGCGCATGGGCGATATCCTCTCAGGTCAAGCGCTCGCAGCGATGGCCGACACCATCATGGTTTTCGCCTGTTTCGCCCATTACGGCGAGGTCAAATCCGTCGCCACAACCAATCTCGACACGCAATTCCTGCGCCCCGGAGTGGGCACGCACATCAGATGCGAAGCGGAGGTCGTGCGCGCGGGCAAGGCGCTTTTGTTCACCAAAGCCACCATGTTCGCAGAACCCGCTGGCAAGGCCGTCGCGACGGCCACTGCCACGTTCTACTTGGCCTGAATGCTCTCTAAATAATCGGCCAAAGCCACCAAAGGCGCGGGCATTGGTGTGCCGATACCCTCCCCCGTTTGTATAATCACAGTCCGCCCCGCGAGCTTTTTCGTGAAACTCTGGCATCGCACCGCTAACGTGTTCACCCCGCGCGAAGCCATCCATAGTCGAAATCACGTAATTTTGGGGAAATTCGCCACCATTGCTTTCGCTCAGCGCGGTCAAATCGGCGGGCTACTTGAAAAGATGCTTCGCCAACTCCCCATTGCCCTGCCCTTTGGCACCATGACAGGCCGCGCAATTCTCAGTATCGAGCCGTTTGCCGCCCAGCAGATCCGATGTCATCCCATCATCCTGCGCACATGCGCCTTACGCCAACTCGGCACTCGCCAATATCCATTTCTTTCGCATGTTCATCTCCCTGTTTGTTCAAGATCAGCTTGCGCCGCCACGCGCATCGTGCCTTGTTCTAGCGCAAGCTGTTATAAGAAAGGCGCAAAGTGATGCCCACATCCACCTACGCGATCACCATGCTGTTTGCGGGCATAGGTATCCCGATCCTTGCTGCTTTGAATGCGGCTTTGGGCGGTCGCATTGGCTCGCCTGTCGCGGCATCTGTAGTCCTTTTCGCCATCGCGTTTCTGAGTGCTGCGGCTGTCTATGCGACCGGGATGTTCAAACCAAGCGCAAGCCTTCTTTCGCAACCAAAGCATTTCTTTTTAGCGGGCCTACTGATCGCCTTCTACGTGCTCTCGATCACTTTCATCGCGCCCAAATTCGGGGTCGGGAACGCGGTGTTCTTCGTGCTGCTCGGCCAACTCATAAGCGCTGCGATGATCGATCATTTTGGCCTGTTCGGCGCACAAATAAACCCGCTCTCAATAACAAAATCGGGCGGTATTTTCTTAATGGTTGCAGGCGTTTATCTAACGCAGCAGGCTTAGCTCAATGCCAAGCCCGAGCTCACGCCACGCACCTTAGAGCTCGTGCTCGCTATCCGCAGAGATCACGATACCAACAACTGCACCCCTTTGCACCGCCAAACGCACGCTTGTAGTCATTTGCGAGGTTCACGCTCTCCAAATGACTGCCCGTACCCTCATTGCGCAACACGACTCTCTTGCCACGATTTCCAAGGTACGGGCTGCCCAATATTTGACCACGCCCGTGGTCGCCACCCCACACGTAGACCAGCACTCGCGCCGCATTCGAGCCTAGCAATTTGCGAATGCTCGCACCTTTCAGCTTTTGCGCCTCCGCTTCAGGCAACAAGGCCGCATACATGGCGAGGTTACGATCATCACCGCCCTTTTTGCGTAGGTCCGTGGCAGGCACGGACTCCGTCACGTTCCACTGCCAGCTAGCTTTGCTTGCGACCCAAAGCACCTCAGGCACTGCGCGATAGGCCATAGTGACGGCTCCGTCAGAAGCCACGCAAAGCGTTCCACCCTTGAAGTTGTATTTATTCCGGAAAAACAGCGAGAACTTCTGCTCTTTCCACGACTTATTAAAGGAAATCTGCTCTGCGATTACGGCAGGAGCGGCGATCAACAAGGCAACAAGGGCCAGAGAGAAAATACGTTTCTAGAGGTCTAACTGCCGCAGCGCGCACTCACTTTCATCACACGTCTGAGTGAACGGGTCCATTTGAGAGTGATTGCATCAAAGCCCACAAAGCTTTGGGCACATCAACGGCCTCGTTCAGCACCTTGTTTTGGCCAGGCATCCGTGACCCTGTGTTCTCTGCGGTGGCTTCGCTGACTTGGCTCAAACGGTCATAGAACGCAGGGCTGGCGGAGGGATCAATTAGCATGAAGAACTGCCCAAGCCCATGCGGCTCCCCTTCAGGCGCTTTCAACGCCTTCACATTCCGGCTCGCGTCCCCGCCCGTCATGCCAGCAGCCAGCAGTTCCACCATCAAGCCAAATCCCCAGCCCTTATAGCCCTGCTCCATCCCGCCTAGCGAGGTGAGCGAACCTTTTAGCGCCGCCTCAGGATCTGTGGTGGGCTGCCCGTAGATGTCCACGGCCCAGCCCTCGGGGATATGTTCGCCCGCTGCTTTCGCCATGGTGATGCGACCCAATGCGACCGTGGTTGTGGATTGATCAAAGCCCATCGCCACACCGCCTTTACCGTCTGGCACTGCAAAAGAAACTGGGTTCGTGCCGATGACACGGATCTTGCCACCCGGGGGGGCCACGATCGGTGATGCATTGGTCATCCCAATCGCTATCATGCCTTTTTGTGCGGCTTTTTCAGTGAAATAGCCCAAGGCGGTGCATGTGTGTGCACGATGAATGGCCACGTTCACGGTCCCGGTTTCACGCGCCACTGCGACCGCCTGATCCAGCGCTTTCTCAAACGCGGGCTGCGCAAATCCATTGCTTGCATCCACCTCGATACGCGAGGCTAACGGATACGTTACAACTGGATCAACCGTACCGCTCACGCGCCCTGAAACAAGCTGTTGGCAATAGCTTTCCACATAATACAAACCACAAATCCGGTTGTTGCGCGCCTCTGCCCAAGCCACCGCTTGCGCCATTTCAGCCGCAATCCACTCTGCCGCGCCATGTGCCACAAGGGCTTTGCGCGTGATTGCTTCAATTTCGGTGACAGAGATGTATGGCATGCGTGGTCCTTTCGCGATTTTGTTGGACCGTGGGGAAACCACCCCGCGCCGTCAAGACCTCAAAGCGCGCTTTGCCTGTTAAGGCACTCGCGTATCGACAAAACTGATTAGGAAGGTATCAATCGCTTCCGTCAGCCCTTCTAATTCGATTGCACTGCCATCCGTAAGCTCAAGAATTACCATGTCAGAGGCGATAATTTGCGTGTCAATTGTGGGTGGCGTGTCGCTTTGATGCTGGATCACGATCACATCTTCGGATGCGTCAAAATCCGTCACAAGCGCGCGTTGACAAGGATGCGAGAAGTATAAACGTGTCTGATCCTGCCGCACCCATTGCGATATCGTCCTCGCCAAGGTGGATTTGATCATCGCCCTCACCGCCCGATAGCGTGTCCACCGCGCCATCATCGGGACCGTCAATTTCCGCACAGTAAAGAATGTCATTGCCCGCAATGCCACTAATGCTATCGGCACCTGTTCCGCCTGCATGTCGATCATCACCCGCGCGCCCGTCAACGATATCATCGCCCGCGCCTGCATCAATCCTATCATCCTGAAGCAATCCTAAGATCGTGTCATCTTTTGATGTCGAGGACGTATCACTCGTATCAGAAGTATCCGTGTTATCTGACGTCTCAGTGCTTGTGTCTTCTGCATCGATTGCGACCTCGGTGTCAGCATCGCTGGCGTCATCTTCGGGCTCTCGCATCGCTTCGCTGAGCGGATTGGTCCCACCCTAGACCATTTCCTGCGGCGTTGGCTCGGCCTCGCCAGTCGGCGCATCATCGGTCTCAACCGCGCTCATCAAGGCGGATCCAAAAATCGTAAAACTGCTTAACAGAACTAATAGCAAACCGGACATCGTACACCTTCCTCAACATCTTAAGCTGAGGGTTTGTCACTTTAAATTGTCAAAAATCGGACGAATCCACGCCCTCAAAGCGCAACCAAGATTCCGTTTTGCAAGCGTAATTTGCGGTCCATACGCGCAGCAAGCTCTAGGTTATGCGTTGCGATAACCGCCGAAAGGCCAGTTCCGCGCACAAGTTCCATCAACGCACCAAAGACCTGATCAGAGGTGCCGGGGTCCAAGTTTCCCGTCGGTTCATCTGCAAGCAAAAGGCGCGGGGCGTTCGCCAGCGCGCGACAAAACGCGACGCGCTGTTGTTCCCCCCCTGACAGAGCTGCAGGGCGATGATCCGCGCGGTGTGCGACGCCGACACGCGTCAGTAAATCCAGCCCACGCTCGGCAGCTAACGCCCCAGCCACCCCATTGGACAGTTGCGGCAGCGCGATGTTTTCTAACGCCGTGAACTCGGGCAGAAGATGGTGAAATTGATAGATAAACCCCACATCTTCGCGCCGGATCACCGTACGTTTGTGATCACTGAGGCCGGTCATGTTTTGCCCTGCGATCTTCACCGTTCCTGTATCCGCAGTATCGAGCAGGCCCGCGATATGCAAAAGCGTCGACTTACCAGCCCCAGAGGGGGCCACAAGCGCCACAACCTCGCCCTCACCTACGGTTAGATCAATCTGGCGCAAGACCTGCACTTCGTTCTCGCGACCTGCGTTGTAGTTCTTGACGATTCCGCTCAGTTCCAACGTTGGATTACTCATAGCGCAGCGCCTCCACGGGGTTCATCCGCGCTGCACGCCTTGCTGGAAAGAACGTAATTACAAATGAAAGCGCGAGCGACAAGCCTGTTGCGGACAAAATGCCCGGCAACGTCAAGACCGCAGGTGGGAAGAAAAAGCCCTGCGCCTCCAGTTCCGACTTACTATTTGAAGAAAAGAAATCAACCGCCGAATAAATCGCATCAATATTGAGCGCGAAGATCACACCCAAGCCAACGCCCAGCAAAGTACCCATGGTGCCTACAGATGCGCCCACGATAAAGAAAATCCTCAGCACCGACGCCTCCGAAAGGCCAATTGTGCGCAGCACACCAATGTCGCGGCCCTTATTTTTGACTAACATAATAAGGCCTGAGATGATATTCATCGAAGCGATCAGCAGTAGGATCGCTAGCAGCACGAAAAGCGCATTGTCCTGCAAACTCAACGCCTGCAGCACTGCGCCAGAGCGTTCGCGCCACGACCAAATATAGGCGAGCCCAGCGCTGGCTTGCACCAATTGCGTTTCCATTTGATCCACCATTTCGGGATCATCCAGCAAGATATCAATCTGATCGACGCCCGCCTCGCGGTTCAGGAAAGGCTGCGCTTCCGCGAGGCTTAGGTATGCGCGTGAATTGTCGACAAACCCCTGCCCTGTGCGGAAAATATAAACCACCTCCCACGTTTTCACACGTGGCGAGACACCAAATGCGGTACGCGTGCCATTGGGCGAAATAATCTTGACGCGGTCCCCGATTGTAACGCCAAGCGTGCGCGCCAGCGATTGGCCCAGCGCGATGCCGTTGGGCAGATTGGCAAGATCGCCTTGCGCTTGCCCCGACCCTGCTACCGCCGGGAAACGTGCAAGATCTACGGGACGAATCCCAAACAGCTCAATCGGTGCATTTTGGCGCGCGCGGTTTGCAATGATACGCGCTTTGACGACGGGCACCGCGTCCTGAACCCCCGGAATTGCGCGCAACCGCTCTGTCAGCGCTTCATAATCGCGAATGATCGCATCTTGCGCTCCATTCGCTTGTACAGTGCGTGGATAATACAGCTCTGCATGGGCAGATACGCCAAGGATCGTGCGCAGGGTTTCCGCGCGCAGCCCTGTTCGAATTGCGAGTGTCGCTACCAATGCGAACACCGCCAAAGTGATGCCGATCAAGCTAATCCAGGTCATCACACTCACCCCGCCCTCCGCACGTTTGGCGCGCAGGTAGCGCCACGCAATCATCCACTCGAAACGCGCAAATGGCATCGGAGTTGTAGGCTTGCTTGGGTTTGACACAGCTCGAGGCGCCCTTTTGGAATTATTTTATGGCTCAGAGGTGCGCCGAAACAGCGCAAAAGGCAAGTACAGCAAGTAAATCAGGCCAGAAAGTAGCGCGAGACCGCCATGAAATCCAATCACTGAAAAAATGATGCCCCCAAACCTGACAGGCATTGCGGGTTTGAAGTTTTCCCACACACGTCCTGCCAGCTCAGGATCCGTAAAGCACGTCGCATAACCGGCACGACTGAACGGGCCAAGGTTCTGCATGTAGGTCAAATCAGAGGACAGGCGCACATGACGATCAATCGTGCGCACCATACTATCCGCACGTGCCGCCCCCATTTCCCCGCCTTGCGCAAGATCAAAAAGCGCCACCTCGCGGCTCAGATCAAGGCTGGCCGCATCCCTGTCAAAGTCGTCCCGAAAGCGCGAAAACTCATCCACAGCCCCCAAGGCGCTGCATATACTGTTGAGAATACTCAAGAAATTATGACACACCTGCCGCACCGCCAAGTCCGGCAACAAGGGCAAGTGCGCGCGCAAGCATGGCCTACACCCCTTCGTAAATCGCAGCGATCTTAGCAATGGCCAGCTCCGGCGTCATCTCTTCGCTCTCACCGGTGCGACGAGACGTGACTTCAACCACACCATTCTTCAAGCCACGCGGACCAACGGTGATGCGCCATGGCAAACCTATCAAATCCATCGTCGCGAACTTACCGCCCGCACGCTCTTTGCGATCATCATACAGCGGATCAAGGCCCAGCGCCGTCAAGCTATCATAGAGCGCATCACAGGCTGCATCCGCTGCGTCGTCACCTTGCTTGAGATTCACAATTCCACAATGGAAGGGCGTGACTCCTTCAGGCCAGATGATGCCATTATCGTCATGCGATGCTTCGATAATCGCCCCCAAAAGACGTGAAACACCGATGCCATGGCTGCCCATGTGAAGCGGCACGCGCTGGCCGTCTTCGTTCTGCACCATCGCGCCCAACTTCTCGGAATATTCTGTACCAAAGTAGAAAATCTGACCCACTTCGATCCCTCGCGCTACACGGCGGCGCTCTTCCGGCACCTTGTTAAACAAGGCTTCCTCATGGGTTTCATCAGTGCGTGCATAGCGGCTGGTGAATTCTTCCATCACCGATTGGCACGCAGCCTTGTCATTAAAATCAATCGCTCGGTCGCCAAAGCTAAGGTCTGTGATTTCGCTATCATAGAACACTTCGCTCTCGCCCGTGTCGGCAAGTACAAGGAATTCGTGCGTATAATCGCCGCCAATCGGCCCACTGTCCGCGCGCATAGGAATCGCTTGTAGCCCCATACGTTCGTACGTGCGTAAGTAGGTCACCAAATGGCGATTATACGCGTGCAGCGCATCTTCTTTGTTCAGGTCAAAATTGTAGCCGTCTTTCATCAAAAATTCGCGGCCCCGCATCACACCAAAACGCGGGCGCACTTCGTCGCGAAATTTCCACTGAACATGGTAAAGCGTCAGCGGTAGAGACTTATAGCTCCCAACAAAGTTCGCGACCATATCCGTGATCAACTCTTCATTGGTGGGACCATAAAGCATCTCGCGGTCATGACGGTCTTTGATCCGCAGCATCTCAGGGCCATAGGCATCGTAACGCCCGGACTTACGCCACAGATCCGCCGACTGCAACGTTGGCATAAGCATCGGAATATGCCCCGCGCGCTGTTGTTCCTCATGCACGATATTTTCGATCTTGCGCAGCACTTTGAACCCCATGGGCAACCACGAATAGATCCCCGCAGAGGATTGCTTGATCATCCCCGCGCGCAACATCAGGCGGTGGCTAACAATCTGCGCATCCGCAGGGTTTTCTTTCAGTGTCGGCAAAAAGTAACGGCTCAGACGCATGGAATTTCTTTCGGGATTAGCTCAGATTTCTTCCCGTTTAGGCGCTTGCGTCCCATGCAGCAAGCCATGCCTTCATCTTTCAAGATAAACTTCGGGGGAGTCTCAGCTTGCTGAGCCGGGGGCTGACCCCCTTGTCCCCTTGAAACCTCGCCCCGCATAAGCGATGTCTAAGCAAAGCTAGCAAACAGAGGCGCGCATGGCACATCCCGTCAAAGATCAGATGAAATATTGGGGCATCGCCACGGCGATCTTCATGCTCGCGATGTGGTATTTAGGCGATGTGATCCTGCCTTTCGTGCTTGGCGGCGCAATTGCCTATTTTCTCGATCCTGTCGCGGATAAGCTGGAAAATCTCGGTTGCAGTCGCGCGCTTGCGACGACGATCATCACATTGGTGGCCGTGGTCATCTTTGTGCTGGTGATCCTGCTGGTAGTTCCAACACTGATCAATCAAGCTATCGCCCTATTCGAAGTTGCACCGCAACTGTTCCAAGACCTGCAAGCTTTCCTTGCAGAGCGCTTCCCGCAGGCCTTGGATGAAGGCTCCACCTTGCGTCAATCCTTGCTGAGCATTGGTGAGACGATCCAAGTCAAAGGCGGCGAACTCCTTAGCTCCGTCCTGTCCTCAGCCTCCTCAATCATCAACATTGTCGTGTTGTTTTTGATTGTCCCCGTCGTTGCCTTTTACCTGCTGCTTGATTGGGACAAATTGACCGCCCGCATCTACACGTTGCTTCCACGAGATCACGCATCGACTGTGTGCGACTTGGCCTCACAGATTGATCAAACCCTCGCGGCCTTCATTCGAGGAATGGGCACGGTTTGCCTGATCTTGGGCACGTATTACGCAATTTCATTGATGCTTGTTGGCTTGCAATTTGGCCTCGTCGTTGGCTTTGTCGCTGGTCTCATCACCTTCATTCCCTATGTTGGCGCACTTATTGGTGGGGCTTTGGCCATCGGATTGGGGCTTTTTCAATTCTGGGGGGATTGGGTCTCGCTGGGACTCGTTGCAGGCATTTTCGTGATCGGCCAAGTCTTGGAGGGCAACGTTCTCACCCCAAAACTCGTCGGCTCTTCCGTCGGCTTGCACCCTGTTTGGTTGTTATTGGCCTTGTCAGTTTTCGGCTCTCTCTTTGGGTTTGTCGGGATGCTGGTCGCTGTGCCAGTCGCCGCTGCCCTTGGCGTTATCATCCGCTTTCTTGTCGGGCAGTATCTGAGCAGTAAGCTTTACTATGGGCTAGAACCTGATGAGCAAAGCGAAGACTGACAGATGAGCACACAACTCAGTTTTGATCTGCCCAGTCGCGCCGCACTTGGGCGGAATGATTTCTTCATTTCTCCATCAAACGCGCTGGCCGTGGCCCTGATCGACACGCCCGAGACGTGGAACAATGGCAAGCTGCTGCTGATTGGCCTCAAAGGCGCGGGCAAAACCCATCTCGCGCATGTGTGGGCGGCACAAAGCGGCGCGCGCATCATCGCAGCAAACACGCTCACAGAAGACGATGTGCCAAACCTCGTGCAAACCCATTTAGTGATCGAGGACGTCGATAATATCGCAGGTGATCGCAAACTTGAGACCGCCCTTTTCCATCTCCACAACCTCGCCCAAGCCGAGGGCCGTGCACTTTTGCTCACCGCAAAAAGCCAGCCGCACCTTTGGGGCCTGTGCTTGCCCGATCTGGCAAGTCGCCTGCAAGCTGTGCAATCGGCCACTCTTGAGGCCCCCGACGACACGCTCCTCACAGCCCTATTGATGAAGCTTTTCGCGGACCGCCAACTTAATCCCACACCAGAAGTCATCCCCTTTCTCGCACTACGGATCGATCGCTCTTTTGCTGCCGCGCAACAGATTGTCGAAGCACTCGACAAAGCGGCACTCGACGCGGGCCGCGCGATCACGCGGGCTTTCGCCTCCGCTGCGCTGGACAAGATCACTGACGTCAGCGCACACTCCGACATGAGCCATGAGTAGGTGACGCCGATGCAAGCCGATTTCCTGAAAGCAAACTGCCCCACCCCCCTTGATCTGCCTGACGTGGACCTGAGCGGGCATGCGCGTTTTGTGAACCGCGAACTTAGCTGGCTCAACTTTAATTGGCGGGTGCTGGAAGAAGCGGAAAACCCGCGCGTGCCCTTACTGGAACGTCTGCGGTTCCTATCGATATCAGCGACCAACTTAGACGAGTTTTACACAGTGCGCGTCGCGGGCCTGCGTGAATTGGCGCAAGCAGGCAAAACTAAGGCGGCCGCCGATGGCTTATCGCCTGCAGAGCAATTGGTACTGATCAACGAAGACGCGCGCAATTTGCTTCGAACTCAGCAAAAAGTGTTCGAGGGCATACGCCACAAAATGCTCGACGCGGGCATCGCGATTGTCGCGCGCACTGATCTGACAGGCGCCGATAAAAACATCATTGCGGATATCTTCTTGCATAAGGTCTTTCCCGTTCTTTCCCCACTCGCGATTGATCCCGCGCACCCGTTTCCGTTTATTCCTAACACCGGTTATTCGCTAGCGTTGCAACTGGAACGCCAGTCGGACAAGCGCGATCTGCTGGCTCTGCTGCCCATTCCTGCGCAAATTGATCGCTTTGTAGCCCTACCTGCACCCGATGGTCAGCTACGCTATCTCCCGCTCGAAGATGTCTTGATCGAAAACCTTGGACGTTTATTTCCAGGCTATAAACTCAGAGGTCACTTTGGCTTTCGAGTATTGCGCGATAGCGATCTTGAGGTGGAAGACGAAGCAGAAGATCTCGTCCGTGAATTCGAAGTCGCCCTAAAGCGACGAAAACGCGGTGAAGTCGTGCGACTAACCTACACGGGCGACGTGCAGAACAAACTAAAATCATTGGTAATGCGCGAACTTGGCGTGACCGAAGCCGAAACTGTCGAGCTCCCTGGCATGATCGGCATGGCTGATCTGTCCGAACTGGTCACAGATGCGCGTCCCGATCTGCTTTGGCCGACTTTCATGCCACGCATTCCCGAACGCGTCCAGGACCATGAGGGCGATATGTTCGCGGCGATCCGTCAAAAGGACATGCTTCTGCATCACCCCTATGAAACCTTCGATATGGTAGTGCGTTTCCTCACCCAAGCGGCCCGCGATCCTGATGTGGTCGCGATCAAACAGACGCTCTATCGTACTTCCAAGCGCTCGCCCATTGTCTCCGCGCTCTGCGAAGCCGCGGAAGATGGCAAATCCGTCACTGCCTTGGTCGAACTCAAAGCGCGCTTTGACGAGGCCGCAAACATCCGCCAATCGCGTCGTCTGGAACGCGCGGGCGCGCATGTCGTCTACGGCTTTCTCGACCTGAAAACACACGCCAAAATTTCCACTGTTGTGCGCCGCGAAGGTGATCAATTGATTACCTACACACATTATGGCACGGGCAATTACCACCCCATTACGGCGCGCATCTATACCGACCTGTCGTTCTTCACATGCGATACAAAATTGGGCCGCGACGCAACGAAAGTCTTCAACTACCTCTCGGGCTATGCGCCCCCTGGTGCCCTTGAAAACCTATCGATTTCGCCACTGACTCTGAAACCACGTTTACTCGATCTCATCGCGCGCGAAGCGGCACATGCACACGCTGGCAAACCCTCGGTAATCTGGGCGAAAATGAATTCCCTAATTGATCCCGAAGTAATCGACGCACTCTACGCAGCCTCGCAGGCTGGCGTAAAAATTGACCTCATCATTCGCGGCATTTGCGGATTGCGTCCCGGTATCAAAGGCCTCAGCGAGACCATTCGCGTCAAATCCATCGTAGGCCGCTTCTTGGAACATTCACGCATCGTGTGCTTCGGCAACGGCCACGGCCTGCCGCATAAAAAGGCGCGCGTTTTTATCAGTTCCGCCGATTGGATGGGCCGCAATCTAAACCGCCGCGTCGAGACCTTGGTGGAGATCAACAATGGCACAGTAAAAGCGCAAATCGTGAGCCAAATCATGGCCGCAAACCTCGCAGATGTCGCGCAAAGCTGGATCATGCGTCCCGATGGCTCTTTCGAGCGCGACAGCATTCCTGACGGTCAGTTCGCCTTCAATTGCCACCGCTTTTTCATGGAAAACCCCTCCCTTTCTGGGCGCGGATCTGCCGGAGCCGCTGATGTTCCACAATTGACCCACACGGAAGACGAAAGCAGCTAAATGAGCGCCGATATAATCCCTGACCTTCCCGCTGGTGCCGCGAATAATCCATTCGGACGCCCCCTGTTTAACGACCCGTCCGTCCGCAAATTGGCACGCGTAGGCGTGGTTGATATTGGTTCAAACTCTGTGCGGATGGTGATCTTTGATGGCGCCGCGCGCAGCCCTGCCTATTTTTACAACGAAAAAGTCATGTGTGCCTTGGGTGCAGGCATCTCTGACACGGGCCGTCTAAATCCCGAGGGCCGCGTGCGCGCATTGGCCGCCGTCGCGCGCTTTGAAGCGATTGCGCAAAGCCTTGGCATTTCGCCTCTTACAGCCGTCGCCACCGCCGCGGTGCGCGATGCCAGCGACGGGCCCGATTTCTGCGCCGATGTGCTGCTCGAAACTGGTTTGACAGTCCATGTTATCGACGGCCCGGAAGAGGCCCGGCTCTCTGCTCAGGGTGTTTTGCTTGGCTGGCCTGGTTCTTACGGATTGGTCTGCGATATCGGCGGCGCGTCAATGGAGCTCGCAGAAATCCGCGACGGGCATGTCGGCAAATGCGTCACCTCCTCGCTTGGTCCGCTGAAATTGCAAAGCATGAAGGGCGGAGCGAAGGCGCGCAAAGCCTGCGCCAAAGAGGTAATCACAGATCTGCAAGACCAGATGGGCGAACAAAAGGACCGCTTGTTTCTCGTGGGCGGTTCTTGGCGCGCGATTGCACGCATCGATATGCACCGCCGTGGCTACCCGCTGCATGTGCTTCACGAATATCGTATGACCCCGAAGTCTGTACGCGAAACCGTGAAATACATCGCCAAATCCGACATAGAAGAGCTGCGCAGCGCCTGTGGCATCTCTTCAGCACGGATGGTCTTAGTGCCGATCGCCAGTGAAGTTCTCAAGGTTCTGATCAACCGCTTCAAGCCCAAAGACATCGCGATTTCCAGCTACGGCATTCGCGAAGGAATGCTGTATGAACAAATGCCGCAAAAGCTGCGCGACCGCGATCCTTTGATCGAATCCGCGCGCTTTTCAGAGAGCAAAGACGCGCGTACACCGGGCTTTGGAAAGACACTCTACGATTTCATCATGCCCCTCTTTAAGTCAGCCCCACCCGCGACGAAACGCTTGGTCAAAGCTGCAAGCCTTTTGCACGATGTCAGCTGGCGCGCGCACCCAGATTTTCGCGCGGAAGTCTGCTTTGATAACTCCACGCGCGCCAATCTTGGCGGGCTAAGTCATTCAGAACGCATCTTTCTTGGGCTCGCGCTGATGCACCGCTACCGCAACAAACGCGAGGGTACACGCTTTGATGACCTCTTCGATCTGCTCGCACCCGAACAGCAGATCCAAGCCGAGATCCTTGGCAAAGCCATGCGATTTGGCGCGATGCTCTGGATGGAGAAAGACGCACAATTCGGCGAGTTTCGATGGTTCCCGAAAAAGAAAATCCTCGAGCTACGCTTGCACGCCTCTGCAAAACCGCTGTTTTCCGAAGTTGCAGAAGCAAGGCTAAAATCCCTCGCAAGATCCTTAAGCGCCGACTTGAAAATTAAGTTTACCAAGCCCTCAACTGAGGCCTAAACCGCCCGCTTCTTTGGTCTAAAAAAACCTAAAGATCGACCTCGCCCTCGGACGCTTCCATCTCTTTGGCACTCTTACGGCGCAAAATAATATCGCCGTTCGGCAAAATCTCAGGTGAGTGGTATTTCGAGAAATCTTTAACCTTCCCCAGCAAATCCCCAAGCGCGGGGCCCACGTTTTCGACAAAGCCGCGCAAGGCGGGTTCAAGCTGCTCCGACAGCCCTTCCATATCACGCAACGCGGGCTGCATTTCTTGCA
>Ga0115564_10000085_pt1 | contig 90166 bp, 77 predicted proteins | sample COGITO_mtgs_1105_7_FD_88680 | JGI IMG/M metagenome (GOLD analysis project Ga0115564, IMG submission 88680) | Pelagic marine microbial communities from North Sea - COGITO_mtgs_110523 | ecosystem: Environmental > Aquatic > Marine > Epipelagic | place: Germany:Helgoland, sampling site Kabeltonne...
CACCGCATCGGTGAACACGACATCGCCGGTGGTTTGCGGAGCTGCTCGGGCCTTCCGGAAATGATTGTTGCAACCGCAGATTGGTCCCGCCTGATGGCGGTCCAATTCCAGAACGGGGCGCTGACTAGTGTGGACATCGGCCCCCACCAAGACCGCAGCAGCTTTGCCAAGGCGATGCGCTGCCCCTAAGCTCTTTTTGCTTTAAATACTTGTAGGGGGTTTGGGGGATGAAATCCCCCAATGCTGCCAGACAGCACAAAGTGCTGTCCGATCCAGACTATCCCAAGGCCCGCCACCCAATGTCCCGGCGGCAAAACCCTTCGGGCCAGTCGATCTGGTCGACCATATCGTATGCGCGTTTTTGCGCTTCAACCAATGTCGCACCGCGCGCGGTGACGTTCAACACGCGCCCGCCCGTAGCAATGATTGCACCCTCTTTGGCGGCAGTCCCGGCATGGAAAACCATGTTTTGGCTGTCCTCTGGCAAGCTTTCGAGCCCTTTGATAACAGACCCTTTTTCATATTCACCCGGATATCCACGTGCCGCCATCACCACGCTCAGCGCATGATCATCGGCCCAATTCACGACCATCTGTGACAATCGCCCTTCCGCCGTGGCCTGCATCAGATCAAAAGCCTGTGCGCCCAAGCGCATCATCAACGCCTGACATTCAGGATCACCAAACCGCACGTTGTATTCCACCAGACGCGGTTGCCCGTCCTTGATCATCAGCCCCGCATAAAGCACGCCCTTGTAGGGCATACCGCGTTTGGCCATTTCTGCCATCGTAGGCCGGATGATTTCTTCCAATGCACGCTCTGCAATGGCGTCGGTCAAGACAGGTGCCGGTGAATACGCCCCCATGCCGCCAGTATTTGGGCCGGTATCTCCGTCGCCCACGCGCTTGTGGTCCTGGGCCGTGCCAATCGGAAGGACGGTTTCGCCGTCACACATCACAAAGAATGACGCTTCCTCACCTTCCATGAACTCTTCGATCACGACCTCTGTGCCGGCATCCCCGAACGCGCCGTCAAACATCTCATCGACCGCTGCCAGTGCCTCAGTATCCGTCATCGCGATGATGACGCCTTTGCCTGCGGCCAGACCATCGGCCTTGATCACAATCGGTGCGCCTTGCGCTTTGACATAATCGCGCGCTGCTGCTGCATCTGTGAAGTGGCCATAGGCGGCTGTTGGTGCTGCGCAGGCATCACATATCTCTTTGGTAAAGGCTTTTGACGCCTCAAGTGCTGCGGCTGCGGCAGAGGGTCCGAACACCGCAAAACCCGCAGCGGTCAGATCATCAGCAACCCCGGCCGCCAGTGGCGCCTCTGGTCCGATGATCACGAAATCAATACTGTTCTCTTCGCAAAACCCGACAACTTCAGCACTGTCCATGATGTCTACACTGGCACAATCCGCGATCATCGCGATGCCTGCATTGCCGGGTGCAACGATCAGTTTGTCACATTTGGGGTTCTGCAAAGTCGCCCACGCCAGCGCATGTTCACGCCCGCCACTGCCCAAAATCAAGATGTTCATAGCGCGCGCTCCCTTGGCCTTATATGCTGCGCGTTCTAAGCTGTGCCAAAGCCACTGACAAGGCGCGGACCTGCGCAAATAAAGGACAGATGACATGGATCTGCTTGACGACCTGCCTGAGGGGCAAAACAGCCCCGAATTTTCGGTCACAGAGATTTCCGGTGCTATCAAGCGGGTCATCGAAGGCGAGTTCGGCCACGTCCGTGTAAAAGGCGAGGTAGGCCGGGTCAGCAAGCCGCGCTCGGGGCATATCTATCTGGACCTCAAAGATGACAAATCGGTCATTTCGGGGGTGATCTGGAAAGGCGTCGCAGGCCGCCTTGACACCCAGCCCGAAGAAGGGATGGAAGTGGTCGCCACGGGCCGCGTGACAACGTTTGGTGGGCAATCCAAATACCAATTGGTCATCGAGGACATCAAACCTGCTGGCATGGGTGCGTTGATGGCGCTCTTGGAAAAGCGCAAGAAAGCTCTGGCCGCAGAGGGCCTGTTTGATCCGGCACGCAAACGCCCCTTGCCCTATCTGCCCGAGATCATCGGTGTCGTGACATCGCCATCAGGTGCGGTAATCTGCGATATTCTGCACCGCCTGCGCGACCGCTTCCCGCGCAAGGTGCTGATTTGGCCGGTTGCGGTTCAGGGTGCCAAATGCGCGCCCGAAGTGGCCCGCGCCATTGCCGGGTTCAATGCGATGACGCCCGGTGGGGCGTTGCCGCGCCCGGATCTGCTGATCGTGGCGCGTGGCGGCGGTTCGGTCGAAGACCTATGGGGGTTCAATGAGGAAATCGTGGCGCGTGCGGCGGCGGCATCTGATATTCCACTGATCTCAGCGGTTGGACATGAAACCGATACGACCTTGATTGATTTCGTCTCGGACATGCGCGCGCCAACGCCCACGGCTGCGGCGGAACTGGCGGTGCCGGTGCGTCACGAACTTGCGGCATGGCTTGAGGGGCAAGGCGCACGAATGAGCCAGTTGATCAGTCAGGGCCTGAGCACACGGGGCCAGCGTCTGCGCGATATGGCGCGCGCCTTGCCGCGCGCGGACACGTTGCTGGATACGCCCCGCCAACGCTTGGACCGTGCTGCCGAGAAACTGGATCCGGCGCTGATTGCGGGCGTGCAAAAGCGCCGTGTGAGGTTGGCGGATGTTGCAGGTGGGCTGCGCGCGTCGGCGCTGCGCCAGCGCGCTGCCGCGGACCGTCGCCGGTTGGACGGTCTTGCTGTGCGGCTTGATCCTGCGCTCGCGCGGGCGGTCGGGGTCAAGCGGGAGCGTTTTGCGCTGCGCGCGGCCGCTTTTCGCCCCGTCACATTGGCGCAGGATCTCGCCCGCAAGGCCGATGCGTTTGCCAAGCTTGTGCAGCGCATGTCCGAGGCGGGCCAGCGCCAGACGCAGGGGTGGCGGCAAAAGATTGACGCGCTGGACCGGGTGCGGATGACGCTTGGTTACGAATCAACTTTGGCGCGGGGCTATGCCGTGGTGCGCGGCGATGGCGGGGTTGTCACAACCAGCAAAGATGCCAAAAAAGCCAGCGTTCTGGAGATTGAATTCAGCGATGGGCGCATGACTGTCGGGGGCAAACCCGCGACAAAGCCGGGGGGTAAGGTGCCGCCGGGGCAGGGATCGCTTTTTTGACGGGCAGCGTTGAACGCGTCTGTTGCGCCTTATGCGTTTTTCAGGATTAAGTATTTAAGGCCAAAAAGAAATATGTGTGTTGCAGGCGGTGCGCGCGCTTTGCAGAATTAGACGCCGACTTTGGGGCCTAGGCAGATCATTTCGTCGCCGCTGTCCCGCGCTTCATAGAGTTCGGTTGTCGTGGGGCTGTTTTCGAACCGGGCAATCAGTCCGCCGGCGCCTTGTGTAAAGCTCCAGCATTGCGGGGTGTCGTTGTCTTCATAGACAAAGCAGATCAGTCCGTTGGCCTCGTACCACTCGCCTTCCTTGCATTCCCCGTCCAGAAACGACCACGTCACGCGGCGGTTTTCGCGATATATTTCAGCACCATATGCCGTGCCGTTGCGCCCGTAGAACAGCGTTTTGCCTTGGGTATAGCTGTCGAATTCCTCAGCGGTGAGCAGGTCTTGTGCCAGTGCGGGCATGGCTGTCATGAAGGCGAGGAGGGCAATGAGGAGTTTCATATGGGGAGCCTTTCAGAAAAGCCGCTCAGGGACCAGAGCGCACACTCTATCATGCGGATTTCTGCCAGCGCGCCACGCGTTTGTCCATCAGTCGCATCCACAAAGGGGGGATCAACGCAATCACGGCCATCATGGGCAGCGAATAGGGCAAGATGGGCATCACACCGCGCGTCACCGTCAATGCGGGGAATGCACGGCTCGGGTGCATATGATGGTCGGAATGTTTGGGCGCATTCAACATCATCGCGGCAGAATACCATGTTGGCGCGTTCCAGCTGTGTTCCGGCCCCATCGGTTCGGGTTTGCCGTTTTGCAGCATACAGCGGTGCAGGCCGTAGTGTTGGACGTAGTCGGACAGCAGCAGTTGCAACTGCGCATAGGCCGCGATGGCGATATGAGCCGCGATGCCAAGACCGCCAGCAATGATGTATGAGCACGCCAGCGCCAATATGCCGCCAGCGATGTAGACGAAGTAGGGGTGCTTCTGCGTATTTGTTGTGTTTGCGCGTCTTTTGGTTTCGGCCCGCCAGCCGCTGATGAATTCGCCGCGCGTCGCGCGCACACAATAGCGCCAGAACCCTTCGCCTGCGCGCGCAGAATTCGGGTCGCGGTCGGTTGCGGCATGTACATGGTGCACATGCAGATGCGCCGAGACGTGGTGCCCATTAAGCATGGTGATGTAGATCAGTGTGCCAACGCGCCGTGCAAATCTGTTGTTTGCATGGATCAACTCATGCGCGTTCGAGTTTGATATCTGCCCGATGTAGAGACCGAGACCAACAAAAATCAACGCCTTGTCCACCCCTGCCAGATGCCCGCCAGCACCAAGCGCCCAAATGCCCAATGGCAGCAAAATCATATGCGCGGCTGCGAGGGTCATGCTCAGACCGCGCCCCGTAGCACGTGTTTCGGGCAGCGCGCGTGCAAGCTTGTCCATGAAAAATACGAAAACCGTGATCGACAAAACTGCCAGCAACGGGAACACCCCGCCAAACCCGCAGGCCAGCGCCAAAAGGGCTGCGGGTGTCAGGCTGGCTGTGGCATACCAAATCATGAAAGTGTTCCAACTTTGGGGTTCCTGTTTCTTATAGGCGAAATCGCAGGGAACAAACACCGCATGTCGCCGCATGTGCCGCGCAAAGGGCTTGGGAATTGTCGCTTTTTGATCGCGCTGGTTGCGGTGGATTTGATAGGCAAGGCGCAAGCTGAATAGGGGTTCACCATGGCGCTGGATGAGAATGCAAAGAACAAGGGTCCTGAAAAGGGCGTCTGGAAATCCGGCAAGGGCAAGGGGCGCCACCATACCAAGGGCCGCCAACTGACTGATGAAGCATGGGATCAGGTCCGCGCCTTGCTGGGTGATCGCCCGCGCCGCAGCGATTTGTTGATCGAGCATCTGCACCTTATTCAGGACGAATATGGCCATCTGTCTGCCGCCCATCTGCGCGCGCTGGCCGAAGAGATGCGCATGTCGATGGCTGAGGTCTATGAGGTGGCGACGTTCTATGCGCATTTCGATGTGGTCAAAGAAGGCGAAACGCCCCCCCCCGCATTGACGATCCGTGTGTGCGATTCGCTGTCATGCGAACTGGCGGGTGCACAGCAACTCAAGGCGGCGCTTGAGGACGGTCTTGATCCCGCTGAGGTGCGTGTGTTGCGGGCGCCCTGCATGGGCCGGTGTGATACCGCGCCTGTGCTGGAGATTGGCCACCACCACATCGACCACGCAACAGTCGAGAAAGTGCATGCCGCGATTGCAGCGGATGAAACCCACGCCCATGTGCCAGACTACGAAGACTACGCAGCCTATGCTGCTGGCGGTGGCTACGTCACGCTGAAAGACCTGCGCGCCAATGGCGATTGGGAGGCGGTACAGGAAAAAGTGCTTGCCTCTGGCTTGCGCGGCTTGGGCGGTGCGGGCTTTCCGTCCGGCAAGAAATGGGGCTTTGTGCGGGCCAATGCCGGGCCGCGCTATGTGGCTGTCAATGGCGATGAGGGCGAGCCGGGGACGTTCAAGGACCGCTGGCATCTGGAACGCACGCCGCATTTGTTTTTGGAAGGCATGTTGATCGCCGCTTGGGCCGTCGAGGCGGAAAAAGTGTTCCTTTACATGCGCGATGAATATCCCGCCGTGCTGGATATTCTGGCGCGCGAGATCAAAGCGCTGGAGGATGCAGGCATTGCAACGCCGGGTTATATCGACCTGCGCCGGGGGGCAGGTGCCTACATTTGTGGCGAAGAAAGTGCTATGATCGAAAGCATCGAGGGCAAGCGCGGCATGCCGCGTCACCGTCCGCCGTTTGTTGCGCAGGTTGGTGTGTTTGGCCGTCCCACGTTGGTGCACAACATTGAGACATTGCATTGGGTCACGCGCATTTGCCGCGAAGGGCCCGAGGTGCTGTCATCCACGGAATTGAATGGCCGTAAGGGGTTGCGCAGCTATTCGGTGTCTGGGCGCGTTGCAAAACCGGGCATGTATCTGCTGCCTGCAGGCTCTACGATTACGGATGTGATTGCGGCGGCCGGTGGTATGGCACAAGGGCATGCCTTAAAGGCTTACCAGCCGGGGGGGCCGTCTTCTGGTCTGCTGCCCGCCAGCATGAATGACATCCCGCTGGATTTCGATACCTTGCAACCGCATGGCACCTTTATCGGGTCGGCAGCCGTTGTGGTTTTGTCTGACAAGGACAGCGCACGTGCGGCGGCACTGAACATGCTGCGGTTCTTTGAAGATGAAAGCTGTGGTCAATGTACGCCTTGCCGCGTCGGATGTGGCAAAGCCGTGCAATTGATGCAGGCGGACAGATGGGACACCGGATTGCTTGAGGAGTTGAGCACTGCGATGGTCGATGCGTCGATCTGTGGTTTGGGGCAGGCCGCACCAAACCCAATTCGCATGGTGATCAAGCATTTCCCCGACGAAATCTGAATGGCGGCCTCGGACTTGGGTCCGGGGCAGTCAGTTTTTCACAACCAGACAGGTGCAACCGCGCAGGCATGTCAATTGTGCGCGGCCCTTCCATCCGCCCCCAAGAGCCTATAGATCAAGGGAAATTGCGGTGGAGGCCCCGGCGTGGCGTTTTTCAAGAAACTAAAAGAGCGGATGTTCAAATCCTCGTCCAAGATTGACGAGGGTCTTGAGGCTATTGTCAGCGACGGCGGTGCCGAAGAAAGCGTCGAGAGCGCCGATCAAATTGCAGCCCGTGCACAAGCCGAAGCAGAGGCAGCCGCTGAAGCGCGGCGTTTGGCGCAAGAGGCCGTAGAAAAGGCAGAGGCCGAACGTCTGGCGGCCCGAGCCGAAGAAGAGCGCCGCGCGAACGAAGCCGCTGCAAGGGCAGAGGCTGAAGCCGCAGAGGCCGCGCGCCTTGAAGCAGAAGCTGTAGCCGCCAAAAACGCGGAAGAGCGCCACATCGCAGAGGAAGCAGCACGCAAAGCCGCCGAAGTCCGTCTTGCCGCAGAGGAGTTGCGCAAAGCCGAAGAAGCAGAGCGGCTTGCGCGTGAGAATTCAGAACGCCAAGCCGAGGAGGAGCGTGTTGCGAAAGAGCGCGCTGCCGCCGTGGCGGAGGCTGAAAAACCACAAGAACCCTTGCGCACGACCCTGACGCCTGTCGCGCCTGACCTTGAAGAAATCACCGCCGCACCTGCGGCCAAGCCGGGCCTCTTGGGCCGCCTTATGGGCCGTGCCGCGCCGCAAACAATCGTGCGACGGACCCTGGACGACGACATGCTGGAGCAGCTCGAAGAGTTGCTGATTGCCGCAGATATGGGCGTCGACACGGCCCTGCGCGTCACGGCTAACATGGCTGAAGGACGCTTGGGCAAGAAGCTTTCGGTCAGCGAAATCAAAGAGCTGATGTCCACAGAAGTGGCGCGCATCATGGACCCTGTAGCGCGCCCCTTGCCGCTTTATCCCAGAACGCCTCAAGTGGTGTTGGTCGTGGGCGTCAACGGCTCTGGCAAGACGACTACCATTGGAAAACTCGCCAGCCAGTTCAAAGCGGCGGGCAAGAAGGTCGTTATCGCGGCAGGCGATACGTTTCGCGCGGCGGCTGTGGAACAATTGCAGGTCTGGGGCGAGCGCGCGGGCGTGCCGGTGCTGACTGCGGCCCAAGGGTCCGATCCGGCCAGCCTTGCGTTTGATGCGATGACCAAGGCAGAGTCCGATGGTGCCGATTTGCTGTTGATCGACACAGCAGGACGTTTGCAGAACCGCGGCGATCTGATGGAAGAACTGGCCAAAATCGTCCGCGTCATTCGCAAGAAAGACCCGACAGCGCCACATAATACACTGCTGGTTCTGGATGCCACAACCGGCCAGAACGCATTGAATCAGGTCAAAGTTTTCCAAGAAATCTCAGACGTGTCCGGCCTTGTGATGACCAAACTGGACGGCACTGCCAAGGGCGGTGTTCTGGTCGCTTTGGCGGACAAGTTCGGCCTGCCGATCCATGCCATTGGTGTGGGCGAACAGATCGACGACTTGCAACCCTTCGACCCGCAGGAATTTGCCGACGCGCTTGTGGGTTATGAACGCTAACATAATCGCGCGCATCCTCGCGTGACCGAATGGCTCATTTCCATCGAGGGGACCGAAACGGGACGCCTCGTTGCGCTTTATCTCGCGATTATGGCGGCGGTCCTGCATGCGGTGTTTGGCGCGCTGCAAAAGGGGCGGCACGATCCCTGGCTGACGCGGGGCGCGATTGACGCATCCTACTGCCTTATGGCCGCGCCTTTCGCGCTGTTCGTGGTGCCGTGGCCCGAACCGCATATGTGGGTGATCTTTGCAGGCGCTTGGTTTATTCACATTATCTACAAGTGCTTGCAGGCGTGGGCGTACACCAAGGGTGCCTACACTGTCGTCTATCCCGTTGTGCGCGGCACTGGCCCGCTTTTTGCGGTCATCGGCGCCTATCTGATTTTTGACGAGACATTCACAGTCGTGCAATGGCTGGGCATGGGCGTCTTGTTGATGGGTATTTTTGGCCTTGCCGCCTACAATATGATCTATCTGCAAGCCGAACGTGACACGCTGAATGCGGCGTTGGCACTGGCGGTTCTGACCGGTCTGACTGTCGCGCTCTATACGACCTATGATGCCTACGGCATCCGTGCCACGCAGAACCCGTTCACCTTTCTGGCATGGTTTTTCATGATTGACGGGCTGGTCATGCCGTTCATCGCAGCACGTCGCTGGCGGCGGATGGCGAACCCGCCTGACCTTGGCCCTTTGATGAAACGCGGGGTTATCGGTGGCCTTATCGCCTTTGCCAGTTTTGGTGCGATCATGCTGGCCACGCGACTGGACAAAGTGGGCGAAGCCGCTGTGTTGCGCGAAACCTCTACCGTGTTTGCGGCCATCATCGGCTGGGTTTTCCTGAAAGAGACCGTTGGCCCGCGCCGTGTGGCCTTGATGGCATTGATTGCGCTGGGCGCTGTGATAGTTGAGATGGGCGGATAGGAGAGCAGCGCATGAGTGAGCCGACAAAAGTAAATCCGATCCTGAAACAGGTGCTCGAATTGGGGCCACCGCTGCTGTTTTTCGTGATCTACCTGCGCATCCGCGACAACGTCTATACGTGGGGCGGTACGGAATATTCGGGGTTCATCGTGGCCACGCTCGTTTTCGTTCCGATCCTGCTGATCGCGATGGGGATTTTGTGGCGTCTGACCGGACAGCTTAGCCGGATGCAGATATTCACCGCCTTCATGGTGATCTTTTTCGGTGGGCTGACTGCATGGTTCAACGATGAAAAGTTCTTCAAGATGAAGACGACCATCGTTTACGGATTTTTCGCGGTGATTTTGTCGATTGGGCTGCTGCGCGGGCGCAGCTATCTGGCCTATGTGATGTCCGAAATGATCCCCCTGACCCAAGAGGGCTGGATGATCCTGACCCGTAGGCTCACTTTGTTTTTTCTCCTGCTGGCTGCCGCGAATGAAATCGTCTGGCGCACCATGTCCACGGACGCTTGGGTCAAGATCGAAACTTTCGGCTTTCCGATTTTGACGTTTGTTTTCATCTGGAGCCAGATCGTCGCGTTGGAAAAGCACTTTGTTACAGAAGACGACGCCTAGGGCGGTTACTTCTTGAACAACTTGTCCTGCGCGCCCTTGTCCTTGGCGAAATCCGCGCGCTTTTCAGCATATAACGCGCGCCCCGCCTGAACACCCTTGCGTGCGCCCATCACATCCAGCCAACGCACCATATGGGGCTTGTCCTCCAGCGTTTGCTGTTGTCCCTCCCACAGCGACGCCCACCCCCAGATCGCGAAATCCGCGATTGAGATAAAGTCACCTGCGACGAATTCGTGCAGCGCCAACTGCCGGTCCAGCACACCATAAAGCCGCGCGGTTTCAGACCTGTAACGGTCTTTGGCGTAAGGGATATCATTGGGCGGATCCATATGCGGCGCGTATTTCAGGAAATGATGCGCCTGTCCTGCCATCGGTCCCAAACCGCCCATCTGCCACATCAGCCATTCCTCAACCGCGATCCGCTCACGTTCTGTCCGGCCACCGAATTTCCCGGTCTTGCGTGCCAAATATTGCAGGATCGCGCCACTCTCAAACACCGATACTGGCGCGCCATCCGGCCCATCCGGGTCGACAATCGCAGGCATTCGGTTGTTGGGCGCAATTTTCAGGAACTCGGGTGCAAATTGTTCACCCGCGCCGATGTTTATTAGGTGCGTGGTGTAAGGCAATTCCATTTCTTCCAAAGCAACGGAAATCTTCCAGCCGTTCGGTGTGGGCCAGTAGTACAGGTCAATCGGTGCGGGCATTATTAACTCCTTAATTCACGCGCATGATGCGATCAAATTTGAGACATGCCAAGCCAGTCCATTGACGAACAGCCTGCACAGGCGTAATCCATCTGCGTGGCGATTTGTTACCGGATTGCGGGCCACGTTAAACATCCCGCTAAAAGGTCAGGATGAAAGCCCCCTTTCGCTTGACCGCGTCTGGGGTTTTTTATTGCCCGATCGATACGGGCCGGAAGGATGGAAACGATGAGCGACGATTGGCACAAAAGCACCCGCGCGGTGCATGCAGGCACGAAACGCAGCCAATATGGCGAGGTTTCCGAGGCGATCTTTTTGACGCAAGGCTTTGTCTATGACACCGCCGAACAGGCCGAGGCGCGGTTTGAGGCCAAAGGCCCTGACGAATTCATCTATGCGCGCTATGGCAACCCCACCGTCGCGATGTTCGAGGAACGGATTGCTGCACTTGAAGGCACCGAAGATGCCTTTGCCACGGCCTCTGGCATGGCGGCGGTCAATGGTGCGCTGATGTCGATCCTCAAAGCGGGCGATCATTTGGTATCGGCGCGCGCACTTTTTGGTTCATGTCTGTATATCGCGGAAGAACTGCTGCCGCGTTTCGGGGTCGAAGTGACCTTTGTTGATGGTGGCGATCTGGACGCCTGGAAGGCCGCGATCAGGCCCAACACCCGCGCGGTTTTTTTCGAATCCATGTCTAACCCCACGCTGGAAATGGTGGACATCGAAGCGGTTTCCAAACTAGCGCATGAAAATGGCGCCATCGTCGTGTGTGACAATGTCTTTGCCACGCCGGTCTACAGTAATGCCGTCGCGCAGGGCGTTGATATTGTGATCTATTCCACCACTAAACATATCGACGGGCAGGGTCGCGCGCTGGGTGGTGTGATCCTTGGCACAACTGAACTGATCCGGAAAACCGTTGAACCTTACATGAAGCACACAGGCGGCTCGATGAGCCCGTTTACCGCGTGGATCATGCTCAAAGGGCTGGAAACCATGCGTCTGCGCGTGGCCGAACAGACCAGAACCGCGCTTAAGCTCGCGCAAGCGTTGGAAGGGCACCCGAACCTGAGCCGCGTGATCTATCCAGGTCTGCCCAGCCATCCGCAGCACGATCTGGTGACACGCCAGATGGGGCAGGGCGGCACAATGATGGCGATTGAGGTTAAGGGCGGCAAAGAAGGCGCGTATACGTTCCTGAATGCCTGTCAGATTGCGATCATTTCCAACAATCTGGGCGATTCCAAAACCATCCTGACGCCGCCCGCCTTTACCACGCACCAACGCCTGCCGCAGGATCAAAAGGACGTGCTGGGCATCACGCCGGGATTGGTACGCATTTCTATCGGGCTTGAGGATGCTGGTGATCTGGAAAATGACTTCATGCAGGCACTTGCGCGATAAAGTGGCGCTTTTGAGCGTTTTTCTGCGGCAAAACAGATATACCTCAACAAAATTGGTAATTGTTGAAAGGCACCCTAGTTATGTCTCACGGAGCAAAAAGGGGGGCCCTGCCCATGAATGCAATTACGCCAATAGAAAAAGCGCCCGAGCGCGCGGATGCCGAAGCGGCTCTCGCTACGCTCAAGGCATGGGCCCTTGGGGCATCAGACACAGAGATCGCGGCGCTGGACCCGTCCGTCGCCCGTTTATTGAATGACACACCGGAATATCCGTTATTCAACCGCGAATATCCTGAAGATTTCGCCATCGGTGATAATTACAAGGCCACCTTGCCTGATTTGCAAAACGGTCCCTCCAGCTTGATCCGGGGCGCCAAGCAGCAAATTCAGCACGTTGGCATTTCCAACTTTCGCCTCCCAATCCGGTTTCACACCCGTGACAACGGTGATTTGACGCTTGAGACGTCGATTACTGGCTCTGTCAGTCTTGAAGCGGACAAAAAAGGCATCAACATGTCGCGCATCATGCGCAGCTTTTACAAGCACGCCGAGGCGACGTTCAGCTTTGAGGTCATCGAAGCTGCCCTTGATGATTACATCGCTGATCTTGAAAGCCTGGATGCGCGGATTGCCATGCGCTTTTCATTCCCGATGAAGATCGAAAGCCTGCGGTCTGGCCTGTCGGGCTATCAGTATTATGACATCGCGCTTGAGTTGGTGGAAAAAGACGGTGTCCGGCAGAAAATCATCCACCTTGATTACGTCTATTCCAGCACCTGCCCCTGTTCGCTGGAATTGTCAGAACACGCGCGCGCCACACGCGGGCAACTGGCAACGCCGCATTCCCAACGCTCCGTCGCGCGGATATCTGCGGTGATCGAAGGCAATGCACGTCTGTGGTTCGAGGATTTGATCGACACCTGCCGTCGTGCGGTGCCCACAGAAACCCAAGTCATGGTCAAACGCGAGGACGAGCAGGCGTTCGCGGAACTGAACGCCGCCAATCCGATCTTTGTCGAGGATGCCGCCCGTCTGTTTTGCGAACAGTTGCAGCAGACCGCACACATCGGCGATTTCCGTATCATGGCCAGCCACCAAGAAAGCCTGCACAGCCACGACGCCATCTCTGTTCTGACCGAAGGACCAACATTCGAGATGAAAAGCATTGATCCAAAGCTGTTCAATACGCTCTTTCACGTAGGTTAACACCTTCCTACATAAGCAGTCCTAAAAAGCGCCTCCTGTATCAGGGGGTGCTTTTTTGCATTGGGGGTCAACTTGCGGCTGCCGGGAACCGGCTATGCAACTTTGGTGGTACTCCCCACCCTTGGACAGGCCTATCTACTGAGCACGGGAGAGACACCAACCAACCAAAAAGGTATTCGATATGTCCTATCAGGATTTCTCACACCCCTCCGCAGTAATGAGCCGCGAAATCACGGCCACACGCAAATTCTTTGAGGCCATTGGCACATTCTTTGCACAGCTTGGATCTTCGATGACGCTCGCCGCTTCGGCAGAGCAGCGTTTTCAGCAGGTCCAGCGTTTGCAGGCAAAATCTGACGCAGAACTGGCCGCAATGAACCTGCGCCGTGACGACATCGTGCACGCCGTGTTCAAAGACCTCTATTACGTCTGACTTTGCAATCAGATACACGCTGTACAACGGCCCGGTATGCCCCTTTGTCAAAAGGGAACGCCGGGCCGTTTTGATTTAGAAAGCAGGGGTTCGCCCGTTGACCGCTTGACACCACCGAGACCGCGCGCCAACGCTTTGCCATGATTGATCTTCGCCCAGTTGGATACGTCGTTGGCCTGCTTGTGGCCGTTCTGGGCATCGCAATGGTCCTGCCCATGCTGGTGGATCTGGCCGAAGGGCGCGGGCACTGGCCAGTCTTTATGGAGGCGGGGCTGATCACAACATTCTCGGGCAGCATGATTGCGCTGGCCTGTTCCAACGGGGTCCGTGAAGGGCTCAGCATTCAACAAACCTTTTTGCTGACGACCGGCGTCTGGCTGACTTTGCCGATCTTCGGGGCGATCCCGTTCATCATCGGGGCAACAGAGTCCAGCATCACAGATGCCGTGTTCGAGGCAATGTCGGGGCTGACCACCACCGGCTCCACTGTGTTGGCAGGGCTTGATACGCTGCCCAAAGGCCTGCTGCTTTGGCGTGGCATCCTGCAATGGCTGGGCGGGATCGGTATCATCGTTGTGGCAATGGTGTTTTTGCCGGAACTCAAGGTTGGCGGCATGCAGATCTTTAAATCCGAAGGCTTTGATACCTTTGGCAAAATCCTGCCACGCGCAGGCCAGATCGCGACGCAAATTTCTGTTATTTATCTATGGCTTACCGGTGCTTGTGTTCTGGCGTATCTCGCTGTCGGGCTAAGCACATTCGACGCGACCGTGCATGCGCTGACAACAATTTCTACAGGCGGGTTCGCCAATTATGATCGGTCTTTCGGTGCGTTCACCGGCGCGCCAGAATATGTTGCGTCGGTGTTCATGATCCTTTCAGCCTTGCCATTCGTGCGCTTTGTGCAACTGATCAATGGCAATGTAACCGCCCTGCACAAAGACCCCCAGATACGGGGCTTCTTGTTGACCATCGCGGTCTTGGTCCTGGTGATTGTTGTTCTTTTGCAGGGCGTATTTCCGCATTCGCTTGAACAGTCATTCCGCGAGGCGTTGTTTAACGTAACGTCGATCATTTCGGGCACCGGCTATGCCTCTGTGGACTATATGCTGTGGGGATCGTTTGCCGTTGCGCTGTTCTTTTTCATCGGCTTGATCGGCGGTTGTGCGGGCTCAACCGCCTGCTCGATCAAGATATTCCGCTATCAGTTGTTGTTTGCGTCGATCCGCGCGCAGCTTCAGCGCATCCGCTCGCCGCATGGCATATTCACACCGCGCTACGATGGCCGCCCGGTCAGCGAGGACGTGCTGAATTCGGTCATGTCGTTCTTTATGTTCTTTATCGTGACCTTGGGCCTTGTCGCCGTGTCGCTTAGCATGACAGGCTTGGATTTTATCACGTCTGTTTCTGGCGCTGGTGCGGCTTTGGCCAATGTCGGTCCGGGTCTGGGGCCGACGATTGGGCCTGCGGGTAACTTTTCGTCGCTTAATGACACGGCCAAGTGGATTTTGACCGTTGCGATGCTGTTGGGCCGACTAGAGCTGATGGTGGTCTACGTCATACTCACTGTAAAATTCTGGAGGGCCTGATGGCTGATCAAAACACACGTCCCTTGGGCGCGCAAATTTCGCATATGCTCAAAGATCGCGGGGTGGATGTGATCTTTGGCATTCCCGGCGTTCACAATCAGGAAATGTACCGTGGCATTGAAGAGGCGGGCATCACCCATGTGTTGGCGCGCCACGAACAGGGGGCAGGGTTCATGGCAGACGGCTATGCCCGCGCAACCGGCGAACCGGGTGTGGCTTATGTGATCACCGGACCGGGGTTGTGCAACATCATGACCCCGATGGGGCAGGCGTATTCCGATTCTGTGCCCATGCTGGTCCTGTCCAGTTGTCTGGACGAAGTCGCGGCACGGCGCGGTCAATTGCACCAGATGAAAGATCAGCGTGCCGCCGCCGGTACCGTCTGTGACTGGTCCGAAGAGGCACGCAGCGCTGATGCCGCCTATACATTGATTGACCGGGCCTTGGCAGAGTTCAAGATGAGCCGCCCGCGCACCAAACATATTCAGGTGCCGATCGCGCTGTTGCAGGGGCTTGCCCCGCCTGCGCGCCCCGGCGATCACAACCGCGCCCTGATCTCGGCTGAGCCAGCGCAGACAGGCGCGCTTGCCTTTGTGCTTGCAGGGGCTGAACGGCCGCTGTTCGTCTTTGGTGGCGGTGCTGCCAAGGACGCCCCTGCACAGATCGCCACCAAGCTGCTGGAGCGTTTCGGCGCTGCCGCCTTTACCACCTATGCCGGGCGCGGTGTTGTCGCACCGGATTACCCGCTGCTCTTTGGCTCTGCACTCGCCCGTGAAACCAGCGCGGACATCTTTGCGCAGGCTGACATCGTTGTGGCAATCGGCACGGAACTGGCCGAGGTCGACATCTGGCGTGCCAAGCTGGGCCAGACCTGTCCGTTTTACCGTGTCGATATCGACCCAGAAAGCCTGCGCGATGGACAGATTGCCGATGAGGCGATCTTGAGCGATGCCCTCGCCTTTATGGACGATCTTCTGCGCAGTGATGTGATCCCGACACCGACCAAGTGGACTGGCAAAGAGGTTAAAGCCGCGCGCGCCCGCTGGCACGCTGAAACAGATGCCGAACGCCCCGGCATCGTTCCGATTTGTGATGCCCTGCGCGACGTGCTGCCTGCGGATACGATGATCTACTCGGACATGACCCAATTCGCCTATGTCGCCAAAGAAGTTTGGGACATGGACCGCCCCGGCCATTGGCATCACCCTTACGGCTTTGGCACGCTGGGCTATGCGACACCTGCCGCGATTGGGGGCGCGGTGGCAAGGCGCGGAAAACCGACGCTGGCGATCATCGGTGACTACGGGTTCCATTACACGATGCAGGAACTGGGTGTCGCGGTCGAACTCGGCCTGAGCCTGCCGATCATTCTGTGGGATAATGGCAAGTTAAAAGAGATCGAGGACAGCATGGTGCGCGCCCAGATTGCGCCAAATGCGGTGATCGCACACAATCCCGATTTCGTGAAACTGGCCGAAGCTTTTGGCGCGCATGCTGTGGCGCCCGCGACCCTCGCGGAAATGCAGGCTGCCGTTCTGGATGCCTTTGACGCGGGCGGCCCAACGCTGATCTACCTCACACCAGCGGTCACCGCCTAGGGATTACTCCCAGCAGCTTACCAGAACCGTCATCCCTTGGGCGGCCAAGCGCAGATCACGCGGCGCGGCGGACCCGATTGCATTCGAGGACGCCGTGCGCAGCCCCGCAGCGCTTGCCATCTTGGTTATCTCGGCGGCATCCAGCGCAAAACTCACATCAAGCGGCAATTCCTGCCCTCCCTGCGGTCTTGGCAACAACATGCCCATCACCGCACCGCTGGCATCAAACACAGGACCACCCGCATCACCGGCCTGCGCCTTCAACGCAAGGCGGCTCAACTCGACCTCGCCCTGCAAGCCGCGCACGTCTGCCAATGTACCAAAGGTCAGGGTTGCCGCACTCAGCACGCCTTCATACGAATAGCCCGCAACAGACACTTCGGACTGCAAACGCGGGTCTGTGGGGGCAAAGGATGCCACGGCCAGAGGCGCAAGCGGGCGCTTGGGCTTTAGCAAAGCCAGTCCCTTGACCGCATCATCGGCCACCACATCCGCATCGGTATCGCCGTCAATCGTCAGGCGGCCGCAGGATTGCACCGCCTCGGATGCCGTCACCCCCGCCCCTGAGGCATCCACGAAAAAGCCGGAGCGCGAGATTTTTGGCTGCCGGATTTGCAGACCTGCAACCAGATCAATGGCCTGCTCCTCTTCAACGCCTGCAGCAGGGTCCAGAACACCGGGCAACCGCGCAAAGGACCTTTCCATCTCGGCCAAGAGCCGGGTCCGGCGTTCTTCATCGCCAGCAGGCCAGATCAATGTGAACCCTTTGATTTCGCCATCTTGCAATGAAACTTGGGTTTCGCTGACAATGCGGGCGTTCTGCCCTACCAGCGAAAAGGAGCTGTTCAAGCGTTCGCGCGGGCCGTCCAGCGGCACAATTTCAAGCGTTTGCATGATCTCGTACAGCCCGAACAACGTATCCTGATCGCCTGCTTGTGAGATCATCAAAACCCGCGCACCTGTCGCGCCGGTGCTGTTGTACTGTACAAAGGGTGGCTCAAATCTGTTGAATGCCACTTCTGCTGTGGGCATCATCATCTCGATACCGGCTGTGTCATTGCGCACCATCCGAAGGTCCAGATCATCCAGAACGGCATTATATTGCCCGATGAGTGCGGCGCGCTGCAGGGTCGTCAAAACACCGGTCGCCTCAAAGGCATTCGCCTCTTGCCACGCACCCATCGAACGGCGGGTGCCCTGCCCAAAAGCGCCGTCGATGGCAGCGGTATAGAAACCGGCCCATTTCAGCGCGATCTGCAAATCACGTCGTTCTTGTGCGTCCAACAGCTGTTCACTCCGGCGCGCCTCTTGAACGGTTTCATCCGCTGGCTCGGGCGTGACAACGACTTCTGTCGTCTCCTCAACACTTTGGGCAGGAAGTTGCGTCGTCACCGGTGCATCGACAGCGCCCAGATTCAACACGTTTGCACCGACCGGCCAAAACTGCTGGCGAAACCGGTCAGATAGCTCAAGATAGCTGTCGCGCGGGATCACCCGGTCACGGCGATAGGTCCGCAAGACAACCTCTGCATCGGCGCGTCGATAGGGGCCAAGCGCAATGCCGTACCAGCCGGCACCTAACGAAAATCCGTTCACGTCCTCAAGCTCGGCCGCATATTCGCGGGCACTGCGGGCACTGCGGGCACTGCGGGTGGCGAGGTTCAGGTTCGGCTGTGCCTCGATCTGGATCCATACAATATCATCGTCGGACTGCTGTGCCGACGCAGGAAGCGAAACGGCGAAAAAAATAGCAAAAAGAGCGGCCCAAAGGCCAATAATATTACGCGTCATCTGTACACAAACGTTCCTGAATCAAGATTGCCGACAAATAAGCAGGAAACATCCTGAAATGCCACGCAAAAGCAGGCGCAACAGTCACAATCGCGTGGATTGACGCTGCGGTGCGGCTTTCGTAGGTAGGGCCACGCTTAGCCTAAGGATGCACCATGTCTGATACGTCCCCCACACCCCGCTCTTTCCAGGCCATTATTCTGGCACTTCAGACCTATTGGGCGGAAAAAGGTTGTGCGATCCTGCAACCCTACGACATGGAAGTTGGGGCGGGGACGTTCCATCCTGCAACCACACTGCGCTCGCTGGGCACGCAACCTTGGGCCGCAGCATACGTGCAACCCTCGCGCCGTCCTACGGACGGGCGCTATGGCGAAAACCCGAACCGGTTGCAGCATTACTACCAATATCAGGTGTTGATCAAACCCAGCCCCCCGAACCTGCAGGAACTCTACCTCGGCTCGCTTGAGGCCATCGGCATCAACATGGACCTGCACGACATCCGCTTTGTCGAGGATGATTGGGAAAGCCCGACCTTGGGCGCATGGGGCCTAGGCTGGGAAGTCTGGTGTGACGGTATGGAAGTCAGCCAGTTCACCTATTTCCAACAGGTCGGTGGCCACGATTGTCACCCGGTTTCGGGTGAGCTGACCTACGGGTTAGAACGCCTTGCGATGTATGTCCTCGGGGTGGACCATGTGATGGACATGCCCTTCAACGACCCCGATGCGCTGATCCCGCTGACTTATGCGGACGTGTTCAAACAGACCGAAGAAGAATACGCGCGCTGGAACTTTGACACCGCCAATACCGACGTCCTGCTGCGCCAGTTCGAAGAGGCCGAAGCGCATTGCAAACACATTCTCGAGCAACCCTTTGATGACCCCAAAACCGGCAAACGCATCATCATGGCGCACCCCGCCTATGACCAGTGCATCAAGGCGAGCCACATGTTCAACCTGCTGGATGCACGCGGTGTGATCTCTGTGACTGAACGCCAAGCCTACATCGGGCGGGTGCGCACACTCGCCAAAATGTGCGCCGATGCATTTGTGCAGACCCGCGCAGGCGGCTGGGTCGAGGACGCGGCATGATGTTTTTCAAAGCACTTCATAACGCGCGCCGCCGATTGGTGCAGGCTTTTGAATTTCAGTATTTAAAACGAAAAGAAATGCAAGCCCCCCGATTCTTTTCGCTTCAAATACTGAATAGCAACGTCGGCTCAAGCGATGCGCTTATTAAAGGAGCACAAGCATGACCGGCCGCATCATGGGAATTATCATCATGCTCTCAGCATTGATTGCGGGCGTTGGGCTGTATTACCTGCAAATTTACGGCTTCTATGAGGAAGTCACCGTCGAAGACGTGGCCATCGTGTCTTTGCAGACAGAGCAGCCCGAAACGATCGCTTTCGACAATTTCCAAGCCATCGACGCCGAAAGCTCTCCGATCCGCTACCGGGCGTGTTTCACCACCGAGCTCAGCCTCGCGTTTCTCACAGAGAATTACATTCTGGCCCCCGACAACGACCCGCGCAATGCCCCCAAATGGTTCGATTGTTTTGACGCCGCTGCCATCGGGGCAGAGCTTGAGGCAGGCACTGCGCTGACCTTTATGGGCGCGAAGAACGTCCGCTTTGGTGTGGACCGGATCGTTGCCGTGACCGAGGACGGGCGCGGCTATGTCTGGCACGAGCTGAACGATTGCGGCGACAAAGCCTATGATGGCACCATCGTGGGCGAAGAATGCCCCCGCTTGCCCGAAAACTGAATTTGCCAGAAAACTGATTGCCAGAAAACTGATATCTGACGCCTGCGCGCCCCTGACGAGACAACCAAAGGACCACACCCGTGCCTGACTTGCTGATCGAACTCTTCTCCGAGGAAATCCCCGCCCGTATGCAAACCCGTGCGGCGGCGGACCTGCAAAAGCTGGTCACGAACGGTCTGGTCGAGGCGGGTTTGACTTATGCCTCTGCCGCGGCGTTTTCCACCCCGCGCCGCCTGACGCTGACGCTTGAGGGCATGCTGGACGCCAGCCCCGCGTTGACCGAAGAACGCAAAGGCCCCAAAGCTGACGCGCCTGAAAAGGCCATCGAAGGGTTCTTGCGCGGTGCCGGCCTGACCCGCGACCAGCTTGAGGAACGCGATACGCCCAAAGGCAAAATCCTGTTCGCTAAGATCGAAAAGCCGGGTCGTCCGGCCGCCGAGATTGTGGCGGAAGTGCTGGAACACACGATTCGTACCTTCCCGTGGCCCAAGTCCATGCGCTGGGGCGCGGGGAGCCTCAAGTGGGTCCGCCCTCTGCATTCCATCGTTTGCATCATGTCGCGCGAAGACGGTGCCGAAGTCGTCCCGATGGACGTGGACGGCATCACCTCTGGCAACGTCACTTACGGCCACCGTTTCCTTGCGCCTGCCGCAATCAAGGTCGCGTCATTCGAGGATTACGAGGCCAAGCTGGCCGCCGCCCATGTCGTCCTGCGCGCCGATGCGCGGGCCGAAACCATCTGGCATGATGCGACAAACATGGCCTTTGCTTCCGGTTTGGAAGTGGTCGAGGACGCCGGCTTGCTGGCCGAAGTTGCGGGCCTTGTGGAATATCCTGTCGTGTTGATGGGCACCATCGCCGACGCATTTCTGGACCTGCCGCCCGAGGTTTTGCAGACTTCCATGCGCGAGCACCAGAAGTTCTTTTCTGTGCGCAACACGAAAACGGGTCGCATTGAAAAATTCATCACGGTTGCCAACCGCACCACGTCCGATCACGGTGCCACGATCCTTGCGGGCAACGAGAAAGTCCTGTCCGCACGCCTGTCGGATGCGAAATTCTTTTGGGAAAATGACGTGCGCGTCGCCACGTCCGAGGCGGGCATGACCACATGGGTCAAGGCCCTCGAAAACGTCACCTTCCACAACAAACTGGGCACCCAAGCCGAGTTGATCGAACGCATGGCCGTGCTGGCCCGCGAGTTGGCCCCGATGGTCGGCGCGGATGCGGATGAGGCAGAGGAGGCCGCACGTTTGGCCAAGGCGGACCTGTCGTCCGAGATGGTCTATGAGTTCCCCGAATTGCAGGGCCTGATGGGCAGCTACTATGCGAAACATGCGGGCAAGTCGGATGCGGTCGCGGCAGCGGCGAAGGAGCATTACGCGCCGTTGGGGCCGTCCGATGATGTGCCAACCGCGCCGGTTTCCGTGGCGGTGTCGCTGGCCGAGAAGATCGACAAGCTGACGGGGTTCTGGGCGATTGATGAAAAGCCGACGGGGAGTAAGGATCCGTTTGCTTTGAGACGGGCCGCGTTGGGCGTTATTCGGGTGTTGATCGATGGGGATTATAAACTGGCTTTGATCCCTGTGTTTGAAAATTGGTTCAAGGCTGCTGCTGTTGCTTTCCAAGCTTCAGGAAACCACATCGTGTTTCCACAGGAAGATGGTCATGGGCTTGCTTTTGGGCCAGACTACAGCGATCCAATTGCTTTTGAAGACTTTGGTGACAAAGTCGGGTTCGTGTCCAGTGGTCGAGTAGATGAAGTATCTTTTGATTTTGCTGATTTTGTTCTGAACGTCCCGAGTAAATGGTCTTCTGACCTCCTCGCCTTCCTCCACGACCGCCTAAAAGTCTACCTCAAGGACCAAGGCATCCGCCACGACATTATCGACGCTTGCATTGCGATGGAGGGCAACGACGACCTGACCCTCCTCGTCAAACGCGCCCGCGCTCTGTCCGAAACCCTAAAAACTGACGACGGTGAAAACCTGATCCAAGGCTTCAAACGCGCTAACAACATCCTGACGGCGGAAGAGGCCAAAGACGGTGTCGAATATTCCTATGGCGCGGACGTGAAGTTCGCCGAAACGGACGAGGAACGCGCGCTGTTCGCAGCCCTCGACTCCGCCGAAGCCATCATCACCCCTGCGATGGCCGCCCAAGACTTCACCACCGCCATGTCCGCCATGGCCACCTTGCGCGGTCCCATCGACGCATTCTTTGACGCCGTGCAAGTCAACAGCGACAATGCCACCGTGCGCCGCAACCGGTTGAACCTGCTTAGCCGCATCCGCACCACCTGTACCTCGGTGGCGGACCTGACGCGCATCGACGGCTAATCTGCCGCACCCACATGGGCCGGAGTGTCCTGAGAGCCTGACACTCCGTGCTTGTCACATTGCTGTAACACCCTATGCTGCGCTTGAAAGCTAAAGGTGCTGCAGTGCAGAATAATCCAAATACCACCCTTGTGACCCCCACCGCGCCCATCGCGAACGAGACCCATGGCGGGCGGGCAAAGTGCCTGCAGCGCTTGGTCCGGTTGGACCTGCCTGTGCCGCGCACCATCGCGTTGTCGTTTGAGGCGGTCAAGAAAATCGCCCAAGGGCGGATGCCGGATATCGACGCCATTGTGGCCCAAATCCCCGAAGGCGCGCTGATGTGTGTGCGCCCCTCCAGCCAAGACCCCGATTGGGGCGGGCCAGGCGCCGTTCTGAACATCGGGATCAACAATGCCCGGTTTGAAAAGCTTGCCGAAACCATGGGCGATGATGCCGCCGCCGCCCTTTATACCCGTTTTGTGCAAAGCTATGCGGTGAACGTCGCGCGCCTGGACCCGGACATGTTTGATGATGTCACGGGGGACGGACGCTCTGCGCTGGCGCAATCGTTGCACGCCTATGAGGCTGAAACCGAAGAACAATTTCCCCAAGATACCTCTGTTCAGCTGACCGCGGTGCTGCGGTCGATGGCGCGGGCTTGGGACGGCACATCGGCACGCTTGTTGCGTCAGGCCAAGGGCGCACCAGCCGATGCGGGCCTTGGTCTGGTTGTGCAACATATGGCGTTTGGTGTGGGGGCAGGGCAGTGTGGTTCGGGCGTGTTGCAACTGGTCGATTCAGACACAGGATTGCGGCAGATCACCGGTCGCTACCTGAGCCAGTCGCAGGGGCGCGATGCGCTTCAAGGCGACGCAGGTTCACTGTATCTGAGCAAAGATCCGCGTGGCCCGTCGCTGGAAGAACTCGCACCAGAAGCCTTTGCAGAGCTGACAGCCTATGCCGCCCTTATGCGCGTTAAGCTGCGTGCAGAAATGCAGGTCGAATTCGTCATTCAGGACGGCACGTTGCACATCCTTGACGGGGTGCGCGTCGCGCGGTCGTCGCGTGCTGCGGTTCGCATCGCGGTGGCGCTGGCCGATGATGGCATCATTTCACGCGAAGAGGCATTGATGCGGGTCCAGCCGCGCACCTTGACCGAATTGTTGCACCGCCAGATTGACCCACGCGCGAAACGTGATGTGATTGGCCGTGGGATTGCGGCCAGTCCGGGGGCGGCGACCGGTAAAATGGTGTTCTCTCCTTCCGAGGCGCAAGCCTACGATTCGCGGGGCGAGGCTTGTATCCTGATCCGCCGGGAAACCAGTCCCGAGGATATTCGCGGCATGCACGCGGCTGCCGCCGTGCTGACGGAACGCGGCGGCATCACCAGCCACGCCGCCGTCATTGGCCGTGGCTTGGGGCTGCCTTGCGTGGTGGGCGCGTCCTCGCTCAGGTTCAATTTGAAAAAACAGACGATCACGACCCGCGATGGGCGTGTGTTCTCTGCGGGCGACGAGATAACCGTTGATGGCACCAGTGGTGACATCTTGGCAGGCAGCGCCGAGATGCAAGAAGCGGCACTTGACGATAATTTCACACGTCTGATGGAATGGGCAGAGGCGGCGGCAGACATCGGGGTGCGCGCCAACGCCGACACGCCCGCCGACGCGCAGACCGCGCGCAATTTCAACGCCCAAGGGATCGGGCTGTGCCGGACAGAGCACATGTTTTTCGATCCCGGCCGCCTGACCGTTATGCGAGAGATGATCTTTGCCGAGACCGGCGAGGACCGCCGCGCGGTGTTGGAACGCCTGCTGCCCATGCAGCGCGATGATTTCACACAGCTTTTCCGCATTATGCAGGGCCAACCGGTGTGCATCCGCCTGTTCGATCCCCCCCTGCACGAGTTCTTGCCCGCCGATAAAATGGGCCAGCGCGAGCTTGCCGATGCGTTGAACCTGCCATTGTCGGCAGTCACCGAACGGGTTGAGGCGATGTCAGAGTATAACCCGATGCTGGGGCTGCGCGGCGTCCGTCTGGGCGTGACCGTGCCCGAGATTTACGAAATGCAGGCGCGCGCGATATTCGAGGCGACCATCGACGCCAGTGCCGATGGTGATCCCGTCGTGCCAGAGATCATGATCCCGCTGGTCTCTGCCCGCCGCGAGGTAGAGCTGGTCAAAGCAGCCGTTGATGCCGTCGCCGCCGCCGTGCGCATCGAACGCGACGCCAGTTTTTCCTATCGCCTTGGCGTGATGGTCGAAACACCGCGCGCCGCGTTGCGCGCGGCTGAAATCGCGCCGCATTGTGCGTTCCTCAGCTTTGGTACCAACGACCTCACGCAGATGACATATGGCCTGTCGCGCGACGACGCAGGCCGCTTTATGTCGGACTATGTGCAGCAGGGTGTCTTTGCCGAAGACCCGTTTCATGTGCTTGATATCGACGGTGTCGGTGAGCTGTTGAAGCTGGGTGCAGAGCGGGGACGCGCGGCCCAACCGGGCATCACTTTGTCGATCTGCGGCGAACACGGGGGCAACCCCGAATCGATTGCGTTTTGCCGTGATGCGGGTTTTGACTACGTTTCATGCTCTCCTTTTCGGGTTCCTGTCGCACGATTGGCCGCAGCCCAACTGGCCATTGGACACAAGATAGGCACGCTACCCTATTGAAAAGCGCTACAGATTGTGATGCTCGGCGGGAAATAGCGTAACGCTTTGCGGGTGGGTTGCCGCTTTTGAAGAAGTTGGTTAAGCGCTGGCCAATTGAAATGACTAAGAGCTGCCCGATGCCTTTTATCCGTTCTATCCTCGTTGCTGCCACTGCCGCAGTGGTTTTGTTGTCTCCTTTGACGGTTCAAGCCTCTTCTGAAAGCGCCAAAGAACTGGCGCGTCTTGAAGAGCGCGGGCTGAAAAACACAGGTCAAAAACGTCTGAAGGACCTGCTGACCCAACCGCCCGCCGAAGCTGGATCACTGAACGTGGAATACTCGCGGAGCTGGATCGACGCACAGCCAAAACCGAACCGGACCCAAGAGTGGCATTGCCTTGCCGAAGCGCTGTATTTTGAAGCGCGCGGCGAGACGGTCAAAGGTCAGTTCGCCGTTGCCGAAGTGATCATGAACCGTGTGAAAAGCAAACGCTTTCCCAATTCCCTGTGTGGCGTGATCAATCAGGGGACGGGCAAAAAATACCAGTGCCAGTTTACTTATACCTGTGATGGCCATGCCGAAGTCATCGCCGAGCCACGCGCCTATTCACGGGTTGGCAAAGTCGCCGATGTCATCATCGACGGCAATGCGCCGAAGTTGACCGAAGGTGCCACGCATTATCACACGACTGCGGTGCGACCCAGCTGGTCGCGGGTGTACAAGCGGACTGCGCGGATTGGCGATCACCTGTTTTACCGCCACACTTGGAAGAGCGCCTCTAACTGAGGTCAGGCCTCAGACAGGTGCGGCACTGTGGCCACGCGGGGCGAAAACGCGAGGCACGATGCCGCAATACGCCCTGCCAAAATGCGTAAAACCGTCTATAGCGGGCACTGAAATAGAATTTGCAGGTCTGCCTCCCATGACGAATGAAATCCGCCTTGCCTTTGCGCATCCATCCGAACGTGCCAAGGTCATGTCAGGCGATGACCCGCTTGACCGCATCTCGTTGCGCGATCACATTGTCACCGTTGAGATTGGCGCGTTTCAGGCCGAACGCGGCGTCACGCAGCGCATATGCTTTAACGTTGTGGTCGAAGTGCGCCCCTTAACCGGCCCAATTGACGACGATGTTGACCGCATCCTCAGCTATGACCGTGTGACCGAAGCCATTGCTGCGGAACTGGCAGCAGAACGGCTGAACCTACTTGAAACGCTTGCCGTGCGTGTTGCCGAACGCATTTTGTTGGAACCGCAAGCCATGCGCGTCTTTGTGCGCATCGAAAAACTGGACCGGGGTCCGGGCGCGCTGGGCGTCGAAATCGTGCGTGCGCGCGATACCGCAGCATTGGCAGCGGTAGAAGCAGGGGAAACACTCCATCCCGAACTGGTCTATCTCAGCAACGCGGCCATTGCGTCGCCGCACCTCAAGGGGTGGCTCGACCAGCTTGATGCCTTGGGCCGGCCTCTGATCATTTGCGTCGGAGCCAGTGACGCGCCCGCACCGCAGGTGCCGCACAAAATGGCGCAACGCCGGATTGACCTGTTGGCGATTGAACAAAATTGCTGGGTCTTGGCATCGCTTGATGACCGCTGTGTTGTCGTGGAAACCCGGACAGAGCTGGATTGGGCCATGAAGAACGGTCAAACCTGCGTTTGGGCCCCTTCCAAGATCGTATTGGACGCTGTCGATACGCCCTCGGCGCAGCCGCGTGATGCTGTGGCATTGGCGTCATGGTTCGCCGCAACCTTTGGCGCGCAGGAAATGGTGGTCATCGGTGCAGACCTGCCCGGTAATACGTCGGTGCCTCTGCGCGGTATTGCATTGGATCAGGCGATATTGTGACGCAAACGCCTGAATATTTTCGCCCGCTGGTACAGACCGGGCCCGCGCGTCCGGCGGGCGCCTTGCGCCTTGCGGGCGGTTGGGGTTGGTTCACAGATGTCGAAGTATTGGCGCGTGGCCGTGTGCCGCGCATCATTTCAGCCGCTGATATCCCGATGGATGTGGCAGAACGTTTGTCGATACCGCGCCGCGACGTGGGCAGTTTGCGCATGGACCGACCGCGCGTCATGGGCATCCTGAACACCACACCCGACAGCTTTTCCGACGGCGGCGTACATGCGGCTGCGGCTGATGCCGTGCGCGCGGGCGTGGCCATGCGCGATGCTGGCGTCGATCTGTTGGACGTGGGCGGCGAATCCACGCGCCCCGGTGCCAAGACGGTTCCCGACGCTGAAGAAATCCGCCGCACAGCACCTGTGATCAAGGGCTTGCGTGACGCTGGCGTTGAAACGCTGATTTCTATTGATACGCGCAAGGCGCAGGTCGCAGACGCGGCCATTGCTGCGGGGGCCGGTTTGATCAACGATGTGTCCGGCTTCACCTATGACGTGGACCTGACGCCGCTGGCCGCTGCGCGGGACGTACCGGTTTGCGTGATGCATGCGCTGGGCGATCCTGCGACCATGCAGCAAGACCCGCAATATGATGACGTTCTGCTGGACGTTTATGATTTTCTGGCAGGCCAGATTGCCACGCTAGAGGCCGCAGGCATTGCGCGTGACCGCATTATTGCCGACCCCGGCATCGGCTTTGGTAAAACGCTGACCCATAATCTGACACTGCTTGCGCGGCTCAGTCTGTTTCACACGCTTGGTGTGCCGATCCTTTTGGGCGCGTCACGCAAGCGCTTTATCGGCACCATCGGCGGCACAGACGAGGCCGCCTCTCGCATGCCCGGATCTATTGCTGTGGCACTTGCGGGCATCTCACAAGGTGTCCAAATCTTGCGCGTCCATGACGTGCCCCAAACGATTGAGGCCATCGCCCTGTGGCGTGCCTCCACATCAGGACAACATACATGAGCAAGCTTTTTGGCACAGACGGCGTGCGTGGCACCGCCAATATCCACCCCATGACCGCGGAAAACGCATTGCGCATCGGGGCCGCTGTTGGTCAGTATTTTCGCCGTGAAAACAAAGGTGTGCACCGCGTTGTCATCGGCAAGGACACACGCCTGTCGGGCTATATGTTTGAAAACGCACTTACCGCCGGTCTTACCTCGACAGGTATGAATGTCCTGTTGCTTGGCCCGTTGCCGACACCTGCCGTGGGTCTGCTGACACGCTCTATGCGCGCAGACCTTGGTGTGATGATTTCAGCCAGCCACAACCCTGCGCACGACAACGGGATCAAGTTCTTTGGCCCTGACGGATTCAAATTGTCAGATACGGCAGAGGCCGAGATTGAGGCGTTGGTTGCTGCCGGTGTCGAGCCTGTCACCGCCACAGAGATTGGCCGTGCCAAACGCATCGACGACAGCCGGTTCCGTTATATTGAGCGGGTAAAGACGACTTTCCCGCGCCAGATGCGGCTGGAAGGTATCAAGATCGTTCTTGATTGCGCCAACGGTGCGGCGCACCACGTTGCCCCGATGGCCTTGTGGGAACTGGGCGCGCAAGTCATCCCGATGGGCGTTTCCCCCAACGGTTTCAACATCAACGAAGGATGCGGGTCCACCCACCCCGAGGCCGCCGCTGCTCGCGTGCTGGCAGAAGGGGCCGATGTCGGTTTGTGCCTGGACGGCGATGCCGACCGCATCATCCTGATCGATGAAAAAGGCAATATCGGCGACGGTGACCAGTTTATGGCGCTCATGGCGTTGCGATGGGCGGCGGACCAGCGCCTGAAAGGCAGCGCACTGGTTGCAACAGTGATGAGCAATCTCGGGCTGGAGCGCCTGCTGGGCGAAAACGGTGTCCGGCTGGAACGGACGAACGTCGGCGACAGATATGTTGTGGAACGCATGCGGCAGGGCGGCTTTAATCTGGGGGGCGAACAATCCGGTCATATCGTGATGACGGACCACGCCAACACCGGTGACGGACTGATGGCCGGCCTTCAGTTTCTTGCCGAAATGGTCCGTTCGGACAAACCTGCCTCGGAATTGTTGCACCAATTCGAACCCGTCCCGCAACTCTTGAAGAACGTGCGCTTTGCCGCCGGTCAAACCCCGTTGGAGGACGCGAAAGTGTCCGCAGCAATCGCACAGGCCGAAGCCGATCTGGCTGAGGGTGGTCGCTTGTTGATCCGCAAGTCGGGGACCGAACCTTTGGTCCGCGTCATGGCAGAACACGAAGATGCCGCCCATATGGAACGTTGCGTTGATGCGGTTGTGGCCGCTGTCGAAGAGGCCGCGCAAGATTGATCAGCGACGCGCCGCAAACAAACGCGTAAGTGCGCCGTATTGGCTGATCCCGACGCCCAGTAATATCAGCCCCATCGCATAGATCAGCGATGGCGGCAGTGGCTCTGCCAAAATCAGTGCACCCAGCACCACCGACCACACTGGCACCTGATAATTGACCAGCGACATGAACACTGGCCCCGCGCTGCGCACCACCAAAACCCGCAGGAAATTGGCCGCCGCCGTCGGCACCAACCCCAAAAACGCAAGAACGCCCAGAATTTCAAGGGTCGGCATCTGTGGGAGCCCTTCAAGGATCAAGGCCATCGGAATGCTGATGCACGATCCAATCAACAACAGCACGGTTGCCAAGCCAATCGCATCCACCCCCGGCAAACGTCGCATGAGGATCGAACTCATCGCATAGCAACATGCCGCAGCAACGCAGGCAAACCGCCCGGCGGTCTCGAATGACCCGCCCGTGCTTTCAAATGCTTGTCCGCCGATCAGGACGGCGACGCCGACAAAACCGATCAAGAATCCGATCACACGACGCCATGTCATCTGTTCGCTGGCGACAAAGAAATGCGCCAGCGGCAGCATGATCAGCGCCGTTGACGCCATTGAAACACCTGCAAAGCCAGAAGTGACGTATTGCTGGCCCCACGCCAGCAATGCAAAAGGGATCGCGCCGCTGAATGCACCGATAAAACCCAGTGCGATCATCTGGTCGGGCGCGGGGCGGGTCTCAAACAATGCAAACCCGCGTGCCGCCCAAATACCGCTCATTATGACGGCTGCGAATCCGATGCGGGCGGCGGCGACCCAAAAAGGCGTCATGCCGGTCAGCGCGACTTCGGTCACCAGAAACGTACCGCCCCAGATGAACGCCAACAGCGCAATCATCAGCCAACTGTGCCATGTGATTTGAGGGGAAGGGGTCATGCGCGCTCCGGTTTTATGCGCTGCATCTGCGCCTGTATGGGTGAAGTCAATGGCACCCCGCGTTCGGTTGGCGCGGTAGGCCGGAAACGCACAAGGCCCGGAGCGATCCTCCGGGCCTTGCACTCATCACATAAGCTGTCGCTTAGTTCTTTGCTTTGTCGACCATCTTGCCGGCAGAAATCCAAGGCATCATGCCGCGCAGTTTTTCGCCAACTTTTTCGATCTGGTGCTCATCGTTGATGCGGCGTGTCGCTTTGAACGAAGGCTGGCCAACAGCGTTCTCCAGCATAAAGTCGCGCACGAACTTGCCAGTCTGGATGTCTGTCAGGACGTCTTTCATCCGTGCTTTTGTCTCAGCGTAGGGCAGGATGCGGGGACCAGACACATACTCACCATATTCGGCGGTGTTGGAGATGGAGTAGTTCATGTTGGCGATACCGCCTTCATAGATCAGGTCCACGATCAGCTTGGTCTCGTGCAAGCACTCGAAATAGGCCATCTCTGGCTCGTAACCGGCCTCTACCAACGTTTCGAAACCCATGCGGATCAGCTCGACGATACCGCCACACAGTACGGCCTGCTCACCGAATAGATCGGTTTCGCACTCTTCGCGGAAATCCGTTTCGATGATGCCAGAGCGACCGCCACCGATGGCGGAGCAGTAGGACAGACCAATCTCAAGCGCTTTGCCGGAGGCGTCTTTGTCAACCGCAACAAGGCAAGGCACGCCGCCGCCTTTGGTGTATTCGCCGCGCACCGTGTGGCCGGGGCCTTTGGGTGCCATCATGATGACGTCGATGCCTGCCTTTGGCTCGATCAGGCCAAAGTGGACGTTCAGGCCGTGAGCAAACGCGATTGCTGCGCCTTCACGGATGTTGTCGTGGACGTATTTTTTGTAGGTATCGGCCTGCAATTCGTCGGGCATGGTGAACATGATCACATCGGCCCATGCTGCGGCTGCTGCGATTTCCATAACCTTGAGACCTTCGCCTTCGGCTTTTGCCTTGGACGCAGAACCGTCGCGCAAGGCAACGACGAGGTTTTTCGCGCCAGAGTCGCGCAAGTTTAGGGCGTGGGCGTGGCCTTGGGAGCCATAGCCGAGGATGGCGACTTTTTTGTCCTTGATCAGGTTCACGTCGCAGTCACGGTCATAATATACGCGCATTGGTTCAATCCTTTTGGTTGGGTGTCATCTGAGGTGCAACATAGACAGGCGCGCGGGAGGAGCCAGTGTCGATTTTTGAGTTTATTTGGAAAATTGAAGATGATAATGCGTGGTTTTACTAAATATTGGAAAAATCATGCTTGATGATGCAGATCGGCGATTATTGCGCTACTGGCAGGCAGAGCCGAGCCTGTCACCGGGGGAATTGGCGGACCGCTGTGGGATGACCGCAGGGCGCGCCGCGCGCCGCATTGCGCGGATGGAAGAGGCGGACATTTTGCGCGGTGTCGGCGCTGTGATCAACTGGGCCGCCCTTGGCTATGCCGTGGAAGTATCGCTGCGGGTCACGCTGGACAAGACCCAAGGCAATGCCTTTGACGCGTTTATGGCCGAGGCGCGGCGCGTGCCGGAGGTGATCGAAATGCAGACCTTTCTGGGCCGCGTCGATGTGCGCCTGTCCATCATTGCCCGCGACATGGCGCATTATCAGCAGATCTACCGCGCCCGCATTCTGACCCTGCCGCATATCGCGGATATCGAGGCGCTCATGCATGTGGCGCGGATCAAAGGCGAGGAAACCTTGCCGTTATGATAGACTTGGATGACATAGATCGGGGTCTGATCAAGGCGCTTGCACAGGACGCACGGCAATCGGCAAGCGCGCTTGGCAAACATTTTGGCCTGTCGCAGCCCGCCACATGGCGGCGGATCAAGCGTTTGGAGGACGCGGGCATCATCGCTGAACGCCGCTTGCGGTTGAACGCCGAAAAGCTGGGATTTGGCGTCACCGTCTTTCTGGGCATCAAGCTGGCGACCAAGGGCCGTGTCAGTCTTGAGGACTTTGAACGTGCGGTCAGCGCCATACCCGAGGTGCAGACGGTAGAGCATGTTCTGGGCCTGTATGATTACCGCCTACGGGTCGTGGCGCGGGATTTGCCCGACTTTGAACGTGTGCTCAGACGTCGCATTATGACCCTGCCGGGCGCGGGTGAAGTGGAGGCGAACGTGCTCTTGAGCGAGGAACGCCTGACCGGTCCGCTTTAGGAACGCGTGACGTTTAACGGAAACTTCCGGGCCATAGGTTGCTGCGTTGTATACCCAGATAGACTTTGCCAAGGACGCCGCAGATTTGTATTCAGCGAGCAAACCTAGTGGAGGAACACGATATGGCACTGCTGAACACCGTTGACCCGACCGGACTTGAGGAATTTTCCGTGGTCTTTACCGACCGCTCGCTGAACCACATGAGCGGGTCGTTCCAACAGGTCATGCGTGACATTTCTGATCTGTTGAAAGAGGTCTACAACGCCAATGCGGTTGCGGTGATCCCCGGCGGCGGCACATTCGCGATGGAAGCGGTCGCGCGGCAATTCGCACGTGGCCAAGACGTTTTGGTGGTGCGCAACGGTTGGTTTTCTTACCGGTGGAGCCAGATCATCGAAACGGGTGGTTTGACCGCCAAGACGAACGTCCTCAAGGCGCGTCAGCAGGGCAATTCCGCCGCCAGCCCGTTTGTGCCCGCCGCGATTGAAGAGGTTGTGGCGACAATTAAAGCAGACAAGCCGCAGGTCGTCTTTGCCCCGCATGTGGAAACCAGCGCCGGTGTGATCCTGCCGGATGATTACATCACGCAGATGGCCACAGCGGCGCATGAGGTCGGCGCGCTGGTAGTGCTCGATTGTATCGCATCGGGTTGTGCCTGGGTCGATATGAAGGCGCTGGGCGTCGATGTGGTCATTTCCGCACCGCAAAAGGGTTGGTCCGCGTCACCCTGCGCCGGTCTGGTGATGATGTCTGCCCGCGCCGAGGCGCGCTTGGCTGAAACCACGTCAGACAGCTTTGCCATTGATCTGGGCAAATGGCGCGCGATCATGAAAGCCTATGAGGATGGCGGTCATGCCTACCACGCGACCATGCCGACAGACGCCTTGCGTGCTTTCCGTGATACGATCCTAGAGACCAAAGACTATGGTTTCGAGCGCGTGAAAGAGGCCCAGTGGCGGTTGGGCGACGGGGTGCGCAAAATGCTGTCGGACAAAGGCGTCGTGTCGGTTGCCGCTGACGGCTTCGGCGCGCCGGGCGTTGTGGTGGGCTATACCAGCGATCCGTCTGTTCAGAACGGCAAGGCGTTTGCGGCCAAAGGCATGCAGATCGCGGCCGGCGTGCCGCTGCAAGTGGGCGAGCCCGAGGGTTTTAGCACCTTCCGTCTGGGTTTGTTCGGGCTGGACAAGCTTTATGATGTGGACGCGACTTTGGGCCGCTTGCGCGCCGTTGTTGACGAGGTTCTCTAACCAACAAAGCCCCGGACCTGTTCCGGGGCTTTTCGCATCTCAGGCTCTATCTGACGCCCAACCCCATCTGCATCAGCATCTTGCGAACTGGGGCCAAACCATAAAGCGCGTTCAGACCAACCGCGCGGGCGTCGCGGGCCAAAGGGGCGCTTGCCTGCGAGGCGCGGTTCAGCAGATCAATACCGCGTACCCGTAACTGTACATCGTTGTAACGCGCGTTGTGATAGGCCTCCAGCATGGCCTGATCGCCTAGGGTGTCCGGCGCGGCTTGCGCCAATTCCAACAGCGTCGCCATATCCTTCAAAGACATGTTCAGCCCCTGCGCCCCGATGGGCGGCAACACATGGGCGACCTCTGCGATCAGCGCGATACGTTCTCCCGACAGCCGCTCTGCGTGTTGGCTGATGATCGGCCAGACATTGCGCGGGCTGGCCAATGTCAGCGGGCCGAACAATTCGCAAGACCGTTCCGACATCTCGGCCTCAAACGCTGCGATATCCATTTCTGCGCGCGCCATCACTTTGGCCCCGTCGTCCATCCACACAACCGCGGAACAGGGCAGGCCATCGCGGTCGGGCAGGGGCACCAGCGTGAATGGCCCGCCTGTCCGGTGGATCTCGGTCGAGACCATTTCATGCGGGACGGGGTGCGTGACGGCGAATGCCAGCGCCTTTTGCCCGTAGCGTCGCGTGCTGACCGAAATGCCTGCAGCCTCGCGCATCGGTGAGGTGCGGCCATCGGCGGCTATCACCAGTTTCGCGGTGATGCGCGTGCCGTCCGTTAGCCCCACACGCGCCTCTGCGGTGCGCGTGAACAGCGATGTTGTGCCGGTGCCGGGGCAGAAATCGACGTTTGGCAACGCGTCCAGACGGGCCACCAATTCGCGGCGCAGCAGCCAGTTGGAAAAATTCCAACCAAAGGGCAGCTCTGAAATCTCGGACGCGCGGAATTCACGGGTGACGCGGGGTTCGGCGACCTCGCCGCCTGCATCGACAATCCGCATGACTTGCAACTCTGCCGCGTGGGGCAGCAGCGCGTCCCAGACACCCGCCGCCATCAGCACATCGCGTGCCGGTTGCAGCATCGCGGTGGTGCGCATATCGGCACCTTTGGCGTCACGTTCCGTGATCGGTGGCGCAGGGTCCACACAGATCACATCAAAGCCCGCAGTCCCAAAGGCCGCCGCCGCCGTCAGCCCGGCAATGCCGCCGCCTGAAATCAGAATATCACAGTCAAAACCCATGTTTGATATCTAATGCCCCAACTGCCCAAGAAAACCCGTCAGATCGTCTGTATGATACTCGATGTGCGTGGCATCCAGTCGCACAGGGGCCACATGCACGGTCTTCATGCCCATCGCATGCGGGACCGCCAGATTGCGTGGATCATCCTCGAACATCGCCGCGCGGGCAGGCACCAACCCATCCAACGCAAACACCTTGTCAAATGCTGCATGGTCGGGTTTGGGGTGAAATCCCGCATGCTCTACACCGTAAACTGCATCAAAAAGCCCGCTTAACCCGCGCGCTTCAATCACGCGGCGGGCATAGGGTTCACACCCGTTGGTGTAGACAATCCTGCGTCCCGGCAGGGCCGCAATGCGCGCAGCCAGTTGCGGATCGGGGGTCAGGCTGTCCATTGAAATGTCGTGCACATCCACCAGGTAGGGTTCGGGATCAACGTCATGTTCGCGCATCAGCCCCGCCAGCGTCGTGCCATGGGTTTCCCAGTAATACCGCCGCAAGTAATCCGCGCGCGCGCGATCTACATTCAGCGTATCCATCACCCAAGCCGTCATGCGGACTTCGATCAGTTCAAAAAGCCGCGCAGACGGCGGATAGAGCGTATGATCAAGGTCAAACACCCACGTATCGACATGTGAAAAAGCATCCTTTGGCATGATCCCTTGCTAGGCGCTGGACAGCAGAGGGGCAAGTGGCGATGCGTATGGGCGCTTGCGCAAAAGGACGCGGGCGGTAAACTGGCGCGTGACAAAGGAAAAACGATGCCCGCACCAAGACCCGGACCGACGGACGCCTATGGCATGATACTGGACGCCATTGATCAGGGCACCTATCGCCCCGGCGACCGGTTGGTTGAAATCGAATTGGCCGAACGCTTTCGCGTGTCGCGCACCCCGATCCGCGAAGCTTTGCAGCGGCTTGAGACGCAATCTTTGCTGGCTCGGGAAGGGCGCAGCCTGATTGTGGCGTCGTTAGATCATAACCAGACGGCGGAATTATACGTTGTGCGCGGAGAGCTGGAAGGCCTCGCTGCGCGCCTTGCTGCCCGCCACGCCACCCCCGAAGAGGTGCGCGTGCTGCGTGAAATGGTCGAGGCGGACAACGCGCTTATCGGCGATACCTCCGCCTTGGCCCGCAACAACCGGCGGTTTCACAAACAGGTGCATCTGGCCTCGCACAACCGCTATCTGGTGCAGCAGCTTGATCTGGTCTACCGCTCCATGGCGCTGATGGCGACGACCTCGCTTGCCGCCGAAGGGCGCGGCGAAATTGCGCAAGCCGAACATGCGCGCATCGTTGACCGGATTGCCGCGCGCGACGAAGAAGGCGCCGATGAGGCGCTGCGCGAACATATCTCGCTGGCTTTCGTCACACGGCTCAAGCAGGAAGCCGCCCGCATCGAAGAGACCGGCTAGAGGCGCGGTTCTTGTGGTTGGCGGGCATTTAATGCCACCGCAGTTATGTCCACATCGGCACAAGACGTCACCCCGTGCTCCGTCTTGTCCCAGTAAAACGGGCTGATCACCATTTCCTTGATCGCCTTGAGCGCGGCAAACGCCCCCAGCACGAAATAGAACGGCAACGTCAGGCACCAGCCCATCAGATGCCGGTGCTCTTTGTCCGACACGGCTACCATCGACAACCCGATGCTCAGCGTTTCGGCCAGAATGAAGACGATCACCATGCCCCAGACAACAGGCATGCCCAGCGTTTCGCCAACCGGATGCGGTAGACCCGCCAGCACCAGCCAGAACGACCACAAAAGCGGCGCGCAGACGAACTGGCAAACCCCCGCCAACAGCACCGTTTGCAGCCCCATAAAACGGACCCAGCCCAGATCACGCAGCAATTGACGCGGGTTGCGCATGTGGACACACCACGTGATCAAAAACCCCTTGAGCCAGCGCGAGCGTTGTTTGACCCAGGGCCACGCGCGGCAGTTGGCCTCTTCGTATGTCACGGTCGGCAGCAGTTCCGTGATGTAGCCATGGCGCGCCAGACGCACGCCCAGATCCGCATCCTCGGTCACGTTATGCGCGTCCCAACCGCCCAATTCCTCCAGCACATTGCGGCGGAAAAACAGTGTCGTTCCGCCCAGCGGAATGACCAACCCCAGACGGGCAATCCCCGGCAGGATCACACGCCACCACGCGGCGTATTCGATGGTAAAACAACGCGATAGCCAATTGGCGCGGGGGTTGTAATAATCCAGTATCCCCTGCAAACACGCCACCCTTTGGGGCGCCGTTTGAAACCGTGTGACGATGCGTTCGATCTGATCGGGTTCAGGCGCGTCCTCGGCGTCCCAAACGCCAATGATGCTGCCCTCGCAGAAATCCAGCGCATAGTTCAGCGCACGTGGCTTGGTCGTCAGGTTGTTCCCCTCTGGCACCTGAATGACGCTGATCCAAGACGGTAATTTCGTGCGCGCAAGGGTCGCATGTGTGACATCATCGCCCTCTTCCAGTACCAGAACCACATCCAGCAGGCTTTTGGGGTACGTCAGCCGCGACAACCGGGTGATCAACGCGCCGGCAATCTCTTTTTCCTTCAGCAATGGCACAAGCATAGAAACACGCGGCATCCGGAACGGGTCCGTGTGGCGTCGAAAAAGCGGCACAGGCGCATCGCCCCTGTGCGTATATTGTGCCCATAGCGCCGCCACCTTGAGGGTTGTGGACATCAACAGCATCACAAACGCAAAGAGCATGGCAATTGTCAGGCTCCACAACGGGGCCATCACCAAGGCGGTCACACTGCCTGCAAGAACGGCTATCGCAATCGCCGTCCGGCGTAGGGGCGCGGTTTCCCACGTCCGACAGCTTTCGGCGGCAGGCACGCGTGTTGCTGCCTTTTGCACCAGTTCGGCCCCGTAAAGGCGGCTAATCTGATCCTGTATGTGCTGCGCATCCGCCACGACAGGCAACATGCGCAGCCCGTCGCTCCCCATGCAGGTACACAATTGGCCAAAATCATTCGGTCTGCTGGTCGCAACCAACAGCGTGCCACCGATATCCATCCACGGGATCACGCGGTACTGCTGGCAAAGCGAGGCAGGCAGCCGCCCCGCAAGTCTGGCATCGGGCGGGTCCGTGACCAAATCGGCAAACTGCGCATTGTGCTGTTTGGCCAGCGCCTGCATCACATCGTTGCGGTCGGCCAGCCCTTCGGCGATCAGGATTTCACCCAGCGGCGCATCCACATGGCGTTGTAAATCCAGCGCATGCACCAAATCACCGTCGGCGATTTTCCCGGCAGTCAGCAGATGCTGGCCCAGCGGCTTGCGCACCTCTGGTGTGATCGCAAAACGCGGTTCCGGAAAATGCAGTTTGAGATTGCTCATGTGCGCGGGACCCTACATTGAAATGCAAGGCTATTTTGCGCCATGAGAAGTTAATTCAAGGTTAACAACCGGTTAAGAGATAGCGGAAAATCACCGGTTTCGCAGTCTGAAACCCAAAAAGGGTTAACAAAACCACTGCCTAGGCTGGTGCTTTTGCCCGCTCGGCCATTGCCGCCGCAAACCGCTCAAACAGATAATAGCTGTCTTGTGGGCCCGGTGAAGCCTCGGGATGGTGCTGCACCGACCAGACGGGGCGGCCGGCCAAGCGAATGCCGCAGTTGGACCCATCAAAAAGCGACACATGCGTTTCAACCACGCCCTCGGGCAGGGTCTGCGCATCGACCGCAAAGCCGTGGTTCATCGAGGTAATCTCAACCTTGCCGGTGTCATTGTCCTTGACGGGGTGGTTTGCGCCGTGGTGGCCGTGACTCATCTTGATCGTCTGACCCCCAAGAGCCAGCGCAAGCATCTGGTGGCCCAGACAAATGCCGAAGACAGGCAAATCGGTCTTGTCCAGAACTTCGCGGATCATCGGCACGGCATAGGAACCGGTTGCGGCTGGATCGCCGGGACCATTGGACAGGAAAACACCGTCGGGCTGGTGCGCCATCACGTCCTCATAGGTCGCAGACGCGGGCAAAACGGTGACATCACACCCTGCGGACGCCAGACAGCGCAGGATGTTGCGCTTGGCACCGTAATCAATGGCAACAACCTTGTGGACGGCGGCGGTCTGGGTTGGATAGCCGTCCGGCCATGCCCACCGCATCTCGTTCCAGCGATACGATTGCGCACAAGTTACGTCCTTGGCCAAATCCATGCCCTCAAGACCCGCAAACCCGCGTGCGGCGTTGACCAAGGCCTCAATGTCAAAAATCCCCTCGGGATTGTGGGCCAGCGCAACATGTGGCGCACCTTGTTGGCGGATCGCACGGGTCAGGCGGCGGGTATCCACGCCACCCATCGCAATACGTCCCCGTGCGGCCAGCCAGTCTGAAATCGGCTGCACGTTGCGCCAGCTGCTGGGACCGGTTGGCATCCATTTGACGATCATCCCTGCGGCGACCGGATCAGCGGTTTCGTCGTCTTCGGGGTTCGTGCCGACATTGCCGATATGCGGAAAGGTAAAGGTCACGATCTGGCCCGCATAGGACGGGTCTGTCATGATCTCCTGGTAGCCGGTCATCGCCGTGTTGAAACACAGCTCGGCCACCGTCTGGCCCGTGGCACCAAACCCCATACCGTAAAACAAGGAACCATCTGCAAGTGCAAGGCAGGCGGTCGGGCGGGGGGAAACGGGCGCGGACATGGGGGCAGCCTCCGGCAAATGGGAAATGGGTAAACGTTGCAGTAACTACTGCCCTGACGGGGCAGGGTCAAGGGTTGGTGCGAAATGAGAGGTCGTTTGTTATCAGTGCCTTACGTCGCGCGCCGAGGCATTGATTGCTGCAGGCGCAAAGGGTATGGTCCAAATCTTGACATATCCTAACCAACGGACCCTACGCATGGCACTGCGCACGCGCATCACCGACGCCCTTAAACAGGCGATGAAAGACAAAGCAGCCGACAGGCTCTCGACCTTGCGGTTGATCAATGCGGCGATCAAAGACAAGGACATCGCGGAACGCGCCCACGGCAATGATGACGGCGTCGGAGAGGCCGAAGTGCTGGCGATCCTTGGCAAAATGGCCAAGCAGCGGATGGAATCAGCCCGCGCCTACGAAGAAGGCAGCCGCCTTGATCTGGCCGAGCGCGAGCGCGAAGAAATCATCGTCATCGAAGAATTCCTGCCCCGACAGTTAAGCGACGCAGAAGTTGCCACTGCCGTTGAGACTGCGATTGCCGATCAGGGTGCGACCTCAATCCGCGACATGGGCAAGGTGATCGGCGCGTTGAAAGGCCAATACACCGGCCAGATGGATTTTGGCGCGGTTGGACCGATGGTCAAGGACCGGCTGAGCCAAGGTTAAAACGGGCAGGGCGCTTAGCGGAACCTGATTTCGCTGAGCGCCGTGTCCGGCCATTTCGCACCGGGGTAGACCGACCCGATGCTGAACGTGATCCAGTCAACGTTCTCCAACCCGGTCACGTCGAAAACTTGTTCTGTGGTGTTGTCCTGTAACCTGATGTCACCGGACACATTGGCCGAACTGCGCATGGTCAGGTTTTCAATGCGCGCGTTATCACCAAAGGACTTGGCCGATTTCGCATAGCCATTCACCACGACGATCTGGGTGATGCTCACTGTGTTCTCAAAACTGACGGAAACCTGCTGCCCCTCGCCATTGCCCGGTGCGCCCTCAACCCACGCAGTGTTATAATTCCCGTCAAATAGGTTGGTCAGCCCATATGTGTTGCCCTTCTGCTGATCCAAAGTCGAGGACGCGCAGACCCGCGCATTGCCCAAGGTCAACTGCATATTATAGCAGGTCTCGCCATTCATGACCGGCGCGCGGGCGACCTGACGCTGGGGTGCCGGGTTTTGTGCAACGGGTGTTGCAGGAGCCGCCCCATTGCGGCGTTCCCAGCCGCGCTGCACCGCAGAAAGACGCTGATGCCGGGGCGGGTGCGTGGCAGATCCCTGTTCGCCAAAACCGCGCCACAAGGTGAGCGATTGATCCAGCGTGGCGCCCAATGCCGCCAACGTGAAACCGGCGTATTCGTCCGCTTCCAATTCGGTAGGGGGCCGTGATCCGCCCGCAATAATTGTATGACCTTGCAAATGGTGCCCTACTTCATGCGCCATCACGGCATAAAGCTGCCATTTGCTCTCCGGCTTGTCGCGGTAGGTGCGCATCCAGATCGGGTTGAACGCAAGGAAACGCTCTTCCTTGATGATCACCGCTGCCGCATTTCCGACCTCTTGGGTCTCGACCACCTGAAAATTCGGCGCCAACCCCGACACCGCCAGAATGTCGTTCACAACGCTCCAGACTTCCTGCACCGAAAAACTGTCCGCGCCCGCGAAATCAGAGATTTCGATGTTCACCTTTTCGCAGCCCATCATTGTGCAGGCGACTTGTTCTTCCGCGATCAACGGTGTTGCCAGCAGCATGGCGGCGGTGGTCAAAAAACGCATATAAATACTCCCCGTGACCGCACGATAGGCACAGGCCCGGAAACGCTTAATCCCCCGAACAGGGGATATTACCGCTTAAAACTGCGCTCAAGGTCTTCAAACAGCGCGACGCGTTCTTCTTCGCTTAGAAACGCGCCAATCTCGACTTCGCGGCCCTCACCGCGCAGGGTGACATACTGCGGCACCGGCCCGTCTTTTTCGTATTTGGTGACTTTGGTCCAATAGCGGTTGCAGGCCCATTCTTTGACCTCGCCCTTGGGCGTGGTGTGGGTCAACCGTGCTGTGTCGTTATCCAGCGTCAAAACTTCGGTGATCTGGCGCGATTTGTAATTGGATTGCAGCGCGATATAGATCCCCGCCACCGCCATCAACACAAACGGCAACATCCCCCACAACAGCGTTGTTCCCAACAACGTAAACGTCGGGATCAGGATCATCGTGAATGTCGCCAGCACAAACGCCGCAAACCCGCGCGCAGGCAGGGATTGATGCGGCCACAGGCGCATTTCCTGATGGGGGGTATTGGGTGGGGTGGTCCATTCATATGGCATGGGGCATGTCCGTCTAACGAAATGTCAAAGATAGCGTAAGCCGCGCGCAGGGCAATGCGACAGGTTGGTACGCGTCAGCTGTATTCGATCAAGTCCCACCGGTTGCCGAACATATCAGCAAAGACGGCAACGGTGCCGTACACCTCGACCCTCGGTTCTTCCTCAAACGTGACCCCTGCGGCGCGCAACCGGGCATGATCGCGCGTAAAGTCATCTGTCTCCAGAAACAGCCACACCCGGCCCGCGCCCTGATTGCCGATTTGCGCGGCCTGTTCAGGGTCCGCAGCCTTGGCCAGAATAAACCCCGTCTGCCCGCCTGAGGGCGCCACCCGGACCCATCGCTTGTCGCCTTGGTCAATGTCTTGTTCCAGCACGAAACCCATAGTGCCGGTGTAATAGGCGATGGCGGTGTCATAATCCGGTACGATCAGGGTCAGGGCAGAGAGATGCATGGGGGCAAGCCTTGTGGCATATTTAGAAGCGGGAAAAAGCGATAGTAGGGCGCATTATAATCGCCGTATTGAGCAGAATTGAATCAGTGATTTTGGCGTTATTTGGCTTTTGCGCGTGCAAGTCGATAAGGCTGCCAGTGGATTGAAACCAATGAGGTTAGTTCGATGGCCGAGTATGGTAGGCTGATATTCTTCGCGATGCTCCTGTCCGGTTTCGGGCCTATTTTGCTAGTAACAATATTCTGCTTGCTCACTGGTCGCGTGCGTTGGCTTTTCACCAATAATTTAGACACTGTCAGTCAGCACCACGAACTCTCGCCCCTGCGTGTCCTCCTCAAGTTGTATTTGTGGATGCTGCCGGTCTACTTTATTTTACTCTGTGTTTTGGTCAGTTTTGGCTTTCGTTAACTGACCCAAAAAAACCCGAAAGTCGTTAAAGGTTCCTGCTCGTCGCTATGTCTGAAAAGCCGAAAGCGCGCACAGGTCAACACTGTCTTCCACAGTTCACTCCAATTCCACCAGCAAATCCTTCGCATCAATCTGTCCACCCGGCGTCACATGCACAGCCTTCACCACCGCATCACGCTCTGCGTGGATGCCGGTCTCCATCTTCATCGCCTCGATCGTCAGCAACAGATCACCTGCTTTGACGTTCTGCCCCACAACCGCCCCGACCGACGCCACGACACCCGGCATTGGTGCGCCGATGTGGTTGTCGTTACCGGCTTCGGCCTTGGGACGTTGCGCCGTGGTCGCCTTGACCAGACGGTTCGGCACACGGATCACACGCGGCTGGCCGTTCAACTCAAAGAAGACCTTGACCTCGCCGTCTTCATTGGTGTCTGACGCCGCCTGCATGCGGATCTCAAGCGTTTTGCCCGGATCAATCTCGGCCGAGATTTCTTCGGACGGTTCCATTCCGTAGAAAAACGTCTGCGTGGGCAGGGTGCGGACAGGGCCATAGGTCCGGTGGCGGCCCATATAATCAAGGAAAACCTTGGGATACATCAGGTAGCCCGCCAAATCCTCGTCATCAATCTCCATCCCCTCCAACTGGGCAGAAACTTCGGCACGCGTCGCCTCCAGATCAACGGGTTTCAGGTGTTTGCCCGGACGCTCCAGGTTGGGTTTTTCACCCTTCAGAACCTTGCTGACAATCGCTTGGGGAAAGCCGCCCGGAGGCTGCCCCAGATTGCCGCGCATCATGTCGATCACGGAGTCCGGGAACGCAACATCGGTCTCGGGGTTTTCCACATCCGCACGGCTTAACCCTTGGGAAACCATCATCAAAGCCATATCGCCCACCACCTTGGAGGACGGCGTCACCTTGACGATATCGCCAAACATCTGGTTCACATCCGCGTAGGTGCGCGCCACTTCGGGCCAGCGGTCCGCAAGCCCAAGCGAGGCCGCCTGCGCCTTTAGATTGGTGAACTGGCCGCCCGGCATCTCGTGCAAATACACCTCGGACGAGGGCGCCTGCATGCCGGTTTCAAACGCACCGTACTGCCCGCGCACGTCCTCCCAATAGTCAGAGATTTCGCGCACGGCTGTCATGTCCAAACCGGTGTCCCGGTCGGTGTGTTTCAGCGCGGACACAACCGACCCCAGCGTCGCCTGCGATGTGTTGCCAGAAAACGCATCCATCGCGCAATCGACCGCGTCCACACCGGCCTCTGATGCTGCCAAAATCGTGGCGCTGGCAATGCCTGCCGTATCATGGGTGTGGAAATGGATCGGCAAACCGACCTCAGATTTCAACGCCTTGACCAACACCCGTGCCTGCGCCGGTTTCAACAACCCGGCCATGTCTTTCAGGCCCAGCACATGCGCGCCTGCGGCCTTCAGTTCTTTGCCCATCGCCACGTAATATTTCAGGTCATACTTGGCGCGGTCCGGATCAAAGATATCGCCAGTATAACAGATCGTCCCTTCGCAAACCTTGTTTGCGTCAAGCACCGCGTCCATCGCCACGCGCATGTTTTCAACCCAGTTGAGGCTGTCAAACACGCGGAACACATCGACACCGCTCTCGGCAGCCTGTTTGACAAAGAACTGCACCACATTGTCAGGGTAGTTGGTGTAGCCAACCCCGTTAGAGGCCCGCAGCAACATCTGCGTCATAATATTCGGCATCCGCTCGCGCAGATCGCGCAGACGCTGCCACGGACATTCCTGCAAGAACCGGTAGGCCACATCAAATGTCGCACCGCCCCAACATTCCATAGAAAACAACTGCGGCAGGTTGGCCGCATAAGCAGGGGCCACCTTGATCATGTCATGGCTGCGCATCCGCGTAGCCAAAAGCGACTGATGCCCGTCACGCATCGTGGTGTCGGTGATCAAAAGCTGGCGCTGCTGGCCCATCCAGTCAGCCACGGCCTGCGGGCCTTTCTGCTCTAACAGGTTGCGCGTACCCATCATCGGTTCTGCACGGTTGGCAGGGGGCTTGGGCGCGCGGATATGAGAGGGCAGACGCGCATGGCCCTTGGTCTCTGGATGCCCGTTCACAGTGATGTCCGCGATATAGGTCAAAACCTTGGTGCCACGGTCTTTGCGCTTGGTGAACTGGAACAGCTCGGGCGTCTCGTCGATAAATTTGGTGTGGTAGGTGTTGTCCAGAAAGCTGGGGTGGCGCAGCAGGTTCTCGACAAACGCGATGTTGGTGGACACACCGCGAATACGGAACTCGCGCAGCGCGCGGTCCATGCGCGCGATGGCCAGCTCCGGCGTCTGCGCCTTGGCTGTGACTTTGACCAGCAGACTGTCGTAATATCGCGTGATCACGCCGCCGGAATAGGCGGTGCCCCCGTCCAGACGGATGCCCATGCCCGTCGCTTCACGAAACGCCGTGATGCGGCCATAGTCGGGGATAAAGTTGTTCTGAGGGTCTTCGGTCGTGATCCGCGTCTGCAAGGCATGGCCCTGCAACTGGATCTCGGATTGTGAGGCTTTGCCGGTTGCTTCGGCGATGGTCTTGCCTTCGGCAATCAGGATTTGCGCCTGAACAATGTCGATGCCAGTGACTTCTTCGGTGACGGTGTGCTCGACCTGCACGCGCGGGTTCACCTCGATGAAATAGAACTTGTCGTCGGCCATATCCATCAGGAACTCGACAGTGCCCGCACATTCATATCCAACATGGGCGCAAATCTTGCGACCCAATGCACAAATCTCTGCCCGTTGCTTATCGGTCAAGTAGGGCGCAGGCGCGCGTTCAACGACCTTCTGGTTGCGCCGCTGTACAGAGCAATCGCGCTCAAACAGATGGTATATCTCACCGTGTTTGTCGCCCAGTATCTGAACCTCGACATGGCGCGCCTTCAGGATCATCTTCTCAAGATAACCCTCGCCATTGCCGAATGCGGCCTCGGCCTCGCGGCGGCCCTCCAGCACTTTCTCCTCAAGCTCTTCTTCTTTGTAGATGGGGCGCATCCCGCGCCCGCCACCGCCCCAAGATGCCTTGAGCATGAAAGGATAGCCAACTTCGGCCGCTTCTTTCTTGATCGCGGCCATGTCATCGCCCAACACGCCCGTTGCCGGGATCACGGGCACACCCGCCTCCACCGCCACACGGCGCGCCGACGCTTTATCGCCCAATGCGCGCATCGTCTCTGCACGTGGGCCGATAAAGGTGATGCCGTTGTTTTCGCAGGCATCTACGAAATCAGGGTTCTCTGAAAGCAATCCATATCCGGGATGGATCGCGTCCGCGCCGCATTCCTTGGCCACGCGAATGATCTCGTCAATGCTCAGGTAGGCCGCAACCGGCCCCAGCCCCTCACCGATGCGGTAGGCTTCATCGGCTTTGAACCGGTGCAGCCCCAGCTTGTCCTCTTCGGCATAGACTGCGACCGTCTTTTTGCCCATCTCGTTGGCCGCGCGCATGATGCGAATGGCGATTTCACCACGGTTGGCAATCAGGATCTTTGAAAAGTCAGGCATGGCAGCGGTCCTTTATTCTGGATTTGAGCGCACTGTAGGCATGCCGCAGTGCAGCGCAATACCCACAAACACATATCGCGTTACATTTGTGTAACATTCTTCAGAGCACTTTTGGGCGTGGTCTGCGGCGCAACCTTACCCATATGTTTCCTTAGGTCAGCTGAAACGGCGCAGGCAAGGACCGCAGATCACGCGCGCCGATCTGCCCCATATTGGCCCGCATGTCTTTGGCAAGAATATCAACAAGATGATCGACACCCTTTGGCCCAAGCGCCCCAAGCGCAAAATGAAATCCCCGCCCCAGCATGACATAATCCGCCCCCGAGGTTAGTGCGCGCAGGATATCAAGGCCGGTTTCAACCCCACTGTCGAAAATCAGAGGCAAGCGTGTCGCGCTGCGGATATCCGGCAATACCTCGATCGCGGCGGGCGCGGCGTCAAACTGGCGCCCGGCATGGTTGGACACCCAGATTGCATCGACGCCCAGCGTTTCCAACCGCGCAGCATCAGGCGCAAGCAAAACCCCCTTTACGACGAACGGTCCATCCCATGCATCCCGCAGCCATGTGACATAGTCCCAATCAGGTGCCGTGCGCAAAAGATAGCCAACATGCGCTGTCGTCGACAGCCCCTTGGTCGCAGCGCTGGCGTATTTGTCCAAACCCCGCATATGCGGCATCCCGCGCTTGGCGGTTTCCCACCCCCACGCCGGACAGGTCGCAATCTGCGCCAACAGACGCGGCGTCAGACGCGGTGGGTTGGTCAAGCCAGATCGCACCTGCCTTTCGCGGCGGCTTGCCGTTGGCACATCCACCGTCAGAATCAATGTGGTGAATCCCGCCGCCTTGGCCCGCGCAAGCATGTCCGCACGGATGTCGGGGTCGCGGGGCGGATACATCTGAAACCACGCATGTTCGCCAATATGCGGGGCCATATCTTCGGGGCTTTGTGTCGCCACGGTCGAGATTGCATAAGGAATGCCGTGTGCCGCACCCGCCCGCGCCAGATGCGCCTCAGCACCGGGCCAGATCAATCCAGACATCCCGATGGGCGCAATCCCGAACGGCAGCGGCATCTTATGGCCAAAGAGCGTTGTGCCCAGATCAGGCGTGAACTCCCCGTCCAGAACCGAAGGCATCATGCCGATGCGGTCCAACGCATGACGGTTGCGCGCCTTGGTTGCCTCGAACCCGGTGCCACTGTCCAGATATTCCCAAACAAATTTCGGAATACGCTTTTGGGCGCGGGCGCGTAGATCGGCAAGGGCAGGGTAGGTTGCATGTAAATCCATCCGCGCATTTGCGCCCAAGAACCGGGCCTTGTCCAGATGGTTCAAAATGGCAGGCGGGATGCCCGGTACGACTTTAGAATTTCAGTATTTAAGGCGAAAAGAACCCAAAGTGCCTGCGCTTCTCTTTTCGCTTCAAATACTAAAAAGCAACCGTGCCGCCAGTGCTTGCATTTGCGTTGGAACATCCCAAGAACATGGGTTTTCCTTTTTCTGGAATCTGACTAGGTTAGCCGCATGAGCAATTTCGATGAAATGGACGCCTTTGAAGGCGCTTCGCTATCCGCCCGCGCCATGGCCGCGCGCCCGCAGCCCTATCTAGATGGGCTGAACCCCGCCCAACGCGCAGCGGTTGAGCAAATGGATGGGCCGGTTTTGATGCTCGCGGGGGCCGGCACGGGCAAGACCAAGGCCCTGACCACGCGTATTGTGCATCTGATGATGACCGGCCGCGCCCGCCCGAATGAAATCCTTGCCGTCACCTTTACCAACAAGGCCGCCCGCGAGATGAAGAACCGCGTCGGCGCGATGCTGGGCCAGCATGTCGAAGGGATGCCCTGGTTGGGCACGTTCCATGCGATCTGTGTAAAGCTGTTGCGGCGACATGCCGAGTTGGCTGGCCTCAAGTCGAACTTCACCATTCTGGATACTGACGACCAGTTGCGTCTGTTTAAACAGTTGGTAAGCGCGGCAAACATCGACGACAAACGCTGGCCTGCGCGGATGCTGGCGGGCATCATCGACGGCTGGAAAAACCGAGCCCTGACGCCGGAAAAGGTGCCAACTGCTGATGCGGCGCTCTACAATCACCGCGGCGCAGAGATTTACGCGCAATACCAGACGCGTCTGAAAGAGCTCAACGCCGTCGATTTTGGCGATTTGCTGCTGCACATGGTGACGATTTTTCAGACCCATCCGGACGTGCTTGAGCAATACCAGCGCTGGTTCAAATATATCCTTGTGGACGAATATCAGGACACCAACGTGGCCCAGTATCTCTGGCTGCGCCTGTTGGCCCAAGGCCACAAGAACATCTGTTGCGTTGGCGATGATGATCAGTCGATCTATGGCTGGCGCGGTGCCGAGGTGGGCAACATCCTGCGCTTCGAGACCGACTTTCCCGGCTCGCATGTCGTCAAACTGGAACAGAATTATCGCTCGACGCCCCACATCCTTGCGGCAGCATCCGGCGTGATTGCGGGCAACGAGGGGCGCTTGGGCAAAACGCTTTGGACCGACCGGCAGGAGGGCGAAAAGGTCCGCCTGATCGGCCATTGGGACGGCGAGGAAGAGGCGCGATGGATCGGGGACGAAGTGGAGGCAGTGCAGCGCGGCACACGCGGGATGGCACCGATGAGTTTGGACCACATGGCCATCCTTGTGCGCGCCTCGCACCAGATGCGCGCGTTCGAGGACCGCTTTCTGACCATCGGTCTGCCCTACCGCGTCATCGGCGGCCCGCGATTCTATGAACGGATGGAGATCCGCGATGCCATGGCCTATTTTCGCATCGTCACCAGCCCCGACGATGATCTGGCGTTTGAGCGGGTGGTCAACACGCCAAAGCGTGGCCTTGGCGACAAGGCACAGCAAAAGATACAAGTGACGGCGCGTGAACATGGCGTCAACCTTGTGGAAGGTGCACGTATTTTGCTGGCCCACGACGGTCTGACCGGCAAGGGTGCCGCACAATTGCGCATGTTGGTCGAGGGGATCGCGCGGTGGAACAAGATGCTGCGCGGCCCCGCAATGCCCGTTGATGTCGAAAATTCCGTCTTGGACGATGAAACCGGCCCTGTGCGCATTGAATATGGCCCGCCTGACGTCAGTCATCTGGAACTCGCGCAGATCATTTTGGATGAAAGCGGCTATACCGGCCACTGGCAGAACGACAAAACGCCTGAGGCACCGGGCCGATTGGAAAATCTCAAGGAACTTGTCAAAGCGCTGGAGCAGTTCGAAAACCTGCAGGGTTTCCTCGAACACGTCAGCCTGATCATGGACAACGAGAGCGATGATGGCGGCGCCAAGGTCAGCATCATGACCCTGCACGCAGCCAAGGGCCTTGAATTTCCGTCCGTCTTTCTACCCGGTTGGGAGGACGGTTTGTTCCCCTCTCAACGCTCGATGGATGAAAGCGGGCTGAAGGGTTTGGAAGAAGAACGCCGCCTTGCCTATGTGGGCATCACGCGGGCCGAGGAAATCTGTACGATTTCATTCGCGGCGAACCGGCGTGTGTTCGGGCAATGGCAATCCTCGATGCCCTCCCGCTTTATCGACGAACTGCCAGAAGCCGATGTAGAGGTGCTGACCCCTCCGGGCCTTTATGGCGGCGGTTTTGGTGCGGCGGTCCCGACCAGCACCCTGCACGAAGCGGCGGCCGACGCGAATGTCTACAATTCCCCCGGATGGCGGCGTTTGCAGGCCCGCAGTGGCGAACGTGGCATGGGCCAGCCCAAAGAAACCCGCAGTGTGACGATTGATATGAACGCGGTCAGCAGTTTTGCGATGGGCGAACGGGTGTTTCACCAGAAATTCGGCTACGGCGCTGTCACAGGCATTGAAGGCGACAAGCTTGAGATCGACTTTGAAAAGGCTGGATTGAAAAAGGTCGTGTCAAAGTTCGTGACCGGCGTTGATGACGTACCGTTTTAATCGCGCCACCACGCTTTAGAAATAGAAACAGCCGCATCCTGGGAGGAAGATGCGGCTGTTTTTTTGGTGGCTCAAAGCTTCGGGAGGAAGGCTTTGATGCCAATCGGGGCTTTGTTTCAGGGGAGGAGATAGAAAAAAGCCCCGGTTACAGGACAAGCATGGGGAGGCATGCTGTCCCGATCTGATTTATCTTTCGACCGCTTCGATCGCGATGCGGCGGATGTCTGAACGGCCAATTCCCAGATCGGCAAGGTCGCGGTTGCTGAGCGCGCTCAGCCCGTCAAAGGTTTCGCGGTACATCCGGTATTTCTTGTAGCGTGCTGCACCTGCAGCAAACATGGCTGCAATGCGGGCGAAAGGAGATGCGTGGGTTGCGGAAGTAATATGCATGGTTGCCATTTTGGCGCCTCGTCTTTTCTGACTATCTTCGTTTCGGATAAGGGGCATATACGCCGTTAAATTCCCCAGACAACGCCCCAAAGATCAAAACCGCTATGCGCGGGACGCATAGGGCAAAGGGTGACCAACACATTGTTTCCGAATGTAAAAAGCTTCCCTTGGGGAAGCTTGGCAGGTCATGATCTTGGGAAAAAAAGGGCGGCGACATCAGGGAGGAGGAAGATGTCGCCGCCAAAAACAGATTGCCTCGGGAGGAGGTGAGGCTTTCTGGTCTTCTGGGTAAGATGCTCAATGAGCGTCTCATGTTCCTACATTCCTACAAATGCTGCGGATGCACAATAAAAAAAACTGCAATGCTGCTATGCAGCAAAAACATGACGTAGCTGGACCCTTTCTAGGCGCAGCGCCTCAAATTTAAGCGCGTCAGCGCACCCTCTTGCGATTTGGGCCAAATCTGCCATGTCAGACGTGACAAACAGGAGAATGCGCATGTCCGTCACGAAGGCCCAAGTCGAAGCAGCACTGGAACGGGTCAGCCTGCCGGATGGCAAGAGCTTGCTGGCCCATGACCTTGTGCGCGCGTTGAACGTTGAAAACGGCGTGGTGCGATTCGTGATCGAAGCACCCAACGCCGAAGTCGGTAAAGCCATGGGGCCATTACGGGATGCTGCCGAAAAGGTCGTGGCGGATCTGCCGGGCGTCACGCAAGCCACTGTCGTGCTGACAGCATCGTCGGCGGCGTCAAAACCTGCGGCGCCTCCGCCCAACCTGAAAATTGGCGGCCATCCCAAACCACAGGACGGCCCCACCAAACCCAGCGGCGTTAAACGCATTCTTGCCATCGGTTCCGGCAAGGGTGGCGTCGGTAAATCGACCGTCTCCACAAACCTTGCGGTTGCTTTGGCGCGGGCAGGGCGCAAGGTTGGTCTGCTGGACGCGGACATCTATGGCCCCAGCATTCCGCGCATGATGGGTGTGAACAAAAAACCCGCCAGCCCTGATGGCAAGACGATCATTCCCCTGCACGCCCATGGTGTCACTCTCATGTCCATCGGCTTTATGATGGAAGAGGGCAAAGCCGTTGTCTGGCGCGGTCCCATGTTGATGGGCGCGCTGCAACAGATGTTGGGGCAGGTGGAATGGGGCGAACTTGATGTGTTGCTGGTTGATCTGCCGCCCGGCACCGGTGATGTGCAATTGACGCTGTGCACCAAATCAGAACTGACCGGGGCAATTGTGGTCAGCACACCGCAAGATGTGGCATTGATCGACGCGCGCAAGGCGCTCGATATGTTCGCTACGCTGAAAACGCCCGTGCTGGGGTTGATTGAGAACATGTCGATGTTTGTCTGCCCAGATTGCGGATCGCAGCATCAGATTTTTGGGCAGGGCGGTGTCGCCGCCGAGGCTGAAAAAATGGGTGTGCCGCTGCTGGGGACCTTGCCCATCGACCTCGAAACCCGGATTGCCGGTGATGGTGGCACGCCTGTTGCAGCAGGCGACAGCCAGATGGCACAGGCCTACGCGCAGATTGCAGACGGGTTGATCAAGGGCGGCATGGCCTAAAAACAGGGCGCTAGGCCTCAGCCCAGCGAGCGCCCTTCAATCAGGTGCCCATAAAGCGTGGTCAACACAGAGACGAACACCAGTCCTTCGATGATGTAGAACACCGTTTGCACAATCAGCGCCAGCCCCCCTTGATCAGGGGCAAGCGCGCTGGTCAGCATCATCAGCCCCATGTTCAAACCGGCCAGCAGCAATGAAATGCTCCAGATCGTTGAGGACATGGGCACCGTTGCTTCCCAGCTTTCGCGCACGGTCATGGGTTTGGCCAGCGCCGCCGAAGGCAGCACCAGACTGATCCGCAACGCGACCCAGAGAAAAACCAAACCTCCCAGCACCCCAATCACGAACAGCGCCAGTCCTCCCAAAAGCGGCACCAGCACCAGCGACAGCAGTCCCATGCCCAGCGTGATTGGAATTCCCGCAAGCACCTGAACACAGACAACAGTGACCGCGCGGCCAACGTAATGCATGAACACCGACCCGCCCGGCATCAATGCGGCAGGGTCTTCGGCACCGTTCAACAGAACATGGCGGTGCCACAGGATCGCCATCAGCGCATATCCCAAAAGGCCGATGATCCCGAACACCAGCAACCAGATGATGCCGGCAGGTGCGGCAGCCGCCATCTGTTCGGGCGCGGATTGAAACGCTGCGATTGCATCGGGTGCCAGCACAATCGCCATCACCGCACTGCCCATGATCATAATCATGGCTGGCATCACAACACGGACCGTTGTGCCGGTTTCAAAAATCAACATGCGCAGCGCATGGGCAAGAAAGGCAAGAGCGGTGTGCATCTGGGAAAATCCCCTTTTTGATCGCGTTCGTTCTGGCGTGTCCCGCGACAAGAGGCAAGGTTGCGACTACTTCTATCGCAGCGAAGTGCACATTTGCTGCACGAACGGGCGATAAAAGTCATGGGAAAGCATGGGACGGCAGCAGGTATGCCCCTTAGCAGCTCACACACCTACCAAACCGAATCGCGTTTGTGCGGAATTATCCCTGAACTTCCTCAAAGATTCTGCTGGAAAAGAGAACAAAGAGAGAATATAGGTTGTGGATAAGTCTGTGATTAAACATTTCTGGGAAATCGTGGGAAAATTTGGTGTCCAAGTTTGATGTCTATATCTAGGCATTATTTTCACCTGAGGCACAATTTGTGCTCTAGTTCTTGACTATCGTGGCTCTAGATGTTGTTTTCATCCCATGTGAAAAACAAAATCTTGAGGAAAACTTGAGGAAAACTTGCAGAAAAAAGTAGACGCCCATGAATTCCCATGGCATCCCTAGTGCATCAGATGAGAACGGGACACGGGGCAACAAACGACCCCATACATATAAAATAACCTAGCAGGTTTCATACAGGCACCTCGCTTTCATCAGACCAACGAGATCCGGCGCGCGGGCGAGCAGACATCCCCCCAGGTGGCGCGCGCAGTCGGACTTCCCCGCATAGCGGGACGAGGGCGGCGGATTGATCAGTGGCAGCAGATCAATCCGCCGTTTCCTTTTCTACCACACAGATTCCGGGGGCACGACAGACGCATTCAAATGCGCATAAAGGCAGGACAACACAGTGAGCCGCAGGTTCAGAGGCGAAAGCCACAACAAAGTCGATGCAAAGGGGCGGGTGTCAATCCCGGCCTCTTTTCGGCGTGTGTTGGAGGCAGGTGACCCGAACTGGAAGTCCGGCGAAAACCCCGAGCTGGTGATTGTCTACGGCGATCACCGCCGCAACTACCTTGAATGCTATACCATGCAGGCCATCGAAGAGGTCGACATGAAAATCGACGCCCTCCCGCGTGGCTCGATGGAGCGTAAAATGCTGCAACGCCTGTTTCATGGCCAGTCGTTTCCCACGACTGTCGATGAAACCGGCCGTTTGGTTCTGCCCGCAAAGCTGCGCAACAAGATTGACCTCGAAAACGAAGCCTTCTTTATCGCCGCCGGTGATACCTTCCAGATCTGGAAAACCGAAACCTACGACACCGTTGAACGCGCCAAGGAAGAAGAATGGCTGGACGATCTGCCGGAAGACTTCGACCCGATGGCCTTCCTGGATAGTAAGCCGGGGGAGTGACAAGAATGGTTGCTGCCACGACCCAGAATTCCGCCCCACATACCCCCGTCCTGCTGCGCCCTTTGTTGGCTGCGGTCGCCCCGGTCTCGGGCAACTGGCTTGACGGCACGTTCGGCGCGGGCGGCTATACGCGCGGCCTGCTGGATGCCGGTGCCGCAACTGTGATTGCCGTAGACCGTGACCCCTTGGCGTTCGAAATGGCCGCCCCTTGGGCGGGCCAATACGGCGACCGCCTGATCATGCAGCAAGGCGTGTTCTCCAAGATGGACGAATATGCCCAGAACCTTGATGGCATCGTTCTGGACCTCGGCGTCTCCTCCATGCAACTTGATCTGGCCGAACGCGGCTTTTCCTTCATGCGTGACGGCCCCTTGGACATGCGCATGTCGCAATCGGGTATCTCTGCCGCCGACATCGTGAACGAGGCCGAAGAAGAGACCATCGCCAACATCCTGTTCCAATTCGGCGAAGAACGCGCCAGCCGCCGCATCGCCGCCGCCATCATCCGTGCGCGCAACGAGGCGCCAATCGTGTCTACCTTGAAGCTGGCCAAGCTGGTCGAAGGCTGCCTGCCACGCGCCAAACCCGGCCAATCGCATCCCGCCACCCGCAGCTTTCAGGCACTGCGCATCGCGGTGAACAACGAATACGGCGAATTGTTCGAGGGTCTGATGGCCGCCGAACGCGCCCTGAAACCTGGCGGGCAATTGGCGGTCGTAACCTTCCACTCGGTCGAGGACCGCATGGTCAAACGGTTCCTGACCGCGCGTTCCGGCGGGGGCGGCAACGCCAACCGCTTTGCGCCCGAGACAGAGCGTGCCGAACCACAATTCAAGGTTATCAAGAAAAAAGCCATCGGCCCGGACGCGCAGGAACTTGATGAAAACCCGCGCAGCCGTTCGGCAAAATTACGCGTGGCGATCCGCACGGACGCACCGGCAGGCCGCGTTGACGCCAAATCACTGGGCATGCCGATGGTCAAAGGACTTTTGGGGGGCGAAGACGAATAATGCGCGCTTTTCTATATATACTGACCTCTCTCATGGTGATCGGCCTCGCGTTCTGGGCCTACCGCGAAAACTATGCGACCCAGCAGGCGCTGGGTGACGCGGACAGGTTGCATTCCGACATCCGCGAGGCGCACGCCCGCCTTGCCGTCCTGCGCGCCGAATGGGCGTTTCAAAACCGCCCTGAACGTCTGAGTGATTTGGCTGTCATCAACTTTGACCGCCTCAACCTGTTGCCCCTGCACCCTGACCAATTCGGCAATGTCGATGAGATCGCCTTTCCGCCACCACCACCGCTGGCAATCACAGGCGGCATAGATGTGTCGACCATGGACGCCCCGGCCACAGAGGAGGACCCTCTATGATCCGCACGCCCCTGCGCCCGCTGGCCCGTATCTTGGAAGCCCGCCAAAAGGGCGAAAACCCGGACGCGATTGAGCGGGAAAACAAGCGCATCCGCCACGAACAGATGCGCGACCAGTCCCGCCTGCGTGCCGAAGGGCGTCTGCTTGTTATGGGCGTGTTCTTTTTCTGCGCTTTTGCGGTGATTGGCGGCCGCATGGGGCTTATGGCCACATCAGACCCGGTTGAACCGCGCGCGCATGCGCCGGGCTCTGTCATCTCGGCCAGCCGTGCCGACATCGTGGACCGCAACGGCAACCTGCTGGCGACGAACTTTGACACCCATGCACTCTATGCACAGCCGCTTCACATGGTTGATCCGCTGATGGCTGCGCAAAAGCTGGTCGGAGTATTCCCTGATCTGGATGAACAACGCCTGATCAAGGACTTCACCGGTAAGCGTAAATTCCTGTGGGTTAAAAAGAAAATCTCGCCCGAGCAGATGCAGGCCGTGCATGACATTGGCGATCCGGGTCTGTTGTTTGCGCCCCGTGATATGCGGCTCTATCCGAACGGCAGCCTTGCCGCGCATGTGATGGGCGGTGCCAGCTATGGCAAGGAAGGCGTGCATGCAGCCGAAGTGATCGGTGTGGCGGGCGTTGAAAAATATTTTGACGATTACCTGCGCGATCCGGCGAATGCGGGCAAACCGCTGCAACTATCGCTTGATCTGACCGTTCAGGCGGCGTCTGAACGGGTGCTTTGGGGTGGCATGAAACTTATGAACGCCAAGGGGGCAACATCGGTCTTGATGGACGTGCACACCGGCGAGGTCATTTCCGTTGTCTCGTTGCCGTCGTTTGACCCCAACGACCGCCCGCGTCCCGCGGTCGAGGGCGATGCCTCTGACAGCCCACTCTTCAACCGGTCCGTGCAGGGTGTTTATGAACTGGGTTCGGTTTTTAAAATCTTTGCCGCCGTCCAGGCGATTGATCTGGGGTTGGTGAACGCGGAAACCGTGATTGAGACCAAAGGCCCGATGCGGGTCGGTGGCTTCAATATCGGCGAATTTCAGGGCAAAAACTACGGACCGCTTTCTGTCACTGACATCATCGTGAAATCCTCCAACCGGGGCACGGGCCGCATGGCTCTCAGTATCGGATCTCAACGCCAGCAGGAATTTCTGCAAAGCATGGGGTTCTTTGAGGCGACACCTTTTGAGATCGTAGAGGCCAACGGCGGCAAGCCCTTGCTGCCCAAACGCTGGACCGATCTGTCCAGCGTAACAATCTCTTACGGTCATGGATTATCCAGCAGTCCCATGCACTTGGCCGCCGGGTACGCGGCAATCGCCAATGGCGGTTTCAAAGTGTCCCCCACCTTGATGAAAAAGGACGGTCCGCAACTGGGTCCCCGCGTCATGTCCGACCACGCCGCTGCCGATGGCCGTCGCATCTTGCGCAAGGTCGTGACCAAGGGCACCGCCAGCTTTGCCGAGGTGCCCGGCTATCATATCGGGGGCAAGACCGGCACAGCCGACAAACCGCGCAGCCGGGGGGGCTATTACGACGACAAAGTCATCGCGACATTCGCGTCGATCTTTCCTGCGCATGACCCCAAATATGTGCTGATCGTGACCTTGGATGAACCGGTTGAAACCTCTGGTGATAAACCGCGCCGCACCGCCGGTTGGACCGCTGTTCCCGTCGCCGCCGAAATGGTGCGCCGCGTGGCGCCGTTGCTGGGTGTGCGACCAACTGTTGAACCCGGCTCAGAGCCTGTGATAACGCTCACGGGCAGCAATTAACCCCAAAGGCCCAAGCCATGGTCAGCCCCGAACCCGTTACTTTGAATTCATTGGGTTTGATGGCGTCAAATGGTGCGAATCCCCTCATCTTGGCGATTGAAGTCGACAGCCGCCGCGTCCGCGCAGGCTGTTTGTTCGCCGCGATGCCCGGATCAAAGGTCCACGGCGCATCATTTGTGGCATCGGCCCTTGAACAAGGCGCTGTTGCGATCCTGACGGATGCCAGAGGTGCCGCATTGGTGGGCGCTGCAGTCGCCCAAGCGGGCGCTGCACTGATCATCTCCGATCAACCGCGCGAAGCATTGGCGCGCACCGCCGCCCTTTATTTCGGCAAGCAACCCCAAACCATGATCGCGGTCACAGGCACCAACGGCAAAACCTCAGTCTCCACCTTCGTGCGCCAAATCTGGATCGAGATGGGGTTGAACGCCGTGAATCTCGGCACGACGGGGGTCGAGGGCGCGTGGACCGCTCCGCTGGCCCACACCACGCCAGAGCCGATCACCCTGCACCGCGCGCTGCGCGATGCCGCCGATAACGCCATCACCCACGCCGCGATGGAGGCATCCTCGCACGGGCTTGACCAGCGCCGCTTGGACGGTGTGGTGTTGAAGGCGGCAGGTTTCACCAATTTCACCCAGGATCACCTAGATTATCACGAGACATTCGAGGCGTATTTTGACGCCAAAGCAGGTCTTTTCTGTCGCGTCCTGCCCGAGGACGGCACCGCCGTGGTCAACATCGACGACCCCAAAGGCGTCGACATGGCCGCGATTGCCCGCGCGCGTGGCTGCACCGTGATCACCGTAGGCCGCGATGGTGGCGATCTGCACCTGACAGGTCAACGGTTTGATGCAACGGGCCAAGACCTGCGTTTCGACTGGCGCGGCAAGACCTATCAAAAGCGGCTTGAACTGATCGGCGGCTTTCAGGCCGACAACGTGCTTTTGGCCGCTGGTCTGGTCATTGCGTGTGGTGCGAACGCGGCGGATGTGTTTGACACGCTGCCACATCTGACAACGGTCAGGGGTCGCATGCAGCTTGCCGCGACGCGCGATAATGGCGGCGCGGTGTTTGTTGATTACGCCCATACGCCCGATGCCATCGCAACCGCGCTGCGGGCGATGCGCCCGCATGTGATGGGCCGTCTGGTGGCAATTGTGGGTGCAGGCGGCGACCGCGATACCACCAAACGCCCGCTTATGGGCGCGGCTGCCCATGCGCATGCCGATGCGGTGATCGTCACCGACGACAACCCCCGGTCCGAGGACCCCGCCACCATCCGCGCGGCGGTTCTGGCGCGGGCGCCCGGTGCGTTGGAAGTCGGCGACCGCGCCGAAGCGATCCTGCGCGGTGTTGATATGATCGGCCCCGGCGACGCGCTCTTGGTCGCGGGCAAGGGGCACGAAAGCGGGCAGGTCGTCGGCGATGACGTCTTGCCCTTTGATGATGTAGAACAGGCCAGCGTCGCGGTCGCGGCACTGGATGGGAGGCTCGCATGAGTTTGTGGACAAGTAGTGAGGCCGCAGCCGCAACAGGTGGACGCGCGCAAGGCGATTGGGCCTGCGAGGGCGTGTCGATTGACACCCGTACCCTGCAACCCGGTGATCTGTTTGTGGCGCTGAAAGATGCGCGGGACGGCCATGATTTTGTCGCAGCGGCATTGGAAAAAGGCGCAGGCGCCGCTTTGGTCAGCCATGTGCCCGACGGGCTAGCTGCGGACGCGCCCTTGTTGATTGTGGACGATGTTTTGAATGGTCTGGAGCGGCTTGGCATTGCTGCCCGCGCCCGCACCAACGCCAAGGTGGCCGCCGTCACAGGCAGTGTTGGTAAGACTTCGACCAAGGAAATGCTGCTGGCGATGCTGTCGGATCAAGGCCGCGCGCATGCGTCTGTGGACAGCTATAACAACCACTGGGGTGTGCCGCTGACCTTGGCACGGATGCCCGCAGATACCGAATACGCGATCATTGAGATTGGCATGAACCACCCCGGTGAGATCGCCCCGCTGGCTCGCATGGCGCGCCCCGATGTGGCGATGGTCACGACCGTGGCGGCAGCGCATCTGGAGGCCTTCGAAAACGTGGCCGGAATCGCGGTTGAAAAAGCGTCGATCTTTGAAGGGGTGCCCGTTGCGGGGACCGCTGTGATCAACGCAGATATCGAACATGCGGCGATCTTGATGGCAAAGGCTGTCGACTGCAAACTGCACGAGCTGGAGTTCGGCGAACATGGATTTCAGTTCAAACTGAAGGACGTCATGTTGCAGGCGGATGCAACGGTGGTGCAGGCCGAATTCGAGGGCGCGCCGCTGTTGTTCAAGATCGCGACGCCGGGGCGGCATTTTGCGATGAACGGGCTGGGGGCCTTGGCCGTTGTGCATGCGCTGGGCGGTGATCTGGCGCTGGCCGCTGCGTCCTTGGGGCGCTGGCAGCCCTACAAAGGGCGCGGCGTGCGCGAAACCATTGTGCTTGATCCGGTGGAGCGGCATCTGACCCTCGATCTGATCGACGACAGCTATAATGCCAATCCGACTTCGATGGCCGCAGCGCTTGAGGTGTTGGCGGCAGCGGAGGTCAAACACGACATTGGCCGGGTCAGCAAAGGCCGCCGCATCGCGTTTCTGGGTGACATGAAAGAGCTCGGGTCCGACGACATCGCGCTGCACGCCGGTTTGGCGCATTTACCCGCCACCCAATCACTGGATGTGATCCATTGCATCGGCCCTTTGATGAAGTCGCTTTATAATTTGTTGCCCGAACACCAGCGCGGCCATTGGTTTGAAACGGCCGCCGAGATGCTGCCACACGTGAGTTCGGCGCTCGACAGTGGCGATGTTGTGCTGGCCAAGGGCTCATTGTCGATGAAGCTGGGCTCTATAGTTGACGCAATCCATAAAATGGGCCATCCGGACTTGACCGCCTAGATCTGGTGTCCCGCTGGATAGAATTAAGGACGTAAGTATGCTGTATTGGTTAACCCTGCTGTCAGATGGCGGCGACTTTTTTAACCTGTTCCGCTACATCACGTTCCGCGCCGGTGGTGCGTTCATGACCGCGCTGGTGTTTGGTTTCCTGTTTGGCAAACCGCTGATCGCGGTGCTGCGGCGCAAGCAGGGCAAGGGCCAGCCGATCCGGGATGACGGCCCCGAAGGGCATTTCGCCAAGGCAGGCACCCCGACGATGGGCGGTCTGCTGATTGTGGGTGCTTTGCTGACCTCCACGCTGCTGTGGGCGCGGCTGGACAATCCGTTTATCTGGATCGTGCTGTTCGTCACGATGAGTTTTGCAGCCATCGGGTTTGCGGATGATTACGCCAAGGTCAGCAAGCAAAACACAAACGGCGTATCGGGCAAGCTACGGCTGGCGCTGGGGTTTCTGATTTCGGGCATCGCAGGATACTGGGCGGCGCAATATCATCCTGACGCGTTGCAGTATCAATTGGCCTTGCCGATCTTCAAGGACACGCTGATCAATCTGGGGTATTTCTTTGTGCCGTTTGCGATCATCGTGATCGTGGGGGCAGCGAATGCGGTGAACCTGACGGACGGGTTGGACGGTCTGGCGATCATGCCGGTGATGATTGCGGCGGGCACGTTGGGCGTAATTTCTTATGCGGTGGGCCGCGTCGATTTCACCGATTATCTGGATGTGCATTATGTGCCGGGCACCGGCGAGATTTTGATCTTTACTGCCGGTATTTTTGGCGGCGGTTTGGGTTTTCTTTGGTACAACGCACCGCCTGCGGCGGTTTTCATGGGCGATACCGGGTCGCTGGCCTTGGGGGGGGCGCTGGGTGCGATTGCGGTGGCGACCAAGCATGAGTTGGTGTTGGCCATTGTCGGCGGTTTGTTTGTGGTCGAGGCGCTGAGTGTGATTATTCAGGTGCTGTATTTCAAGCGCACCGGGCGGCGGGTGTTTTTGATGGCGCCGATCCATCATCATTACGAGAAAAAAGGCTGGGCCGAGCCGCAGATTGTGATCCGGTTCTGGATCATTTCGCTCATCCTTGCGATGATTGGTCTGGCGACGCTGAAGGTGCGCTGAAAGGCGCTTGCGCGCCTTGGTGGAGGCTCTGCCTCCACACCTCCGAAATATTTAGGGCCAAAAAGAAAGAAGGGCGGGGGAACCCGGTCTGATGGGGAGTTTGCGATGATACCGGTGCAGGGTTTGGCAGGGGCGAGGGTCGCGGTTTTAGGGCTGGGGCGGTCTGGTTTGGCGGCGGCAAGGGCATTGGCGGCGGGCGGTGCGGTGCCGGTATGCTGGGATGACAACCCCGCCGCGCGTGAGGCCGCAGAGTCGGAGGGGTTTGCCTGTCTGGATTTGAAGAAGGCTGGTGCGTTCGAGGATGTGGCGCGGCTGATCGTGAGCCCGGGCATTCCGCATTTGTATCCTGCACCCAATCCGGTTGTTGTGGCGGCACTGGCCGAGGGTGTGCCGGTGGACAATGACATCGGGTTGTTTTTCCAGAGTTTTGCGAGCGCTGAATGGTCGGAGTTTGATACCGCACCGCGCGTTATTGCTGTGACCGGCTCGAACGGGAAATCGACGACCTCTGCGTTGATCCACCATATTCTGGAACATGTCGGGCGGCCTTGTCAGTTGGCGGGTAACATCGGGCGCGGGGTGTTGGACATTGATCCGGCGGTAGACGGGGAGGTCGTGGTGTTGGAACTGTCGTCCTACCAGACTGATCTGGCGCGTAATCTGACGCCGGACGTGGCGGTGTTTACCAATCTTAGTCCGGATCATCTGGACCGGCATCATGGGATGGGTGGCTATTTCGCGGCCAAGCGGCGGTTGTTTGCCGAAGGCGGGCCGGACCGTGCGGTGATCGGTGTGGACGAGGTCGAGGGGCGGTTTCTGGCTGGGCAGTTGAGCGAGGGACCAACAGATGATCGGGTGATCCGCGTATCGGCGGCGGGCAAGTTGACCGGGCCGGGGTGGAACGTCTTTGCACGCAAGGGCTTTCTGGCGGAGATGCGCAAGGGCAAGCAGATCGCGTCGATTGATCTGCGCGGCGTGGCCGGGTTGCCGGGCGCGCATAACCATCAGAATGCCTGTGCGGCTTATGCGGCATGCCGGTCGTTGGGATTGGCCCCCAAGGTCATTGAGGCGGCGTTTCATACGTTTGGCGGATTGCCGCACCGGTCGCAGACCATCGCCGAGGTGGATGGCGTGCGGTTTGTGAATGACAGTAAGGCGACCAATGTGGATTCAGCGGCCAAGGCGCTGGCGGCGTTCAAGAACATCCGCTGGATATGTGGTGGCCTGGAGAAAGAAGGCGGGCTTGAAGGCTTGACCGAGGGACAAGCTAATGTGCGCAAGGCTTATGTCATCGGGCGCGAGGCGGCGGGTTTTGCGATGCAGTTGCACGTCGAGGCGGAGGTGTGCGGGACCATGGCGCAGGCGGTTGCGGCTGCGGTCAGGGATGCCGAGGCGGGCGATGTGGTGTTGCTGGCCCCGGCGGCGGCAAGCTTTGATCAGTACGACAGCTTTGAGCGGCGCGGCGATGATTTTATCGCGCAAGTGCAGGCGGTGACGGGCGTTTAGCGGTTACCCATGGGTAACATGCTGATTTAATTAATGTTTCGTTAATTTTGATCAGCGATATCACGCGCGCAGGCCATGCCAGATGACCATGCCCATTGGAAATTATACCCGCCGAGCCAGCCGGTGACGTCCACCGCTTCGCCGATGAAATAGAGGTTTGGATCGGTCTTGGCCGCCATGCTGCGTGAATTGAGCGCGTCGGTGTCGATGCCGCCAAGGGTGACTTCGGCGGTGCGGTAGCCTTCGGTGCCCGAGGGGTGCAGCACCCAGTTTTGCAGGTCATGGCACATGTCTGTGAGGCGCGCATCGGACCAGTCGGCAAGGTTGCCTGACAGGTCCATTTGCGTGCTCAGATGATCGACCAGACGGGCGGGCAGGTGGTGCGCCAGTTCAGTGGTCATGTTGCGACGGCCGGATGCTTGGCGCTGCGTGCGGAGTTTTTCAAGCAGGTCGTTTTCAGGGGACAGGTTGAGGGTAATTGCCTCGCCCTCATACCAATAGGACGATGCTTGCAGGATCGCGGGGCCGGACAGGCCGCGGTGGGTGAAGAGCAGCGCCTCGTCAAAGCTGGTGTGGTTTGCGGTGACGCGGACGGGCGTGGCGGTACCCGAGATCGGTGCAAACCGGCCATCGGTAAACGTGAAGGGGACCAGCCCTGCGCGGGTGTCGGTGACCGGCAGGCCGAACTGTGCCGCGATGTCATAGGCGAAACCAGTCGCGCCCATTTTCGGGATGGATTTGCCGCCTGTGGCGATCACCAGATTGCGGGTGGTGACTTGGGTGGTTTTGTTGTCTGTGTGCAGGGTGAAGGTGAAGCCATCGCCCGACTTTGCAAAACCGCTGGCGGATGTTTGCAAATGCAGTTGCGCGCCTGCCGCGTCCATCAATCCGCGCAGCATGGCGATGATGTCTTTGGCAGAGGTATCGCAAAAGAGTTGTCCAAGGGTTTTTTCGTGCCAGGGGATGTTGTGGTGGTCGACCAGTTCGATGAAATCCCATTGGGTATAGCGGGCCAGCGCCGATTTCGCGAAATGTGGGTTGGCGCAGATAAAGCTGTCGGGCGTGCAATACATGTTGGTGAAATTGCAGCGCCCGCCGCCGGAAATGCGGATTTTCTCGCCCGATGCTTTTGCGTGGTCGATGATCAACACGCGACCGCCTGCGTGGGCCGCGCACATCATGCCTGCGGCGCCTGCGCCTATGATTGCTGTGTCTACTTGCATGGGCTGGCTTTGCCTGCTTCGCGCCATGGGGTCAAGTTCGCGCGTCGGCCCTTGCTGTCGCAGGCGGCGGGCGGGCGATGGCGCAGTCGTTGCCAGCGGTGGACGTATCGAGGGAGCGACCCGTTCAAAAGGCCTAGCCCAAGCGCGCAATTCGCGATACACTACGTGTAACGACCCCAAAATGGGGCGGCCCGTAAAGGGCATTTGAGGCAGTATAAGGCAGTACCCATGACAGAAATGGTCTATGGTGCGGTTCCCGTGAGGGACGCCGAACCGGTTCTTCCCAAATGGTGGCGCACGGTTGATAAATGGACCATGTCCTGCATTCTGATGCTGTTTGGTATCGGATTGCTGCTTGGATTTGCGGCTTCGCCGCCGTTGGCCGCAAAGAACGGGTTCGAGCCTTTTCATTACGTGCAGCGGCAGATGATCTTTGGTGCGCTGGCGCTGATTGCGATGGTGCTGACGTCAATGATGACGCCTGTCGTGGTGCGGCGTCTGGCGTTTCTGGGCTTTGTTGCTGCGTTCGTCGCATTGGCGCTGTTGCCGTTTTTCGGGACGGATTTTGGCAAGGGGGCGACGCGGTGGTATTCGTTGGGCTTTGCCAGTTTCCAGCCGTCCGAGTTTCTTAAGCCCGGATTTGTCGTGGCTGCGGCCTGGATGATGGCCGCCTCCTTGGAGATCAACGGTCCACCGGGCAAGACGTGGTCCTTTGCGCTGTGCATCTCGATCGTGCTTATGCTGGCGTTGCAGCCTGACTTTGGTCAGGCCTGTCTGGTGCTGTTTGGCTGGGGCGTGATGTATTTCATTGCCGGTGCGCCGATTACCTTGTTGGTGGGCATGGCGGGACTGGTGATCATTGCAGGCTCTGTCGCGTATTCCAATTCTGAACATTTTGCCCGCCGGATAGACGGGTTTCTAAGCGCGGATGTCGATCCGACGACGCAGTTGGGATATGCGACCAATGCGATCCGTGAAGGCGGTTTGTTCGGTGTCGGCGTTGGCGAGGGCGAGGTGAAACGCTATCTGCCGGACGCTCATACGGATTTTATCATCGCGGTCGCGGCCGAGGAATATGGTCTTATCCTGGTGCTGTGCATCATCGCGCTTTATACCGGTATCGTCGTGCGATCGTTGCTGCGGTTGGTGCGGGAGCGTGATCCGTTTATCCGCTTGGCGGGCACAGGGCTGGCGTGCATGTTCGGTGTGCAGGCGATGATCAACATGGGCGTTGCAGTGCGGTTGTTGCCAGCCAAGGGCATGACGTTGCCGTTTGTCAGCTATGGCGGCAGTTCGGTGATTGCATCGGGTATTGCGGTCGGCATGTTGCTGGCCTTTACGCGGACTCGCCCACAGGGCGAAATTTCCGACATTTTAGGGCGTGTGCGTCCCAGGTGACGCGCGTTTGGACAAGGACAGAATGAAAGCACCTTTATTGATCATCGCGGCGGGCGGCACGGGCGGCCATATGTTCCCGGCACAGGCCTTGGCCGAGGTGATGCTGGCGCGTGGCTGGCGGGTGCGTCTGTCTACGGATGCACGCGGCGCGCGCTATACCGGCGGCTTTCCTGATGCGGTTGAAATTATACAGGTGTCTTCGGCTACTTTTGCGCGGGGCGGGCTGCTGGCCAAATTGCTGGTGCCGTTCCGGATCGGGCTGGGGGTGCTGGGCGCTGCGGTGCGCATGATCCGCGAAAAACCGAGCGTGGTTGTGGGCTTTGGCGGCTATCCAAGTATTCCGGCGCTGGGGGCGGCCACATTGCTGCGCTTGCCACGTATGATTCATGAGCAAAACGGCGTGCTTGGCCGCGTGAACGAGCTGTTCAGCAAGCGCGTTGACCGGATCGCTTGCGGGACGTGGCCCACGACTTTACCCGAGGGTGTCGAGGGTGTGCATGTCGGCAATCCGGTGCGCAGATCGGTGCTGGAACGTGCGGGTGCGGGGTATATCCCGCCCGGTGATTACCCGATGGAGGTGCTTGTGATGGGCGGCTCTCAGGGAGCGCGGATATTAAGCGATGTGGTGCCGCCAGCGATTGCGGGGCTGCCGATGGACATGCTGCGCAACCTGCGCGTCAGCCATCAGGCGCGCGATGAAGACGGCCAGCGGGTCGCGGATTTCTATGCCGATGCAGGCATTGATGCGGATGTGCGCCCGTTTTTTGACGATGTGCCGCGCCGGATGTCAGAGGCGCAATTGGTGATCAGCAGGGCGGGGGCATCGTCTGTGGCGGATATTTCCGTGATTGGGCGACCTGCGATCCTGATTCCTTTTGCTGCGGCGACGGGCGATCATCAGACCGCCAACGCGCGTGGATTGGTTGAGGCAGGCGGGGCTATCATGGTGCCCGAGGCGATGGCCAACCCCGAAAGCATGAGCGCGCAGATCGAAATGATCCTGAGCAACCCGCAGGGTGCATTGCAGATGTCACAAGCGGCGTTTTCGGTGGGCAAGCCCGAGGCCGCAGAGACGCTTGCGCAGATGGTTGAGGCGCTGGCCCAGAATAGCGGGGCCATTGCGGTGCCCGATCAAGAAGGAAACAAGAGATGAACGTCACCAAGCTGCCGACCGATGTGGGGCCGATCCATTTTGTCGGCATCGGCGGGATCGGCATGTCGGGCATTGCCGAAGTGCTGTTGAACCATGGCTATGTGGTGCAAGGCTCTGACCTGAAGGCGACCAAGATCACCGACCGGCTGGCCGGTTTGGGGGCCAAGATATTTGTTGGCCAGAAGGCCGAGAACATCGTGGAAGCTGAGGTTATCGTCATCTCATCCGCGATCAAACCTGGCAATGCGGAACTGGATGCAGCGCGTCTGGCGGGATTGCCGATTGTGCGCCGCGCCGAGATGCTGGGCGAGTTGATGCGCCTGAAATCCAATATCGCGGTGGCGGGCACGCACGGCAAGACGACGACCACAACACTGGTGGCGGAATTGCTGGTGGCGGGCGGCATTGATCCGACGGTTGTGAATGGCGGGATCATCCACGCTTATGGGTCTAACGCGCGGATGGGGCAGGGCGAATGGATGGTGGTGGAGGCCGATGAGAGTGACGGCACATTCAACCGTTTGCCCGCGACCATCGCCATTGTGACCAACATTGACCCAGAACATATGGAGCATTGGGGGACATTTGATAACCTGCGTCAGGGTTTCCTTGATTTCGTGTCCAACATTCCGTTTTACGGGTTGGCGGTTTGCTGCACCGACGATGAAGAAGTGCAAAAGCTGGTGGGCAAAATCACTGACCGGCGGGTGACGACCTACGGGTTTAACGCCCAAGCCGACGTGCGGGCGCGCAACCTGACCTATAAGAACGGTGTGGCACATTTCGACATTCATTTGCAGGCCGAAGACAGCGTGATCGAAGGCTGCACCTTGCCGATGCCCGGCGATCACAACGTATCCAACGCGCTGTCGGCGGTCGCGGTGGCGCGGCATCTGGGCATGAAACGGGATGCGATCAAGGCGGCACTGGCGGCGTTTGGCGGCGTTAACCGGCGGTTTACCCGCGTGGGCGAAGTTGACGGTGTGACGATCATTGATGATTACGGCCACCACCCGGTTGAGATTGCCGCCGTGCTGAAAGCAGCGCGTCAGGCGACCGAGGGGCGTGTGATCGCGGTGCACCAGCCGCACCGCTACACGCGGCTTAGCCACCATTTCGATGAATTCTGCGCCTGTTTCAATGATGCGGATGTGGTGGGCATTGCGGATGTGTTTGCCGCCGGAGAGGAACCGATTGCAGGCGCGTCGCGCAGTGATCTGGTGGCCGGGTTGATCCGCCACGGCCACCGCCACGCGCGCGGCGTTGAGGGCGAGGATGATCTGGCGCGGCTGGTCCATGAACAGGCCGGACCGGGCGATATGGTGGTTTGTCTGGGTGCCGGCAGCATCAGTGGCTGGGCGAATGGTCTGCCCGAGAGACTGGCGCGCTTAAAGACGGGCAAAGGGTGATGGCAGAGGGGCGCGTTCAAAACTTGGCCCAATGGCTGCCACAAAAGGGGCAGCATTCTGCGCGATGCCTCACCAAACTGTCTGCCGATAAGGCGGTCGCGCGAAAAGGAGCGTTTTGATGACCTTACTGTTCTTGTCTGTTGCGTGGGTGTTTGCATCCGCCGGCGTCGCGATGTTGCCGATCCGGCAGCAATTTATACCCGTGGCATTGCTGTTGGCGCTGGCGCCCGTGTTGCTGGTGTTGATCGCGCTGCAGGTCGGATGGTTCATGTCGCTGCTGGGCATTGCTGCATTGGTGTCGATGTTCCGCAATCCGCTGATGTTTATTCTCGCGAAACTGCGTGGGCAAAACCCGCAATTGCCGCAATGAGTCTGTCACTGATCCTTGCTTGCCTTTGGGCGGTGGTGGCCAATGTCCTTGCGATGTTGCCCAGCCGGGATTTGCATTGGCGTAATGCCTATGTGCTGATCGCCATCGGCATCCCGATCGTCGGATATGTTACGGCGCAGCACGGTCCCTGGCTTGGTCTTTTGGTGCTGGTGGGCGGTTGTTCTGTCCTGCGCTGGCCGGTGATTTATCTGGGTCGCTGGGTTGGGCGGACAACTGGATGGCGGCAGGAGCCTGCAGAATGAGCGGGCTGGTCTGGATATTGTTGGCGGTGCTGACGGTCTGGATGATCGGCTGTGCCTATTGCGGCTACAAGCGGCGGATACGCGGGTTTCTGATCGTTCTGGTCGCGGGGATTCTGGCCAATGTAATCTGGATGACCGTGGGGCTGGATGCGCGGCTAACAGAGCCGCATGTGCTGATGGCGCTGGTTGCGGGGTGCCTTTATGGGGCATGCGCGTTTGTTATCGGGTTGCTGGCGGGTCGTTTGGTGCGCCAATGGCGTGCGTCTGCGGTGGACAGCCACGGGGTTTGAGATTACCTCAGTGAGCCATGAATATTGATAGACTTCCCAAGGTGCGCGGCACACTGACGCCGCAAAAACTGCTGTCTGAACTGACGTGGCTGCGTGTGGGCGGTCCGGCGGATGTGGTGTTTCAGCCTGCTGATCTGGATGATTTGCGCGGCTTTTTGCGGGCTTTGCCGCCAGAGGCGCCGGTTTTCCCGATGGGCGTCGGCAGCAATCTGATTGTGCGCGATGGGGGGCTGCGGGCGGTCGTGATCCGGCTGGGCCGCGGGTTCAACGGGATTGAGATTATGGGCGATGAGGTCAGCGCCGGTGCGGCGGCGCTGGACGCGCATGTGGCGCGCAAGGCGGCGGATGCGGGGCTGGACCTGACGTTTCTGCGCACGATCCCCGGCAGTATCGGGGGGGCGTTGTGCATGAATGCGGGGTGTTATGGCACCTATACGGCGGATCATTTTGTCAGTGCGCAGGCCGTGTTGCGCGATGGCAGTCTGGTCACGCTGACGGCCGATCAGTTGAATTTCCAGTACCGCCAGACGGACCGGCCCGAGGGGGCTGTGATCGTCAGCGTGCGTTTTGCACCGCCCAAGGGGGAGCCGGAAGAGCTGCACCAGCGGATGGCCGACCAGCTGCGCAAACGTGATGAGACGCAGCCGACCAAAGACCGCAGCGCGGGCAGCACGTTCCGCAATCCGGCGGGTTTTTCCAGCACGGGGCTGGAGGGTGATGTGCATGATCTGAAGGCGTGGAAGGTGATTGATGACGCGGGGCTACGCGGTGCGACGCGGGGCGGTGCGCAAATGTCGCCGATGCACTCCAATTTTCTGATCAATACCGGCGGGGCAACCGCAAAAGACCTTGAAGGGTTGGGCGAAGAGGTCCGAAAAAAGGTTTACGAACACAGCGGGATAAGGCTACACTGGGAAATTATGCGGGTCGGAGAACCATAGGTAGAGACGCGCAAAAAGACGACCAGCCGTAAGGCGGTATTATAAAAGTACGGACCAAAAAAGGTCCGACACATTAAGGCAGAACCGTGGGACAGTCGAGCAGGACATCCCCGTTAATAGCAGTGGTGATGGGTGGCCCTTCCGCAGAGCGCGAGGTGTCTCTTAACACAGGGCGCGCATGCGCTGCGGCTTTGCGGGAAAAAAACACTTATGAGGTTGTCGAGGTCGATGCAGGCCCCGACCTCGGCGCTGTGCTTGCCGGGATGAAACCCGACGCCGTGCTGAATTGTCTGCATGGGCGCTGGGGCGAAGATGGCTGTGTGCAGGGCATGTTTGAATGGATGGGGCTGCCCTATTCGCATTCTGGCGTGCTGGCCTCGGCCATGGCGATGGACAAGGAACGCACCAAGGCGATTTACCGCGATGCCGGCTTGCCGGTTGTGGATAGCATGATTTGTTCAAAGGCGGATGTCTGCGCAGGCCACATGATGCCGCCGCCCTATGTGGTCAAGCCGAACAACGAAGGCTCCTCTGTCGGGGTCTATCTGGTGGGCGAGGAAAACAACGGACCACCGCAATTGGATGCAGCGATGCCCGATCTGGTGATGGTAGAAGCCTTCGCGCCGGGGCGCGAGTTGACGACGACCGTGATGGGCGACCGCGCTTTGACGGTGACCGATATCATCACCACTGGGTGGTATGATTATGATGCCAAATACAAAGAAGGCGGGTCGCGCCATGTGGTGCCTGCCGACATTCCCCAAGAGATTTTCGATCTGTGCATGGAATACGCGTTGCGCGCGCATCAGGTGCTGGGCTGTCGTGGTGTCAGCCGCACGGATTTCCGCTGGGATGAGGCGCGCGGTGCTGCAGGGCTGATCCTGCTTGAAACCAATACACAGCCCGGTATGACCGCAACGTCGCTGTCGCCCGAGCAGGCGCAGGCGGTCGGGATATCTTTCCCTGATTTCTGCGCATGGATGGTGGAGGACGCGTCATGCGATCGTTGATCCGCAAGAAATCTACGCCTGCGCGGTCCGATCCGGCGCCATCGCGTTGGTCGTGGCGGATGCAGCGGTTGATGCTGACGCCCGGTTTTCGGCTGGCGTTGCGCGCGGGATTGCCGTTTTGCATCACGTTCTTGGCGGGCACTTTGTATCTCTCGGACGAGGGCCGTCGCAACGCGATTACGGACACGGTCGCAGAGGCGCGGGCAAGCTTTGAAGAGCGCCCTGAATTTATGGTCAAACTGATGGCCGTGGACGGCGTGGATGACGTGCTGGCCGCCGAGATCCGTCAGGTCGTTCCTATTGAATTTCCACTAAGCTCGTTTGATCTGGATCTGGATGCGTTGCGGGCGCAGATCACCGATCTGGACGCGGTGCAAAAGGCCAATGTGCGGATCAAGCCGGGCGGCGTGTTGCAGGTTGACGTGACGCCGCGGGTGCCGGTTGCGCTGTGGCGGGACGACGATGGCTTGGCTTTGGTTGATGTGAACGGCGTCTATGTTGCACCTGCACCGGCACGTTCGGATTTTCCGCATCTGCCGCTGATTGTGGGTGAGGGCGCGGACAAACACGTACCGCAGGCGCTGCGTTTGTTGCGGACGGCTGCCGTGCTGGACAACCGCGTGCACGGGATCGTGCGCATGGGCGAACGGCGTTGGGATGTGGTTCTGGACCGCGACCAGCGGATCATGTTGCCCGAAGTGAACCCGATGCAAGCGCTGGAGCGGGTGATCGCGCTTGAGGGCGCGCAAGAGATTTTGACGCGGGATGTGGTGCGGGTCGATATGCGGTTGCCCAGCCGTCCGACCGTACGCATGAGCGAAGAGGCGACCGAGGCCTTGTGGGACATCAGACAGGTTCCGGGGCAATGAACGCATCCGGCAATAAATATAAAAAGAAGGCAGAGCACCGATGACCGACCTCTATCAAAGCCAGCGCTCCATGCGCCACATGCGCAAACTGGCCATGCAACGCGGGGTCGTTGCCATTCTGGATGTGGGCAGTTCCAAGATCGCCTGTCTGGTGCTGCGCTTTGATGGCGCGGGTCAAATCCATGACGAGGGCATGATGGGGTCGCTTGCCGGACAATCGGGATTTCGGGTCATTGGTGCTGCGACAACCCGGTCACGCGGTGTGAAGTTTGGCGAAATTTGCGCGATGGGCGAGACAGAGCGCGCCATTCGCACCGCGCTGCAAGCAGCCCAAAAGATGGCCGGCATCCGCGTTGATCATGTGATCGCGTGTTTTTCCGGCGCAGAGCCGCGCAGTTACGGGTTGGACGCAGAGATCGAGCTTGAGGGCGACATGGTCTCCGAGAACGATGTGGCACGGGTGTTGGCGGAATGCGATGTGCCTGAATACGGCGAGGGCCGTGAGGTCATGCACGCCCAGCCGGTGAACTTTGCGTTGGATCATCGGTCCGGCCTGATTGATCCGCGCGGCCAGATGGGCCAGACGCTGAGCGTGGACATGCATATGGTGACGGTCGATGCCGCCGCCGTGCAACATCTGGCGCATTGTATCAAACGCTGCGACCTGGAATTGGCGGGGATTGCGTCCTCGGCCTATGTATCGGGCATTTCGGCGCTGGTTGAGGACGAACAAGAACTGGGTGCCGCCTGTATTGATCTGGGTGGCGGATCGACAGGCGTGTCGATCTTTATGAAAAAGCACATGATTTATGCCGATACCGTGCGCATGGGTGGCGACCACGTGACTTCGGATATTTCGATGGGTTTGCAGGTGCCTGCAACCAATGCAGAGCGGATCAAGACGTTTTACGGCGGCGTACATGCGACCGGCATGGACGACCGCGAGATGATCGAGATCGGCGGCGACACCGGCGATTATGAACATGACCGCCGCACCGCATCCCGCGCCGAATTGATCGGCATCATGCGGCCACGTGTTGAGGAAATCCTTGAAGAAGTGCGCGTGCGTCTGGACGCTGCGGGTTTTGACCATTTGCCGAGCCAAAAGATCGTTTTGACAGGCGGCGGCAGCCAAATTCCGGGCCTTGATGCACTTGCCAGCAAGATTTTGGGCCAGCAGGTCCGTTTAGGGCGGCCCTTGCGGGTGCATGGATTGCCGCAGGCCGCGACCGGGCCAAGCTTTGCCTCGGCGGTGGGGCTTTCGCTGTTCGCGGCCAATCCACAGGACGAATGGTGGGACTTTGATATTCCGGCAGACAAATACCCGTCACGCTCTCTTAAGCGAGCGGTAAAGTGGTTCCGGGACAATTGGTAACCCCAAGATACGGGGTGCGTACCAAAATACAGGACGACTGGGCAAGAAATTGCCTATATTTAGCGCCAAATTGGCGTTTTGTGGGTGACGTTAGGGGTTTCGACCGCTAGACTTGCCTGAATTTCGTAAAAGAATGCCCGCTGGGGACGTGGGTTATAAAACAGGCGGATCATAAATGACACTCAATCTCTCAATGCCCGGACAAGAAGACCTAAAGCCACGGATCACCGTTTTTGGTGTGGGTGGCGCTGGCGGCAACGCTGTGAACAACATGATCGACAAGCAACTCGATGGTGTGGAGTTTGTGGTCGCCAATACGGACGCACAAGCGCTTCAGCAGGCGAAATCGGAAAATCGTATCCAGTTGGGCATGAAAGTGACCGAGGGGCTGGGTGCAGGTGCGCGTGCCTCTGTTGGAGCCGCCGCTGCCGAAGAGAGCATTGAGCAGATCGTTGATCACCTTGCCGGTGCGCATATGTGTTTCATCACCGCCGGTATGGGTGGTGGTACGGGCACAGGCGCTGCGCCGATCATAGCGCAGGCCGCGCGTGAACTGGGTGTTCTGACCGTTGGTGTTGTGACCAAGCCTTTCCAGTTTGAAGGCAACAAGCGCATGCGTCAGGCCGAAGAGGGTGTCGAGGCGCTGCAAAAAGTTGTTGATACGCTGATCATCATCCCTAACCAGAACCTGTTTCGTCTGGCGAACGAGAAAACCACATTCACCGAAGCCTTCTCTATGGCCGATGACGTGCTGTACCAAGGCGTCAAAGGTGTGACTGACCTGATGGTCCGCCCTGGCCTGATCAACCTTGATTTTGCAGACGTGCGCGCCGTGATGGACGAGATGGGCAAAGCCATGATGGGCACCGGCGAGGCAGAGGGCGAAGATCGCGCCATCCAGGCCGCCGAGAAAGCCATCGCGAACCCGCTGCTGGACGAGATTTCACTGCGCGGCGCGAAGGGTGTTCTGATCAACATCACCGGCGGTCACGACTTGACATTGTTCGAGCTGGACGAAGCAGCGAACCGTATCCGCGAAGAAGTCGATCCAGAGGCGAACATCATTGTTGGCTCCACGCTGGATGAAAACATGGGTGGCATGATGCGCGTGAGCGTTGTTGCAACCGGCATCGACGCGATGGATGTGAACACGGAAATGCCAGTGCCGCGCCGGTCGATGAGCCAGCCGCTGCGCCAGCAGAGTGTCGAAGATCCAATGCCCGTTGCAGCCGCCGCCGTTGCAGCAGCACCTGCCGCAGCCGACACTTTTGCCCGCGAAGAGCAGCAGCAGATGTTTGAAGATCTCGACGTGCAGCGCGTTGCCGCACAAGAGCAGGCCGAAGACATTTTCGGCGACGAGCGCGCAGATGACAGCGATGGTTTGCCCCCCCCTGCGTACCAGCCACAGGTTGCCGCGTTTGAGCCGCGACACGAAGACAGCATCGAAGCAGAGCCGGAGGCCTATGTCGCCCCGCGCGCACCTGCACCCGGCACGCCATCACCTGAAGCACTGGCGCGTCTTCGTGCCGCCGCGACCAAGGCAAACAATGGCGCACCGCAGCAAGCCGCACCGGCACCGCAACAACGCGCACAGCCCGCGCTGGGCGCCGAAAAGCCACGCTTTGGTATCAATTCGCTGATCAACCGGATGACCGGACATGCAGAAGGCGAGGCACAACCACAGCGCCCCGCACGTCAGCAGCCCCCGGTGCAGCAGCAGCCCCGCGTTTCTGCCGCCCCTCAGCCCCAAGAGGCGCAGGACCCTTCCGAAGAGCGGATCGAAATTCCAGCATTTTTGCGTCGCCAAGCAAACTAAACTGGCGGAATACCGTTATGAAAAGGCCGCTTTAGAGCGGCCTTTTTCTATTTAAAAACATGGTGTTAGCTGCGGACAGGCGAAGTTGCGCCCAAGTGTAACACTGATGTTTCAGACCGTTACAAAGATTGAATTGAGCATGTGGCACGGGGCGCTTAGGTAAGCGTTACATAGTCGAACAGACGTTACACAAGGCGCCGCGCGTGCAGACAACTCTCAAATCAAAGATCAGTTTTTCAGGTAAAGGGCTGCATACCGGCAAGCCTGCGACCGTAACTGTTCTGCCAGCGGGAGCGCATCACGGTATTTGGTTCAAGCGGACAGACATCGCAGTTGGTGACCGGATGGTGCCTGCGCGCTGGGATGCGGTGAACCGTTCACCTTTGTGCACAAAACTCGAGAACCGCGCGGGTCTGTCTATTTCCACTGTAGAACATCTGATGGCCGCCCTTGCAGGCTGCGGTATCCATAACGCGTTGATCGAGATTGACGGGCCAGAGGTTCCGATCCTTGATGGGTCTGCGGTACCGTTTGTGCGTGGTTTCGTGCGTCGGTGCTTGCGCCATCTTGATGCGCCCGTGATGGCGTTCGAAGTATTGCAGGTGGTTACAGTGACCGAAGGGGATGCCAGCGCGACACTGTCCCCCTCTGATACGCTGCGTATTGATTTCGAGATTGATTTTACCGATGCCGCGATTGGGCGTCAGCAAAAGTCTCTGGTGATGAACAACGGCTCTTTTGCGCGGGAACTTTCTGATAGCCGCACGTTCTGCCGTCAGGCAGATGTGGATGCGATGCAGGCGAACGGTCTGGCCTTGGGCGGCACGGCTGGCGAAAACGCTGTTGTGTTTGACGGGGACCGGGTGACAAGCCCCGGTGGCCTGCGCCACGCGGATGAACCTGTGCGCCACAAAATGCTGGATGCGCTGGGCGATCTGGCGCTGGCCGGTGGGCCCTTGCTGGGCCACTATCAGGGGACACGTGCGGGGCATTCGCTGACCAACACGTTGCTGCGCAAGCTTTTCGCGACACCCGGTGCGGTGCGGATGGTTGCTTGTGACGCGGGCATGGCGGCGCGTTTGCCGGGCTATGGCCTTGTCTGGGACGAAATCCCCGCCGTCGCCTGATCTGCTGCCTTGATACCCGCAGGGTTTGGCGTTCGGCATTGCATTCCTATAATTCAGGCAACACCTTTGATTCAAATATGAATCTCCTTTCATCGCGCGGATGCCCCCGATACACTGGCGAACAAGGGCACAAAGTGTGCAATGACCATTTTGCAGCGCAAATTATTGTGCTAGGCAAGACAAAAGCTGGGTTTTGGGCCTTGGGTGAGAAGATGCGAAGGGTGCTGTCATGACAGGTGCGGGGTCTGGGATACGGGTAATCGGCATTTTGCTGGTGATCGCGACACTTGCTGCCTGTGGGGGCAACCGCAACGCCGGTCGGGTTGGGGGATCATTCCTGAATCCCCAAGAAATCCCGCTGGAAACCTATTCAGCCGAACAGATATTCGAGCGTGGCGAATATGAATTGAACCGCAATCAAGCAGATGATGCGGCGTTCTACTTTTCCGAGATCGAGCGGCTCTATCCCTATTCCGACTGGGCGCGTCGCGCGTTGATCATGCAGACGTTTTCCTATCACAAGGACAAGGATTACTCCAACAGCCGGTCCTCTGCGCAGCGCTTTATCGACTTTTACCCTGATGATGATGATGCCGCCTATGCGCAGTATCTGCTGGCGCTTAGCTACTATGACCAGATTGACGAAGTGGGCCGCGATCAGGGCCTGACATTCCAAGCGCTGCAATCGCTGCGCGACGTGATCGAGACCTATCCAGATAGCGAATACGCAGATTCTGCGATCCTGAAATTTGATCTGGCGTTCGATCACCTTGCGGGCAAAGAAATGGAGATCGGCCGTTTTTACTTGCGCCGTGATCATTACACTGCTGCGATCAACCGTTTCCGCGTTGTGGTGGAACAATTCCAGACCACCACCCACACCGCCGAAGCATTGCACCGCTTGGTTGAGGCCTATTTGCTATTGGGTCTGGACGCCGAGGCGCAGACCGCAGGTGCCATTCTGGGCCACAACTACCGCTCTACCGACTGGTATGAGGACAGCTATAAATTGCTGACGGGCAAGGGGCTGGAGCCTGCGTTCTTTAAGGACAATTGGCTGGCTGCGATCTATCGCCAGACGATCAAGGGCGAGTGGATTTAACCACTGGGGTGACGCCCCAACCGACGGAATGGTCCGATGCTGCGCGGTCTTGATATCTCAGACATGTTGATCATTGACCGGCTGGAGCTTGCGTTTCAGCCGGGGCTTAACGTGTTGACGGGCGAAACCGGTGCGGGCAAGTCGATTTTGCTGGACAGTCTGGGGTTTGTGCTGGGCTGGCGCGGTCGGGCCGATCTGGTGCGGCAGGGCGCGGCACAGGGCGAAGTGACCGCGTGGTTTGATCTGACGCCCGATCATCCCGCCCGCGCGGTATTGGAAGAAGCGGGGCTGCCTGCGGGAGATGAGCTGATTTTGCGGCGCATCAACACGTCGGACGGGCGCAAGACGGCTTGGGTCAATGACCGCCGCTGTTCGGGTGAAGTGTTGCGCGCGTTATCCGAAACGCTGATTGAACTGCATGGACAGCACGATGACCGTGGGCTGCTGGACCCCAAAGGGCACCGCGCGATCTTGGACGATTTCGCGCAGACCGCCGGAATGCAGGCCAAGGTGCGTGATGCGTGGCGCGCGCTCAGTGTTGCGCGCAAGGCGGCCAAGGTTGCCGCAGCCGAACGGGATGCGATCAAGGCCGAGGAAGAATTCCTGCGTCATGCGGTGGCGGAATTGGACAAGCTGAACCCCGAGGCGGGCGAAGAGGCCACATTGGACGTCAAGCGGCGGATGATGCAGGGCGCAGAGAAAATCCGCGCGGATGTGGTGAACGCCTATGAGATGATGGGCCAGAATGGTGCAGAGCGTCAGATGGGCGATGCGCTGCGCTGGCTCGACGGGGCGGCGGCACGGGCCGAGGGCGCATTGGAGGCACCGATGGCGGCACTGGGCCGTGCGATGGTGGAACTGGACGATGCGCTCAGCGGGATCGCTGATGCGATTGACCAGATGTCATTTAATCCGGTCGAATTGGAAGAGACCGAAGAGCGGTTGTTCGCCATTCGCGCGATGGCGCGCAAGCATGATGTCGCGCCGGATGAACTGGCTGGATTTGCGAATACCTTGCGGTCCAAGCTGGACGCGCTGGATGCAGGCGAGGCGGCGGAAGCTGTGTTGCGCGCGGCTGTAAAGGCTGCCGAAGACGGATATGATGCTGCTGCACAGGCGTTGCGTGCCGCACGCAGCAAGGCGGCGTCTAAGCTGGACAAAGCCGTGTCAGCGGAGCTTGCCCCGCTCAAGATGGAGCGGGCTGTGTTCACCACGCAGATCACCGAGGAACCCGCCGGACCCGATGGCATTGATGCGGTGTCCTTTACCGTGGCCTCCAACCCCGGCGCGCCCTCTGGTCCGCTGGGCAAGATCGCATCGGGCGGTGAATTGAGCCGGTTCCTGTTGGCACTGAAAGTGTGTCTGACATCGGGCCAATCAGGGCTGACGCTGATTTTTGATGAAATTGACCGCGGTGTTGGCGGTGCAACGGCGGATGCGGTGGGGCGCAGGTTGTCGGCGTTGTCGCAAGGCTCGCAAGTATTGGTCGTGACGCATTCACCACAAGTTGCCGCCCTTGGGGCGCATCATTGGCGGGTGGAAAAAGCTGTTCACAAGGGCATGACGACCTCGACAGTTGTACCCCTTGCCCCAAAGGACCGCGTGGACGAAGTCGCGCGCATGCTGGCGGGGGACACGATCACGGATGCGGCCCGCGCGGCGGCAGAGGCCTTGTTGGCGGGCTAGAATGGGAGGGCGCGGTTGCATATCCCGGCAAGCGCCAGTGCCAAGGTGAGCAAGCAGTCCTTTCCCATGCAGGTTTTTCAGGATGTGACCGCCGAGTGCAAGCGCGCGTGGTCAGTGATCCGTCACCGGGGGCCGGGGCAGGTGACGTTCTGGTTTATCGCGCTTTTGATCGGGATTGCGGCGGGATTTGCGGCGCTGTTTTTCCGCAAAGGCATCAACTGGCTGCAATCGACATTCTACGGGACCGAGGACGTCCAGTATTTGCACAGCTTTATCACCGGGTTGCCGTGGTATTGGGTCGTTCTGATCCCCACGCTGGGTGGCCTTACGGTTGGCTTGATCCTGCACCATTTTACCAATGACGGACGGGCGCGGTCGGTGGGTGACGTGATCCTTGGTGCGGCCTTGCACGATGGTCGGGTCGAGACAAAGGCAGGCGTCGCATCTGCCATCGCGTCGATGATCACGCTTAGCACGGGGGGATCATCGGGGCGCGAAGGCCCAGTGGTTCACATGGCTGGCGTCATCTCGACATGGGTGTGCCAACGCATCAATGCGGACGGGATCACCGGGCGCGACCTGTTGGGTTGCGCCGTGGCGGCGGGCGTGTCGGCCAGCTTTAATGCGCCGATTGCGGGCGCGCTCTTTGCGCTTGAGGTCGTGTTGCGCCACTTTGCGGTGCATGCCTTTGCGCCGATTGTCATTGCCTCTGCGGCGGGCACAGTGATCAACCGGATCGAATTTGGCGGCGTCACAGAGTTCACCTTGCCCAGCTATGGCGATTTGCAATTCTATGTCGAATTGCCTGCGTTCCTGATCCTTGGCCTTACCTGTGGTCTGGTGGCGGTTGCCCTGATGCGCAGCATTTTCTGGGCAGAGGATTTCGGCAATTACCTGCAGGATCGCACCGGCTGGCCCCGGTGGCTGCGCCCTGCGGTGGCGGGTATGCTGCTGGGCATTATCGCGCTGTGGTGGCCGCATATCATTGGTGTCGGATACGAGACGATGTCGCTGGCGTTGACCGGTGATCTGGGCCTGCGCGAGGTGATTGTCTTTGCAATCCTCAAGGTTGCGGCGGTGTCGATCACATTAGGCGGGCGCATGGGCGGGGGCGTGTTTTCACCGTCGCTGATGATTGGCGCGTTGACGGGGCTGGGCTTTGGCCTGATTGCTACGGGCGTGTTTCCCGACATCTCGGGCGCGTCGACGCTGTATGCACTTGCGGGGATGGGGGCGGTGGCCGCTGCTGTGCTGGGTGCGCCGATATCGACCACGTTGATCGTGTTTGAACTGACCGGCGACTGGCAAACCGGGTTGGCTGTCATGGTCGCTGTCAGCATGTCGACAGCCCTGTCCACTCGGCTGGTCGACCGGAGTTTTTTCCTGACCCAGATGGAGCGGCGCGGCATTCACCTTGCCGCAGGACCGCAGGCGTATTTGCTGGGCATGTTCATCGTGGCGCGGATCATGCGCAGGCCGGATGATCCGCGTGCGGCAACCGAAGAGGATTGTTGGGCGCTGATCAATGAAGGCACCTACATCGACGGCGCGGCCACCTTGGAAGCCGCGATGCCGATGTTTGAGAATTCTTCAGCGCGGTTCATCCCTGTGGTGACGCTTAGTCCTGCGTCACCACCCGAATTGTTGGGCGCGCTGTTCCATGTGGATGCGCTAAAAGCCTACAACCGCGCCTTGGCCGCCACTGCGGCAGAAGAGCATTCCTAGAGTTTGCGACCTAGATCTGTTCCACAGCGATTTCCGGCATCGGATAAAACGCGACGTGGCCTGCGATCTGCGCGACCGCGTCCTTGGGCGCATCATAAGACCATGCGGCATTTGTGATCGTGCGGCTTTTCGTGACGACGGAAAAATGCGTGGCGTCGCCCTTGTGCGGGCAATGGCTGACCTCGTCGGTCTGGTCCAGAAACGCCATCGCAATGTCGCCGCGCGGGAAATAGATCACCGGCGCGTTGTCGCCCTCAACCAGTTCCAGTGCGTCGCCGGTTTCGCCCAAGACAGCGCCGCCTGCACGCACAGTCCACATGCCTATGGCCTTTGATATTTTGATATGGCTCGCCATCGTCGTTCCCCCGGGTTGAGCGCCGCTTTGTACATTACAGCGGCTTTGTCGCCGCATCCAACCACAGTTTTGTGGCGGGTGATACCCGCGGACCGATTTTATCTGCGACCTGCGCATGGTAGTTGTTCAGCCAAGCGCGGTGATCTTGTTGCAGCATCTCGGGCACGATCAAACGGCGGTCGATGGGCGCAAAGCTCAGCGTGCGCCATTGCAACATCGCGCGGTGGTCATCGCCGCCGGGCAGCGATGGTGCGGCCTCGACCACCAACAGGTTTTCGATGCGGATGCCGAACGCTCCCTCGCGGTAATAGCCTGGCTCATTGCTCAGGATCATGCCGGGCTGCAACGGCACCGTGCTGATCTTGCTCAGGCGTTGTGGTCCCTCATGCACACTAAGATATGCACCGACACCATGGCCAAGACCGTGGTCAAAGTCCTGACCTGCCAGCCAAAGCGGCATCCGCCCGATCGCCTCAATATGGCCCCCTGATAAGCCCACCGGCCAGCGCAGCATGCTCATCGCGATCATGCCGGACAAAACACGCGTGAATGCCTCGCGCGCCTCTTGCGGGGGCGTTCCTATGGGAATCGTGCGGGTGATGTCGGTGGTGCCGTCCAGATACTGCCCGCCTGAATCAAGCACCAACAGATGGCCGTCTTGCAGGCGCGTATCGGTGTCTTCGGTCACGCGGTAATGCATGATGGCGCCGTTCGGACCGGTACCTGCGATTGTCTCGAAACTGATGTCTTGCAGGGCGTTGTCGGTGCGGCGGCTGTTTTCAAGCGCTGTCACAACTTGGGTCTCTGACAGGCTGCCCACGGGTTGCGCGTCAAGCCACGCCAGCGTTTCGCACAAGGCCGCGCCATCGCGCAGATGGGCCGCAGCAGAGCCCGCGATTTCGGCGTTGTTCTTGCAGGCCTTGGGCAGGGCACAGGGGTCATCGCCCCAAACCGCCTTGGACCCCAGCGCCTCAGCAACGATCACCGGAACGCTCTGTTTATCAAGGCGCGCGGGGCCTTTGAGCGTTGCCAGATGCGGCAGAAAATCCTGCGGTGCATGCAGGCGTACCGCGTCGCCCAGATGGCTGCGGACTTCTGGCAGTTTGGCATCCGCCATAAACAGATCGACGGTGCCATCGCAGTGCAGCACACCAAAACCATGCGCCACGGGATTGCGCGGAATGTCGGCCCCCCGAATGTTCAAAAGCCAGTTCAGACTGTCGGGCAGGGTGATCACGGCGCACGTGTGTCCCGCATCCTTGAGGGTTTGAGCAAGGCGGCCACACTTGGCGGCATGGCTTTCGCCGGCAAACTCAAGCGGATGCACTTTGGCAGGCTGCATCGGCGGGTCGGGCTGATCCGCCCACACCGCATCGACCAGATTTGCGCAAGGCACCAGTTCAATGCCACCGCCGCCCAGAGCCTCGCGGGCCTGTTCAATCTGTCCCGGCGTATGCAGCCATGCGTCAAACCCGACACGGGCCCCCTGCGGTACCTGTTCCAACAGCCACTGGCCCAATGACACCTCTGGCCACGGCACCGGCGTAAAAACACCCGCCACTTGCGATTTCACCTGCGTGCGGTAGCGCCCGTCGATGAACACCCCTGCCTTATCGCGCAGGACAACACAAAACCCGGCGGATCCGGTAAAACCTGTCAGCCACGCCAGCCGGTCATCATGTGCAGCGACATATTCACCCTGATGGGCATCGGCACGCGGCACCAAAAAACCATCCAGACCGCCCGCGATCATCACGTCGCGCAACGCCTGCAATCGGGGCGGCCCCTGTTCCGGTCGCGCAGTTACCTCGAAACTCTGGAACATCGCCCCTCCTTCAATTTTCCAAATAAATTCCCCGCGGCGCGTCCCGCATTATCAACTGGCGCGACGTATCCCCATCACGCGCGCCCGTGCCCGCGGATCGTTGTCAAAAAGTGCGGCCAGTTGTTCTGTCATAGCACCGGCCAATTGTTCGACATCGGTGATCGTAACTGCACGGTCATAATAGCGAGTCACGTCGTGGCCGATCCCAACGGCCAACAGCTCAACCGCTTTCTTTTTCTCGACCATCGCAATCACATCACGCAGGTGTTTTTCCAGATAGTTGGCGGGGTTAACTGACAATGTGCTGTCATCAACCGGCGCACCATCGGAAATCACCATCAGGATTTTGCGCGCCTCGCTGCGTGCCATCATCCGGCGGTGCGCCCATTCCAGCGCCTCTCCGTCGATGTTTTCCTTAAGCAGCCCTTCTTTCATCATCAGCCCCAGGTTGGGCCGCGTTCGCCGCCAAGGCGCATCGGCGGATTTATAGATGATGTGGCGCAGGTCGTTCAGGCGGCCGGGCTGCACGGGGCGGCCATCGTTCAGCCATGCCTCACGTGCCTGCCCACCTTTCCACGCGCGGGTGGTGAAGCCAAGGATTTCTACCTTTACGTTACAGCGTTCCAGCGTGCGCGCCATCACGTCCGCACAGATCGCCGCGATTGAAATCGGACGTCCGCGCATGGAACCGGAGTTATCCAGCAGCAACGTCACACAAGTATCGCGGAACTCGGTGTCTTTTTCGACCTTGAAAGACAGGGGCGTTGTCGGGCTGGCCACGATCCGCGCCAAGCGGCCCGCATCCAGCGTGCCTTCTTCCAGATCAAATTCCCACGAACGGTTTTGTTGTGCCTGCAAACGGCGTTGCAGCTTGTTAGCAAGGCGGCTGACGGCACCTTTGAGAGGTTCAAGTTGCTGGTCCAGATAGGCGCGCAGGCGTTCCAGCTCAACGGGATCGGCCAGTTCTTCTGCGCCAATCACCTCATCGTGGGTGTCCATGTAGACCAGATAATTGGGGTCGGCATCCGACACAGGTTGCGGTGCGGGCGGCTCCATCGGGGCGTCGCCCTCGGGCATTTCGGCCTCTTCGCCCAGCTCCTGGTCGGCCATGTCGTCCATGGAAACCTGTGCCTGTGACGCATCCTGCTGGTCCTCTTGGGACTGCTCGGCGGACCCTTCGGCGTCATCCTCTTCCTGATCATCCTGACCGGTGCTGTCTGGATCTTGCTCTTCTTCGGTGCCTTCCTCGGCTTCGTCTTCGTTGTCCTCGTCCAGCGCGTCAGGATCATCGCCCAACTGATCGCCGTAACCCAGATCGCTGATCATCTTGCGCGCGAGGCGGGCAAAGGCGGCCTGATCATCCAGCATGTCGCCGATGTCTTCCAGCGTGCCGCCGGCCTGTTCCTCGATATAGCCGCGCCACAATTCCATCGCGTTTTCGGCACCGGGGGGCAGGGGCCGGCCCGTGGCCAGATGGCGCACAAGGTATCCTGCGGCGACGGCAAGGGGCACGTCGCTGGCCTGTTTGGCCTGATCATAGCCTTTGCGCAGCGCTTCGTGCTTGATCTTGACGTCGATGTTGGTCGCGGTGCCGGGCATGTCGCGCGCGCCAACGGCTTCGCAACGTGCAGTTTCCATTGCCTCATACAGGTCGCGCGCCATGTCGCCTTGCGGGGCATAGCGGGCATGGGTCTGGCCGTTGTGATAGCGCCGGTTCAGCGCAAGCGCGTCTGCGGTGCCACGCGCCAGCAACACTTCCTCGCGGGTCATCCGACGCGACACTTGCGGAAGACGCATGGTGTCGCCCGACAGGCCCGAGGGATCGACCGAATAGCTGACCGTCAGATCGGGGTCGTTGGCCATGACCTTCGATGCTTCGGCCAGCGCCTTTTTGAACGCATCTGCTGGGTTGTCGGATGGTTTGCTCAACTCAGTCTCCCCGTCATGCGGATCAAAACTCATTCAAAGAGTTTTGCCAAATTTCTTGAAGAAATTTGTCGCGGTTTATCCCAAGCTCACGCTTGCGGCACTTTCTGGCAGTTCCTCATCAAACAGGCGCTGATAGAATTCGGCCACAGTCTGGCGCTCTAACTCGTCGCATTTGTTCAGGAACGACAGGCGGAATGCATAGCCGACGCTGTGGAAAATCTGGGCGTTCTGTGCCCATGCGATGACCGTGCGCGGCGACATTACGGTGGACAGTTCACCGTTCATAAAGGCAGTGCGTGTCAGGTCGGCGACAGTCACCATCTGCTTGATGGTCTTGCGGCCCTCGGCGGTGTTGAAATGCGGGTTTTTGGCCAACACGATCTGGGTTTCGGCGTCGATGCTCAGGTAGTTCAACGTGGCGACCAGTGACCAGCGGTCCATCTGGCCTTGGTTGATCTGCTGTGTGCCGTGATAGAGGCCGGTTGTGTCGCCCAGACCCACGGTGTTGGCGGTCGCGAAAATGCGGAAATAGGGATGCGGTTCAATCACCTTGTTCTGATCAAGAAGCGTCAGTTTGCCGTCGACCTCCAGCACCCGCTGGATGACGAACATCACGTCCGCGCGGCCCGCGTCATATTCGTCAAACACGATGGCAGTCGGGTTGCGCAGGGCCCAAGGCAGGATGCCTTCCTGAAAATCGGTGACCTGTTTGCCATCGCGCAGTTTGATCGCGTCCTTGCCGATCAGGTCGATCCGGCTGATGTGGCTGTCGAGGTTCACGCGCACCGCAGGCCAGTTCAGGCGGCTTGCGACCTGTTCGATGTGTGTGGATTTACCTGTGCCGTGATAGCCTTGGATCATGACGCGACGGTTGTGGCTGAAACCTGCAAGGATCGCCAATGTGGTGTCGGGATCGAACTTGTAGGTGGTGTCCAGCTCTGGCACGCGGTCCGAGCGGTCTGCGAACCCTTTGATTGTCATATCCGTGTCGATGCCAAACACGTCGCGGACGCTGATGTCTTCGGTGGGTTTTGCGTTAATATCAAGCGCGCCGTCGGTCATATCATATCGTCCTTTTCAATCGTGCGTCCCCAAGGGCCGTCTGCAAGTCCGCCTGTGGTGCAACATATCTGCCGCCCCTGCAAGGGCTGGCCTATCGGTTTATCGCGGCGTCAGGCCAGATATATGGCGCTGCATCAAGACATGGCAACTTGCGCGCAGCCGCAGGCCGCTTTGACAGGGCGGTCGGCGCGGGCGCTGGCCAGATCAAGGCGCAGTTTGACATGCACCGCCTCAGCGACTTTGCCATTTGCGATCAGGCAATCATAAAGGCCCCGCAAGGCCCATACGTTATCGGGGTGCACACAGGCGCGCGGCAATCCCGGCGCAAGCCCGAGGTCTTGACGGAACACCGCTTCGGCCTCGGTGCTATGGCCTTGTTCCAGCAACAGCGCACCCAGCGCGTGGCGCGTGGGCTGCATCCAGCCCCACGGCTCATCATAAGGCAGTGCGTCATCACGGCGCACCGCCTCGCGCAGCGCGGTAAAGGCGGTGTCATAGTCGCCTTTGCGGTAGGCCAGTTCCCCGTCCAGCATGGCTTGCGCGACCTCCAGAAGGTCGACCCCTCGGACGTTGTGCAAAAGCCGTGTGTCGGGCACGCGGGCCTTGGCCGCTTGAAAGACCTCAAGCTGCGTCTCTGCTTCTTTGATCCGGCCCAGTGCCGAAAGCGCCAGTGCGCGGGCATATTCGATGTAGGCCGTGCCCATGCAATAGGTTTCGGTGTCCTCGGGCAGGGCCAGTTTCAGGATGTCATCCCACATACCAAAGCGGATCAGGACATGCGGTTCCATGCCAAGGATCGTTTCAAAATAGTCGGCCATCGGGGGCGATTTGATCTGTAGCAGCGCATCGGGTGTGGTGGCGCGCATGCCCCGCACGGCCCGCATCGCCGGTTCAAACTGACCCAGAAACAACGCGCCGTAGACCACGAAATGATAATTGTGTTGCCGGTAGCCGGTGTAGACGTTGAAGGCGCCGTGGGCCTCGTAATATTTCAGGTCCGCCTCAATCGCCGCCTCGTTCCAGCGCACTACGTTTTCGTAATTGCCGCAAAGCACGTCGATATGGCTGGCCATGTGCACCAGATGGCCAGCGTCAGGCACAAGTGTGCGCAATATATCGCCCGCTTTCAGCGCCTTTTCAGGGTAGGGCGACATTTCCATCAGGTGCACATAAAGATGCAGGATACCGGGATGCGTCATGCCGCCGGGCAGGGCCATGTGCCGTTCAAGCACGGTTTGCGCCTCTTGCGTAGCAGCACCGGTGCCAATGGTTTCGCGCGCAATGTCCCACATCTGCCAAGGGGTAAGGTTCATCAATGCATCAACGAAAGTAGTCGCAACTTCGGGATCATCGGGGAATTCGGCGTAAACGGTGCGCATTGCGATGGCGAAATTCTGATCCCACGGGGACATATCATCGGCCAGTTCGCGCTGCGGGAAACGGTGCGGCAAGGCGCGGATCAACGCTGCCTCGACCGGGGTCACGGTGTCGATCAGGGCGAGGGCGTTTTGCGTCGCGTCATATGCTTCTTCCAGCGCTTTGGCGCGGGTTTTGGGATCCATGATGGTCCACGGCATGTTGTAGTTCGGGCCTGCGGCATAGGCATGGCCCCAATGCGCCATTGCGCAGGTCGGGGCAGAAGCACTGGCGTGTTCAAAGCAGGAAACGGCTTCTTTATGGTTGAAGCCGTAGAGCCAGTTCAGCCCGCGATCAAACCACAATTGTCCCGGAGGAATAGCACCCGAAACAGCGCGCGAATAGCGGCCCAGATCGTAAGGATAATCCATAAAGCGCCCTTTCGCGCAAGTGCAGGCTGCGCTGATGGCAGTACCCTGTTTTAATGCAGGCGCGCTTAGTCCTTGAACGACCGGCTGCCCTTGATCTGGTCCCATGCCCACATGACCTGCTGTAGCTGGTCCTCTTGGCTGCGGTCACCGCCATTCATATCCGGGTGCAGGATCTTGATAAGCACCTTATAGGCCTTGCGGATTTCGGGTTTGGTCATGTTGTCTTTGACCTCCAGAATTTCCACCGCGCGACGTTCGGTAGACGGCAACCGCCGTCCCGATTGCGCGCCTTTGCCGGGGTTCTGCGTGGCGTTCTTGCCCAGTACCTGATGTGGGTCCTCGATGCCCAGACGGGCCCATGCGCGCGCCTCCGGATCGCCGAGCGGCTTGGTCTTGCGCTCCCACACTTTGTCCTCGGACAGTTGCGCGTTCAATTCGGCCTCTGTGGTGCCATCAAAGAAGTTCCACTTGAGGTTATATTCGCGGACGTGCTGCTGGCAGAACCAGAAATAATCGTCCAGCACATCGGGAGCTTTGGGCGCGCGGAACTTTCCGGCCTCGTCGCAGCCGTCATGGTCGCAGATGCGCGTCGACGTTTCGGACGCACCCGACATGCCACGGCGGCCCCTTGGGTTCTTCTTTTTCGATGACGACACAGACATGTCGAAACCGAAGGGATCTGATTTACTCATGGCTTTGACCTTTCCGACTCGAGGCAGTCAGTTTAGACTTTGTGGGGAGAGATAGAAGGGGGCACGTGAAAAAATGTCGAAGACGCAAGAGATTGAGCAGGCTTTGAAAATTGCCTTTGCGCCGCGGGAGTTGGACGTTGTGGACGACAGCGAAAGTCATCGCGGTCATGGTGGGTTTCAGGAAGGTGGCGAGAGCCATTATAATGTGCGGATACGGACGGAACGGTTTGCTGGCAAGAACCGACTGGCCCGCCACCGGGCGGTACATGCGGCGTTGGGGCCTGATCTGATCGGGCGGATACACGCGCTTGCCCTTGATCTGGATGTTTGAGGTACAGTTTTAACGGCATTTCTACTGGCGGCGTGTTTTTCCAGATGGGACGCGCTGCCGGACAGCTCCGAGGCATCCTCGACCCCGTTGTCCGCGTCGTCAGGCGCTGTGGAAGCATTGGCATCAGGTTTGGTTTCGGGCGAAGAAACGCTGTCATTCGACGGTGTAACGGCGGCGGGTTCGGGCGCTTTGGCGTCCGTTTCAGCAGGCTCCCGAGGGGGTGGGAGCAGTTCTGGCGAGAACGCTTCTGCGGCAGTTTCGCGCAGGCGGCGGAAGACCAGCACATTGCGCCATTCGGTAGTGGTTGAGGTCAGGCCAGACCGTTCAATCGAGGGTAGGGTTTCGGCACGCTGGTATTCCCAACCCTGTGCACCCATCGTATTCATAAGTGTCTCTAACACATTGGAAAAACGCGCTTCTGCGCTGCGCAGACCCTTGGCCTTGAGGCCCTTTTGAGGGGCGGGAACGACCTTGTATTCGTAACGTGGCATGAGGAACCTCTGAGTTCGGAGAGGCATGTTTAGCGCATGGGATAGGGAAAGGGAACGCCGCGAGGTGTGAAGAAAGCGTAAATTGTCACACGATGTACACGGGGCGTACACCGCGCGTGCATATGCGTGTCGGGAGGCCTGTTAGGTCCGTGCGGCGATCTGGGCGAGGATTTGGGTGCGCAGGCGGGTGGCGGTGCCGTGGTTGTAGGACATGTGTTCGGGGTCAAAGACGGTGAGGGCGGCGTCGACGGCGGTGAGGGCTTGCGCGAGGGCGCTGGCCGGATCGGTGCAACTGTCGTGGGCGGCTGTTGCTTTGAGGGCGATGGCGATGTTTCCCTGCGTCATGGCCCACTGCACAGGATGATCGTCGCGGGTGTGGACCTCTAGGGTGGCGCGGTATGCAGCGACGGCGCCGGCGAGGAGGTCTGCGCCTTTCGTGCCGTCGGTGCGGATGCCTTGGTCTTGGAGTGCAGTGCCGAGGTTGTTCTGCGTCATGGCCCATTGCACCGGATGGTCGTCGCGGGTGTAGACATTTAGGGCGGCGCGGTATGCGGTGACGGCGTCGGCGAGGAGGTCTGCGCCTTTCGCGCCGTCGGTGCGGATGCCTTGGTCTTGGAGCGCGATGCCGAGGTTGTTCTGCGTCATGGCCCAGTCCACCGGATGATCGTCGCGGGTGTAGACCGAGCTATGCGGGAATTTGGGTGATGGCGTGATTTGAAAGGCGGCGTATTGTGGTGGTGTCAAAGCCAACCAGAACCTCACGAGGAGCAATACGCCTATGAAGAACGATACAACGATCCTACCC
>Ga0115564_10000088_pt1 | contig 88014 bp, 78 predicted proteins | sample COGITO_mtgs_1105_7_FD_88680 | JGI IMG/M metagenome (GOLD analysis project Ga0115564, IMG submission 88680) | Pelagic marine microbial communities from North Sea - COGITO_mtgs_110523 | ecosystem: Environmental > Aquatic > Marine > Epipelagic | place: Germany:Helgoland, sampling site Kabeltonne...
GACGCTTCGAAGTGGTGTCGGTAAAAACACATCAACTGATCATTTTCTTAACCGGAAAGTATCCATGTTGTGGCTGAATGGATCGCTGAGACTAATTTCAGATCGGGAGCAAGTCATGGATGCACGTGTCTGGTAACAGCCCCTGCTGTCGCCATTTTCGTCACACCTAAATTGTAGAAATCCGTATTTTTATCTATGTTCTGAGTTTTTTGCTAGACACGGGTGGGTGGTTCGTTCAATGGAAATTCGCCGACCAGGCAACAAGCGGCGCCACCTGCAACCGGCGCAGACGACCAGATCGCCCAATCAGAAAAATTAGGTAGCCTCAAAGCCGCAGGAGTACTCACTCATGATGATTGCAGGAAGCTAAAGAAGTGGGTCTACCTGGCTGTGGTGCGCGAGGGGGGAGTTGAACCCCCACACCCTTTCGAGTACACGGACCTGAACCGTGCGCGTCTGCCTATTCCGCCACTCGCGCGTGATGCTGGGAAAGGTTACCGCCACGCGTACAGATCGCGTCACGGCGGATCCAACCTTTACAGGTAATATCGCCATGTGGGAATATTAGAGCGATTTGAGGACTCACTAGACCGAATGGTCAGTGGCGCATTCGCTCGGGCTTTTAAAGCAGAAGTTCAACCGGTTGAGATCGCATCTGCTGTGCAACGGGAGATGGATGACCGGGCCGCTGTAATCGATCGGGAGCGAACCGTGGTTCCCAATATTTTTCATATTGAACTTTCTTCACACGATTACCGACGTTTGGCCGTGTTCAAAGATGCATTGTGCACTGAGCTGGGCACGCTAGTGACCGACTCCTCGGGTGAGCAACGCTACACACTGCTCGGGGCGCCAGTTGTCAGTTTGGGTGAGGATGACGAGTTGGAGACCGGGATCTTCCGGGTTCGCTCGGAGGCACGCGCTGAGGTCACCACTCAAGGTGGTGGGTCGGCTGTTGTTGGGCAGCCCCGGCTTGAAACAAGTGGTGGAACCTACCCACTTGTTCGGGCAATTACCCGCCTTGGTCGGGGAACTGATGTTGATATTCGGGTTGAGGATCCAGGGGCATCCCGTAATCACTGTGAGATTGTTTTAGGTTCACCTGCCTACCTGCGCGATTTAGATTCAACCAATGGAACATTTCATAATGGTGAGCAGATCACTGAAGTCGTACTTGTTGAAGGTTCGGTTGTTCAAATCGGGGCGACCTCGCTGGTTTTTCGGAGCGGTTGATTTATGTCCGAGCTCGCACTCACCTTGGTCCGACTCGCATTCCTGGGGCTTCTTTGGGCGTTTGTTCTTTTAACAGTGTGGGTATTACGTCGTGATATTCGCCAGCCAGAAGATTCAACCGGATCGGGGCGGGTTAAGAAAAAGTCACAAGGACGTCAGCCTAAGCCACCAAAGCCGCCGAAGATTTCTCGAAAACAAAAAGTTCGTGGTAATAGGCTTGTGGTAATTGACGGTCCACTCGTTGGGACAATTGTTGAACTTGCGGGTGCGCAGATAACTTTGGGTCGTGCGCCAGATTCCACAATCATTATTGACGATGATTACGCGTCGAGCCGGCATGCTCGTATTTATGAATCCGAGGGTTCATGGGTAGTTGAAGATTTGGGCTCAACGAATGGCACTTGGATTGATCGCTCCCGAATTACGACGCCAACCGTTTTACCAGTTGGCGCACCACTTCGTATTGGCCGCAGCACACTACAGATTCAGAACTAGTCGTAATGTCTCAATTGAGTTTGCGCTACGCGGCTAAATCAGATGTGGGTTTAGTGCGGCAGGGTAATGAAGATTCCGGCTATGTTGGTCCGCGGATGCTGTTGGTCGCCGACGGTATGGGTGGTCATGCTGCGGGTGAACTCGCATCGGCTTTAGCTGTTGCCACGGTTGCAGACCTTGATGTTCATCCTCCGACCGATGCCGACATTTTGACCTACCTGTCGGACTCAATCGACAAAGTGGGTGAGGCAATTGAGGAGTTGATCTCCGAAGACCCTGAACTCACTGGGATGGGAACGACTGTCACCGGCTTGTATTGGCTGGGTGGCCGGGTAGCGATAGTTCACGTGGGTGACTCTCGTGCCTACCTGCTACGTGACGGTGATTTACAGCAACTCACCCACGACCATACGTACGTACAAACACTCGTTGACTCTGGTCGAATCACTGAAGCCGAAGCGGCTGTGCATCCACGGCGCTCACTTTTGATGAGGGCATTAGATGGAATGAATCCAGTTGAGCCAGATCTTTCGATTCGTGAGGCCCGTAAGGGTGACCGGTTTCTGTTGTGCTCGGACGGGTTATCTGGTGTCTTGAGTGACATTGAGATCGCGTACTCACTGAGCTCAGGTGAGCCCACAGGTGTTGTTACTCGCCTCGTTGACTTGGCCCTTGAACGTGGTGCGCCCGACAACGTAACCGTCGTTGTCGCAGACGTTATTGAACGTGAATCCGATGACGAAATATCACTCACGCCTCCAGTGGTAGTGGGTGCAGCGGGTGAGCCGCGGGTGCGCTTGCAGTTGCCGAACACTCGTTTTCCCGACGATGCACAACCAGACCCTAATAAGCCCGATGCCCCTGCGCCATTTGATTTCGGTACCGAGACCGCGCCACAAGCATTAATTGATGCTGAACTAATTGTCCCTGCCGCCGAGCAGGCGCTTTACGACCGGGAACGTGAACAAGAAGCAAAAATTCGCCGACGTTCGAGGCGTAAGAAAAGATTTGGTTACACAGTTGGGGTGCTTGCGGTCGCAACTATTACGTTCGGTATTTTATTTGGCACTCAACAATGGTTGGCAGATCAATGGTACGTATCGGTCAACGGCAGTGCAGGAACCGGAACGGTAGCGATCTATAACGGTGTTCAAGGAAGCCTAGCTGGCTTTTCTCTCTCGAATATTGATTCGGACTCTGAGCTCATTGTTGGATCGCTACCTTTATTTGATCAAGAATTGGTGAGTAAAGGGATTCCCGCTGCAAGTTACGAGGATGCACAACGTATTTTTACCGAGCTTGAAACTCGAGCACAGGATTGTTTAGCCTTGATTCCCCCACAAGGGTGTCCGGGGAGTTTGCAGTGAAGAGTAGACGCACCACTGAATTAGTTCTTCTTGTGTGTGCGTGGGCGCTGGGAATTTTGGGGACATTGCAGGTTGGATGGGCAACCGGTGAAGGTACACCGCCTCGGTTGTGGATCACGATTAGTGCCGTTGCACTCATCGCTTTGGCAATGCATGTGGTAGTCCGAGTTCGAGCAAAATACGCAGATCCAATTATGCTTCCTGTGGGAACGTTGCTCACAATTTTGGGTTTGATCATGATTTACCGACTTGATGTTGCAGATGCACGTCGAGCTGAACTTAATAACGCTCCCCTCCCCACACCTGATGTGTATTCGCAACTCACCTGGTTCGCGATTGCGGGAATTTTGTTCTGTGGGGTGTTTGTACTTTTGCAAGATCACAGACGCCTCCAGCGCTACACCTTTACTTTCGGACTCATCGGCCTAGTTTTGATGGTGTTACCACTGGCACCCGTAATTGGCACAACGGTAAATGGTGCAACATTATGGATCAGGGTCGGAGACTTTTCATTCCAACCCGCGGAGATTGCAAAAATTCTGATCACGATCTTTTTCGCCGGTTATTTGGTCAAGACTCGGGACTCGCTTGCCTTGGTGCGCACCAAGGTTTTGGGAATCGGATTACCGAGGCCGAAAGATTTGGGTCCAATTGTGATCGCTTGGTTTATTTCCTTAGGTGTGTTGATTTTCCAACGCGACTTGGGCACCTCAGTTCTCTTCTTTGGCCTGTTTGTTTCAATGTTGTATATCGCAACACAACGCAGGTCTTGGTTAATTATTGGATTCTTCCTGTTTCTGGGTGGCGCGTATTTCGCCTACGAAAATTTTGGGCACGTACAGGCCCGAGTCACGGTCTGGCTTGACCCTTGGTCATACGCTGATACAACCGGATACCAAATTGTGCAATCAATTTATGGGCTGGCTAATGGTGGAATTTTAGGTGCGGGACTGGGTCAAGGGTTCCCGAACCTGGTCCCGTTTGCGAGCACCGATTTCATTGTTGCGGCCTTGGGTGAAGAATTGGGAGTAACTGGCATCTTTGTGATTTTGTTGCTTTACGCAATTTTGATTGAGCGTGGTCTACGAACCGCGATCACGTGCCGAGACGGTTTCGGCCAATTACTTGCCGCGGGATTGTCCATTACTTTTGCCTTGCAAGTATTCGTGATTATTGGTGGTGTGACCGGTTTGATCCCACTGACCGGATTGACCACACCATTTTTGTCTTATGGTGGATCGAGTTTGATTGCCAACTGGGTGATCTTGGCATTATTGCTGCGGATATCGGATCGTTCTCGACGACCTGATCTTTCGAAAGTCTCACCGGATGACGCGATGACGCAAGTTGTCCCACGGGTGAACCAATCATGACTCGACAGATCCGTAGGCTTTCATTTGTTTTTGGGTTACTTCTGCTGGCGTTGCTCGCCAATGCGACTTTGATTCAGGTGATTAACGCTGGCGATTACCGCTCACGTCCAGGGAATCAACGGGTGTTGTTGGCTGAATATGACCGAGAGCGTGGACCGATCCTGGTTGCTTCTGATCCGGTTGCGCGCTCACTGGAGACTGGTAACACCTTGACGTACCTGCGTAATTACAACAACGGCCCGTTGTTTGCGCCGATAACCGGTTTCTATTCCCTCGTCTATGGGGCGACGGGGCTTGAGCGCACCGAGAATCGGATCTTAAATGGTAAAGCCGATATTTTCACAGTAGACCGGGTACAGCAGTTGGTCTCCGGGCGGCAACCCGTTGGTGGAGCGGTAACCACCACAATTAATGCTGCGGCGCAGAAGGCGGCATTTAAAGGCCTTAAAGGTAAGCGTGGTGCGGTGGTGGCGATTGAGCCGGCGACCGGAAGAATTTTAGCTTCGGTGCAAATGCCGTCATTTGATCCTAATCGTCTTTCCAGTCATAACCCATCGGATATTCGCGAGTACTACAACGAGCTCGAGTCCGACCCTGACAAGCCATTATTGAATCGCCCCATTGTGTCCCTCAACCCCCCAGGATCAACGTTTAAGGTTGTTGTCGCCTCGGCTGCACTCGCGTCTGGTCGGTTTACGGCCGATTCGTTGTTGCCTGGCCCGAAGACGTATCAGTTGCCTAACTCATCTAAGAAGTTGCGGAACTGGACGGGGAGAGAATGTGGTCCGGAGGGGAAAGTGACTTTACGTCAAGCTCTTGCGATCTCATGTAACACCGCATTCGCGTGGTTGGGAAATGAATTGGGTGCGGCCGCAATCCGCGATCAAGCCGAAGCGTTTGGGTTTAATTCTGGTTTTAACATTCCGTTGCGGGCAGCAACTTCCCTGTTCCCACAGGATCCTGACGCCCCGCAAACTGCACTCTCGGCAATTGGTCAGTTTGAGGTGAGGGCAACCGCTTTGCAGATGGCCATGGTGGCCGCATCAATTGGTAACAGTGGTCGAACAATGAACCCGTACTTGGTGCAGGAAATCCGTGGGCCGGATCTTTCTATTCTGCAAACAACTGAGCCAACTCAATTTGAAGATGCCCTTAAGCCCAGTAATTCCCTCTCGCTGACCGAAATGTTGGTGAACGTAGTGGAGAACGGTACGGGCAGTAATGCCCAAATTGCTGGAGTCCGGGTTGCCGGGAAGACTGGGACAGCTCAAACCGGCAATGACTCACCATCTGTTGCTTGGTTTATTTCATTTGCGCCAGCTGCAGCACCAAAAGTTGCGGTTGCGGTTGTGATTGAAGAAAGTGGGTTGGCCGAGGTGAGTGGAAATGGTTTGGCTGCCCCAATTGCTAAAGAGGTAATGAAAGCAGTCTTAGGAAGTTGAATGGAATTGTCACGTTTTCCGGTGAGTGCGTGAGAATGCTGGGTGACTTAGGTGTGACATGATCTACCGTAAGGAGGGCTTGTGAGCGAGTCAGAACATGGTCGAATGCTGGGTGACCGGTATGAAATCGGTGCCGTAATCGGTCGAGGTGGAATGGCTGAAGTCCACGAGGGCCGAGACTTGCGCCTGGGACGCCGCGTTGCAATTAAGATTTTGCGCCCAGATTTAGCCAAAGACCCAACATTTCAGGCTCGTTTTCGCAGGGAAGCACAAAGTGCCGCCGCCCTTAATCACCCAAATATTGTTGCGGTCTACGACACCGGCCAAGACACCCTGTCCCCTCAGGGTGACACTGGTGAACCGGTAGTTGTCGTTCCTTACATTGTTATGGAATATGTGGACGGGATGACCTTGCGGCAAATTGTTGCCAGTGGTCGCCGTCTGCTGCCGGAGCGGGCGCTGGAAATAACTGCCGGGATTCTGGCGGCTTTGGACTATGCGCACCGACACGGAATTGTGCACCGTGACATTAAGCCGGCAAACGTCATGCTGACTCGAACCGGCGATGTGAAGGTTATGGACTTCGGTATTGCTCGGGCGATCAATGACGTCGCGGCAACTATGACCTCGGCTTCAGCAGTCATGGGGACAGCTCAATACCTTTCACCAGAACAAGCTCGGGGTGAGGTTGTTGATGCACGGAGTGATTTGTATTCAACCGGCGTTGTACTTTTTGAATTACTTACGGGTAAGGCACCGTTCACCGGTGACTCTGCTGTGGCGATCGCCTATCAACACGTAAGTGAAATGCCCGCGATCCCTTCCACGATTGATCCAGGAGTATCCCCTGAGGTGGACGCTGTCGTGATGCGCGCGTTAGCGAAGCGAGCCGATGACCGCTATCAAAGCGCGAGCGATTTTCGGGCTGATGTTGAACGGGGCATTGCGGGTGCTCCGGTAACTGCTGCCGTGCCAACAATTGTTGCCGACCAGACCGCCATGATGACGCCATTAGACGCTTCGGGGATAAGCCCTGAAGATCAGACAAATATTTCCACTGGGCGTAAGGGCCGAAGTAGTGTAATTTTTTGGGTACTTTCTTTGGTTGCTATTTCAGCGGCAATTATTGGTGCGATTGTGATCGGACGATTCTTAGTGGGAAGTGATAGTGGAACTGTCGTCACAGTTCCCAGTCTGGATGGTCTCACCATTGATCAGGCATCAGAAACATTAGCTGAATTTGAACTTCGGATTGGTGCACAAACTCCCGAGATTTCCGAACGCCCCCAAGGAACGATTATCGCGCAACAACCCGCACCTGGTGAGGCGATTGAACAGGGTCAGGCAGTGAATATCACTATCTCGACGGGTCGTGAGCAGTCAACGGTGCCGCAACTTGTTGGGCTCACATCACTTGATGACGTACGAATAGCACTTTCTGATTTTGGTTTGGTCCTTGGTGCAATTTCCGAGTCCGATTCAAATCAGCCCGGTGGCTACGTATTGGAACAAGATCCCGGTGAAGGAACCCAGGTTGCTGCTGGTAGCGCGGTTGATATCACGGTGTCCTCTGGTTTGGTCGAGGTTCCGGATGTGACTGGGGCAAATGAAGCCCAAGCGAGGAGTGATTTGGCACAGGCTGGATTTGAAGTTCAGGTTGTGGAACAGGAGTCTTCGATTTCGGCGCCAGGTGAAGTCCTTGCCCAATCACCCCAACCTGACACCCAACTGGCTCGTGGGTCTTTGGTGACGATTACCGTGGCGATTGCCGCGCCGGTACCTGATCCCACCGCCGTACCCGTACCCGTACCTGATCCCACCGCCGTACCCGTACCCGTACCTGATCCCACCGCCGTACCCGTACCTGTACCTGATCCCACCGCCGTACCCGTACCCGTACCTGATCCGACAGATGTGCCGGTACCCACTGCTACTGCTGCTCCGTAACATATTGTGGATTAATTGTTACCGGGGCGATATTAGGTAACTTGTCTCGCACTTCTGGGAAGCCGCAGTCGGTCAGCCAATTGGCGAGCATCTCGTGCCCGCCTTCGGTGAGAACCGATTCAGGGTGAAATTGCACTCCTTCAATGGGTAGGGTTTTATGTGAAAGTCCCATGATCACGCCGGTTTCAGACATACCGGTGATTTCAAGTACTTCGGGGACAGTATTGGGGTCAAGGGTAAGTGAGTGATATCGCGTGGCTGTGAAGTTATTCGGCAGCGTGCTCATCACGCTTTTTCCGGTGTGTGAAATTTGTGATGTCTTACCGTGTAGGAGTTCTGGGGCGCGGATAATTTCGCCACCAAAAGCTTCGGCTATAACTTGGTGTCCTAGGCACACTCCAAAGATCGGAACTCGCCCATTGACGCCTTGTACAATTTCCAGACATGCCCCAGCGTTTTGTGGGGTGCCTGGTCCCGGTGAAATCAAAATTCCATCATAGGAAATTGCTTCTTCTAGGGTGACGTTTTGATTGCGTTTCACGGTGACGTCGGCCCCTAGTTGGGCGAGATATTGGACCAGATTGAACACAAAAGAGTCGTAGTTATCGATGACGAGGATTCGCGGCGTGCCCACGGGGAGGAGTATGGCAGGCTATGGTTACGCCAAAACGGCAGTGCGCGTGAATTAGGTTAAACTGAACGCGAAATAACCTTAGGGAGAGACCGGTGCCAGAGTCCAAACGACGTAAGAAGAACGCCTACACGCCCGAGCAGCAAATGGGTGAGCGTAAAGTCGCGCAGTTTGGGTCCCCTGCCTGGCTAGCTCCGACCATGGTTGCATCTTTCGTCATTGGATTGGCCTACCTGGTGGTCTTCTACGTCGCTGGACCTGACGTTCCGTTTATGAACTCGGTGGGCGGGGACCTCAACGCCCTGGTTAATGTAGGAATTGGGTTTGCTTTCATAATGGTTGGTTTTGGTTTAGCCACTCGCTGGAAGTAATTCCTGCACCACCCTTCACAGTTGTTACCAAATTTCTACCATCATATGTGGACAATCTGTGAGGGTTTTACGTGTTATGCACAGCCTGTCCCCATTTGGGAAAAAACTACATTGATGTAATTCAGACCGGAGTGTGCTTTCTAATTCACTCACGTCCCAAGGGTAACTCCTGATTACCCTCGGGTACTACGATTGTGTACATGGTGGGTAATCGGATGGATCCTTGGGTGGATTCCTATGCCCAACGGGCTCAGGGTTTAACCACTTCAGCTATCCGGGCGTTGTTCTCGGTTGCTGCACGACCAGAAGTTGTGTCCCTCGCCGGTGGGATGCCTTATGTTTCGGCACTAGATTCGGATCAATTTGCAGACATTGTAGCCCGGGTAGTCCGTGAGCAGGGGGCTGTAGCTTTGCAATATGGATCCGGTCAAGGTGACCAGATGTTGCGGGAGCAAATCCTTGAGATCTCTGGACTAGTGGGTGTTCGTTCCCACCCTGACGACGTCGTCGTTACTGCAGGTTCACAAATGGGGCTTGATTTGGTCACTAAGATTTTTTGTGATCCAGGAGACACGGTTATTGTTGAATCACCTTCCTACGTGGGTGCCCTTGGAGTTTTCCGTAGTTATCAGTGCAATGTTGTCCATATCGCAATGGATGAACAGGGGTTGAATCCGCAATCACTGCGTGAAGGGCTTTCGGAGAATCCTCGGGTTAAGTTTATTTACACGATCCCCTCGTTTCACAATCCCGCGGGTTTAACCCAAAGTTCTGAGCGACGTGCGGAGATTCTAGCGATCGCTCAAGAATTCAATGTCCCTATTTTGGAAGATGATCCTTATGGATTACTCGGGTTTGAGGGTGAGCCACCCAGAGCAATCCGATCCCTCGATGATCAAAGTGTGATCTATCTCGGATCTTTTTCGAAGATTATTGCTTCAGGTTTGCGGGTGGGTTGGGTGATTGCTCCACACGGTGTCCGAGAAAAACTGGTACTTGCTGCGGAGGCAGCAACTTTGTGTCCCAGTAACTTTTCTCAATTAGTTGTATCGCGGTACTTAGCAGAGCAACCCTGGCAGCAACAAATTAAAGTCTTCCAAGAGTTGTATCGCGAGCGTCGCGATGCCCTACTCCAATCCATGCAGGCATTAATGCCCTTGGGTGTAACTTGGACCGTCCCTCAAGGTGGCTTTTATTCGTGGCTCACCCTGCCCCAACAATTGAATGCAACGAACATGCTGCCTCGTGCAATTAGTTCGATGGTGGCCTACGTTCCTGGGAGTGGTTTTTATGCAAATGGACAAGGTGCACAAAATCTTCGACTGTCGTATTGCTACCCAGATCCTGCGCGAATCGAGGAGGGTGTGCGGCGACTCTCAGGAGTAATTGAGGCTGAGCTGGAACTTGTCGACACTTTCGGGGTAAATGGTGACTCTGGCCCGACGACTGGCTCAGCTCACACTCACATTCCTAAATCAGATCTCGTTTAAGGAAAATATGCGAATAGCAATTCTTTCTGGTGGCCTTAATGCTGAACGTGATGTCTCCCTACGCTCAGGTCGACGTGTTGCCGAGGCCTTGCGTTTCGAAATTCCTAAGGCTGAGATTTTTGAACTTGATCTTAATGCTGATTTTTTGGATTCACTATCTTCAGATTCTTTTGACGTAGTGATTCCACTCATTCATGGGGTCATTGGTGAAGATGCCACTCTGCGATCCATGTTGGAATTAAAAGGTATTCCTTATATTGGGAGTAGTGCGCAGAGTTCGGCCCGCGCTTTCGACAAGGGTATCTCCGCTGGATTAGTGCCCACGGGCAGTGCCCCACAGTTCGTTGTTTTCCCACAAAGTTTTTTTCGCGAAATGGGAGCTCCCCGAATCTTGAAAAGTGTGATTTCCGGAATCGGGCTACCTCTGATTGTTAAGCCAATCAATGGTGGATCTGCCTTTGGGGTGCGATTGTGTGCGAGCGTTGATCAGGTTGCGCCAGCACTTGTTGATGCGTTCGGCTACGGCGATCGAGTCATGTTGCAGAGTGCGGTGATTGGTACTGAACTTGCGGTCACTGTCATTGAAGTTGATGGGAAGTTGCAGGCCTTACCGCCGGTTGAAGTTGTCCCCATCAGTGGTGTGTACGACTTTGACGCTCGCTACACAGCGGGTGCCACCGAATTTTTTGTCCCTGCGCGACTTAATTCGAAACTTATCGAACAAGTGTGTGCCTACGCGATCCTTGTTCACGTAACTTTGGGGCTGCGTGATATTTCCCGAACAGATGTAATTGTCGACACGGACGGTGTGATCTGGTTCTTGGAGGTCAATGTCTCGCCCGGGATGACAGAAACGTCACTCGTGCCACAAGCAATTGACGCCGCCGGTATGAACGTCGGAGCCGTCTTTGGCTCCTTGGTCACCCAAGCCATCTCCCGGGATCACTAGTGATTTTGGTTAACTAAGTTCAAACAATTCGGTGATTCGACGGGCGTCTGCAATGTCCGCGCATTCAATGACAATTTTTCCTTGTGAGTTTTTTTTAGCAAACCCTTCGAAATTTACGCGGGTGTCCGTTGAATCAGAAATGCGTTCAACCAGTACTCTAATTGATTCGTCTAGTTCTTCGGAGCGGCCTTTTTTCTTTTTGGATTGACCGGGTTTTCCTGACTTCTTGCCACCGGAGCTGATTGCGATTATTTCTTCAACGCCACGAACACTTAAACCTTCTTTAATAATTCGCGTGGACATTTGATCCATTGCAAGTGGTGAGTCCAGACTGAGTAGAGCGCGTGCGTGCCCGGCACTGAGAACACCAGCCGCGACTTTTTGCTGGACACTAGTAGGAAGATTGAGGAGCCTGATCGTGTTTGTTACTTGAGGTCGCGAGCGTCCGATGCGTTGTGCGAGTTCTTCCTGGGTGCAATCAAAATCGGATAACATTTGAGAATAGGCGGCTGCTTCTTCGAGCGGATTGAGATTCGATCGGTGTAAGTTTTCCAATAGTGCATCGCGCAGCATATTGATGTCGTCAGTGTTGCGAATAATTGCGGGAATGTGTGTGACTCCGGCTAGTTTGCTGGCGCGTAATCGGCGTTCGCCCGCAATCAGTTCATAGGTGCCTGTTTTCGATTTACGCACCACAATTGGTTGTAGTAGTCCGATTTCTGTAATGGACGATACGAGTTCATCAAGTGCTTCTTGATCAAAGACTGTTCGGGGCTGCACCGGGTTCGGTGCGATGGAATCGATGGGTAGTTCCCGATAAACCACGGGGTTGTGGGTCTGTGTACCCGAGGGATCGGCCAATAGGGAGCCAGATGTAGTTGAACTAGGCGCAGTTGAACTAGATGTAGTGGCTCCCGTAGGGATGAGTGCGCCTAGTCCTTTACCTAACCCGCGAGGTGCTGCTGCCATCATGACTCCTAACTCTGGATAATCTGTGTATAAATTGTGTATAAAATATGGATAACTTTGTTTTAACTACTGAATTTTATCGAGTTGAGCGGCGGCTTCTCGATAAGAGACCGCTCCCGATGACGCTGGGTCATAGGTCAAGACCGTCTGACCATAGGAAGGGGCCTCAGACACTCGCACATTACGCGGGATAATCGTCTCGAGTACTCGGGCGCCAAAATGATTTCGGACTTCATCGGCTACTTGGCTAGCAAGTCGGGTTCGACCGTCGTACATGGTCAAAATAATCGCTGTGACGTAGAGCTGTGGATTGAGGTGCTCTTTGATCATATCTACGGTTTTTAATAGCTGGGAGAGTCCTTCTAATGCGTAATACTCACACTGGATGGGGAGTAAAACCTCGCGAGCTGCCACCAAACCATTGAGGGTGAGTAGCCCTAGACTGGGCGGGCAGTCCAAGAAAATATAGTCAAAATGCGCCGTGCGTAATAACTTCTCGATTTCCTCGCGTAATCGGTGTTCGCGATTCGGGGTGGACACAAGCTCAACTTCAGCACCAGCGAGATCTATTGTTGCTGGAATTCCAAATAGTTGGGGTACGTCTGGGCAGAGGGTGATCACATCAGCGAGAGTAATTTCTCCCATCAGGACGTTGTAGATACCGGGTGTGCCTTCGGAGTGCTCGATCCCAAGTGCAGTCGTCGCGTTCCCTTGTGGGTCCATGTCAATTACCAGGACCGTTTTGCCCATTTGGGCCATCGCTGCTGCGATATTGACCGTTGTTGTGGTTTTTCCTACTCCACCCTTTTGATTTGCAATGGTAATGATCCGGGTCATGTGGGCCACCCTAAACCAACTTTTGTTCCGATTTGATCGGCCTCAGTGGTCAATGTTTCCCGTGAAACATTGGTTGGCCAACCAAGGCCGGTGGGTTCGTCTCCGGATTTTGATTGTTGTGGCACCGGTCTATTGTGGCCTATTTGGCTAATTGATTCTACGCCGGGCCCGAACCACCGTAGTCTTAGGTTCCACCACCCCCGCGCCGCAGGTCAACACCTCGATCTCGGTGATCCCAAACTGAGTTAACGTGTGCACTGGAACCTGCGCGACTTCCTTCTGGGCAGTTGACCCCTTCAACGCAATCAGGTCCCCCACTGGTTTCAATAGCGGCATGGTCCATCCAAGTAGGCGTTCCATGGGAGCTACCGCCCGGGCCGTAACGATATCGACCCCTGTCCAGCCGGGCGTCGCTACAACTTTCTCCGCCCTCGCTCGAAGTACTGTCACCCGATCACTGAGCCCTAGCTCAATCACTGCCTCGGTGAGAAAGGTAGCTCGGCGTAAAAGTGGTTCGATGAGGACCATCGAAATATCGGGCCGGACAATTGCCCACACCAGGCCGGGGAGCCCGGCGCCTGATCCCACATCTGCTACTAGAGAATGGTTTGGGAGTAAGAGAAGCTCGGGGTTGGCGACCACCGCGCAGTTAAGGATATGTCGATCCCATAGTCGAGGCATCTCTCGTGGACCCATCAGGCCACGCTCGAGAGCAGGCCCTGCCAAAATTTCTTGGAAACGCTCCAATTGCTCGAGCGCCGGACTCAACCAAGGTGCGTTCTCCCCGGTTGTTTCACGGGAAACCATGCGTTAAGAAACTCGGATGACCACGCGGCGATTGGGCTCATCGCCTTCGGACTCACTCGATAGTCCGATGGTGGCCACGATGTCATGGACAACTTTACGCTCATACGGATTCATTGGGGCCATGTGCACTGGCGCTGAGGTTCGTTGAGCTTGGGCACATGCGGTCTTGGCTGACTCCTCAAGCACCTCTTTTTGCTTGACTCGGTAACCAGCGATATCGAGCATTAGCCGTGAACGCTCACCTGTTTCTCGCGCGGCGGCAAGTCGGGCGAGTTCCTGTAGTGACTGTAGGACTTCGCCGTCCGCCCCCACAAGGTAGGAAAGATCACCTTTTTCGCCCTCAACAATGGACACTCTGGCCCGACTACTGTCCACCTCAATGTCAATATCACCATCGAGGTCACAAATATCTAACAAGCCTTCCAGGTAGTCGGCCGCTACATCGCCTTCTTGATCAAGTTGCTTTGCATTAGTTGCGGTTACTTCACTCATAACACGTACTCGCTTTCTCAGTTAATTAAGTTAGTCGCACAGCCGATGATTCGGCTCACAGGTTATTTCTTCTTTTTGTTCGGGCTTCTTTTGCTCTTTGAGGTGCGTTTAGGTTGGACCCGTTCCGGGGTTACCGACACTATGTCGGTAACTTCGGTCTCGATCACTATTCCACCTTTACGAGCTATTTTTGCAGCCTTGCGTGCTTCTTGGGCCTCAAACGCTGGTGTCCCCGGTTGAGGATTATTGCGAATAACCCAGAACTGTTGTCCCATGGTCCACACGTTTGTGGTGAACCAGTAAATCAATACACCGATCGGGAAGTTGACGCCACCGACCGCGAACACAATCGGAAACACGTACAACAAGATTTTTTGTTGGCGCACCATTGGATTCCCTGGAGCTGTATTTTTCACAATCAACTGACGTTGGGTTAAAAACGTGGTCGAGCTCATCAAAATGATCAAGATAAATGCTAGGACCCGTGTTGATGTCGGGTTGAATCCATCAAGAGCGACTTCATCGGCACCGAGAAAAGTTCCATAAAGAGGTACACCAAAAATTGACGCATCGTGCGCAACTTGTAACAAGGGTGCGTATCGATCCCAGTTGAAAACTCCCTCCGGCCGCAACATTGCGATGCCTTGCAGGACACTGAAGAGCGCAAAAAATATGGGCGCTTGTAAAAGAATCGGTAAACATGATGCCAGCGGATTAGTACCAGTTTCCTTGTACAGCTTCATCATTTCTTGGGATTGACGCTCTTTATCCCCAGCGTATTTCTTCTGAATCTCTTTCATTTGAGGTTGAATAATTTGAAGATTCCGCTGCGCTTTTATCTGCTTCACAAACAGAGGAATGAGCGCTATTCGAATCACAATTACTAGACCGACAATGGACAATGCCCACGTCCAACCACTCGTTGGATCTATAAAATTGCTCAGTACATCGTAAAACTGGACTAAGACCCAGCTAACCCCGGTACGTAGCCAATCAAGAATGAACATGTTCTCCGTTCGCACTTATTCGTGGTTGACCATCCGGATAAACATCCGACAACCAGCGCCCTTTTTCGGGCACTGGATTAAAGCCACCATTGTTCCAAGGGTTGCACCGTATTAGACGAACCGTGGCCAAGGTTAAGCCCTTGGCAGATCCGTGATCACGGATACTCCCGTATGCGTACGCCGAGCAACTTGGATGGAAGCGGCAACTCGGTGGCAACAGTGGTGAGATAGTAATCTGATAACCCTTAATCAGCGCCAGAAAGACCAGGCGCACCGCCCAACCGACACTGTGGTCCCACACCCACACAATGGCATTCACCCACCGATTTAGATGGGTCATAATTTTATCTTGCTCAGTAACGACTCTGCGATCAGATGTGAATCCAGGCGCACCGCGTGAATATCGGGGAGGGCTTTGACAACCACACCGGTGCCCGGAGGCAACTGAGATACGATTGGGTTGAATACAGCTCGGATCCGACGACTTGTACGGTGCCGCTGCACCGAGTTACCGCAATCCTTGCCTACTGTCAGGCCTACTTGAGTCGCGTGGCCCAGATACATACCCTCGTACACATGCACAATCAAGCCGGCTGTCACTATTTTTTTGCCATTCCGGCGCACCTTTTGAAAGTCAGCAGAACTTCGCATTCGGTGCTGGGCTGCCAACATGAACAACCTTTATCTCAGCGCCCCAACCATCAGAGCGAGTGAACTAAGCAGAAAGTCGAGTACGGCCCTTGGCGCGTCGAGTGGCCAAAATACTGCGACCAGCACGGGTGCTCATACGGGCCCGAAAGCCGTGGGTCTTTGCCCGCCGGCGGGTATTGGGCTGGAATGTGCGCTTCATGGGTCTCCTTGAGGTCTTGCCTCACCTGTTCTCGCTCAGTGATAAGCAGGCCAAGGTTACGCTATGACCTTTACGCGGTCAACTCCAGCCCTCATCAGCCGACCTTCATCCGTGTGTCCGTGATCAAGCACTTCCCCGCACTCACACCAACATATTGTGGCAATAAGGGGATTTCCCTTGCCATAACCCCTTCACTACTTATAGTATCGTTCCACTCATCCACATCTGTGGAAAAACGTGTGGATAAATTCAGGATAATTGGAGGTGTTAAGGGTTAATGGCTGGGGATAGCGAACTCACCGCCATGTGGAATGCTGCTTTGAACACCCTCTCCGATGGAACTTTAAGCCCTCAACAGAAAGCTTTTGTCTCACTCACGCGCCCGTTGGGCTTAGTTGAAGACACCGTCTTGATCGCCGCCCCGAATGAATTCACAAAGGATGTACTTGAGACCAGGCTTCGCCCTTTGGTGAGTAGTGCGCTCAGTGACATCGTGGGCCGCGAGATCCGTCTTGCCGTCACCGTTGACCCCTCGATCGCCCCGTCCCTTGATGAGGACTTGACCGACGAGGTCGCCGACTCTACTTATGCAAATAATGAACTTACTAGTGACCTCGGAAGCGGCGGTATCCGTGAAGCTGGTATCGACCGACCCGGTATGGGATCCCCGAGTAACAAAGAAGAGTTTGGTCGCCTCAATATCAAGTACACCTTCGATACTTTCGTTGCTGGCACGAGTAATCGCTTCGCACATGCTGCTGCAGTTGCCGTGGCCGAACAGCCCGCTAAGGCATACAACCCTTTATTTATCTACGGTGGTTCAGGATTAGGAAAGACCCACTTATTGCACGCTATTGGGCATTACACCAAGACCCTATTTAAGGGTACCCATGTTCGTTACATTAGTTCCGAAGAATTTACCAATGAATTTATTAACAGTATTCGCGATGACAAGGCAGCAAGTTTCCAACGCCGTTACCGCGACATTGATGTTCTCCTAGTCGACGACATTCAGTTTTTGAGTGGAAAAGTCCAGACACAGGAAGAGTTTTTCCACACTTTTAACACATTACACAACGCAAATAAGCAAATTGTGATCACAAGTGACCTGCCACCAAAACAACTCCCTGACTTTGAAGACCGAATGCGTTCTCGATTCGAATGGGGTTTGATCACTGACGTTCAACCACCCGACCTTGAAACGCGTATTGCTATTCTTCGGAAAAAGAGCACGCAAGAAAGACTCGTAGCTCCTGCAGAGGTACTCGAGTACATAGCTTCGAAGATCTCCACCAATATTCGTGAACTTGAAGGTGCTTTAATCCGGGTCACTGCTTTTGCGTCCTTGAATCAGCAACCGGTTGACCTTGCAATTACCGAGGCGGTGCTCAAAGACCTCTTACCCTCTGATGTTGGTCCGGAAATAACAGCCGCCCAAATTATGGGCGCATGCGCTTCCTATTTTGGTGTGAGCATCGAAGAACTCTGTGGCTCCAGCCGAAGTCGTACTCTTGTCACAGCCCGCCAGATCTCCATGTATTTATGCCGTGAACTCACCGATTTATCCCTGCCTAAGATTGGGCAAGCTTTTGGCGGCCGAGATCACACAACTGTAATGCACGCTGATCGTAAGATCCGTGGACTTATGGCGGAAAAACGCAGCCTCTATAACCAAGTCACTGACCTCACCAGTCGAATTAAGTCTCAACCACGACCAATGTAACTCCCTGTGGCATCAAGCCACAGTACTTACCAATATTCACACCGGTACCTTTCATCCCCACAATACCCACAGTTGTGGATAAGACATGTGGATAAATATGTTGATAAGTACCACAAAGCACCGCCACTGCGTTATTTCTCGCCTGTGTTGATACCCTGTGGACGACTTACATAGAATCCTTGAAAAACTACCTATCCTGTGGATAAATCTTCCTCTTTGTGGGGATACACCGATTATTTCCCTACTTCATCCACACCTATCCACAATTTTGACTTACCTATCCACAATTACTACCACCGGCGACACGCACAGATCCAACCATAAAAATACTTTATCCACCATATCCACACGACCTATGACTACTACTACTTCTTTCTACATTGTTATTAAGGGACTACTCATAAAAGGGCGCGGTGGGGATAACTTTACTTTGATTCCCCTCAGTACGGTTGCTCTTACAAAAAATGGAGGGATAGGGCACACTATGGACTTACTCAATTTATCTTTCTAGACAGGGGCACGAACACATGCACATCCGAGTTGAACGCGACGCCCTAGCGCAAGCAGTTACGTGGGCTGCGCGAACCTTGCCCTCGCGCCCATCGATGCCAGTGCTTTCCGGTGTCATGTTGATTGCGGATCAAGACTCGCTCACCTTGTCGAGCTTTGACTATGAAGTATCAGCACGTGTTCAGTTGAACGTTGATGTGATTGAAATTGGAAAGGTTCTAGTGTCAGGTCGGCTGCTAGCCGATATCACTAAAGCACTACCAGCGGCACCGGTTGTGTTAAAGCTAGAGGGTAACCGAGTATTAATTGAGTGTGGAAGAAGTTCATTCACACTTCCTACACTTCCTGTGGAAGATTATCCAGCTTTACCGGACATGCCAACAACAGCAGGGAGTGTTGATGGTGATGTATTTTCTGAAGCCGTCGCCCAGGTTGCAATAGCTGCTGGAAAAGATGACACAATTCCGGTTCTCACAGGTATTAGGGTGGAAATTGATGGTTCACATGTGACTTTGGCAGCAACAGATCGTTATCGGTTAGCTGTACGAACATTTCCTTGGTCACCGACCAAAACTTCAATTGAACTCAACACCTTAGTGCCGGCTAGAATTCTAGCTGATGCTGCAAAAAGCATGGGGTCTGCTCAGGCGGTCGAATTGGCGATCGCACCAGACGGTGAAAAACTTATTGGTTTCGAAGCCGAAGGTATGAGAACAACCACCCGACTACTTGATGGCGAATTTCCCAAATATCGTTCACTATTACCGAATGAAAGTTCCACAACCGCGATTGTTGATACTACCGAACTTGTAAATGCGGTAAAACGAGTTGCACTTGTTGCAGAACGCAACACACCAATTCGGATGCACTTTGCACATGGTGAAATTAATATGCGTGCCGGTTCTGGTGATGATGCTCAAGCAAATGAAGTATTGGAAGTTGACGTTGATGGGGATCCAATCGAAATAGCATTCAACCCAGGCTATCTACTCGATGGTCTCCATGCTATCGACGCTCCAAAAGCTCGCTTTTCCTTTACTTTGGCAACAAAACCGGTGGTAATCACCGGGATGACTAATAACAACAACGATACTGAGGCGGACTACCGCTATCTTTTAATGCCAGTACGTTTGACGGGCTGACACATGTGGGTGCAAACCCTCCAGCTCAACGATTTCCGCTCGTACAAGGAAGCCCACGTTGAATTCTCTCCCGGAGTCAATGTGCTGGTGGGTTCAAATGGTCGAGGTAAAACCAATATTGTTGAAGCTATTTATTACCTAGCAACTCTAAATTCCCATCGAGTAGCAAGTGAAAATTCACTCGTTAAATTTGGAGCCGCATCGGCTGTAATTCGGTCGAAGATCAATCAAGATGAGCGCGCACTAACGATTGACATAGAGATCAGTCCTGGTAAAACAAATAGGGCGAAACTCAATCGTTCTCCCGTTCCCCGGGTCAGAGATATTTTAGGAATAGTCAGGGTGATCATGTTCGCACCGGAAGACTTAGCGTTGGTTAAAGGTGATCCCAGCGAACGACGAAATTTCATGGACCAAACTCTCATTCAACGAACACCAAAATTTTTAGGTGTTAAGTCAGATTACGAAAAAGTCTTACGGCAACGTAATGCTCTCTTGAAGTCGTCAAATCGGGAAAACATTGATAGCACATTGCAGGTGTGGAATGACCAACTCGCGCAACTTGGAGCAGAGATCACCTACTCGAGAATTCAATTTATTCGTGAATTAACACCATTTATCTGTACGCGGTACAACCTGATTAGTGGAGGTGAAAACGCTGTTAGTGCATCAGAAATATCACTTACATACCAATCGAAGTACCTCACCGGAGGCGATCTGGAATCACTCACCCGCGACGAAATCAAAGAACACATTCTTGAGCAGTTAGGTGTACGAAAAAAGGAAGAGGCACTTCGTGGGGTAACACTGGTAGGACCACACCGTGATGAACTGTTCATACAATTAGGCGCACTTCCACTCAAGGGTTACGCCTCACATGGTGAAAGTTGGTCTGCGGCATTAGCCCTCCGGGTTGCTAGCGCAGATGTTTTGAAGGCTGATGGAATCGATCCTATTTTAATACTCGACGACGTTTTTGCTGAGCTTGATGTACTTCGTCGCACGACAATTTTAGAGTTGACTCAACACGCCCCCCAAGTATTTATTACCGCAGCAGTGGAGTCTGATGTGCCAATTGAAATCGTCGGACCAAGGTTTCACATTTCTTCAGACTCGATAGTTGCTCACGGGGTGGTTCCTTTTGGTTGAGAAAGTAGACCCTGAACAAACTCCAGAAGTGACCCCGCAGGAGCAAGCCCAAGCTGCTGAACGACTCTTACGACGTGCCACTAAAGGAACGTCGGCTAAAAGGACTATTAAAGGCACCCAAGCCGGAAGAGACCCTGAACTTCTTGGGAGTGCATTGGACAAACTCGTGACCGAAAGTGGTTGGGAGAAAGAGACCGCCATGGCAAAAGTTCTGAACTCATGGGCTGAAATAGTAGGTGCTGAAATAGCGGATCACTGTGTCCCCGCAGGGTTTGACCAAGGAACCCTTCGTCTCACCGCGGAGTCCACCGCCTGGGCAACTCAATTACGGATACTCCAAAACCAAATCCTGGCAAAAATAGCGTCCGAAATCGGTGACGGACTGGTGCTAAAAATCTCAATTTATGGACCCCAAGGGCCGTCCTGGAAAAAGGGAGCGTGGCATGTTGCCGGCCGGGGACCCCGCGACACCTACGGATAGGCCTACGGCTACAACTACGGCTACAACTACGGCCACGGCCACGAAGTTAACGCAGATGGCTTAATTTGGCCCCTAGGACGGAAATGGACGGATTTTACCCGTCATTTCGTACTGCAACTTGCAACTAGGGGGTCACTAGGCGCATTTAAGGCTCCGTAAGCCTTTACAGGCTAGGTGATGTCAGAACTTCGGGGTAGACTAAAGCCAGTTCACTTTCCTCAAAAGATTCACTCCCAGGAGGGGCCAATATGTCCTACGACGCCAGTGCGATCCAGGTGCTTGAAGGCCTTGACGCGGTGCGTAAGCGCCCCGGTATGTACATCGGCTCAACAGGTGAACGAGGCCTCCACCATTTGGTCTACGAAGTCGTGGACAACGCGGTCGATGAAGCCTTAGCTGGTTACGCCACCGAAATTTCAGTCACAATTATGCCCGACGGTGCAATCCGGGTAATAGACGATGGTCGAGGAATCCCCGTTGACGACCATCCGATTGAGAAAAGGCCAGCTGTTGAAGTTGTTTTAACCGTGTTACACGCGGGTGGGAAATTTGGGGGCAGCGGTTATTCGGTCTCTGGTGGCCTACACGGCGTGGGGGTCTCGGTTGTGAACGCGCTCTCAACCGATCTAGCGGTTGAAATCCACCGAGACGGATTCGTTTACCGTCAGCATTACAAGTACGGCGCACCGGAGGCACCACTTGAAAAAGGTGAGAAAACCGATCGCACGGGAACCACGGTCACTTTTTGGGCTGACGGTGAGATTTTTGAAACCACCACCTACGATTTCACAACACTCGCCCGTCGTTTCCAAGAAATGGCCTTCCTTAACCGTGGACTGAAATTAGAACTTACTGACGAGCGACCAGGTTCGGTTGCAATAATTGACTCTGAAAACCCAACCGAAGTCACCGAAGCGGTACGCCATGTGTCTTACATGTATGAAGGCGGTATCTCTGACTTTGTTCGTCACATCAATGCGAGTAAAGGAATTGCCAACCCAACTGTTATTGATCTCACGACTGAGAATGAGGATAAGACGTTAAGTGCCGAAATTTCAATGCAGTGGAATAACTCTTATGCAGAGTCGGTGTACACGTTTGCAAATACAATTAACACCACAGAAGGTGGAACACACGAAGAAGGTTTCCGCACTGCCTTGACTTCACTTGTTAATAAATTCTCCCGCGAGTGGAATATTCTCAAAGAAAAAGACATTAATCTTTCCGGTGAGGATATCCGAGAGGGGCTTACCGCGATTGTCAGTGTGAAACTTGCTGAACCCCAGTTTGAAGGCCAAACAAAATCCAAACTAGGAAATACTGAAATGAAAGCCTTTGTCCAAAAGGTGGTCAACGACCAACTTGGTGCCTGGTTTGAACAGAATCCCGCCGAAGGCAAAGAAATTGCGCGTAAATCAGTCAATGCAGCAACTGCGCGGATAGCAGCACGTAAAGCACGCGACCTGGCACGTAACCGAAAAGGGCTACTGGGGGGAGCAGGAATGCCCGGTAAGCTCATTGACTGCTCTAGCCGGGAACCAGAAGATTGTGAAGTATTTATTGTTGAGGGCGACAGTGCTGGTGGTTCAGCGCGTCAAGGTCGCGATCCGCGCACCCAGGCAATTCTTCCGATCCGCGGAAAAATCATTAACGTGGAAAAAGCGAGAATTGACCGGGTACTACAAAATACTGAAGTCCAAGCGTTGATCTCGGCTTTCGGTACTGGTATCCAGGACGAATTCGACCTTAACAGGTTACGCTACCACAAAGTTGTCCTTATGGCTGACGCTGATGTTGACGGACAACATATTCGAACACTGTTGTTGACTTTCCTGTTCCGCTTTATGCGACCACTCGTTGAACATGGCCACGTTTTTTTAGCGCAACCACCGCTGTTCAAAATAAAGTGGTCACGTGAAGCTGCTGACTTCGCGTATTCAGATAGAGAAAAAGATGCTCTTATGGAAGCAGGGCTAGCAGCAGGTCGACGACTTCCGAAAGAAGAATCAATTCAACGTTACAAAGGTCTTGGTGAAATGAATGCGGATGAATTGTGGGAGACAACCATGAATCCCGCAGACCGCGTTTTACTCCAAGTAACGTTAGACGACGCAGCGCAAGCCGACGAAATGTTCAGTGTGCTTATGGGTGAAGACGTTGAGTCACGACGAAATTTTATTCAACAAAACGCCCGCGATGTTCGCTTCTTAGACATTTAATCAAGAAAATAGTTAACGGAGAACAACGTGCCAGAAGACATTGAAGTAGTAGAAGAAGTTAATAACCACGGTCGAATTGAACCGGTGGACCTACAGACCGAAATGCAGCGTTCTTATCTTGACTATTCCATGTCGGTGATCGTCTCTCGCGCATTACCCGACGTACGCGATGGGCTCAAGCCAGTTCACCGTCGCGTTTTATATGCAATGTACGACGGTGGTTACCGTCCGGATCGCAACTTCTCTAAGAGTGCCCGTGTCGTGGGCGACGTCATGGGTAACTTCCACCCACATGGTGACAGCGCGATCTACGACGCACTGGTACGCCTAGCCCAACCGTGGTCATTGCGGTACCCGCTTGTACAAGGCCAAGGAAACTTTGGTTCACCAGGCAATGATCCCCCCGCAGCACAGCGCTATACCGAGTGTCGCATGGCCTCACTTGCCATGGAGATGGTGCGCGATATCGACGAAGAAACCGTCAACTTTCAACCAAACTATGACGGTCGTACCCTGGAACCCTCGGTACTACCAAGTCGATTCCCCAACCTTTTGGTAAATGGGAGTTCAGGTATCGCAGTTGGTATGGCCACCAATATCCCCCCACACAATTTGCGTGAGATCGCAGCCGGTGCGCAGTGGTTGCTGTCCAACCCTGAGTCAACAGTTGAAGAGCGCCAAGCGGCATTGATGGATTTAGTCAAGGGTCCTGACTTTCCCACAGGGGCCTTGATTGTGGGGCGTAAAGGAATCGAGGACGCTCAACGGACCGGTCGTGGCTCAATCACCATGCGCGCAGTGGTTACCGTCGACGAGGATAAAAGAGGACGGCAAATCCTCGTTGTCACGGCACTTCCTTATCAGGTAAATCCAGATAATCTTCTCCTACGGATCGCTGAACTCGTCGGTGAAGCAAAACTCACCGGAATCTCTGACGTACGTGATGATTCATCATCGCGTACGGGTATGCGTTTGATCATTGAACTTAAACGCGACGCGGTCGCCCAGGTAGTGTTAAATCAGCTGTACAAGCACACCCAACTCCAAGACAACTTCGGTGCCAACATGCTGGCACTCGTAGATTCAGTGCCACGCACTTTGACGCTAGAGCAATTCCTGAGTTACTGGGTGTTACATCAAATTGAAGTAATTCAACGACGCACTCGTTTCCGCCTACGTAAAGCGGAGGAGCGTGCTCATATTCTCAGTGGCTACCTTAAAGCACTCGATGCGTTAGACGCGGTCATTGCCTTGATTCGCGCAAGTGCGACCGTTGAAGATGCCCGCGTCGGGCTAATCGACCTTCTTGAGATTAATGAGATTCAAGCAACAGCAATTCTTGATATGCAGCTACGCCGTCTAGCAGCACTTGAACGCAAAAAAATAGTTGACGAATATAACGATCTCATGGTTAAAGTGGCTGACTACAACGACATCTTGGCATCAGACCAGCGTCAACGCGCAATAGTGAGTGACGAACTCACCGAGATTTCTGACAAATTCGGTGACGACCGGAGAACCGAGATCGTGGCCTGGGACGGTGACGTCACTGACGAGGATCTCATTGCCGTCGAAGACGTCGTCGTCACGATAACTTCAGGTGGGTACGCAAAACGGACCCACAGTGATCTTTACCGAGCCCAACGCCGCGGCGGTCGTGGAGTTAAAGGGGCCAACCTACGCCAGGACGATGTAGTTGAACACATGTTCGTCAGCACTACCCACCATTGGATTTTGTTCTTCACAAACCTTGGTCGGGTGTATCGGGCAAAGGCCTACCAGCTTCCTGAAACAGGCCGGGACGCACGGGGACAACATGTTGCCAACCTGTTGGCGTTTCAAACAGATGAAACGATTGCGCAAGTGCTGGCAATTCCCAACTATGCCGAAAGTGATTACTTAGTGCTGTCAACCCGCACCGGCATGGTGAAAAAAACACGCCTAAGTGAGTACGACACCAACCGTCAAGGAGGAATCATTGCGATCAACCTCCACGATGGTGATGAACTTAATGGGGCGCGTCTGGTGTCAGAAACCGATGACTTACTTCTTGTTTCCAAAAAAGGTCTCTCAGCGCGTTTCACAGCCAATGACGCGACTTTACGCCCCATGGGGCGAGCAACGGGCGGTGTGATCGGGATGCGTTTCCGCGAAGACGACGCCCTACTGTCAATGGATGTAGTCACCCCTGGAACCTTTGTGGTGACTATCACTGACGGTGGGTTTGCTAAAAGGACGTCAGTTGATGAGTGGGCCGCCAAAGGCCGAGGGATCAAGGGCGTGCGCGCCATGAAGCTCCCTGAGCAGCGCGGTGAATTAGTTGGCGCCATGGTGTGTTCGCACACAGATCAAATCTTCGCTATTGCCTCTAACGGTGTAGTGATCCGCACCAAAGTTGATGAAATCCGGGCTTCTGGTCGGGACACTATGGGTGTACGCATGATGCGATTAGGTGACGACACAACGGTTGTAGCCGTAGCTAAAGGCGCGGAAGACGATGACGATGACGAAGATGCTAACGAAGATGCTAACGAAGGAACCCAGTTAACCGACATCACTGAGGTAGCTGACGAAATCGATGCAGCCACGGGTCAGGCAACAGAGTGAGTGGGGGTCCGCGGCGGGTCCGTCTGTACGTGACCAGGTTCGATCCCTGGTCGGTGACCAAAGCGGCCTTCATCCTTTCACTAACAATCGCCATTGTTCTTGTGGTAGCTGTCACTGCCGTCTGGTTCATTTTGGATCGCACCGGGGTAATCGAATCTTTGTCAGGCACAGTTACCGACGTGGTGGGCAGCACCAGTGGGCTTGACCTCGTTACTTCATTAGGATTTAGTCAAGTGATCGGTTCTACCCTTATTCTTGCTTCAGTCGAGATAGTTTTAGTTTCCACATTTGCTGGGCTTTTCACAATCCTGTACAACTTAACGGTAGGAATTACCGGCGGTGTTGAAGTTGTGCTCTCTGAAGACGCTTAACCATAATTTTTTTAATTACTTATTGGCAAGTGCAACAAGATAGTCGCCGTATCCACTCTTGAGTAACGGTTGCGCTAAGGTCAAGAGCTGTTCGGAAGAGATCCAACCATTACGCCAAGAAATTTCTTCAACACAACCCACCTTGGTTCCAGTGCGGTCTTCCATCACCCGCACAAACTCTCCGGCGTCTTGCAGTGATCGAAACGTTCCCGTATCCAACCACGCAGTTCCCCGCTCCAAAACCGCCACTTTTAGTTTCCCAGCCTGTAAGTAATGGTCGTTAACGGTGGTAATTTCTAGTTCACCGCGATCAGAAGGCTTGATCGACTTGGCCACCGCAACAACAGTGTTGTCGTAAAAATACAAGCCAGGAACAGCATAAGAGCTCTGAGGGCTCTTTGGCTTTTCCTCGATCGAGAGCGCAACCCCGTTGTCATCAAATACGACAACACCATATTCACTGGGGTTGGCAACCTCGTAGGCGAACACATGTGCACCCTCAACTGATGTCAACTCTGCAAGTTTACGTCCTAAGGAAGCGCCATAGAAAAGATTGTCACCCAGGATCAACGCCACAGAGTCGCCGGCCAAGAATTCTTCACCGATTAAAAACGCTTGGGCAAGCCCTTCAGGCCGTGGCTGGGTTGCAAAAGTGATCGACATTCCCCACTCTGAACCGTTACCTAGAAGCCGGGAGAAGGACTCCGAGTCCTCAGGGGTCGTAATCACCAAGACTTCACGGATACCGGCTGCCATCAAGGTGGCCAAGGGGTAGTGCAGCATCGGTTTGTCGTAGACGGGGAGCAGTTGCTTACTCACACCCTTGGTAATGGGCCACAAACGGCTCCCGGTCCCACCAGCCAGAATTATTCCCTTCATCTGACAAGGTTACCGGGCTCCCTTTTCACTATCACGGCATAGGCATTAACGGGTGAAATCACATCCCCATGTATCCGGGGGTGAGTGGTCAGGTAGTCTCGGCACGCTATTTCGGGCCCATAGCTCAGCTTGGTTAGAGCGCTTCCCTGATAAGGAAGAGGTCGATGGTTCAAGTCCATCTGGGCCCACGAGAGGTAGGTGTGGAGCAACTTCGTTAAGCGTGTATCTTCACGGTATGAAGAAACTGCTTTTACTTGCCATCTTGGCTGGAGTTGGATACCTGGTATTCCGGCAGGTCACCGCAAATCAGAGTGACGACGATCTTTGGTCTGAAGTCGGAGCCGATCAGGACCTGCGCTAGCATTCGGCTCGCACTGAACACAGGTTCGGCGCAATCGATACGCAACCCGCAACATGAGGGGCTTTAGCTCAGTTGGTAGAGCGCTGCCTTTGCAAGGCAGATGTCAGGAGTTCGAGTCTCCTAAGCTCCACAATTCCTCGTTTCGCTTACTGGTGACCCGGAACACGGGCATTACGCCCGTGAAGCATTGCGTGGGCAAATTCACCGCCCGCGCGAGTACCCCTAACGGTAGCGTGAAAGTATCTGCACATGACACTACAAGCGATTATTCATACAAACCTCGGGGACATTAACTGCAATCTTTTCCCTGACCATGCCCCTAAAACGGTGGAAAACTTCACCGGGTTGTCCGAGGGAACCAAGGAATGGACTGACCCACGGGTGAGCGCGAAGTCGAGTGCACCTTTGTACAAAGACTTGGTCTTTCACCGGATTATCCCCGGTTTCATGATTCAGGGCGGAGACCCACTGGGTACCGGAACAGGCGGCCCCGGTTACCGATTCGAGGACGAAGCACACCCCGAACTCACATTTGATAAGCCTTACATTCTAGCCATGGCAAATGCAGGTCCAGGCACCAATGGATCCCAGTTCTTCGTCACCGTTGCAGCAACCACGTGGTTAAACTTCAAACACACAATCTTTGGGGAAGTCGCTGATCAAGCTAGCCGCGACGTTGTGGATGCGATCGCTGCAGTTGAAACCGGATCCCAGGATCGCCCCAAGGTTGACGTGGTGATGCAGTCGATTGAAATTATTCGCACCTAAATTAAGTGGAAGATTCCCCTTCGTGCTATCGGCACACAGATAGACCCACCCGCATCTCGTGTTCACGGTGTGAAAAACCAATTTGTACCAACTGCATGATCGCAGCACCCGTCGGCTACCGGTGCCCAGACTGCATGAAAGCCACTGCTCCGCCAGTAACAAGAACTGTCGCTGGTGGAGCAGTGATCACCACCCCGCGCGTGACATATTCACTCATTGGCATCAACGTTCTTTTTTTTGCGATCCAGTATCTAGAAGGAATCAATCAAGTCGCCGTGGAATACGGCATGTATCCGGTAGCAATCGCTCAAGGTGGCGAATCGTGGAGACTATTTACCAGTGCCTTCTTACATGGATCTTTTATTCACATCGCGTTCAACATGTACATATTGTTTTTTCTTGGATCAACACTTGAGCGCATCCTTGGTCACACTCGCTTCACTGTTCTCTACCTCTTAGCTGCTTTGGGAGGCTCAGTTGCTTCCTACTGGTTCTCCGACTTAAACACCGTCTCCGTCGGTGCTTCCGGTGCGATATTTGGACTGATGGGTGCGTTAATTGTCGCTGGGCGCAGATTGCGTTACGACATTAGCCAAGTGCTACTTCTACTCGCTATCAACGTGGCAATCGGCTTCTTCTCACCACTTGTTGATTGGCGTGCACATTTTGGTGGGCTAATTGTGGGTGCTGTAGTAGCCACAATCATGGTGTTTCCACCGAAAAGAATCCGAATACCGGTCCAAATTGCGGGTGTCTTGAGCCTGGTTTTTATGTTGATTGCACTTACCATGCTGCGTACAAACCAGATAAATGATCTGCTGGAACCTGTTACCCAACTTATTACCTAGAACTTACTCCGGATAAGGAATACTTAAACCATGAGAGACGCCGTAATTGTTGAAGCCGTTCGAACTCCGGTAGGGATTGGAAAACCAGGGAAAGGCGCCCTCAGCGAAATGCATCCGGTGGATGTCAGCGCGGCGATCCTGCGCGAGGTAATTAACCGTGCTGGGATTGAATCCCATCTAGTCGAAGACGTGTATTGGGGATGTGTGGGTCAAGTAGGCGAACAAAGCACCAATATTGGACGTAACGCCGCCTTGGCAGCCGGATTCCCACAAAGTGTCACCGGAACCACAATTGACCGTCAGTGCGGCTCAAGCCAACAGGCCGTTGCTTTCGCTGCCGCATCGGTCATCAGCGGCAATTCCGACATTGTTATCGCTGGTGGTGTTGAATCCATGTCGCGGGTACCGATGTTTAGCAATATGGCGGGTGGAGACGGACCATTTAGTCCCGAGATGTTGAAGCACTACCCACATCTGGTTCCCCAAGGCTTAAGTGCCGAAATGATTGCCGAGCAGTGGGCACTTTCGCGCGAGCAACTAGATGAGATCGCTGCTATTTCCCAGCAGCGTGCCGCCAAGGCGAGCAGTGACGGAATTTTTGACTCTGAGACGTTACCTATTGCGGGAGTGAGTGTCGATCAAGGAATTCGCCCCGGAACAACTACTGAAACCCTGTCAGTATTAAAACCCGCTTTTAACCCTAAGGGTGTTGTTACAGCTGGAAACGCTTCGCAAATCTCTGATGGATCCGCCGCACTACTTGTGATGACCAGTGAACGGGCCAAGGAGTTGGGGTTGCAGCCAATTGTTCGAGTGCACACCAATGCTATGGCGGGTGTTGATCCAGTGATCATGTTGACCGGGCCTATTCCTGCTACTGAGAAAGTGCTTACTAAATCAGGGCTTTCCCTCGGTGACATTGGGGTCTTCGAAGTCAATGAGGCATTCGCTTGCGTAGTAGGTGCCTGGTTGAAAGATACTGGCGCTGATCACGGGATTACCAATCCCAACGGTGGCGCGATTGCCCTCGGGCACCCATTAGGCGCCTCCGGTGCTCGCATTATGACAACTCTGGTTCATCACATGCGGCGCAACAACATCCGATACGGGTTACAAACCATGTGCGAAGGTGGCGGAATGGCCAATGCAACTATTCTGGAATTGTTGTAGCGAGAAACTCGCGGAACGCGATCGGGATCGGTACTGATTCCCTCGTCACCTGATCTACGTTGACATAGGTTATTTTTGCTGAAGTGACTAAATCAGTTCCTAGCGAACTACTTTCAGGATCTTGAATCCGAGCTTCAAAATCTAAATCAAAACTCGAATTTCCTAGCCGTGAACAAGTAATGCTGATGTGAATGATCTGATCGAGTTGAGCTGATCGGTGGTAGCGAAGATTGACTTCAACTAGGACCGGTTCCAATCCAGCAGACTGCATCAGGTCTGGGGGGTACCCGAAGAAGCGGAAGAACTCAATGCTTGCCGCGTCAAAAAACTCAAGGTAGCGGGAATTAAACACAATGCTCTGTGGGTCAACTTCGCTAAAGCGAACCCGGTGGGCGTAGCCACTCCAATTTGTCATGGGCGTATTCTTTCATGGATAGGAGGTGCGAGGTGAAACGATTCTTCTCGGCAGTGTTGTTAATTTCAATTGGTGTGGGATTGGGGTTCTTAGTGCGTCTGCTCTGGCCTACCGGGGAGAGCAAAATTTAGTAAGTGCTGCGACTACACCCTCAGCCACGGCGTCGTGGAACGCTTCTGAGGTGAGGCGCTTGGCGTCTCCAACATTAGACATGTAACCAAGCTCAATGCGAACCGTGGGCATCTGAGTAAAACGGAGAAGATCCCAAGTCCTAGGGTGAATTAGGCAGTCTTTCCGGTCTGTTCTGCTGGTGAGTTCCTCGTTGATCAACTCCGCGAGGATTCGCCCACCCGTTGATTGGTTCCCACCGCTAGGTGAACCAAAGTAGTAGACCGAAATTCCATTAGGTTTTGCGCTCTCGACGTGATCTAGGTGTAGCGAGATCACAATGTCGGCGTCCATATCGTTAGCAAACTTGGCATGCATTGACTGGGTTTTTCGTTCCAGAGGTGCCTCAGGTCGGGTAAGAAGTACCTGTGTACCAAGGGCTGCGAGCCGACCTTCAATGCGCACGCAAATCGCGTAGGTCAATTCAGGGTGCACACTTTCACCCGGATCAATCACAATAACCTTGTCAGCGATCCCAGTTCTCAATGAAGCAAGTGATGCATGCTCTCGTAATGCGCCCGAGTCACCACCGACAATTGATCGCGATAGACGCTCAAATGCGCGCAGGGTGTCAAGGGCGCAAGTACCGTCGGCACTCACCCCCACTCCACGTTGAAATTCACGTACGGCAAGGTCCGCTGCGGGACCAAAAATTCCGTCGGGTCTTCCTGCATCAAAACCAAGTTGGTTGAGCCGTCGTTGTAGCTCGGTGACGTCATCACCCACCATTAAGTGGCCCGCAGTAAATGAAAGGACACGGTCACCTAGTTGCCAGCGAGCTTCATCAAGCCTGCGAAAAGTCTCTGGTCCAACAAGACCGTCAACAGTAATGCCACGCTCTTGCTGAAATGTGCGCACAGCATCAACAACATGTTCATCGTAAATATTCGTTGCAACAGCAGTGCCACTGTTGTCGGCAAGTAGACCCAGGTGCGCGAGCCGTGCGCAGACCTCCGCTACGGCCGCCCCGGTTGACCCAAGGCGGAGCATTTCCTACAAGTACGGGGCGAGGTCAGCGAGTAAAGCAGCCTTTGGCTTAGCGCCAATGATCGTCTTCACAATTTCCCCGCCCTGGTACACGTTCATGGTGGGAATCGAAGTGATGCCATAGGAGGCTGGGGTTGACGGGTTTTCATCAACATTCATTTTGGCGATTACGAGCCCGTCGTTATTTGCCGCGATTTCCTCCAGGATCGGGGCCACCATTTTACATGGCCCACACCACTCAGCCCAGAAATCAACAAGTACCGGCTTTTCACTCATGAGTACTTCGTCTGCGAAGTTTGCGTCGGTGACGATCTTGGTTGCTCCCATGCCATTCTCCTTTGATTGGGGTCTAACTTAGCGAAAAGGCTTACGGTGATTACTACTGGTGGGCGAGATAACGCTCAGCGTCGAGCGCGGAGGCACAACCGGTCCCAGCCGCCGTGATCGCCTGTCGGTACGTGTGGTCGACCAGGTCGCCACAAGCGAACACGCCTGGGGCAGAGGTGCGGGTGGATCCGGACTCAACGAGTACATAGCCCTCAGGGTCAAGATCAACCTTCCCTGGTAGCAGTTCTGAGCGTGGGTCGTGACCAATTGCAATAAACAAGCCAGTGATGGCAATTTCACGCTCGGTACCATTTTCAGTGTCGCGAAGTGTGACCCCGGAAAGTTTTGCCTCACCGTGAATGGCTGCTACTTCACTGTTCCAAGCAACGTGAATTTTCTCGTTGGCGAGAGCCCGCTCCTGCATGATTTTACTACCACGTAATTCTCCACGACGGTGAACCAGTGTTACAGACTTAGCAAATCGGGTTAGGAAGATCGCTTCTTCCAGTGCCGAGTCACCACCACCAACGACAGCAATATCTTGTTCACGGAAGAAGAAGCCATCACAAGTTGCGCACCAAGAAACTCCATGACCACTCAGGCGTTTTTCATTCGGTAAGCCAAGTTCGCGGTAACCCGAACCCATGGACAGGATTAAAGTGTGGGCTTGATACACGTTACCGGCGCCGTCCGTGACAGATTTAATGTCGCCATCAACGTTAATCTGAGTTACGTCGTCTGTAATTATTTCAGTGCCAAACCTCACCGCTTGCGCTCGCATATCTTCCATGAGTTGGGGACCCATGATTCCGTTTTCAAACCCAGGGAAATTCTCAACGTCGGTAGTGTTCATGAGTGCACCACCAGCGGTAACCGAACCCTCAAAAAGTAAGGGATTGATTTGGGCTCGCGCCGCATAAATCGCTGCTGTGTAGCCGGCTGGGCCAGATCCGATGATGATTACATTACGAACTTCACTCACGAAAAATCACTACTTTCATTTGGTGGTGCCAAGGAACGGATGTAAGATAGGAGTATACGCTTGGGGGACTTAATCGATTCTAGTTGAGTGAATGGCTTATGTGGGAGTACACATCGAGTGCGAGATTTCCACAGTCGGGACCGACAACCCACACGTCGAGTGCGCTCATGTCCGTCCCCAATGACTCAAGGGCGAGACCTAGCTGCGCGCGCTCATCACTCGTTGTCGCCGCATCCATTCCCGTGAACATGGTCATGGGGATCACAATCACCCCGGCGTCCATACCTTGGTAAGTAGCACGATCTACAAATAAGGCCTGGGAAGATTCGGAATTAGTGATCGCGGTGACGCATTTACGCAAGGAATCCACACTCCCAGTCATCCCAGTCCCGATTGACATTTTCTTGGCTTCCATGTTCTGAACCGGGGCCATAAACATGTCCATGGGCTTCTCAACCCCAATTTTACGCAGTATCCGGTCGATGATGTCCCTCAGATTTACAGAGTCGTAATCGTTACCGCTCTCCATGATTTCAATCGCGGGAGGCACAAAACCAGCCTGAATGATTTGGGGTGAGGCAGCACTGAGTGAACCTGAATTGGCAACTTGATCTTCGGGAATAGGGGCGTCAGCCACAACTGAGTTCTGGTCGCTGGAGTCTGAATTTACGACATTGACCCCAATCCCGACTGCGAAGAGGGTGACGCTGGCCGCAACCAGACCACCGGCCCACTTGCCACCAATCCGGCGCTTGCGGTAGCTATCGAGTTCTAAGACCGCAGGATCTGAGCCAAGGGCCGCAGGTGAATCAGGGACTACTCGGTCAGCAGATTCAAGTGAAAGGGTGGTTGCAATCTGCTCCCAAACATGTGAGGGCATTGCCTCAACCGGTTGGGCGTCCAAATATTCCCCAAATGCCCTCAGCTCACCCGTAAGTTCCGGGTATTCAAGCTCAGGTAATTCGGAGTCTCCGTCTGTGCTTTTCACGTTACTCCTCCTTCCGAGCGTCTGTGGGGTGTGAGGTTCGATCTGGTTCTATTGATGTGACGATCTCACCCTTGTCTTGGTTCCGCAAGTGTCCCAAAGACTCGGCCAGTTTGCTCCGGCCGCGACTACACCGACTCTTAATGGTCCCGGTGGGGCAATCAAGTTCTTTCGCGGCCGCGTCGACGGAATATCCCTGGACATCTACCAGAATAATGGCCTCTCTTTGGTCCTGCGGCAACTCAGCCAGCGCGGCCGAGATTTCAATCCAGTTTTCACGTTCGGCAATGGCATCTCGCGGTTCTATCATTTCGCGGCTGTTGTTCTCGTTGTGGTCGGGCAAGGTCGTGGTGGGGCGCACTGCCTTACGCCGCAATCTATCCAGACAAGCATTCACGACAATCCGGTGTAGCCAGGTGGTTACAGCGGCTTCCCCGCGATACTGATCGGCTCGCCGATACGCCGAGATAAGGGCATCTTGGAGTGCATCAGATGCCTCCTCCGGGTCACGGGTAGTGCGAAGCGCAACTGCCCAAAGGCGATCCCGGTGACGGGAGACCAATTCGCCGAACGAATGTGAATCACCGGCTATGTGCGCAGCGATCAACTCGCGATCACTAAATTCACGTAAGTCCGTCGCTGGCACGCATCAAGCCTAATGAGCATAGAGATGCGGCGTGGCTGTGCCCGGTCGTGAGTTTCGTGAGCTAGTTTCAGGATTCGGACACGGTGGCACCAAAAACCGAAGCACTCGCGATCCCAGCTTGGAAGCGATCACCAGTTTCTTTTGGTGGGATACCCGTGAGCCAAATCAAGACATAACGCCCCGTTACCGCTCGAGGGGCGCGTAAATCGATTTGCGGGCCAGCATCTTCAATACTGACCAGCCTGGTCCACAAATCCGGGTCAGGGAGGATTTCGTTGGCAACCCGGATCTGCAGGTCGGTCCCATAGCCCACCAGACCAAGCGAGACACCGGTCACATCTACTTCTTGGCCGAGATCCAAGATGAGCCCAACCCCACCTTTTTTACCTAAAGTAGAGGATTTATACGCCTTAGTGGTCCAGGCAGTGACCGCGTCCCCATCGATTGCTAACGGTGCGCCCTTTTCCCTTTCTTTCCCCAACACCCCGTTCGGGGCACCACCACGAGGGTCAAATGAACGCGCCGACGCAATTGGGACCACCTCGGCAATGTTGCCCACATCAACTTCAATAAAAGGGGTGGCCGGGCTGGTTAAGATTTCCAAAGGGTCTACAACGTTGTCATTCGAATCCAGTTGTGAACTGGATGTGGCGGATCTGTTGAGAAGTTGGAACCCAACAACAGCGGTAGCGAGTACAAGAGCCGCAGCCACTGCGACTGCGATCATGCGTTGAGCGAAACTTGCGGGTGAGGCGCTTTGGGAAACTCCAGCCGGTGCTCGGACAGTGGTGGTACTCATCGGTGTGAAGTAGTCCTTCGCGGACGCAATTGCATTGGCAAAACCGAGTGAATCTTGGATTCGGGTAACACCACGCGATTTGCTCGCCCCGATCACACTTCTACTCACGAGATCATCTACCACACGCGGGATACTGGCCCGCACGCTTGATGGCAGCGGGATATCTCTACCCACTTTGGGTGAGAAGGGCACATGAACACTCAAAAAAGGGCCGGAATCATTTTCACTCGTGGACCAAGGATAGGGCCAAAGACCGGTTGTGAAGCAGTAAAGCAACGAACCCAAGCCGTTTACATCTTTATTTTCGGTTGCATCATAGGTGCTCTCATTCCCAAATAATGGGCCAAAAAGTGCGTGGTCCACGGCCAGACCACTGACCAATACTTCCGAGCTTTCAGTCAAGAACACACAACTGGGCCGTAACCGTCCATGCTCGAGATTAAATGTGAGGCAAGCATTTAACGCCCAGGCAAGATTGGAAACAGAATCCAGTGAGAACTCAGCATCAAAAGCGGACGTGCCCGCGTCCATAAGCGCTTCGTGAAGTGGCGTTCCCGTGCACCACTCACTAATAATTGCCGTGTAAGCGGGATGTTCCAACGTATTTCTAATATCAAGAATATCGAGGACTCGTAGCAGGCGACGGTCGTCAACCATTGCTGCTGCTTGGGCTGCTCCCAGCACCTTAGGCACACGCCGGTCTTCGGTCCTCACCAAACGAACCGCGACATTACGATCCAAAATCTCGTCTTGGCCGAGCCACAATTGGACTTCGAATTCACCTTTAACCCTAGGTTCGTGTTCGCTGACCACTTCTAAAAGTGTGTAGCGATCGAACTTGGTTCCTGATCTGATCACGACTTTACTTTAGAGCCTAGTTTTTTACGGATGACACGGTAGGCAAGGGTGATTTCCGGTACTCGAAAAATCCAAGCCGTGACAAGGTACGAAATTATCCCCACACAAACAACAACAGTTAAGCGAATCAGCACACTCATTTTGTCAGTCAGATCAACACTTTCACTTGATCCAAAAATCGCATTATTGATTTGGGTTTGGGCGAGGAGCATTGCGAATACCGAAAAAAGACCAGCAACCCCCATTCGGGTAATCGACGCAATTGTGGTCCCAGATTGCAATCCACCAAGTTTACGGGCCAACACAATCCAAGCGATGAGCAATCCAACCCAGTAGGACCCGCTGTAACAGGCCGCCATAAAGGAAATTTGTGTGCCTCCACCAGTGAAGTTATTAAAGAAAGGGACGAGCAACACCAAAAGAACAAGGGAGAAAATCACAGTGATGAAGAAGGGAGTTTTAGTGTCCTCTAGCGAGTAGTAACCACGCAACAACACATAAAAAAGTGTAAAAGGAATCATGCCGAGCATGAAGATTGAAATTACTTGACCCATGAGTTCAGCTTGCTGCGTTGTTGCCGCACCAAAGCCAAAGAGTAGGACCGCCACCGAAATCCCAACTACGAACAGGATGGCAGTGACGGGAATGATAAAAAATGACACGAGTCGCAAAGCGCCGGAAATATCACGACCAACCTGCGAAAGTTTCCCCGCGTGTGCTACTCGACTCAAAGCGGGAAGCAGAGCCGTAACGATAGAAACGGTGATGACACTGTGTGGGAGCATGAACACTAAGTGTGCTTTTTGGTAGGTGGTTAACCCGGCAGCAACAACTTCTTGGGCGGCCGCGTTGACATTCGCCTGGGCAGCAAGTCGGGTGATCACGATGTATGTCAATTGATTTACCAGTACGAGCCCGATTGTCCACACCGCAAGTTTCCCAGCTTTACCCAGACCGTGGCCACGCAAATCAAAACGTGGCCGCCACATGTAACCGGCTCGAATGAGAACAGGTATCAAAATTAGCGCTTGGGCAACAACACCCAAGGTTGTTCCCAATCCCAACAGCCACACCTGACCCGACGACAGGTTTCCTTCTGCGGCAGCAGCGGTTCCAGCGAAATAGATGAATAACAAGAAAGTAGAAATCGCGACAATATTGTTGGCGATCGGTGCGAACATTGGTGCACCGAATTTTCCCCTGGTGTTCAACACTTGACTGAACATTGTGTAAATTCCATAGAAAAATATTTGCGGTAAACATAAACGCGTAAACGCGACGGCCAAATCAAATTCATTTTTCGGGTAGTCACTTGGCGTGTAAACCGCGACAATAAGAGGGGCCATAACAATTGCTAAGACTGACAGGAAAAAAAGAGTAATTGCGGTGAGGGTGATCAAACGATCTGCGTAGGCGCGGCCGCCATCTGCGTCATCTTTCATTTTACGAACAAGTTGTGGGATGAATACCGCGTTAAGCGCACCACCAATCACCAGAATATAAATCATGTTAGGTAATGAGTTACCAAGTGAAAATGCATCAGATACCAGAAAGAACCCCAACGCGGCCGTCATGGTGATGTCGCGCGCCACCCCGGTGACTCGTGAGGTAACGGTTCCCACTGCCATAACGGTGCTGGGACCGAGTAACGCTCGCTCAGACATATGGGTCATTCTTCTGTGAATCCGACCGTGCATTGGTAGCCACCTTGTGAACTCGCCGGGTAATCCCTACGACAACGAAAAGCACAATGGCAACGAAAGCGGCGCCGATCACCCAGCCTGCAGCACGGGCATACGCGGTTGACACCAAATCGATCTGAGCCACACGCCCAAATTTTTGGCCTTCAGGCGTGAGTAATTGGACACCAGCACTCAAAGCGCGACCTCCAACAATCGTCGCTGCAAGTTCAACACTGACCTTTTTTCCCGGTCCGATAGTGATTTCGTAGAGTGGCTCACTTTTTAAACGAGCACTGGGATCTCCACGCAGTTGCACACCTATGGTGACGGAACGGTCAAGATCATTTGCGATAGTCACGGGCACGAGACCACTTTCACCCGAGAGGGTGATGGTTCCTTGTGAAAGCGCATAAACTTTGTCAGTTTGATCTTGTAAACTTGAGGTAATACTAGAAATTAATTCTTCACCTGTAGCAGGATCAACCCGCCAAGCACTTGATTGCGCTCGTAAAATTGCTTCTGCATATGGGCGCGTTATACCAAGGGGGTTATCAAGTACTGCCGTTAACGCGGCAAGTTCATCACTTGCCCTTTGGACTCTTTTCAAATAGGCAGACGGTAACTCGGCTTTTTGAGCTTTAGGGCCGTAGCCACCGCGTTTGCGGGCAATTGCGGTGCTGTTTTCGATCAGTAGGTCTGAAAGAGATGCAGATTGCAGCCAAGGAACAGACCCCGTTGCACTCAGGAGGGCGTTCAGGGCTTCGGGTGAAGGATTCCACCGAATGTCCCGTGGTCCGGCCACGATAATTCGTGAAGGTGCATCTTCACGAATAAGTTGACTCATTAATGCCGTTTCGGCAAGAAATCGCTGACGCATCAAAATCGCATTTGATTGAGAAGACTGATTAAGACTCAGTGTTGCGCTCAAACCTGGATCGACCAATACTGCGTTCATGCCATTGTAGGTTGTTCCCAGCACTCCGAGACCGGTTGAAATCGTATTTGGTTGTGATGGGGGCAGTGCGTTCGCGCGAAGGATTACTGTGCGAACACCACTTGATGCAAGTAGGTCACCAGTTTCCTTATTCAGCCTCCCACTTGGTGCCCAATACAAAGTTCCGCTGACGGCCTGTCCCAAAACATTAGATGCAACGCCTGTGGCCATGGTGGTGGAACGGACAACATTGGTTCCCATTCCGGCTGCGGTTACTGCTCCAGCATCAATATCAGCGTATGGGGTCACCCACAGTGGTAACCGATCATTCTTCCCCGATTTCACAGAATCAAAATCTTGACTAGCGAGGAGGGCCTCTGTCAACCGGGATATCCACTGACCCGATTGAGTAGAAAGATCACCAACCGAAAGTGACTCACCGTTACGGACTTGATAACCACGAGCCATATCCTGGGAGACTTGAAGCAGCTGCGGATCAGCGACCCAACTTACCTTGTCTACATTATCGGCGCCGACCGTGAGCAGGGAATCCAATCGACCACCGGGAGCCAATGATCGAGGGACCTCGTCATTTAATAAAACCTTGTTGGCTTCCTGGGCTGGGTAGTCGATAAGTGGCCACAGCCAGACTAAGTCGATGGGGTTTGAGTCCGGACCCATCCACGGTATAAAGGTGCGAAAACCACCCTGACGTCGCACGTTCCCCGAACCATCAGCACCGAGCACTTCCACCATTAGTGCGTACACCCCGTCTCGCCCAAGGGGTAGGTCGTTGACCGGGATGCTTACCTCAAAGTTTGCCCCATCACCCGGCTGAAGTGCATCACTGAGGAGGACTTTGGTTTTGTTCAAGAAGTAGTCAATCGGCTCGGCTTCCGGGTTGAGCTCAAGTTCTGATTGCTGTGCGATCTGGGCCCGCTTCTCAATGGGACTAGCTGAGATTCCTAAGCGGGCGGATATCTTGGTCAAGACCGAATCCGAAGAATTAAGCAACTTTCCCGAGATTCGTAATGTGTCACCGGGTTGCGGGGAAATGGGAGTAATACGATCGACCACAACGGCGAGTACTGACCCGGTGGGGTCAGCTGCTGCGGGAGACAACCCAAGGCCCATTAATCCAAAAGTTGACACTAAAAAAGAGATAACCAACGCAGACCTGTGCCAAGAGCGGGTTCGGTCGCTCAAAAACACCATGTAGTGAGGATAAACGCTCCGGGTGGGTAACCTTAGTTGCCGTGTCCACTTCCTTACAACGCCAAGCGCTCGAGAGCCTAGCCCCAGTCGCGGGCCTGCTCTATGAATTGGGCACCCTTTTCCACAATGCTGGCCATGAACTTGCCTTGGTTGGCGGCCCGGTTCGGGATGCTTTTTTAAGCCGAACCTCCCCGTTAGCCGATCTTGACTTCACCACGAGCGCGGAACCAAGCCAGATTCAACGCCTGTTGGATGGTTGGGCTGAAAAATCGTGGGACACCGGAATCGCATTTGGCACAATTAGTGCAAGTAAGGATGAACGCCAAATTGAGATCACTACCTACCGCAGTGAAAATTACAATGCAGATTCCCGCAAGCCCGATGTTGAGTTTGGATCTGAATTAGCGGCTGACCTTGGACGCCGTGACTTCACGGTAAATGCAATGGCATTAATACTTCCCACATTGGAGTTTGTGGATCTGTTTGAAGGTTTAAAAGATTTAGAAAAAAAGATCCTACGAACACCTTTCACACCAATACAGTCATTTTCAGACGATCCCCTACGAATGCTGCGGGCGGCACGTTTTGCCTCCCAACTACAGTTTTCTATTGCGGCTGACGTAATTGATGCAATGCGCGAGATGGCATCACGGCTTGACATTGTCTCGGCTGAGCGAATCCGTGAAGAGTTGATCAAGATCGTCATGTCTAATCACCCCCGAGTTGGTTTAACGGTCATGGTGGAAACAGGTTTGGCTGGATACGTACTACCGGAATTACCACTCTTACAATTGGAAGAAGATGAACACCACCACCACAAAGATGTGTATGAACACACACTCAAAGTTCTGGAGCAGGCAATTGATTTGGAAAATGGACACGAACCGCAACTGCCAGGTGACTTAATCCTGCGGATGGCAGCGCTGTTACACGACATAGGAAAACCTAAAACCCGCAAATTCGAGTCTGATGGCAGAGTTTCTTTTCACCACCATGAGGCGGTGGGCGCTCGCATGACAAAGAAGCGAATGAAAGCACTACGCTTTAGTAACGAACAAATTGACGCGGTCTCGCAACTGGTGGAATTACATCTACGTTTTCATGGATACGGCACCGGTGAATGGAGTGACTCAGCTGTTCGCCGGTACGTGCGTGACGCCGGGCCACTTCTGAGTCGACTCCACAAATTGACTCGAGCTGACTCAACTACCCGCAATAAACGCCGGGCTGAAGCGTTACAAAAAGCCTATGACGGCTTAGAGCAACGGATTGCTGACCTACAGGAACAAGAAGAACTCGACTCGATCAGACCTGACCTCAACGGTGCCCAGATTATGGAAATCCTAGGAATCGGACCCGGCCGTGAAGTGGGGGAAGCATACAAGTTTCTTTTGGAACTCAGGCTTGATCAGGGGCCTTTGGCACCTCAACTGGCTCAGGAACGGCTTCTTCTTTGGTGGTCCGAGCGCGGATAAGGATCTCCAACCCGGTCCATACTGCCGCGATAAGTAGTGTGAATAAAACCCCATTAAAGGTGCCAAGGAGCGTGCTACCGAGTAGCACGAACAACCAAGTACACACAATAACCCAGCGGATAATCGGGGCGTATGGCGAGAGCTTCACTCCCGTATCCCAACCAGTGTGATCGGCAATCCCCGTGAGGCCGCGTGTGAGGAGGCCGCGCACGTAATTTGCAGAGTTAGTTCGACCAGCCAGCCAACCGCCCGCAATCACGATCACACTAAGGGCGAGTAAGGCTTGTAATCCTGAAACAAGATAGTTCAGGAAGTTTTGGTAGACAACGACCACTGCACCCTCAAAGACACTACCCTCAAATTGATTAGTGACTATTCCTTCACCAAAAGTAATCATGGCGTACAGCACAAGGGATGAACCAAGAACTGCAATTCCCACGGCAACCGTTGTCCGCGCTCTCCGGCGAGCGAGCAAAATTGCGAGCACGAACATTGCTGCCACTATCACTAAGACCCAAGTGAGAATTGGTGCTGAGAACGAATAGAAAATTCGGGCCTGATTTAAAGCTGGAGCGGTCATCAACACAAATTGCTTGTCCGTGGGTGGAATAGTGATATTGGCAGCGAACGAAATCCCCTCATCGACTAATCTTTGTTGGGCAAGCTCAATGATTGTGTCGAGATTTAAGACCACGTCGTCGCCCTGAATCTCGATTGGACCACTTGGCTCATTTTTTAAGATCGCAACCAGGCCTTTTTGGGCTGCGGTGTTGAGTTTTATCCACGCGTTGGTGAATAAATCGGAAGAAACGAAAGAGTCAACGGCTTGACCGATCAAACCATTAATCCCGGTTGCTAGGGGTCCGGCAAGTCGATCGGTTAACGGGTTGCTCGGCAGAATTCCACCGAGGAAGTCACCCACCAGTGACTCAGTATCAATCTGGTCCACGATTGCGTCGGTGACAATACCGGCGAAAGCTTCTTGTACTTCAGGGCTACTAGCAATTGGACCAACGGTTTCGATGTACCGCTCGGTATCCAAAATTGTGGTGTGAGCCCAGTTCCCGGCAACAGCTACAGGAGTGAGAACCGTTGCGAGCACGAAAACTATGACCGAGAAAATAGTTCGCGGACGGACTCGATCCCGTGTCACTGGACTGCGCTGATACTGGTCTGTAGCTGTACTGGACATACAAAAATCCTACACGACCTTGTAGGAAGAAATAGGTGAGAACTTTAAAGTCACAGTTGCATGTGGCTTAGTGGGTGCGATCGGTGCGCCAGTACCAATAACTAGCCAACGCCAATCCGACACCAACACCCAGATAAAGGATCGGAGCAACACCATTTACGGGAGAGAGTACCGCCACCGTGATAATTCCTACAACCAATGCAACATTGACACTCATGTCGAATAGTGCAAATACCCGACCTAGGCTGGTATCTGGGATTTGTTTTTGAATCACTGTGTCCGAGCACACTTTGACCGCTTGACCTGCGAAACCGAGGCTAAATCCGGCGAGGAGCAGCAACGGAAAGTTTTGACCAGAAGCACCGAAAGCGAATATCAGCATGCCAATTGAGGCCTGGCCTACGGTGATTGCCGACCAGTGGGGAATCCCAATCTTCCGGGTTACCCACGGTGTCAGAATCGCAGCGATGAGCGCTGCGGTCGCCGCGCAACCGGAGAGAACCACAAAGTCTGCGAGGGCTGCATTGGCGTTGATGCTCTGATGGAATGTGTTGCGCAGGAGCAAGAGTGATCCGCTGATTATTACCCCAAATGACACCCGGTTAATGACAACGAGCATTAAGGCCCTGGCAGCATTTGGGTGTGAGTGCAGGGTACGAGCCCCGGAAGCTAGATCACCGGTGACACTTCGAAGCGACTCCACCATTGTGTGGCTCAATCGGTGAGATGGCCCCAAAGCAAGGACACCAAACGTTCGGGAAATCAGAGCTGCCGAAACAAATGTGCCCATTGAAAATAGAAGGAGTGCGACACTTCCAGGATCACCACCACCAAATATTTCTCGGATTCCTAAACCAGTCGTTGCACCAATAACGAAAGCAATCGTTCCTGAAGTAGGTGTCAAAGCATTTGCAGTGATGAGTTCTTTCCCGGCCACAACGTGGGGCAGGGATGCGGATAAACCTGCCAAAATAAATCTGCCTACACCAAGAACCACCAAAACAGAAAACCCAAGAAAAACTGATTCATCACCAACAAGGACGGCGGCGATTACCGGAATCGTGAGTATAGCTTTGAGTAGGTTTGCTCGAACTAAAATATTACGGCGCGACCATCTGTCCAAAAAGACTCCGGCAAACGGACCGATCAAGGAATAAGGAAGTAGTAAAATACCGAATGCCACGGCGATTGCGGCGGCATTCGGTTCACGCTCTGGTGAAAAAAGAACGAATGAGGCAAGGGCTGCTTGGAAGAAACCGTCCCCGAACTGACCAACTAACCTGGTGCTGTAAAGCGCCCGAAAATCTTTCCTGTGAAGCAGCTCCCGAACAATCGGTAGCGCCTGCATGGTGCCGACGCTACCTGTTACGGAAAAACTATTTTTCGATGGTGCCGGCGATAAAGTCTTCGACGGCCTGCTTTGCATCTGAGTCGCTGTATTGGACAGGCGGTGATTTCATGAAATAGCTGGATGCTGAAAGAATCGGTCCACCAACCTTGCGATCCATAGCAATTTTCGCTGCACGGACAGCGTCAATGATTACGCCAGCACTGTTGGGTGAATCCCACACCTCGAGCTTGTACTCAAGATTCAAAGGGACGTCGCCGAATGCACGACCTTCAAGGCGAACAAATGCCCATTTACGGTCATCAAGCCAGGCAATGTAGTCCGAAGGACCGATATGAACATTCCTCTCACCTAGGTCATGTGAGAGCTGAGAAGTCACCGATTGGGTCTTCGAAATCTTCTTAGATTCAAGGCGATCACGCTCAAGCATGTTCTTAAAGTCCATGTTCCCACCAACATTGAGTTGGTAGGTGCGGTCGACAATCACTCCACGGTCTTCGAACAATTTAGCCAGTACGCGATGGGTAATTGTTGCTCCTACTTGGCTTTTAATGTCGTCACCAACAATCGGCAGACCGGCATCTTCAAACTTCTTAGCCCACTCGGGTGTGCCAGCAATAAAGACAGGTAGGGCGTTAACAAATCCGCAACCCGCATCAATTGCGCATTGTGCGTAGAACTTGGCCGCATCTTCTGAACCAACGGGTAGGTAACACACAACAATATCGACCTGTGCGTCTTTGAGAGCCTGAACCACGTCTACCTCGTCAGCGTCAGACTCGGTGATGGTTTCCCGGTAGTACTTACCAAGTCCATCCAGTGTGTGGCCACGTGACACTGTGACGCCGGTAGTGGGGACGTCACACAACTTAATTGTGTTGTTCTCAGATGCACCGATTGCATCGGCGAGGTCGAGGCCGACTTTTTTGGAGTCAACATCAAAGGCAACAACGAATTTAACGTCGCTCACGTGGTAGGGGCCAAACTGAACGTGCATGAGTCCGGGGACAAACTCATCAGCCTTGGCATTCTTGTAGTACTCCACACCTTGGATCAAGGATGTAGCACAGTTTCCAACACCAACAATTGCTACACGGATCTCTCCGCCGGATTGTGCACTCATTTCTTACCTCTCCTGGGTTACTTTCTCTTGATCAATTAATTCGGTAAGCCAACGCACTTCGCGCTCAGCTCCTTCAAGTCCATGTTGCTGTAGTTGAAGTGTGTAGGCGTCAACCCGCTCTTTACTACGGGTGAGCGAGTCACGTAATACATCTACCCGTTCTTCAAGGCGCGAGCGGCGACCTTCAAGGATGCGAAGCCGGGTGCGTGCTTCGGTTGCAGAAAAGAAAGCAAGGTGCGCGGCGAATCCTTCGTCTTCCCACGCTTCAGGTCCAGGCTTATTTGCCCATTCACCAAAAACCTCTTTACCTTCAGCTGTGATGGCATACACGATTCGGGCACGTTTGCCGGAAAGTACTGGCGCGTTACTTTGCGTGGCGGGAGTCAGTGATTCCTCTTCAATTAATCTCGCGGTATACATTCGCTTGAGAGCGGGATACAGAGAGCCATAAGAAAGTGCCCGAAACGGGCCGAGGATGGTGGTCAAGCTTTTCCGTAATTCATAACCATGCTGGGGGCCATCGCCGAGTACACCAAGGATGGCAAAACTCAACACGTCGCGGCGGCTACTCATGTAGCGCAATATATCGGATCGATATATCTAATGTGCGGTTACCCCGAAGTGTTCAATGGGTTTACACTCAACCATGGCCCAGATGCGCAGGGAAAGTGTCCGTGGTCGAGTTGCCCGTGGCGATTCGAGCAAGAAAATACCCAAACGGGGGCCTTTACCATCACCTGAACCAGTCTCTGACCCAAAAAAACCACGCAATGTGGTGGATTATGGACTTTCCCGGGCCGCAGATATTACAAATCTGCATCGTGGTGGTGCTCTGAGCAGCGATTTTTGCGAAGCGGACCCCTATCTCCTCAAGGCCGCAAAGTTCCATGGAGAGAAAGCAACGGGCAACTGCCCAGCCTGCAAGGGAAAAAAACTTGTGGAATTGAACTACATCTACGGTGATGAACTTGGACCCTATGCCGGAAGAATCCGCAAAGCCAGCGAATTACCCGGCATGTGCAACAAATTTGGTGAGTTTCGTGTGTACGTTGTAGAAGTGTGTCCCGACTGCCATTGGAACTACCTTCTCCGAAAATTTTCACTCGGAGATGGAACTCCACGGCGCGCCGTGCCGTCTATTCCAGCAGAAGATCTGTTGGACTAGGACCTGGTAGACCGAAGCTGTCCCCTTCCCCGATAGGACACAAGTGAGCTCCCCTACACAGAAGGGCTCCGCGAGTAAGAAGACGGCAATAAAGAAGCCGACTAAGCGGAGCACATCAAGCGAGCAGCGCGCGCCTTTGTGGCGCCGTCGCTGGCTTCGGCGGATCTTGTGGACATTGATCTTCCTTACGGCCATTGGCGCAACATTTTTAGCCGTTGTCTTGGCACGCACCGAAGTACCAAGTCCGAATGACCTGGCCACAAGCGAAGCCACAGTGGTCTATTACTCAGGCGGGTCAAATGAAATCGGGCGACTGGGTGAGTCCACTCGGCGGTCAGTCCTCCTATCGGACATTCCGGAGGACATACAACAAGCGGTCCTTGCAGCTGAAGACCGAGACTTTTATAACCACGGTGGAATTTCACCGATTGGTATCGCCCGCGCTGCACTCAATAACTTGACCGGGGGCAGCACCCAAGGTGGGTCCACAATCACCCAACAGTACGCCAAGATCGCTTTCCTTACCCAAGACCGTACTTGGAAGCGGAAAATAAATGAAGCACTGCTTGCCTTCAAATTGGAAACAGTAATCTCCAAAGAACAAATTCTTCAGGACTACCTCAACACGATTTACTTCGGTAGAAATGCAAATGGAATCGAAGCAGCTGCGGTCGCATACTTTAACAAGTCAGTCAATGAACTTGATTACATAGAAGGAGCTGTGCTCGCATCAGTAATCAAATCACCATCCGGTCTCAACCCCGAAGACAATCTCAGTGGTCTCAAAGCACGGTGGTCCTACGTCCTGGACTCCATGTCGGTATTGGGGGACATCACCCAGGCTCAACGTGATGCGGCAATTTTTCCTGAGATTATTCCTTTCAAACAAAAAGATCGACTTGGGGGTCAGGTCGGATTCCTACTCACTGCTGTTGAGCAACAGTTGTTGGCCCAAGGCTATACGGAAACGGAAATTCAACGAGGTGGTCTGAAAATTGTAAGTTCTTTTAACCGTAAGGCTCAACGCTCCGCACAGCGCGCGGTAAAAAATCAAGGACCAACTTCAGGGACACAAGGATTACGAATCGGACTCGCGGCGGTAAGGCCTGGTAGCGGTGAGGTGCTCGCTATGTACGGCGGTACGGACTTCATCACCGATCAAATCAATAACGCAACGCGACAGTTCGCTCAGGCAGGTTCCACATTCAAACCATTCGCACTCGCATCAGCGCTCGAGCAGGGCTTACCTCTAAATTCACTTTGGAATGGAAACTCCCCAGCAACTGTAAATGATTACACCTTAAATAACTATGGAGATAATTCCTACGGTGTGGTGTCTCTATTACAAGCAACCGAACTGAGCATCAACTCTGCCTACGTTGAACTCACCTCGGAAATAGGAGTCCGTAATGTCGCGGATGCAGCACTTGCCGCAGGCATCCCAGAGACAACTCCCGGTCTCAACCTTGAATCACCTGACCTGACATTTGTTCTGGGGACCGGATCACCATCCGGCTTAGACATGGCAAATGCGTATGCGACATTTGCCAACGAAGGGGTTCGAAGCACTACCACATTCATTAAGCAAGTTTTCGGTCCCAATGGTGGATTGATTTATCAATACGAGCCATTACTCACTACAGCGTTTAGTACCGAAGTTGCTAATACAGTGAATTACAGTTTGAACAAAGTTGTCACAAGTGGGACGGCTAAAGCCGCTCTCGCCCTTGATCGTCCAGCAGCAGCTAAGACCGGAACGACTGACGACAACAAGAGTGCTTGGTTTGCCGGATACACACCACAAATCTCCGCAGCTGTCCTCATGGCGAAAGAGGACTCAAGTGGCATGCCAATCTCAATGTCGGGGACCGGTGGATTAGGCACTGTCACCGGTGGCTCTTTTCCGGCCGCAATCTGGACCGCGTTCATGAGGGGCTCACTCAAAAAACAGCCGGTGGTTAACTTCCAAGCACCACCGGATGAAGCACTGTCGCCGATTGACTGCCCAGACTTTATTGAGACAGATCTTGAAGAGATCCCTCTCGGCTGTCCAATCCCTGAAGTTGTGAACGAGTTTGGTCCCGAAAACACCGAATCTGACCCGGCAGCGGTAGATCCAGCACCGGTAGATCCAGCACCGGTAGACCCAGCACCGGTAGACCCGGCACCGGTAGATCCAGCACCGGTCGAGCAGCCGATAAACGAGTTTGGCCCCGAACCGGCTCCGACAGATCAACCGATTGATGAAGGCAGACCATAATTCACCCGTGAGCGACTCAAAAATCTCTGAACGTGTGGGCGGGCCATTTGGTCAGCTCGCGAATCGAGGCTACACACTTTTACCACCACTCTACGTGTTGATTTTTTTGGCGGCCGTCACCTATTCATTTGGCTATTTACTCGACTTTTCATGTGTTATGGACGGTTGGATAGATCCGCAGCGATACATGCACCTGTGCTACTCCGACATACCCGCTCTTTACGCTGACCGCGGGTTTATCGAGGGTATCTTTCCTTATCTTCAAGCCGGGTCAAACGGTATCTATCTGGAGTATCCAGTGGGTACTGGAATATTTATTTATATCGCCGCCGTCCTCACCGGGTGGGTCACTTCATTTTACCCCGACGGCTACCGAGCATTTTTTGATGTAAATATCGTGTTGTTGTTTATTCCATTTGTGATCACAGTAATTGCAACCGCGTTAACCCAACCAAGATATCCGTGGCGGGCAGCGATGGTGGTTTTTGCACCCACCATGATCCTTGCGTCAACAATCAACTGGGACCTCGTCCCGATTGCTCTGGTTGCGCTTGCATTTTTGGCATGGTCCAAAGACAAAGCCTTTCTCACGGGTGTTTTCCTCGGCCTAGCGATTGTCTGCAAATTTTATCCGGTTTTCTTACTGGTAGCTTTCGTGTTTTTAGCGTGGCGAACAGCATCTTGGCGACCCACACTGATCATGATTGTGACGGCAATTGGGACCTTCCTTGCGATTAACATCCCGTTCGCAATCGCACACTTTGAAGGCTGGGCGGCTTTCTATACATTCAATTTCAATCGAGCAATTGACTTCGGATCTTTCTGGTACGCCATCACCCAAATTGGGTTGCCAACAGTTCCCGAGAACCTGCTCAATTTTGCTTCGACCGCAATATTTACGATTTTGCTGTTAGCGATAGCGATTTTGGTGAGGAAAGCGCCTACTGTTCCAACAATTGCGCAGGTTTCATTCCTCATTCTTGCGGCTTTTGTAATCACAAACAAGGTTTATTCGCCGCAATACGTTCTTTGGCTTGTTCCACTTGCCGTCTTGGCCCGACCAAATTGGCGGGACTTTCTGATCTGGCAGTTCGGCGAAGCTATCTACTTCGCAGCGATCTGGTGGTTCCTGGCTGGCTACGGAATCGATGATGCGAGAACTCTTACGCCAGAGTTATATGCCGCAGCAACCTTCGTGCACATTGGGGTAACTGTGTACTTTGCAATATGGATTGTTTTCGACATTTCCTCCCGGAATGATCAGTCAATAAAGACAGCGTCAAAACGTGAGGTTGTAAATCGAACCTCGGCGCTGACCTGAGACCCAACCTCCGGTAGGACAGATTCGCTGTTCATCCAGAGCATCGAAACATGTTGGTGTGGGGGTTCGGCGAACCACCTTTGCTTCCCTCCCAGACTAAATGGAGACATCGATCTTCCGGCCGCATCGAGTGCACCGACTCCAAATGAAGTAACTCGTTGGCGCAAGGATGTAGTGGGGGAAGGTGCACTCAAACCAATCCCGTTGGCGGTACCTCCACTCACCACAACCAATGTGGCATTTTTTCCGGATTTTCGTTGACGGTAGCCGACCTTCACACCTTCAGAAAGTGGGTGCACAGCTAACACGGTGCCCGACGCAGAAAGTGTCGAGCGATCACCAAGCCATAGTCGAGTTCCAACGCGCATTCGAACGATCAACTCGCTCACACTCTGGCGGATAGTTGAAAGTTCGGCGTCACTGCAATGGGAAACCCATATCACAGGAGCTGGGGGCGAGTGGCCCTCCCAAACCGCAGTCTCCGCTTCCCACAACCCAGCCCATCGCATGACTTCAACGGCATGTGAATCAGGGGCTGAGCGCTCAATGGGCAGGTGGACTGAAATTCCTTCAATAAAAAATTGCCCGGTCGCAAGCGCGGCTCGAATATCGGCGTTTCCCAGGACGCCAATAAGTTCGGGTTCTGTCAAACCAAAACGAACCATAGAGCTGCGGGCCTCAATGATCACGCGGACACCACTAGATCCGGTGATTAGTTCATTAAGCGCCTCAAGAGTTGCGACGGTGCGAATAATGCGACCGGAATAAAACTTCTTGCTGATTTCCCACCATTTAGCGGCGGCTCCGGCGTCACGTGAATCAAATGGTTGAAGCACGACAATGTCACCTTGAGTGACACTGACAACCGACTCGATTTCAAACACGGTTCCCACCGCGATTGTGTCAGCACCAAGTTCCATGGCGGTTGCACCGAGTAATTCTTGGCCAATTCCGTAACCATTTCCTTTGACTACCGGAACGGGTGAACTGCCGCTGGTGGTAGTGATTGCATTGACAACAGAGCGCAAGTGAGTACGCCATCGGTCGCCATTTATGTTGAGGGTGAAAGACACTCGTCAATCATGTCAGGATCACAGCAATCTGCCTCCTAGCCTCGCCGCTGGTAGATCGAAAAAGCGCGAGCCCAAGACTTACGAATCACACAGTCCCACTCGCCGACGTATTCCTGGGCGTAGCCACCCGAACCCAGTTTGAAAGACACCAAGCCAAAGAGGTGATCTGAGCTGTCCAAGGTGTTGGAAATACCGCGCAGGTCATATACCGAACAACCCGATTCACGTGCTGCCTTGATCATGGACCACTGCAATGCATTCGAAGGACGAACATCACGATCGGCGGTAGTGGAGGCACCGTAGGAGTACCAAGCATGCGCGCCAACGGTGATCATGATTGTCGCAGCAGCAACATGACCGTCATGGCGCGCAACATGCAAAGTAAAATGATCACTTAGTGCATCCCACATGCGTTGGAAGTAGACCAAGCCTCGCGGTGTGAAACCATCACGCGAAGCTGTCTCAACATAAACCCGGTGAAAGGCAGCCAGGTCATCGCGCGTGCCAATTGAAATTTCAACACCGGCCTTTTCAGCCTTGCGAACATTACGTCGCCACTGCTGGTTGAAGCCGGCGAATAATTCGGCTTCACTGCGACCGGCAAGTGGTACTTGAAAAACATAACGTGGTTGTACGTCACCGAAACCAGCACTAACGTTTTCCTCTTGTACGAATCCAAGTGAACGCATGGACTTGATCACCGAGTCATCAAGTGAGAATTTGCGATCACTTGGAACATCTCCAAGCAGTGAGATTTCACCGATTGCACTCTTGATTGTTTGCGCGTCCCATTGTTTGATGGCAACGGGCGGGCCCATCTTTAATTGAAACGCGCCACGACCCTTAACGTGCGAGACCAAAGGTGACAACCATGAAGAAAGATCGCCACTTTCCCAATCAATAACCGGACCTTCGGGAACGTATGCCAAAGAACGCTGCGGCAATTTTGGAATAGGGCGATACAACACCAATGCAACGCCCACAAGTGTGGATTCTTCAAACCAACCAACCGACTCTGGTCGCCACCCCACTTTGACATTACCCCATTCGGGTAATTGCAAAAAAGAAACCGAAGTGGTTCCAGAAGCAATCACACCATTTAGGAACCCTGAATGCTGCTCGACACTAATCCGCCGGACTTCACGACTCATACGGACAAATCTAGATCGACAACAACAGGTGCATGATCGGAGGCGCCTTTTCCCTTACGTGCATCGCGATCGACGTATGAATCCTGCACTAGTGACGTGAACACCTGATTCCCATAGACAAGGTCAATCCGCATCCCCCAACCACGGTGAAAGGAACCATTGCGGTAGTCCCAGAATGTGTACGGTTCACCCTTAAGGGATCGCGGCACGGTCTCAATCAAGCCCATGGCTTCAAGGTCGGTCAGTGCAGCACGCTCCGCCAGTGTCACATGTGTTGAATCAACAAATTTTTCGATGTCCCACACGTCCTCGTCAGTCGGAGCGATGTTGTAGTCACCGATCACAGCGAACGGTAGATCAGGATGGTCGGCTATTTCTGATTTTGCGGTCACATTCAACGCTGTGAACCACTCCAACTTGTACCTGTAGTGATCATGGCTTGGTTCGCGACCATTAGGGCAGTAGACACTCCAGACCCGCACACCATTGCAGGTTGCTCCAATTGCCCGTGGCTCGGAAGCCCCGTCGAAATCAGGTTGTCCAACTAAACCCCGAACAACGTCGGTTGCGCCAACCCGAGAAAGAATCGCAACACCATTCCAACGACCGGTGCCGTGGGTGACGGCTTCGTAGCCCGCTGCTTGGATTGGTAGGTGTGGGAACGCCTCGTCGGTGCATTTCAACTCTTGCAACGCCACCACATCGGGTTGAGCGCTCTGGAGCCACTCCACTAACCGATCAAGTCGGGCACCCACCGAGTTCACATTCCAGGTTGCAATACGCACGCTGTCAGCCTATTGCCTCACGTGGACCTGAGCCTTACACACGCAATCCCTTTCAAAAATTGGATTCAGCGCCCATTGGCACCCACACCAGGAGTCAAGAATTACGGCTCTCAGATCGCGTGTGTGACCATGAGGAATCTCGCCAGCATTATGGAATAGCGACCCCTTGTGGAACTAGAGCCTGTTGCGGCTACTCTAAGAGGGCATTAATCCTCCTGTCACGGAAATGCCGTGGCCGTTTAGTCCGAAGGAGGTGGGTTAATACATGCGTAAATACGAAGTCATGGTCATTCTGGACTCTGAACTTGAAGAAAAAACTATTGCCCCTAGTCTCGATACATTCCTGAATGTAATCAAGGCTGATGGTGGAAGTGTTGAGAAAGTAGATTTCTGGGGCAAGCGCCGCTTCGCCTACGAAATCAACCACAAGACCGATGGCTACTACGCGGTAATTGAGTTGACCTCGACCCCAGAAGCAGTGGCCGAACTGGATCGCCAACTCTCACTGAACGAAGCTGTCGTTCGCACCAAGGTGATTCGCCCCAACTGGTCCACACCCGTTAAGGCTTCCTAATGGCAGCCGGTGATATCAGTGTGACGGTCATTGGGAACTTGACTAACGATCCTGAACTGCGCTTCACCCCAAGCGGCGCCGCTGTTGCTTCATTTACTGTTGCTACCAACTCACGCTATTTGGACAAAGCAACGAATGAATGGAAAGACGGGGACCCGACCTACTTGCGATGTAGCGTGTGGCGTCAATACGCAGAAAATGTTGCTGAGTCACTCACAAAGGGGACTCGGGTAATGGTGTCAGGTAGATTAAAGCAGCGTTCTTATGAAACCCGAGAGGGTGAAAAGCGAACAGTAATGGAAGTTGAAGTAGAAGATGTCGGTCCCGCTTTGCGCTATGCAACAGCGAAGGTCACTCGGGTACAACGCTCCGAAGGTGGATTTAGCTCCGGCGGTGGATCGGCAGCCCCTGCTGACGATCCCTGGGCAACGGGTGCACCTGCTGCAAACTTTGATGAACCACCCTTCTAAACACATAAAATTTTCCCTCATAAATTCAAGGAGTTATTAAATGGCACGCGATAACAAGCGCCAACAAGTATTAGATAAGAACAAGATGGTGAAGGCCAAAGCTTGCGCCTTCTGCAAAAAAGAAGTGAAGGGTCTGGACTATAAAGACGTCAACCTACTTCGTAAATTTGTTTCCGATCGAGGCAAGATTCGTGCCCGCCGGGTTACCGGTAACTGCACCCAGCATCAGCGCGATGTTGCCATGGCTGTGAAGAATGCCCGTGAAATGGCACTTCTTCCCTACTCAGCGGCAACGCGGTAAAAAAGAAGGAGCATTAATATGAAACTCATCCTTACGCAGGAAGTCAGCGGTCTTGGTGCTGCAGGAGACATCGTCGAAGTCAAAGATGGTTATGGACGCAACTTCTTACTCCCACGCGGTTTCGCAATCTCCTGGACCCGTGGTGGCGAGAAGCAGGTGACCCAAATTAAGCGTGCCCGTAAGGTACGCGAGGTCCGTGACCGTGATCATGCCAATGAAATCAAGCAATCACTTGAATCAATGGTGATTGTCGTCCCCGCCAAAGCTGGTGCGACCGGAAAACTCTTCGGTTCAATTACGACAGCAGACATCGCCTCAGCGGTGAAGGCTGCTGGCGATATTTCAATTGATAAGCGCAAGGTGCATTTAGCCGGCGCGATTAAGACGGTGGGAAATCACCATGCAACAGTCGACGTGCACCCGGGTGTAAGCGCCAATGTGCAGTTTGTCGTTTCAGCTGACTAACAATTAGTTTTCCTTATCGTTGGTGTGAAAAGGGGTCGCTCCCAGTGGGCGGCCCCTTTTACATTTCACTAATCTGAACCCGCCCGCCACAGCGGTCCAAGGTGCTCGCTCACGAATCGGGCTGTGGCCTTTAATACGCGTGAGTGTGCTGAAATGTGCGCGCTTTGGGGTAATTTGGTGTGTAGAGTGATGAGGAAAGTGTTGTAAAAGCCGCCAGTGCCGGACACCGACTATGTAAGTGGAGGAATGCTCATGTCATATATGGAAGCGATAAAATCAGGTTACTCGAACTACGCCAAATTCAATGGCCGCGCTAGTCGATCAGAATTTTGGTGGTTCTTTCTGTTCTATGCGGTGGTTATCTTCATTGTCAATTTCATTGTGGACCTCACCGGTCTCCCCATCATCATATCCGTCCTTGTTTGGGCAAGCTTTGTATTGCCGATGCTCGGTCTATATTTTCGGCGCTTACATGATGTTGATCGCAGCGCGTGGTGGATACTCATTGCGCTTATTCCTCTAATCGGCTCGATCGTGCTGATTGTTTTCTGGGCAACACCAGGCACGGAAGGTGACAATCGATTTGGTCCACCCACCACTACCGCCGTCAACTAGTCCTGTTAAGTAATTCTTTCTCATAGTTCGTTGTAAAAGGGGTCGCTCCCAGTGGGCGGCCCCTTTTAAATGTTGTGCTGCGTCTTAGCAATACTGGTGTCATGGTCGAAGATTCAGATGTCATAATCCGATTTCTTGAACCACATGAATCCGAGGTCCTCGTTGAGTTGATCAAAGAGTCGTATGGGGAGTCGTATGACGCTGACTGGGTTTATGACGCCGAGAAAATAGCTGAAAGAATACGTAACAACACTTTACGCAGCACAATCGGTCAATTAAATGACGGAACTATTCTTGGCCATATGGCGCTTATGGTGGAAGAGGGCGTGGAGCGGGTTATACATGCAGGTATTGCGGTTGTGCGAGACGCGGCTCGCGGACACCACCTTTTTGAGAGACTCAAACGATTCGGCTCACAATGGGCAACCGAAGCCGGGTACTTGGGTATTTTTAGTGAAGCAACGGCAGCCCACCCGTATAGCCAAAAAGCAAACATCAAGCTAGGTGCACATGAAACCGGAATTCTCCTTGGCTGGATCCCGGACACAGTTCATAACAATGCCGCAGTTAATCTGGAGGGACACCGGCAATCAGTGGTTTTGTTCTATTTGAAACTGAACCATGGTGATTTAAGAAATATGTATGTGCCGAAGAAATATTATGAAATGGTACAAAAAATTCTCGAAGTATCCGGTTTACATGCCGTGATCGCGCAGGTACCCACCAATGTCACTGTTCCTAATGAAACCATTTTTAGTATCGAAGAAAAAGTGGATCATAATTCGGCAATAATTCATGTCACTGAACCCGGGAAGGATTTTACCGAGGCGATAGAGAGCGCACGAGTAACTCTGATGACAAATAAACGGCGTGATGCGGTGTACCTTGATGTACCACTTGACCTACCTCACACCGAGATTGTTCTGAATAATCAAGTAAGTGATTTTTCCTTTTCTTTTGCTGGAATATTTCCCAACCAACTCCGACACGGAGACGTTTTACGCCTGCAGGCCTTTAACGGGGTCGACCTGCACAGTGCTGACATTGTGACCGCATCTGATCATGGTCGTGAACTACTGGAATACGTAATTGCAGACTTAAGGCCCGATCGGTAAATAGTTCGGTCCTTGGAAATTGGGCCTGATTCATGTCCATTTCCCACATTTAAAGTCGACATACCGGTGATTTAAAGATGCTAAGGTCAATTTGTCACCAGATTTCGCCGCCTGGTCACACCAAAAAATCTCGCGTAATCATGGGAACTGAAAGGAAAAACATGTCCGGATTTGATATCGCTGCCGTACTTGATGAGGCATGGAGTTTGACCAAGCGTCAATATTGGCATTGGCTGCTGGTGATTTTTGTCGCGATTGCTATTCCCGTCGCGATCATTATTGTGGGGGCGCTTGCCGCAGTCGCTGTTCCAGCCCTGGGTGCAATTGTAATCTTCCTCGGGATCCTTGGCTTCTTCTACACATTCCTTGGACTCTTACGCAACGCCTATAACGCCTCAGAAGGAGCCAAACCATCTGTGGGAGTGCTGTTGCGCTCAGATCGGTATTGGTGGTTTCTCGTAGCAGGTCTCGTCTATACCGGCATTGTTGTTGTCGGTTTGGTCGCTTTTATTATCCCAGGGCTAATTTTAGCTTTTATGTTTTCACTATTTCCTTATGCACTTATTGGAAACTCAGGCATGACCGGTTTTGCGGCTCTCGCCATGAGCTGGGAATTGATTACTACTTCATTCTGGCGCTTCATCGGGTTCAAAATCGTACTAATCGGTGCAACGGTCTCACTTACCGTAGTTGCCTCAGTAAGCCAATCGATCCTTATTGGGGGAGCCAATGACTTTAATGTGTTGACGAGCATGGTTTCCGGTATTGCATTTATTTTGGTGCTGTTGGTCAACGTATTTGTTGCGGCATTTACTTACCTGGCAGATGCGCTGGCGTACCGTCGTTTATCGGGTGACCCGGAAGTGGTTCACCCGGATTAATACTTATTGATTCAAGCGAGCGGGTAGCCCGGCGACAAATTCGTCGGCTGCCCGTTCGATCATTTTCAGTACCAGAGCAAACCCATTGTCCCGATCGTAATAGGGGTCGGGCACGTCCAGCTCCGGGCTCAGATTGTCATAGTGGGCAAGATCTGGGTCAAAGCTACGGATCATGTACAGCTCAGGTTCGAACCCGCTGTCACGCATTAAGGCTTCAACATTGAGGTAATTACTGGAATCCATGACCAAAATAATGTCGATTTCAGCCATCCAACTCGAAGTAATCTGTCGGGCCGAGTGGGTTAACACGTAACCGTTTTGGGAAAGGATGGCATGGGTCCTGGGATCTGCCTCGTGGCCAAGATGCCAATCACCGGTGCCGGCTGAGTCAACAACTACTTTTTCGCTGAGTCCGGCCGCTTGGATCCGGTCACGAAGTACAGCTTCAGCAATTGGTGATCGGCAAATATTGCCCAGGCACACGGCGGTCACGCGCAATTGCTGCGAACTCCCTAGATTAGGCACCCGCGAAGCCTAGTAATAAAGTTTTTGTCCACAGGGTGTGGACACCATCTTGTGGGTGAAAAGCCAGAAAACATCCAAAATACTCATCTTTTCCACAGGATATCCCGGGACAATCCACCAGTATGGTCCCTTAGTGCACAGGTAGCGCACATCACGACCCACAGGGTGAATGGACACGGCGATTCGCGGTCTCTAACGTCAGCCCTTGGGTGTTAACTGCGGGTAGTCGAAGATTTTCCAGAGACCACCGAGCACTCACATTCAGAAAGGGCAGAATTGAGCGTCTCCGAGCTACATATCCCCGAAGAACCCCGGGACTCTGCCTATTCTGCCGCACCGGATCGCACACCCCCCAATGATGAAGCCGCCGAGCAGTCGGTGCTGGGTGCGATGCTGTTGAGTAAAGACGCAATCGCGGACGTAGTTGAATCAATCCGCGCCGACGACTTTTATCGGCCGTCACACTCCACAATCTACGACACAATTTTAGATCTTTACGGTCGAGGCGAGCCGGCTGACGCCGTGACAGTGGCTTCAGAGTTGACCAAGTCGGGCGAAATTACTCGGATCGGCGGACCCTCCTATTTACACACTTTAGTTTCCATGGTTCCCACGGCTGCCAACGCGAATTACTACGGGCGCATTGTTCGGGAGCAAGCAATTTTACGCAGACTCGTTACTGCGGGAACACGGATTGTGCATCTCGGTTACAGCGGTCAAGGTGAAGTGGACGACGCAGTTGACCGCGCCCAAGCCGAGGTCTACGAAGTAACGGAGCGCCGGTCAAGCGAGGACTACGCACCTTTAAGTGACATCATGCAGGGAACCTTGAGTGAGATTGAAGCGATCTCTAATCGCGATGGTGAAATGGTTGGTGTACCAACCGGGTTTGCTGAGTTGGACACGCTCACAAACGGACTACATGCCGGGCAACTCGTTATTGTTGCAGCGCGCCCCGCACTGGGTAAATCAACGCTCGGTCTTGATATTTGTCGGAGCGCCTCCATTAAGCATGGATTAACGAGCGTTATTTTTTCACTTGAAATGAGTCGCAACGAAATCGTGATGCGTCTGCTATCTGCAGAAGCCCAGGTCGCGTTACATCACATGCGTTCGGGTCAGATGAGTGAAGCCGACTGGGCGAAACTTGCCAATAAGATGGGTACGGTCAGCGAAGCACCGTTTTTCATTGACGACTCACCCAACATGAACCTCATGGAAATTCGGGCAAAGTGTCGTCGGTTGAAGCAACGCCATAACTTGCAACTCGTTGTTGTTGACTACCTACAACTCATGACAAGCGGGAAGCGCGTTGAGAACCGCCAGCAGGAGGTTTCCGAGTTCTCCAGATCCTTAAAACTGCTGGCAAAGGAACTTGAAGTCCCCGTGATTGCCATCAGTCAGCTCAACCGTGGACCGGAACAACGTCAAGACAAACGGCCAATGCTTTCTGACCTACGCGAGTCGGGATCGCTGGAGCAGGATGCAGATATGGTGGTGCTACTTCACCGCGAGGACGCCTACGACCGTGAGTCACCTCGGGCAGGGGAAGCCGACTTTATCGTTGCAAAGCACCGCAATGGCCCGACGGCGACTGTCACGGTGGCCTTTCAAGGCCACTATTCGCGCTTTGTTGACATGGCCCGCGACTCTATTTAGTCGTCGGTTTGTTGGGAGCACCGTGAAAATTCTGCACACTTCCGACTGGCACCTAGGGCGCACTTTTCTCTCCGAAAGCATGCACACTCACCAGGAAACTTTTATCGACTGGCTTGTGGCCTACGTGGCCGAACAAAAAGTTGAGTTGGTTGTCATTGCTGGAGACATCTACGACCGGGCAGTTCCACCGGCTGAGTCAGTTCAACTCTTCGATCGTGCTCTCATTGGCCTGAGTTCTGTCTGTCTAGTGTTTATTACTCCAGGCAATCATGATTCGGCAGTGCGACTGGGGTTCGGCAGTGGTCTCATGTCCGCAAACGGGGTGCACATTCGCTCTACGATTTCCGAAATTGGAACACCGTTAGAAATCACCGGACGCGACGGTGTGGAGTTGGTTGTCTACGGAATCCCGTACTTGCAACCCGAGGTTGTATTTACCGAATTGGGATCTGAGCGCACGCATACTGGAGTGCTCACGGCCGCAATGGCGACGGTGAGATCTGATTTAGTGCTACGGGGTGACGTGCGCAGCATGGTTGTTTCTCACGCCTTCATTACGGGCGGGAGTGGGAGCGAGTCGGAACGTTCCCTTGAAATTGGTGGAATCGGCGATGCACCATCGAGTATTTTTACCGGGGTTGACTACACCGCAATGGGACACCTTCACGGTGCCCAGGTGATCTCAAGCCCGGAAGATTCCGCAACAATTGTGAAGTACTCAGGTTCGCCTTTACCGTATTCATATTCTGAAGAGAATCACCAAAAAAGCGTTACATTAGTTCAGATCTCGCAATCGGGGCCTATCTCCTATGAAAACATTGTGACCCCAGTTCCGGGGCCATTGGTGACCATCACAGGAGAACTTGACGCCTTGCTTACCGACTCGATTTTTGGTGGGGCCGAAGGCTCGTGGGTTCGCGCGATTGTGATTGACCCGGTCCGTCAAGAACGGAGCTGGGAGCGTCTCATTCACAGATTCCCACACCTCAAGCAGATTGAGTTTCATCCACAAGGTGGATTGGGTGCCCGGTCAATTCACGAGCGCTTGGACCCGCAAAACACGCCCGCCATTGACATAACGGCTGGATTTGTCGGTCACGTGACCAGTGGTCACATTTCTGATCCTCAGCGATCATTGGTGCAAGAAGCGATTGAACACGTCAATTTAAATGGTGCTGCACCGTGAGGATTCATGCACTTGAAATTACTGGGATCGGCCCGTTTCGTGACAAGCAGGTGGTCAATTTTGATGAGCTCAGTTCTGCAGGCCTGTTCCTAATTGACGGACCCACCGCGACCGGCAAGACCACGATCATTGACTCGATCACCTACGCATTATTCAGCACTTTAAGCGGGCAGGAGTCGGCAAAAGACCGAATACGCAGTGATTACAGCGAAGGACCTGAACGTTCACAGATAGTGCTCGATTTCTCGGTTAATGGAATTAGGCACAAGATTATTCGTGGGATTCCATACTTATTTGTCAGAGAAGACGGAACTGGCGAGACCAAACGCGCAGCGACCCAGTCATTAATCAGATTTGATTCCACTGGGGAGCAAGATTTTGCACTCACCCACGCCACAGAGATTGGCAGCTACCTCACAGATCTACTGCACTTAAATGCCCAGCAGTTTCGGCAGCTCGTTGTCTTGGCCCAAGGTGAATTCGCCGCGTTGTTACGCATGAATCCAAGCGATCGACTGAAGGCATTACGAGATTTACTGGGAGACAACTTTTATGCACAATTGCAGAGCGAGCTGGACCAACGTGGGAAACAAGCAGAGTTCGCGATCGAGAGTGCTCACTCAGCAATCAGGGATATCGCCGTCCAGATTCAAGGAATGTTGAGTGACTCTGACCCAAGCGACTTACATGAGCGAGTTGATGAACTCGTTGATTCACACCCGAGTGATGCAATTACTATCACCCAGGAAGTGAATAACCATTTTGAACTAACGGCACAAAATGCTGAATCACATAAGGAAGAAGCGAGGTTATTCGCTGAGCCCCTTCACATCCAATTTAATGATCTCATTGATATCCAGGAAAAACTCGGGAAATTAATTCAACTCGAGGGACTGGTCAAGGAAACTCGAGACAAATTAGGGTCGGATGAGCGGGAACTCTCACTAGATAAAGTTCCTGGGTTAATTGTCGCAAACCACGAGCTCATTGGTCAGTTAAAGCCGTTGGTTGATTGGCAAATCGCGGTGACGAAGCGCACATCTCGGCGGGAGAAGTTGGTCGCGGAATTAAACGAAAAAGAAATGCACCGCACGAAACTCACCGACTCTATTGCGGATTACCCGCGATTAGCTATTGAAATGAAAGAAGAAATTTCAGTATCAACTGGTGCTGCAATGCAGATAAGTGAATTGGAAGAGCAAGTAGAAATTCAGAAAAAAATTTCCCAACTACTCACTCAGTTGGAAAAAGCAGAGGCCTATCATTTGCAATTGGGTGAAGAACTCACACAGTACCAATTGGAACTACAGAAGTGCGAGTACGAAGTAGCCCGATCAGAACTCGCACTCTCTCAAGCGCAGCGCACACAACTTGAGCATCGAGTCGCAGTACTGGCTAGTGAATTGGCAAACGGAGAGCCTTGTGCAGTGTGTGGTTCCCTTCATCACCCGCGACCTGCAAGCGGCGAAGTGGGGATAGAACTCATTACCGATCGTGTATTAGAGTCGTTGGAAAATGGGTTAAAAACCGCTAGGACACTGCGAAACGATCAGAAAATGAAGGTAGAGGCGCGAAATTCTGAGGTATCACAAGCAAAAATAGAGCTGGCCACGTTGAACGGAAAAGTGTCAGGTAGTTCACCCAAAGACGTAGCGACAGTTCTGGCCCAATTAGAAGCAGAGATAACGCTCAAGCGGAATCTATTGGAACAAAGCGAACGTTTACAAGCAAAACTCATACAACTAGATCTCGAATATAAGACTAGTGCTGATGCACGAGTGCTAGTAGAGCAAGAGCTTGAGATTTCGCGCACACAATTGTTTGAATTCGATGCTGAGGTCAAACAAAAAGAATCAGATCTAGCGAAGTTGATAGGTGTCGACGAAAATCCTTCGGACACTCTCATTAAGCTTGAAACTAGTAACACTCGGTTGAGTGGATGGCTCGATGCGCAACACGAATTTGATTCGATGGCCAAGACACTTTCCCCTGAGGTCCTGCACATTAATAGTCACGAATTCTCTGCAAAATTCGACAAAGTGAAGGCTGAACTCACGCAAGCGCAGGAAGTGGTCAAAAAGGCCGAAGATAGTCACACCATCGCGTTAAGTACCGCCAAGTCGGTATCGACTCTGGTGAAGAAATTCGTGAAAGAAAAAAAAGGTGTGGAAAAACTTTCCATCAACCTGGCTGAATCAGTTTCTTTGGGGGCAATTGTTACCGCAAAGTCTTCCGTAAATACCAAAAAATTAACTTTAGAGAGCTACGCGCTGCAACTTCGATTTGCCCACGTATTGGAATCGGCATCAATTCACTTACGCAAAATGAGTAGCGGCCGGTTGTCATTTCTTCTTGATGAAGACGCTACCGGTCGCGGGAACACCGGTCTCGGAATTAGTGTGATGGATGAATCAACGGGAGAGCCTCGTCCGACGACCTCGCTCTCAGGCGGTGAAACTTTTTATGCGTCCTTATCACTGGCTTTGGGTTTAGCTGATGTAGTTCAAAGTGAGACTGGCGGGGTTTCACTCGAGACTCTTTTTGTTGACGAAGGATTTGGTTCTCTTGACACAGAAACTTTAGAGCGAGTGCTCGACCAACTAGATCAACTTAAATCAGGCGGTCGAACCATCGGAGTAATTAGCCACGTGAGCGAAATGAAGGACCGATTCCCAGACCGGATTGTCGTTTCTCGAGAAATCGATGGACCAAGCCGCATTATTCAGACTCGGTCGTAGTCGTATTTCTACTCACTGAATGCAGTCACCTGTTGATACCCTGACCACATTTCTGTCAAAACGGAGATCACCGGGGCGTCGTTCGTCTGGTGACGCGAGGCTTCTCGCCATCACCCGGCAGCCTCCCAATCGAAGGTGTCGGCGGTGACTCCTGCTGCGCGCAGCTCAGACTTCTGCACCTTCTCCGAGGGCGTCTTCGGTAGCTCGGGAAGGACGCGGATGAACCGGGGAAGCGCGAACGACGGCATCTTCGTCGAGCAGAACGCGTAGAGCTTTACCGGTTCGATCATCCCATCGGTGACCACGCAGGCCATCACCTCGTCCTCGCCGGCCTCGATCGTCGCCGGGACCGCGATCACGGCGCACTCCAAGACATTGGGGTGAGAAAGCACTGCCTGCTCGATCTCGTACGAGCTGATGTTCTCGCCGCGTCGCCGGAGCGCGTCCTTGTAGCGGTCGACGAAGTAATACCAGCCTTCCTCGTCCCGGCGCAGTGCATCTCCAGTGTGGAACCACAGGTTTCTCCACGCCTCCAGGGTCTTCTCTGGGGCGCCGTGGTAGCCGTTGCTTAGTGTCCATGGGTACTTGGACCGGACGACCAGCTCTCCGACCTCGCCGATGGCCACCTCCTTGTCGGTCTCGGGGTCGACCAGCTGGATGTCGAACCACTCGTTCACGGCCAGCCCGGCGGCGCCGGCCGGCCGGTCCTCGCCATACGGCGAAAGGATCGGCATGGAAACTTCGGTGAGTCCGAAGACCTCCACGAACGCCTCGACTCCGAAGCGCTGCCGGAACCCGTCCACGATCGAGCTGGCCGTCGGGGCTGCAAAGATGCACCGCAACTGGTTGTCGGCGTCGTCCTCGCGCACTGGTTGTTTCCACACGAAGTCCATCATCACGCCGAGGAAGTTCGTGACCGTGACTCCGCTCTCGCGCACCCAGTCGATCCAGCGGCTCGCGCTGAACTTACGCCGGAGTACGAAGCGGGCGCCCGCGACCAGCGCCGGGTACGCGGCGAGCCACTGAGCGTTGCCGTGGAAGAGCGGCGTAGTCACCATGTAGGTGTCTTCACTGGTGAGCCGAGTCAGGTTGTAGCACTCGACCGCGTCGAAGTAGAACTGCGAGTGCGACATCGCCACACCCTTCGAAGGCCCGGTCGTGCCGGAGGTGAAGAAGATCGCCCCCAGGTCACGAGCCACAACCTCAGGCAGCTCTGCCTCCCGACGGGTGAGCAGGTCGTCCCAAGGCTCTGCTGCCCAGCCGGCGTCTCTCAACGTCTTTAGGGCGGTGTCGAGCTCACCGTTGTCGATGACCCAGAACCGCTCGAGCCCGGCGCAGTCCTCCTTGATGGAGACGAAGCGGTGCGCGAATCGGTCGTCGATGATGGCGACCGTCGGTTGCGCGGTCCGGATCTGGTGGGCAAGGAAGTCGAACTCGTACGCGGTGTTGATCGGAACCTCGACGAAGCCGCCAACTGCCGTACCAAACCAGGTGAGCACCAGCTGCGAGGAGTTCTGGGCCAGGATCATCACGCGGTCGCCGTATGTCGATCCGGTGGCACAGAGCGACCGAGCGACGGCCTCTGCCGCGTCGAGCGTCTCACCGTAGGTCATCGTGACGCCCTCCTCGGGGGCATCGAGGTAGACCTTGTTGGGTCGTTCGCAGGCCTGGTGGCGCAGCACCTTGGCGAGAGTCCAGTCAAGGGGATTCTCGAAGGGGACGATCAGCCCCCGGTAGCTCCTCATAGTTCGGCACTCCTCGTTCCGGCTCTTGCTTTGGCGTGCGATTACATGGTGACTGTAGCCACGAAATTTGTGCCATGACCAACCCCCGACGAGACTCACGAAACCAGCCGCATAACACTCTCCGTGTCCCACTTAAGAGTGCCCGGGTAATGGTGAGCATCCTCAGGGATGAGAAATGGCTTATCGATGATGACTTGTCGGAGGCTTGACTTGGCGGCGACAATTGATGATAATGATAAGGCATGCCAAGACTGAATTTGTGAGTGGGTTCAACCGTGGGACCCCTCCATGGATGTCCAAGGAAAGAGGAGAGTGATGGACACCCCGATTGCTGCTCGCCGCCGTAAGGGCAGCACCGAGTCCGACGCCGAGTACATCGACCGGATCGGTTGCGTCCTCACCCGGATCGGCAAGCCTGCCGAAATCGCCCAGGCCGTCGCATGGCTGTGCTCGGAGAGCTCCTCCTACGTCACCGGGCACGCCTTGGTGGCCGACGGCGGCTACAAGGTCCGCTGACCACACCGAACACACCCAGGGGAGAGCGCCCGACACGGAGAATCGAAGGAGTAAGAGTGTGAGACGACTTGAAAACAGGGTCGCGCTGATCACAGCGGGTGGCTCAGGGATGGGCAGGGCGAGCGCCGTGCGCTTCGCTAGCGAGGGCGCGCACGTCGTCGTCTCCGACATCGACGAAAACGCGGCGAAGGCTGTCGTCACCGAGATCGAGGAAGCCGGCGGTGCTGCCACCGCGATCGTCTGCGACGTCGGGGACAACGATCAGATCCGCTCGATGATCGATCAAGTGGCCCGGGACTTCAAAGTTTTACACGTGCTCTTCAACCACGCCGGCATTCCAGGTGCGGCCGGGCTCGACATCGAATCGGCCGATTTCGAGAAGCTCATCAACGTCAATCAGCGCAGCGCGTTCTACGCGACCCAGTTCGCGTTGCCGTTGATCCAGAAAGCCGAAGGCAAGGGATCGATTCTGTTCACGTCGTCGGTCTCCGGGGTGGTCGGCTCGCCGTTCAGCCCGTTGTACTCGATGTCCAAGGGAGGCATCGTGCTGTTCATGAAGTCGCTCGCCGTCCGGCTCGGTCCTGAGGGGATCCGCTCCAACGCGATCCTGCCTGCGATGATCGAGACGCCGATGCTCTCGCAGTTCTTCGGTCGGGAGAACGGCGCCGACATCGAAGACCTCAAGGCCACATACAAGGCGTCGGTCCCGATGGGCCGAGCGGCAGCACCCGAGGAGATCGCCAGCGCAGCGGCCTTCCTCGCCAGTGACGACGCGAGTTGGGTAACTGGCGTCGCCCTGCCCGTCGACGGAGGGTTCCTCGCACGGTGACCATGACCACGAACGACCTCGCCCGCACTCTGAGCCCCGCTGCCCAGGCCCTCATCGACGGGCCGACCAACTGGATCAACGGCACATGGGAGGACGGTGACGCCGACACTCGGTTGAACATCGTTAACCCGAGCACCACCGAGGAGATCCGGACCGTCGCCAACGCCACGACCTCCCAGGCCGAGCGCGCGGTCGCCTCTGCTCGCAGGGCTTTCGACTTAGGGCCGTGGAAGGACGCCACTCCCCGGGAGCGCTCGGAAGTGATCCTCCAGATCGCCGATATCATGGATCGGCACCGCGAGGAGCTGGCCGAGATCATCGTGACGGAGGTCGGCACCCCCATCGGGCTCACCCGGGCGATGCAGGTCGGGATGCCGATCGGCAACCTGCGATGGGCCGCCGACATGGCTCTGAAGGGCCCCCACGGCGGTTACCAGGAGGGCCTCCCGCCGCACCTGGGTCCACCGGCCAGCAACTCGCTGCTGCAGCGGATCCCGGTCGGGGTGGTCGCCGGGATCACCGGCTACAACTTCCCGATTAACTCGGTCGCCTGGAAGCTCGGGCCCGGTCTGGCTGCCGGCTGCTCCCTGGTCTTCAAGCCCTCCCCGCGGACGCCGCTGGCGACCTTGGCGTTCATGCGGCTCGTCGAGAGAGCGGACCTCCCCCAGGGCGTAGTCAACTTCGTGATGGGAGACGGCGACGTGGGTGAGACCCTCAGCTCTCACCCCGACGTCGACATGGTGATGTTCACTGGTTCACTGGCGGTCGGCCGGCACATCATGCAGGCCGCGGCCCATACAACCAAGCGCCTGGTCCTCGAGCTGGGTGGTAAGTCTGCCTCGATCATCCTGCCGGGCTCAGACGTGGACGACGTCGTAGCGAACAGCATCTACCGGTTCGCCCGGAACTCCGGACAGGGCTGCGGAGCCACGACACGGACCCTAGTGCCGCGCGCCATGTATGACGAGTACGCCGACGCCGCTTTCCGATTCATGGCCGAGATGAAGGTGGGTTCGCCATGGGCCGAGGACACCGACCTCGGACCGCTGATCAGGGCGGAGCAACGCGACTTCGTAGAGGGTCACCTCAACGGAGCCCTGGAGCGCGGCGGATCACTCGTCGCCGGCGGCGGACGCCCTGAAGGGCTTCCGGGTTACTTCATGAACCCGGCGATCATCGGCAACGTCAACAACTCCGACCTCATCTGCCAGGAGGAGCTCTTCGGTCCGGTCGGAACATTGCTCCCCTACGATGACGTCGAGGTGGCGCTCGCCATCGCCCACGACTCTCCGTACGGGCTGCATGCCGCCGTCTTCGGCGAGCCCGCCGAGGCACATCAGCTCGCTCTTCGCTTGCGGACCGGAGCGGTCACCGTCAACGGCGGCGGTTTCATGAGGCCCGAGGGACCCTGGGGCGGCTTCGGCCTCAGCGGCTTCGGCCGCGAGATGGGCGAGGACGGTTTCCGCGAGTTCTTCCAGGTGAAGCACATCCAGTGGCCGCTTCGCTGACATCAAGCCAAGCGGGCGCCCGACCCTCCACTGGGCGCTCGGATGTTCCACCCCGTCGCCGGACAGCAGCATGACGACGAGCGACCTAGCTGGTCGCACCGGACGACCGTTTCGGATGCCGGTTGAGCTGGGAAAGTGCCGAGAGTTCCACCGAGCGACCCGCCCGACCTCCTGGACCAAGGACCAGCCGCACCCGGTCTGCTCGCCGGTGACCTTTCTGGCCTCAGCCCGGTTCTGGCTGGCGCCCGAAGACAGCGCCTGGCACGGCATCGATCGCGACTACCGCCGGGTGCTGCACGGGGAGCAGGAGTTCACCTTTTCCACCGGCCCGCCCGCGATCGGCGCGGAGTTGACCGGCATCGAGCGCATCGACCGGGTCTACGAGAAGCCCGGTGGACGCGGGACGATGGAGTTCACAGAAACCGTCACCAACTTCGTCCCCATTGGCGGAAACGACGTGGTGGCGAGTCTGCGTGCCACCTCGATCCTCCTCGAACAGAGTTCGCCCGGGACTGTCCCGACGGCAGTTGTTCCGACCTGGTCCGCTCCTGAGGACCATGAACTAGTCCTCGCGTTGACCGACGAACCGCTCACCATCACCGACTTCGTCCGGTACCAAGGGGCATCGGGAGACTTCAACCCGATCCATCACGACCAAGCCTTCGCCGAGGCCGGCGGCTACCCCGGTCCGTTCGCAGTCGGAATGCTGACTGCCGGCGTCGTCGGCACCCTTCTCTCGACTCTCGACGACACCGCCCACCTGACTCGACTGGTCTGCCGCTGGAAAGCTCAGGCATGGCCAGGCGACGCTCTCACCTACCGCATTTACGAGGTGCCCGCCCCTGCCACCCGCCGCTTCGTGATCCACGTGGCCCGGCCCTCCGGTCAGACTCACCTCCAAGCCCAGGCCTACTTCCGAGGCCTCCTTTGACAGGGCCGCTCAGCGACCTCCGCGTCTTGGAACTGGCGGCGCTGGGACCCGTGCCGCACTCCGCCATGGTGCTAGCCGACCTCGGTGCCGACGTCGTCCGGATCGACAGGCCGGGAGCTTCGCCTATGGCCGAACTGGCCGGCTCGGTCGACCATGTCCTGCGCGGCCGGCGCACCACGACCCTCGATCTCAAGTCCGCGGCCGGACTGCAGGACCTACGCGAGCTCTGCCGAAACGCCGACGTCCTCCTCGAAGGCTTCCGGCCCGGCGTCCTGGAACGAATGGGTCTGGGGCCACAGGAACTGCAGGAGCTGAACCCCCGGCTGGTCCTCGGCCGGATGACGGGCTGGGGGCGCGAGGGCCCTCTGGCGATGTCGGCCGGCCACGACCTGAACTACCTGGCGGCAACCGGCGTCCTGCACGCGCTCGGCGAGGCCGACCGACCACCACCGGTTCCGCTCACCTTGCTAGGCGACTACGGCGGCGGCTCGATGGTTCTGGTGACCGGCTTGCTGGCGGCGCTCTGGGAGCGGGAGCGGTCCGGACACGGACAGGTCGTCGACACCGCCATGGTCGACGGGATCGGCATCATCGCCCAGAAGATGTGGGCGATGCGCGGTGCCGGCACCTGGTCGGAGGAGCGGCAGAGTAACCTCCTGGACGGAGGCGCGCCCTTCTACGACACCTACACTTGTTTGGACGGTCGCTACCTGGCCATCGGCGCGATCGAACGGAAGTTCTTCGCGATCCTGCTGGCCAACCTCGAGATCGATCCCGACACCATCGGCGACCAATACGACCGCGCGGCCTGGCCGGGGATACGCGAACGGATCACCGCCGCTGTCGCCAACCGTTCCCGCGATGCCTGGGCTCAGGTCTTCGAGGGGTCCGACGCTTGCGCGACTCCGGTCCTCACCTTCAGCGAGGCCCTCCAGGATGCGCATGCCCGCAGCCGGTCCGCCTACGTCGAGCTCGACGGGGTAGCGCAACCGGCGCCAGCACCTCGCTTCAGCCGATCCACCACCACCACACCGATACCCCCTGGAGCTCGCCCTGTGACGGTCTCGGATGTGCTCACCGGCTGGGTCCGATGAGGGCTGCCCAGGTCGTCGCACTGGATGGGCCCGACGGCGTTCGGGTTGGCGAGATCGGTCCTGCTCCTGTGGCCGGCGAGGACGAGGTTCTGATCGAGGTGCACAGTGTCGGCCTTTCCTACCCCGACCTACTGATGAGCGAGGGTCGCTACCAGATCAAGCCCGAGGTGCCCTTCGTCCTTGGCGTCGACTTCGCAGGGGTGGTTTCCCAGGACGCGGCAGCGCTCGGGTTCACTGCCGGTGACCGAGTGGCCGGCTGGTCGGCGTACGGAAGTGCGGCCGAGGTGGTCGCCGTGCCGTCCGAACGGGTCTTCCCGCTCCCGCAGTCGCTCAACTTCAATCAGGGCGCCGCGATGCCCCTCAACTACCTCACTGCTCATTTCGCTTTGGCCGTGCGGGCGCGGGTCCGCCCGGGGTCCGTCGTCGTCGTCAACGGCGCGGCCGGCGGTGTCGGGTCCGCCGCCGTGCAGATCGCCGCCGGTCTCGGCTGCAGGGTGATCGGCATGGTGTCCTCGGCCGAGGAGGCCGCATTCGCGACCACGATGGGAGCCGACGAGATCATCGAGGGCGCCAGCGCCGAGCGCGTCCGCGACCTCACTGGCGGCCTCGGTGCGGACGTGGTCCTCGATGTGATCGGGAGCGACCAGGTCGTGCTGGAGTCTTTGCGCTCGCTGACCATCGGTGGCCGGCTACTCTCGTTGGGGTACGTCGCCGGCGAGATTCCGTCGGTCCGGCTGAACCGCCTACTACTCGCGAACATCGACGTCTCCGGTGTTGCCTGGGGTCCGTGGACGCGCGCGCATCCAGGGTTCGCGCGGCAGCAGTGGGACGAACTGATGCCGCTGGTCGAATCAGGAGCGGTCCGACCCGACGTGCGTCAGATCGTTCCGGTCGAAGACATCGCCGCAGCCATGCGCGCAATGCTCGATCGGAAGAGTCTGGGCAAGACCGTGCTGCGGTTCGTCTGAGAATCACTGCGATTGATTCTTTGTGATCGTTGACACATGGTTCGGTAATTAGTAAGAATCAAATGGACATTCATCTGGGTGTGTGTCAATGATCAGAGGCGTAGGCAATGAAGTGATTTCTGGCAGCTCTCAGCTGCGTGGTGTTTCTAGGGGCAGCCGTGGCCTGCGGCAGCAACGACGGAGACGGCGGTGCGGAGACGACCAGCGAGGTCGACAGCCGGTCTTGGAATCAGTGTGATGGATGAATCAATGGCAGACCCTCGTTCGACGACCTCACTCTCAGGCGGTCAAACCATCGGGGTAATTAGCCACGTGAGCGAAATAAAGGAACGATTCCCAGATCGGATTGTCGTTTCACAAGAAGTCGATGGACCAAGCCGCATTATTCAGACTCGGTGGTAAGCGTATTTCCACTCTCATAAAGCGGCCACCTGTTGTTACCATGCGCACATGTCTGTCAAAGCAGAGATCACCGGGGCGTCGATAATGGTCCTTAAACGGTTGGAGTGGGCGGATACGGATGCCGCTGGCCATAACCACTTCTCCGTTGCAATCCGATGGTTAGAGGAAGTAGAGCATGAACTTCGACGTTCGATTGGGCTCCCCACAGAGTTGACCGGTGCAATTCCCCGGGTGCACGTTGAAGTGGATTACCGCGAACGGATCTGGTTCAACCAGGAAGTAAATGTCACTGTGGGTGTGATTGCGGTGGGTCGATCTTCGGTGTCTTTTGGATTCGTGGTGGAAAATCTGGAGGGGGGTCTCTGTATTGAAGGGCGCCACACCGCCGTTCATTTCCCCGATCCCAGTGGCGGTTCGCAGCCTTGGCCAGAGTCAACTGTCAAGTCTTTTCTGGCAAAAACGTGAAAAGCCCGCATTCTGCACCGAATTAGGTGACAATATGGCATCAAATCATGTCGTTTTCTTGACGTACGGCAGAATTGTGGCATAAATAGGGACACACAGTTAACTGGACCGACACCTAGGGAGAACAGATGAAGAATAGAAGAGCCGCGGGAATCCTCGCGGTCGCTGCAAGCCTGAGCCTTGTGCTCGCTGGCTGCGCCTCAACCACAGACTCTGCAGAGGAAACAACGGCAGAGACAACAGCCGCAGAAACAGCAACTGAAGAAGTAGCTGAAGAAGTAGCTGAAGAATGCACCGAGCCTATTTTGATCGGATCCGCCATGGCCCAAACCGGCTTCATGTCACCGTTCGATGTACCGGCGCTCGACACTGCGCGCATTGCAATTGATGCAACCAATGCTGCTGGCGGCGTTCTTGGCTGTCAACTAGAACTCATTGAGGTTGATGGTGAAACAAACCCTGACAAGGGGGCACAAATCGCCACGGATCTGATTGATCAGGGTGCACAGCTAATGCTTGTGACCTGCGACTACGACATCAACGCTAAAGCCTCCCAGGTTGCTCAAGACGCTGGCGTCTTAGTTATCGCTCCCTGTGTCGGTGACACGATCATGGGACCGGATGCAGGATTGACACTGGGCTTCTCGCTCGGATCTGCAGTTCCGGGTGAAGCAGCGATCATGGCCGAATGGGCATTTGAAGAATTTGGTCCAAAGGCATCACTATTTAAAGACATGTCAATCAAATACACCCAAAACCAGTGCAAAGTATTTGAAGAGCGCTGGATCCAATTGGGTGGCGAAATTGTGTCGGCACCTGAATTTAGCCAAACACCTGAAGGCTCACTTGCAGCACCTGTGACCGCGCAGGTCAAGGAAATCAAGGATTCAAATCCTGATGTTGTTGCACTGTGCTCCTACCCTGGTGGCGGCGCTGAAGCAGCAGCAGCACTGCGAGCAGGTGGCGTTGAAACACCAGTCGTGTCCGGTTTTGGCATGGATGGTGCTTTCTGGCTCGGAGCTGTTCCGGATCTGTCTAATTTCTACTTCGTGACATATGCATCCGTATTCGGTGACGATCCCAATCCAAAGGTCGCCGAACTACTGTCGGCTTATAAGGGTCTCACTGGCAATGATGCGGCAACCAGTGGACTAGTCACGGGAGCTTCAAGCATTGAAGCATTCGCACTCGCAGCCGAGCAGGCTGGTTCCACAAATGGTGCCGATCTGGCAGCAGCGTTGGAAGCATTCGACAACGTTGATCTCACCGCGGGACCAACGAGCTTCTCACCGCAATTGCACGTTAACGTGACTCGCCCGATGGCAGTCATGCAAGTGCAAGACGGATCCCACTCATTCATTGAGTACCGCGCTGCAGAGCAGCCAATTCTCAACTAGTTGCACGAGCGGGCTGATGGAGCGTGAAATTCACTCCGTCAGCCCGCTACACAACTTGGGTACCGTGGTCTTGGGATTAGTAACTTCTCATCTCAAATTATCAGGAGATATTTGTGACACAGATTCTTAAAGCTGTGTCGATCGTCAAGTCTTTTGGAGCAATTCAGGTGCTCGAAGACGTCAGCGTCACCGTAAACAAGGGTGAAATAGTGGGGCTTCTTGGTCCCAATGGTGCTGGTAAAACCACACTGGTCAATATTATTGCGGGTTATGAATCTCAAAATTCGGGCACAGTTTCCATGGATGGCCGCAGCCTCGATGGACTCACTCCTGAAGCTCGTACACGAGCAGGCCTCGCACGCACTTTTCAATCTGGCCGACTCTTTACCGAGCTTTCTGTTACCGAGAACATTGTGCTGGGCGCAATTGGCGCAGGGGAATCTACTAAAAAAGCAAACCGCCGGGCACTTGATGCCATTGAATTACTGGGCCTGGGTGGGGTAAGGACTGATTCTGCTGGCGGGCTCTCCCACGGGCTTTCTCGCCTAGTGGGTCTAGCACGCGCACTAACAGCAAACCCCGATTACCTGATTATGGATGAGCCAGCCGCAGGCCTCAATGACCAAGAAACCCCCGTCCTCCTTGCAGCTCTTGAAACAATTCGCGTCGAATCTGGTTGTGGGATGTTGTTGATCGAACATAATGTTGGCCTAGTTGCTGATGCGTGCACACGGGTATTTGTTCTAGCCTCAGGTGAAATGCTCTTTGAAGGAACACCACACGACGCATTAGTCGATGAAGGAGTGCTAACAGCTTATTTAGGTGACGCCACCATGGGTTTGCACGGCGGTCGCGCATGAGCCTGCTTAACGTGAAAGGCCTTCAGGCAGGATACGGCAAAGTTCACGTTCTTTTTGACGGAAACATTAATGTCGAATCCGGTGAGCTTGTAGGAATCGTTGGACCCAATGGTGCAGGAAAATCAACGTTCCTCGGCGCGATTGCTGGGGCTGTGAAAGCGTCCCATGGAACTATTGAATTCGAGGGTGAATCAATCCGCAGCAAAAACCCAGAAGACATTGTTCGATTAGGACTGGCCTTAGTGCCCGAGGGACGCGCGATTTTCACGGACCTCACCGTCAATGAAAACCTTCGTTTAGGGCTCACCGGTCGACGAGAAAAATCTGGAGCCCAGAAGGCAATCGAAGAAGTAATTGACTTATTTCCGGTTCTTACCACCCATAGGAACTATCAGGCAGGATTGCTCAGTGGTGGCCAACAGCAACAACTCGCCATTGCCCGCGCACTGGTCTCCGAACCAAAACTCCTCATGCTGGATGAACCAAGTCTTGGCCTGTCGCCGACCGTTATTCAAGATGTGTTCGGTGTGCTAAGTCGAATTCAAGAAAAAGGAACAGCAATTATTGTGGTCGAGCAACGCGCCCACCTCGTCATGAGTATCGCCGCTCGCACCCTTGTCATCCGTGAGGGTCAGGTGCGAGCAACACTTTCACGCGAAGACACTCAAGATGAAGCAAAACTTGCGGCAGCATATTTCGGTACTGGAGAGGACCTCGAATGATTCAGACAATCCTCGATGCACTCAGTTACGGTGGACTGTACGGATTAGCCGCACTGGGAATTGGGTTGGTTTTTGGTGTCATGCGGTTAGTGAATTTCGCACACGGTGAGCTGATCGCGATCGGAGCCTATCTATTAATAGTAACTATTGACTTGGGCCTACCCATAAGCATCGGTATCGCCGTAACCGGAACCGCCATCCTCGCTCTCCTGATGGAATTCAGTGTTTTCAAGAGATTACGGTTAGCTGAACCCTCCGTGCTACTCATTGCTTCCTTCGGAGTGAGCGTGTTCCTCCAGCGGCTCTACGAAGTGATTTTCGGTGCACTCCCACTCTCGGGACAAATCGCACCGTGGATGACCGGGGTTATTGAGTTCGGGGACACCACGATTACGCGCGGTAGTGTGGTGACTATCGGTCTTGCCCTGGTACTCCTTGGTGGAATGTGGTTCTTTATTGAGAAAACAACTCTCGGTCTGCAAATTCGGGCTGCGTCGAGTGATTTTCACACAGCTCGGCTGCTCGGCGTCCGCTCTAACCGAGTAATCGGTGCTGCATTCGTCTTCAGTGGCGTACTAGCGGCGGCGGTTGCATTCGTATTGGTGACCCAACGTGGGTCGGTCGACCCACTATTTGGTGTCAACATCACGATCCTGGCACTCGTGGGGACTGTGATTGGTGGGCTTGGAAGTCTCCAGGGAGCTGCACTGGGCGGCTTCGCTGTGGGCACAACGATCAGTCTGCTGAACTCATTCTTGGGTAACTATCGAATTTACACGTACACCTGGCTTTTCATTTTGGTCATCATTGTTTTGTTGGTGAGGCCTGGCGGCTTAATTTCTAATAAAGCAGTCAAGGAGCGCGTGTAATGTCGAACGATCTTCTGCCGTCAAGTCAACTACCCGGAGTGACCCGGTTCCAGTGGCAGCAACTGCTCGGACCAATTTTTGTCGTGGTAATTGTTGCCTACGCTGCGAGTTCAGTGTCGGCATCATTTGCTTTTCTTACTGAAGGAACCTTGGCACTTCTTGTCATGGTGCTGGCCCTTCAAGTTCTCATCGGTAACAGTGGTGTTCTGTCTTTTGGCCAAGCCGCATTCGCTATGGTCGGCGGTTTTGCCTCGGGACTTCTCACAGTGCCTGTACGGATCAAAGAAAATGTGTTGGACGAACTGTGGGAACCACTAAAGATGGTCAATATGGGGATCTACCCCAGTTTGGTCATTGCGGTTGCGATCGGGGCGTTCCTCGCGTTTATTACTGGACTTTTCTTGATGCGACTCAGCGGATTGGCTGCGGGCATAGCAACTTTCGCACTCTTGATGGTTGCGGATAATGTCTTGTTCAATTGGAGGTTAATCGGCCCAGGTCCACAGGTAATGCCCCAGGTTCCCAAATTTGATTTTATTGACGAATCCATTGCAATTGCCGTTTTGACTATGTTTGTTGTCTATTTGATTGGAATTTCACGTCGAGGGCGATTGCTACGTGCCACCCGCGAAGACGCACTCGCAGCCCGCGCTCTGGGTGCGAGTATCTGGCGGTTGCGGGTACTCTTCTTCACCGTATCAGGTGGAATCGCGGCGCTCAGCGGTGCAATGTACGCCCACCATGCCGGTGCTGTGAGCGCCCGGGATTTTTATCTAGGATTCACTTTCACAACGCTGGCGATGCTCGTGATCGGTGGAGCTTCGAGCGTGTGGGGGGCGGTCGTGGGAACAATTTTGGTCACGGCAATTGGCCAGGTACTTCTCGTCTTTGAAGGTGGAGTCACGCTCGGGAGTATCGAATTTACACTGCCCAATGGTGTCCGAGGGTTGGTCATTGCGGCTGCTTTGGTGGTTATTTTGATTTGGAGACCCAGGGGTGTAACGGGTGGAAAAGAGTTTCGGCTCCCGTTTCTCAGCCGGACATAAATCTTCCTCCGTTAATATCAAGAACCACTCCCGTGATGTAGGAAGCAGCCTCACTGGCGAGAAAGAGAACTGGATCCACACATTCGCGCAGATCGGGCATCCGGTGCAGGGGAATTGAATCAAGGACTTCGTTGCGGTCCTTCTCGCTCATGGAGTCAAATGTTCCTTGGAGTCGATCGGTAAGGAACAACCCCGGTGCAATTGCATTAACCCGAATATTGTCCGGCCCCACTTCGCGGGCTAATCTACGGGTCAATCCGAGAATCCCGGCCTTAGCCGCTGCATAGGGAATTCCTGTGACGGGGCTGGTACTCCTACCGCCAATCGAACTAAAGGTGACAATCGAACCACCACCTTGTGCTTTAAGAAAAGGAACGACGGCTGCACTACAGTGATAAGTCCCTTTAATGTTGACGTCGATAACTATGTCGAGGTCCTCTGGCGAGATGTCTTCTAGTCTCGTGGGTGTTCCGACACTGCCGCCAGCCGCAGCAATCAACGAATCAATCCGCCCGAAATTTTCGGCGACCTGAAACATCGCTTGGCGCACGGCGCTGGAATCTCTCACATCAACATGCAGGCCGAGGAGATTGTGGGGTGAAGCCCCAGACTCCTGCAGAGAAACGATCCCGCTCGATACGGCATCAAGGTTGGCATCAAAAATCGCGACCCGGCCACCTTCGGAGCTATAAGCCCGCGCGATCGCCATTCCTAGTCCGCCCGCCCCTCCGGTGACTACGGCCACCCGATCGGTGAATCGCTCGGATATTTGGGGGGATTGTGGAGTCATAGGGGCATCCTTACCTAGTTTGTCGGCGATTTTCGTGAAAAGGTTGCTCACGACCAGATGTATCGTACTATTGGCGATAGTCAAAAAAACGCAAGACAAGATATGTCGAAAATCACGAGAGGTAAATGAGTCGGTGAAAATAGCAGTAGTTGGGGCGGGGCCCGGGGGGTTGTACTTCTCGTCATTGATCAAGCAAATCGATCCACAGGCGGACATAACAGTCTGGGAACGCAACGCACCCGACGACACATTCGGTTTTGGGGTGGTTTTTTCGGATCAAACGCTAAGCGGAATCAAGGCATCAGACCAATCTGTTTTCGAGGACATGGGGAAATCATTTGCTTATTGGGGTGACGTAGACGTTGATATCGACGGATCCAACTTCGCCATCGGAGGAAATGGCTTTGCGGCAATGAGTCGTAAGGAACTACTACACGTATTGCAAAGGCGCGCAAAAGACCACGGTGTTCCCGTGCACTTCAACACCGAAGCTCCTCCAGTCAGTGAATTGATGGCGAACTACGATCTAGTACTCGCGAGCGATGGAATCAACAGCGCTATTCGATCTGAATTTGAGTCTGATTTCGGAACCACCGTTGATCCGCGCAAATGCAAATTCATGTGGCTGGGAACAGATTTAGTCTTTGAAGCGTTTGAGTTCTTTATCCGCAACACCGAGTACGGAGTGATGCAAGTACACGCGTACCCCATGGATGAAAAATCAAGCACGTTCATTATCGAAATGAATGAAGACGTGTGGCGCAATGCTGGCTTCGACAAATTTGATTCTGAATCTTTGCCACCGGGTGTCAGCGACATGGAGAGCGTCCAACGCGTGGAAGAATTGTTCGCTGATGTCCTTGCGGGTCATAAACTCGTGGTAAATAACAGTAAATGGGTTACTTTTCGCACTATCCGAAACAAAACACTCGTCAAAGAAAATATGGCACTTCTCGGTGACTCCGCACACACTGCACATTTCAGTATTGGATCAGGAACCAAGCTCGCAATGGAAGACGCATTGAGCTTAGCTGCGTGTATTCAAGAGCAGCCAAGTATTGAAACGGCACTGAAAGCGTACGACGAGGAGCGCTTACCGGTAGTAAAGAGCACGCAGCGCTCGGCACAGGCCAGCATGGAGTGGTTTGAGGAAATGGCTCAGTACTCCAATCAGGAGCCGGTCCAATTCGCATTCAACCTAATGACCCGAAGTCGACGAATCACCTACGACAACCTCCTAGAACGAGACCCAGCATTTGTGCACGAAGTAAATTCTTGGCTATTGCGCAACCAGATTTCACAAGGTCGCGTCCCGGAAGGAACGACTCCCCGCCCCCCCATGTTCTTGCCGTTTCGCATGCGTGGGCTGGAGCTTCCCAATCGGGTTGTTGTCTCACCGATGGACATGTACTGCTCAGTAGATGGGGTGCCAGGCGACTTCCACATGGTGCACCTGGGTTCACGCGCTTTAGGTGGAGCCGGATTGGTCATGACTGAAATGGTGTGTACTTCAGAGCAGGGCCGGATTACCCACGGATGCGGTGGAATTTGGAACACCGAACAGGTCAATGCGTGGAAGAAGATTGTTGATTTTGTGCACACCACCGATTCAAAAATCGGTCTGCAACTTGGTCATTCAGGCCGCAAAGGTTCAACTAAATTGATGTGGGAGGGAATCGACCAACCCCTGGACGAGGGGAATTGGGAGATCATTAGTGCCTCCGCTATTCCCTACCTCCCCAATAGCCAAGTGCCGCGGGAAATGACGCGGTCGGATATGGATGCCGTACTCGAGGAGTTTGTGATCGGTGCCAAGAATGCTGATGAGGCGGGGTTCGACCTTTTGGAATATCACTGTGCACACGGATATCTAATGTCCAGTTTCCTCACTCCGGTGAGCAATATCCGCACCGACGAATACGGTGGCAGTCTGGAAAACCGAATGCGGTTCCCACTCGAAGTTTTTGATGCGATCAGGGCCGTATGGCCGCAAGACAAACCTATGAGTGTGCGGATCTCAGCTTCTGACTGGGTGCCCGAGGGCTTATCGGTCGAGGAATCAGTGGAGATGGCGCGAGTTTTTTCCGAACACGGCGTTGACATTGTCGACGTATCATCTGGCCAAACCACTCCAAAAGCACGACCCGCGTACGGACGCTCCTTTCAGACTCCCTTCGCTGATCGGATTCGTAATGTAACCGGAGTGGCGACAATGGCTGTGGGCTCGATTAGTAGTTGGGATGACGTCAACACAATTATCGCTGCCGGTAGAGCAGACCTGTGTGCATTAGGGAGACCACATCTGTATGACCCGGCGTGGACGTTGCATGCGGCAGCCGAACAGGATTACCGGGTCAAGTGGCCTAATCAATACGAAGCGGGTAGTCGCACGCCACCTGCCGGACGCAATGAGGATCCGAAACCTCGACTGGAGTTACGGGCACCAGAAAAACTGACCAATCGGCCGAAACGCTGGCGGCCAAGGCAATAAAAACGACACAATACGTTCACACTGAAAAATGGAAGGATCAAAACTATGTCAGACCTCAATACATTGGCCGCTGGACTTGTCGATGGTTCGGTTCAAGTCATCGACTTGACCTCACCCCTGCACTCAGAAACTCCGAGACTGGCGCTGCCACCAGAATTCGGGCAGACAGCTGTCTTCGAACTCGAAGAAATTAGTCATTACGACGAGCGTGGGCCTTTCTGGTACTGGAACAACTTCCACTCCGGTGAGCACACCGGCACACACGTCGACGCACCTATTCACTGGGTTTCAGGTAAAGATAATGACGACGTCAGTCAAATCCCCGCTCAACGTCTTGTAGGACCAGCCGTCATTATTGACAAAGTCGCCGAAGTTGAAGCAGATCCTGACTACTGTCTCACCCTGGAAGATGTGAAAGCTTGGGAAGCAGAGAACGGTTCAATTCCGCCACATTCTTGGGTCCTGTTTCGCACCGGCTGGTCTCGCTACGGTGATGACCCCGAAGCATTTGCCAATGCCGATGAAAATGGGCCACACACCCCCGGTGTGGCACCTGCAGCAGCGAAGTACCTTGCCGAGTCAGAGATTCTTGGCTGGGGTGTCGAGACCGTGGGCACCGATGCGGGTGGCGCAATGACTTTCGATCCACCATTTCCATGCCACAACATGTTTATGGGAGCCAACAAAGTAGGCGTGACCCAATTAAGAAATCTCGACAAGCTACCAACAACTGGTGCTGTGCTCGTGGTTGCACCGCTACCGATTGTTAAAGGCTCTGGAAGCCCGTGCCGCGTGTTGGCACTGGTCAGCAAATAGCTGCAGTCACACCCACTCATTTAATTGTCCCCGGCCACTGTGCGCAGTGGCCGGGGATTTTTATACATTATTGACTGGGAGTTTTTTCCAAAGCTTGTTGCAACGCCGCACCGGTTTCGTCAGAGAGAGCGGACCCGCGTAATTCGAGGATCCGCTTAGCAGGATCTGCTGATTTTGCGGCCTGGGGAAGGTAGCCAATAATCTCATTGAAGTTTTGGAGCCCGTTTGCGTGAGTATCACCGTACCCCTTTATTAACTGTTGACACAGACACACTTGGTAGGCCAGTTCTTGATCCCCTAGCGGCGATCCGGCAAGACCCACGACTGTTGTGATCCAGGAATCAATACGTTCCTGCTCAACACCGAAACGAAGTGACCTGCGGCGAATAGGACGCAGCTTGGCTAGCAGAAACAGAACCGTGAACCCCCACACGGAAGAAGTCTGAATTTTGATTCCTCGGTTGGTAATTTTGTAGACAAGCCATTGAAATGGCTTCGAGTTCAATAACCACCGGCCCAATGCAGTGGGTAAAGTATCTGTGATTTCTTCTATCTGCGGGTGAAGGAATTCGCGAATTTGTATCATCTCGGAGTCGGTCGCGCGAGATTCCTCTTTGACCCGGTCGAAACGCACTTTTCGAGTCTTATGAAATGCCACCCGGATTGTGTCCTCATAGGTCATCCAGAGGGCGGTGTAGCGAGCGCACTCAAAAGTGAGCTTTTGGTCAGGGGTGGTATCCACCGCACACACCCGGGCAACTCGATCCAGGTATTGCTCGGCGTAACGCACATCTTGATACTCGGCGCACCGTCTGATTCCTTCAACAAGCATGTAGCGTGCCTGTGATGGAAATTCGTTCAGGATCCGCTCCGCACACTGGTGGAGTTTTGGACCGACCAGAGACATCGGGTCCTCGGTCGCCGCGCGCTCAAACTCAGGGTCTGGCCCGTCTTCTTTCGCCTCGGGGGGGCGGGTACCGATTGTGATTTCAACCACCGGGCGCTCAGATGCCAGTGCAGCATCAAACCCGGAATTGAATGCCGCGAGGCTGGCTTCGATGCCTTTGCCCCCCGTGCGAATAACCTCCTCGCATTGTTCCCGAGTAAATGGAATCACCTGAGCGGCAGCGATAGCACCGAAAAGTGAAGCACTAATAACACTGCGGTGGTCGAGTGCAAGTTTATTGAAGTCGGCCCGGATAAACCTCTTACAGGAAACCTTGCCGGCGTCAATAATCTCTTGTGACTCAATCCGACCGTCACCCATTGCTGTGCGCTCTGGCATGGAGTACACGCGATTTGTCGACGCAATCAGAGTAGTGCGCTCCGGCGTGCAGAAACCACGCTGGATTGCTCGACCAGATTCCATTAACTCCGAAGCCACAACAATGTCAACCTGTCCAGGTGTGGGCATGGTGCTCAGAATTGGTTCTTGGATCGGATCGCCCAGATTGGGCTTGGGGAGCAGTTCAACGTAGTAAACAGTTGCCCCAGTGCGTTGTGCTACGCCCGCGACCGAGGTGTTCTGTGCGTAGTAGTCGTTCATCTCTGCAACTTTGACGACCCAATCTGCTAAGACGCCGCCACCTTCGCCACCCATGGCCAAGATTGCCATGGTGATCGGGCGGGTGACGGTAGGTGCCGGTCTCGACGACTGGGTAGTTGTCATCCGGCGTCGATTCCCACGCGCTGTTTCTCAATACTTCTTTGAAGAAGACCAATATATTTTTCTCGAAAAATCAATTTTGCCTTGTCCCACCGGTTCGGGTTATAGATCACCTCGGTGCTGTAGAACGAAGGGCATAAGGCAGCCGCATGCGCATTCTCACCACAAAGACCGCAACCCACACACGAATCTAGGACTGTTGCAATGGGGTCATTACGCATCGGGTCGGGGTTGGGTCCAATTGTGAGTGATGGACAACCAGAGATCCGGATACAAGAGTGGTCTCCGGTGCACGTTTCTGGGTCAACTCCGTAACGTTCACGAACAACCCGCTTACCTTCCTTGATCTTCTTGGCCCGTGCTGGTTTTTCACGCCGTTCACGATTAAGAGTGCACTCACTTTGGGCAACGATGACCTTGGGGCCCTTTTGGGTGGTGGTGAGAGCTTCCTTGAAAAGGTCCCGCATTTTAGCAACTTGGTACGTGTTGGTCATGGTGCGAGACCACTTCACACCGATGCCGCGGACCGCTCTTTCAATCGGATGTTTCGTTGAGCGTAAGGCACTGGTGGACTGGGAGGATAAAAGGTCTTGGCCACCGGTTGCTGCACTGTAGTCGTTGTCGACAATAACCAGTAGCTGATCGTTTTCGTTGAACACCGCGTTCCCGACTCCACTCGTGAGTCCGTTATGCCAAAAGCCGCCGTCGCCCATGAAAGCGATGGTGCGCTTGTCAGCATCTTTAGCATTAAATGCAGCTCCGCTGGCGGAGCCGAGGCCGTATCCCATTGTGGTTGCACCAAGGTTGAAAGGGGCATTGATAGAGAACAGGTGGCAGCCGATATCCGCACTGACGATGTGTGTGCCGACTTCCCGTTCCGCTAACTTAAGGGCAGCAAAAATTGGACGCTCGGGACAACCGGTACAAAAACCTGGCGGCCTACCCTGAACTAGTTCAGCATCAATGCGTGGAGCAAACGGGCTTCGCGGGTCGTCGTTTTCGAGCACAACAGTTGGCAGTTCAGATTCGTTGATCCGCGCAGGTAGGTGTTTGCGCAGGAATGCAGTGATTCCTTTGGTAACCGCCGCGGGGGTGTATTCACCAGCAACGGGAAGTAAATCCTTCCCGTGCAGAATTATTGGGTCCTGGGCACGGCGCAAGATGGTGTTGATGTTCTGCTCAATGTAGTCGGGTTGCCCTTCTTCAACTAGCAGAACGGCATCTTTTCCCTCGCAAAAACGGAGGACTTCCTGATCAATGATTGGGTAGGTAACGTTGAGGACGTAGAGCGGGATTTGGCTGTTGCCATAAGGATCTGAAAGCCCAAGTAGCTCAAGTGAACGATTAACCGTGTTGAACAGACCACCCTGCAGAATGATTCCGATTTTTTCGTCTTTTTCAGCAATGTACTCGTTGAGTTCATTTTCCTGAATAAATTTTACTGCAGCTGGCCAGCGATCTTTAACTTTTTCTTGCTCATGGAGGAAACTAGAGGGTGGGAGTACCACTCGCGAGGTGTCACGTTGTGGGTTCTCTATTGCTTCTCTCAAAGTGAATGGCGGCTTTACATTGTCCTTGGCGATGAATGACCCATGTAGGTGACAGGAACGCAGGCGTAATTCCAACATGACCGGTGTGCTGCTTGCTTCGGAGAGTTCAAAACCCTTCTCAACAAAATCAACAATTGCCGTGAGATTAGGTCGCGGGTCCAGAAGCCACATTTGAGATTTCATTGCAAAAGCGTGTGAGCGCTCCTGCATGATACTTGAGCCTTCGCCATAGTCCTCCCCGATAATGATCAAGGCACCACCGAGGACACCACCGGAGGCAAGGTTGGCTAGTGCATCAGATGCGACGTTGGTTCCCACGGTGGATTTAAAAGTTACTGCGCCACGCAGCGGGTAATGCACTGAAGCAGCGAGCATTGCTGCCGCTGTCGCTTCGGACGCACTATTTTCAAAATAGACGTCGAGTTCTTCAAGAATTTCATGGGCATCGCCGAGTACATCTATCAAATGCGAAATGGGTGCACCCTGATAGCCGCCGACGTAGGCAACACCGGACTGCAACAGGCCTTTAGTGACGGCCAAGATGCCTTCGCCACGAAATTCCGTTCCCGCACCAAGTCTGAGCTCTTGAACTTCCTGAGCAAATGAACGTTCAGCCACGAAAGAAACCCCTTCTACTCCTAGGAATCATTTCCCAAGATTCCGCTTTTATGGATCGTAACCCTTTGAAATTTTCTCGCACAGCTACACTGTTGTTGCACAACGAGTCTCGTTGCACCCGGAATCACACTATTTTGACGATCGTCACGAGTAGAGCATGTACTAACGGCGGCGTTCGCGCAACCTTTTTGCCACTAGATAGCCGGATCCACCGCCGAGACCGGGCCCGGGGTGGGTGGAAGCACCAATGTGCCAAAGGCCTTTAATCCCAGTGTTGTGACCGTTGGCCAGCCGCAAAGGTCGCCACAGTGCATATTGGTCGATCCGGCAATCACCCGAATAGGGATCACCGCCGACTAAATTTACGTTGAGGCTTTCCAAGTCAGCGGGGCCCAAGACTACTTTACCGGTCTGTGCAGAAGAAATATTGGCAATATGCGGTTGCAGTTGATCTATGATCCGCTGGGCGTATTGATCGCGGACTTGGGTGGACCAATCTCCAGTGTGCGTAATCTCTGCGGCCAGGTCGCCACGAATCACTCGGGGAACTTCCTGTAGCTGGATCCAGAGTAATCCGGCGCCCTCCGGCGCCCTCGAGGAATCGATGGTGGTCGGTTGACCCACAACAATTGTGGGTCGGCGGGGTAGAAATCCTCGGTTGGCGGCATTTACGGATTCAGATAAAGAGTCAATTGAATCCAAAACGTGAACGAGAGCAACATTCGCCATGTCCGGATTGTTCCAACGGGGTGGCTCTGACAGTGCAAGATGAATCTGCATCCCAGCCCGACCGTACCGATAATCTTTTGCTGCGGAGCGATATTGCTCTGGGACGCATTTCTCGTCGAGTAAATCCAAGTACAGGGATTGCGGGGTAACTGAGGCAATAACCACTTTGCTTGCCGTGTACATGTTTCCCTCTGCCGTGAGAACGCTGCGTGCCTTGCCATCGATCACATTAATTTTCTGCACCGCGGTACTAGTGGCAATCTCGCCACCGGCCTCGGTCACGATCGTGCACAGGGCATCGACAAGTTTTACTCCACCACCTACCGGAATGGGCATACCTCCCATAGATATTGCCGCCGCAATTACTTTGGTAATAAAGGCACTCGAGGCATCATCGGGGCCAAGACCATTATGGAGTGCCCACGGGGCAAGCAAGGCTTTGGTAACGGGTGAAGAAAACGTGCGATCGGCCCAAGGGCCAGCGGGCTCTAGGAGTTCCGCACCACTTTCCATGACTCCCCTGCGTCCCAACTGACGCCATGCTTTCCAGCCGAGCTTGCCTGAGTTAGGTCGCCAAAAATCGGTTCCGAGTAGACCAAATGCCAACTCAGCTTTGTTGCCGAAATCGGACATGACCGCATCCCAGGCCCCAAGGTCACCAAGTCCACCGAAGGTTTCGGCATTACGTTGGGCATTCGTGGAAAGAACAGCAGATCCGTCGGTACACACCACGCCGGTTGGGTCTTCGGTGTTGAGGTACTCCACCCCCAACCGGGCAAGATCACTGGCAAGGTCGGCATAAGCGGGGCCGCCAAGAAATAATGGATGCCAACTCGACAGGAGTTCAACGGTGAATCCGGGAAATACATCAGTGCGAGTTGAAATGGCGCCACCGGGTTGATCATTGCGTTCCAAGATGGCAACTCGCCAACCGTTTTTCGCCAGCATGGCGCCGCAGACAAGTGCGTTAATCCCACTGCCGACAATGACGGCATCAAATTCCTTTGTCATAGTTTAAGCCCCTAGATACTTAGATCACTAGATTCAATTCTGTTTCGCTTGCAACTACGATCGTATAGCGCGATGATGGCGGTCGTCAGATATTCGAAATATTTAGGAGCTATCCGTGACAGAGTCGATGGAAGTGGTCGTAATCGGATCTGGGATTAATGGTCTCAGCGCTGCCGCTCTGCTGGCAGTTTCCGGAAAAAAAGTAATCGTGCTCGAGTCCAATCCGGTCGCCGGTGGTGCAATTCGAACTGGGGAAATCACTGCGCCGGGGTTTCGACATGACCTTTTTGCCATGAACCTAGGTCTATTTGCGGGTGGGCCAGTGATGGCCCAACTGGGCGACCAACTCGCCGCCCACGGATTTAGCCTCCTGCCATCCGCGAAACCTTTCTGCTCGGTCTATCCCGACGGCAGCATGATTGGGGTTGAGGCTGACGCGTCCGCGACTGTTCACAATTTGGCGGCGGTTGCACCCGAAGATGTTCACGCATGGGAAGAACTGACCGCGAAGTTGGGAATCTGGGCCCCATTTTTGATCGGGACGCTCGGTTCCGATCTTCCGAGTGTCGCCGCCGTAAAAACATTGTGGAAAGCGCACCGTGCATTAGGCACGAAGGGTATTTATGAACTGGTCAAACTCGCTTTGCAGTCGACTCGCTCATTCACCGATGAGAACTTCTCATCTCCTAAGACAAAAGCACTCTTTGCTACCTGGGGGATGCATTTGGACTTCGCGCCAGATGTTTCCGGCGGTGCACTGTTCTCGTTTCTAGAAACAATCGGTGGTCAACTTTTTGGAATGGTCATCGGTGAAGGCGGCGCATCTTCACTGGTAGACGCACTGGTCTCAGTCATCGAAGCTAACGGCGGTGAGGTCCGCTGCAATTCTCGAGTCGAACAAATCACGATGGCTGAGTCGAAACGCAAAGGGAATCGCGCAACTGGTGTAGTTCTTGAGGGAGGTGCGGTAATTACCGCATCGCGCGCTGTAGTGAGCAACGTGAACCCTCGTTTAATGCCCGCACTTTTCCCTGTTTCGGTGGCCGCAGAGCCGGCAGTGAAACGAGTTGAAAAATTCCAATC
>Ga0115564_10000089_pt1 | contig 87633 bp, 79 predicted proteins | sample COGITO_mtgs_1105_7_FD_88680 | JGI IMG/M metagenome (GOLD analysis project Ga0115564, IMG submission 88680) | Pelagic marine microbial communities from North Sea - COGITO_mtgs_110523 | ecosystem: Environmental > Aquatic > Marine > Epipelagic | place: Germany:Helgoland, sampling site Kabeltonne...
CAGATTGCCGCCTTCGTAGGAGATATGCAGCAGATTGGCATCCATAGAGAACGGTGACTTTTTACCGCGCTTCATCTCTACCGGAATACTGTGGGTTTCACAGTATTCCATTAACTTGTCGCGTGAGTTTAGATCCCACTCACGCCATGGCGCGATAACCTTGATACCCGGCTTCAGTGCATAGGCACCTAGCTCGAAACGCACCTGGTCATTACCCTTGCCAGTGGCACCGTGAGAGATGGTGTCAGCACCGGTTTCATTGGCAATCTCGATAAGACGCTTAGCAATCAGCGGACGGGCAATAGAGGTGCCGAGCAGATATTCACCTTCGTAGATGGTGTTGGCGCGGAACATTGGAAAGACGAAGTCCCGTGCGTACTCTTCACGCAGATCATCAATATAGATTTCTTTTACACCCAGCGCTTCGGCTTTGGCGCGAGCCGGTTCAACTTCTTCACCCTGACCGATATCGGCGGTAAAAGTCACCACTTCGCAGTTATATTCCTCTTGCAGCCACTTAACAATAACTGAAGTATCCAAACCACCTGAATAGGCTAAAACTACTTTTTTAACGTCTGACACGTTGCAAAATCCTTAACTGGAGAAAACGAGGCGCGAATTTTACCCTAATGGCGGGGGATTTAGTATTGGTTGTGGCGAGTATTATGGGAAGTATTATGGGAAGTATTATTGAGAGTATTATTAAGAGTATTGACCCGACTGATATCAGCACTTTCAAACAGCCTGTGACCGAGGTTAAAAAACTGTACCAGTTCGGCCTCTGTCGGAAAGCTGAAATACCCTGCCGCCCCCTGCTGAGGCACTGCAGTTAAAGGCTGCCCAGTCTCAATAGCCGCCACCGCCTGAAGAATCTGATCACAGCCACCAGCATACAAATTAAGGACATTTAGCAGATAGGATTTATCTCTTGCCAGAGGGATCGCCACTGTCGAAATAATATCGCCAGTGTCGACGCCGCTATCCTGTATATAGTGCAGTGTCGAAGCTATTTCAGACTCGCCATTAAGCATAGCTCTAAAGGTTGCCATCACCCCACGGTAATCCGGCAATAGACCAGAGTGAAGATTAATTACCCCGTGACGGGGAATGGCAATAACAGTGTCGCGGATAATCAACCCAAAGCGCAGAGAGATAATCAGCTCTGGCTCTGAGGCCTGAATCCGTGCCAGCCCCTCGGGACTATTAACCAGATTACCCAGATCGTCAAAGCCTTGAATACTACAACCAGCAGAGGCGGCCAGCTCATCAAAACTCGGACGTCCATCTTCAAGCAGGCTTTTTTCAAAGGCCGCCAGTTCAACCAGAGGCTGGGGTAGCTGCTGATCACCACCAACCTTTTCCGAAAGAAAAATTGCCAGCCGGTGGCCGGCGAGCTCTTTGACCAATCGGCTTAGGGCAATATGGCTGGCAAGATCGCGGTTGGTAAGAATGCTGATATTCATTTAAATCTGCTATTTAGGCTGTTTCTTTTGCCCACTGTTCCATAAATACTCGTATGAGACCACCGTTTCCGGTAGCATTCGCTCTGCAATATCGCACAGACTCTGCGGACAAAATATAATGGATCAAATCACTCTTACCCTTCCTGACGACTGGCACCTGCATCTTCGCGACAAGGAGACTCTGGCATCCACTGTGCCTGCAGCGACGCGCGGTTTTGGGCGCGGTATTATTATGCCAAATCTGGTGCCACCGGCGACTACTGTTGAGCGGGTTGCCGCTTACCGCGAGCGTATTCTGGCGCAGCGCCCTGAGGGCTCAAACTGGGAACCGCTGATGGTTCTCTATTTAACAGACAATACTTCCCCGGATGAAATTCGTGCGGCGAAGGAATGTGGTTTTATCCATGGCTGTAAATACTACCCGGCCGGCGCGACGACCAACTCCGACTCTGGGGTAACTGACCTTAACAATATCACTGCGGTTCTGGAGACCATGCAAGAGGTAGGCATGATCCTTCAGCTGCACGGTGAGGTGACTACTGCAGATATTGATATCTTTGATCGCGAGGCGGTCTTTATTGAGCGTCATCTGCGGGTTATAGCGGAGAAGTTTCCGCGCCTGAAAATTATTCTCGAACATATCACCACAAAACAGGCGGCGGAGTTTGTGGCCAGCGCCGGCGACAATATTGCGGCGACTATTACCCCACAACACTTGCTGTACAACCGCAACGATATGTTAGTTGGCGGTATTCGCCCGCACCTGTTCTGCCTGCCGATACTAAAGCGCGATATTCATCAGCATGCGCTGATCAAGGCGGCTATTAGTGGCAGTAAAAAATTCTTTCTCGGCACCGACTCGGCGCCCCATGCCAAAAATAAAAAAGAGTCAGCCTGTGGCTGTGCCGGTTGCTTTAGCCATCATGCGGGGATTGAGCTTTACGCTCAGGCTTTTGAAGAGGCCGGCGCACTGGATAAACTCGAAGCCTTTGCCAGCTTTTATGGTGCAGACTTTTATGACCTGCCGAGAAATACCGATACCATTACCCTTGTTCGCGAAACCTGGGAACTGCCAGCGACTATCCCCTTTGAGGATACCCAGCTAGTTCCACTGGGTGCTGGCACCTCTCTTAACTGGAAATTGAGCCTCTAATGGAAATGCCTGAAGAACTTCTAACCCCATCTAAAATATCCGACCGTTTTCGCGGTTTTTTGCCTGTGGTTGTGGATGTTGAGACGGGCGGATTTGATTCCCGCAGAGATGCATTGCTGGAAATTGCTGCGGTTATTTTGGAGATGGATTTTCAGGGCAATCTGCAGATTAAAGAGACTTACAATAAAAATATTGATCCGTTTCCCGGTGCCAATGTTGATCAGGCGGCGCTGGAGTTTACCGGCATTGATCTCTATGACCCGGAGCGTATGCCGGAGGAAGAAGGTGAGGCGTTACGAGATATTTTTCGCCCTATCCGCCAGGAAATCAGCGCCACTGGCTGCACCCGTGCAGTGATGGTTGCTCACAATGCCCACTTTGATCTTGGCTTTGTCAATGCGGCGGTGAATCGCAATCAGATTAAACGCAATCCGTTCCACCCGTTCTCCTGCTTTGATACCTCTTCTCTAGCTGGGTTGGCTTATGGCCAGACGGTACTGGCTAAGGCCTGTCAGGCGGCGGGGATGGATTTTGATAATCGCAATGCCCACAGTGCGCTCTACGATACGGTTAAAACCGCTGAGCTTTACTGCAAGATTGTTAACCGCTGGAAAGAGTTGGGCGGCTGGACCTCTTAGAGAGCGTCTTTAGAAAGTGTTAGAACAATAGTGCTTCACGCCGGAAGCACTATTCAAATAGCTTAAGGGCTTTTGTTAAGAGCTATTTCTTAAGAGCTATTTTATCCACCCAAAAATCAGCCTTCTCTATCCCCAGCCCCCGAGGATCAAATACCGGATCCACACCGGAATTAATCTGCGTTTCATAATCTTTTAGGGCCAGCAGTGCGGGTCGCTGCAAGATAATAATCGCCACGATATTTAACCAGGCCATTATGCCGACGCCAACATCACCGAGCGCCCAGGCAATATCAGCACTTTTAACACCGCCGTAAATCACCGAGGTTACCACCAGTACTTTAAGCAGGTTGGCCAGCCATGGGCGATGAACTTTGCGGTTGATATACATTACATTGGTTTCAGCGATGTAGTAGTAGGCAACAATAGTCGTAAAGGCAAAAAACAGCAGCGCGATGGCCAGAATGCTGCTGCCAAAACCAGGCAAAATAGTATCGAAGGCCGCCTGCACATAGCCCGGCCCTGCTTCAACGCCCGCCAATCCCTGATAGAGGTAACCGCCGTCGCCGTTCTCAACATTGTAGAGACCGGTTAATAAAATCATAAAGGCGGTGGCTGAACAGATCAGCAGAGTATCCACATAAACTGAGAAAGCCTGTACCAGACCCTGCTTGGCGGGATGAGAAACTTCCGCAGCGGCTGCCGGATGTGGGCCACTGCCCTGCCCGGCTTCATTGGAGTAGACGCCGCGCTTAACACCCCACTGCACGGCCATACCGATAATCGCGCCAAACCCGGCATCGAGACCAAAGGCGCTATTGATAATCAGCTTTACGACCGTTGGCACCAACTCCAAATTGGCGAATACCACAAACAAGGAGATGGCAATATAACCTGCCGCCATCAGTGGCACAGCCACCTGAGCAAAGTGAGCGATACGCTTCACACCACCGACAACAATTAACAGCAGACCAAAGGCCAGCGCACCAGCGGTGTATTCAACCGGTATAGCCCATGCATTTTCCATAGCGGCAGCAATACTGTTGGCCTGAATACCCGGCAGACAAAAACCCATAGCGACAATAGTGGCCACAGCAAAGGTCCAGGCATACCATTTTTGACCCATGGATTTTTCAATATAGTAGGCGGGGCCACCACGGTAGTTGCCGTTGTCGTCTTTCTCTTTATAGATCTGTGCCAGAGTGGCTTCTATATAGGCAGTGGATGCGCCGAGGAAGGCAACGGTCCACATCCAAAATACGGCGCCCGGGCCACCCATGGCGATGGCGGTTGCGACACCGGCGATATTACCTGTACCAACTCGACCTGAGAGTGACATGGTCAGGGCCTGAAATGAGGAGACTCCGGCATCTGAACTGCGTCCCTCGGTCATGATTTTTATCATATGCCTGAAGTGCCGCACCTGTAAAAATTTCGTGCGCAGGGAAAAGTAGAGGCCTGTGCCAAGGCATAAATAGATAAGTGCTGAACTCCAGATTATGCCGTTTAGATAATCAATAAATGCTTCCAAGACCGGTCCCCTCTTTTTATTTTTTTTGTACAGTCAGTTTTGAGCCATTGAGTTTAGCTCTTTAGTTTAGCTCTGATTGATCAAATTCGGTTAACCATCATTTATTGGCTCTCTGCCAACCTGTCCGCATCGGCAAAAAGGTCGTCGAGATTCTCAATAAAGGTATCCACGGATTCACCCCCGCCAATCTGCAGTGCCGGTAGTTCCAGCGCAGAGAAATATTCCGGGTAGGGAGAAAACTCGCCCCACTGCTGCATCTGGCTGGCGATACTGACAACCAGAATCAACCCTACAAAACCTACAGAGGTAATCCAGCGTTGGCGCGCTATCATGGTGGTTGCCAGAGCAAAATTGGCCGACAGCAATAGTGCCACCAATAGCAGAGTAAACAGCGGCAACACTGTCTCGATTAAAAATCCTGCGCTGAGGTTATAGCCAATAACCCCGACAAACCAACCGCTGAGGCTGTAGACCAGAGTGGCTAGCAGAATTAAATTGTAATGCCCGAGAAAGTTGCCCTCTTCGCGCAAGAAGCGCCCGACCCCAGCCCAAAATAACGCCAGTACCAAGAGGAAAAGCTGAGTAACCAAAATGCTAGAAAGGCTATTTTTCCACTGCCATTCAACAAAGCTGTTGGTATAAAGAGTGCCGATATCAATGACCAGCACCAACAGAAATAGCGGCAGCCAGATCGAAAAGCGATTTAACTGGCCAACATCTTTTTCCAGTCGATGCAGCTCTTTGGCCGCTTCTACTGGATGACTGTCGGCAATAATTCTCAATTTTGTACGACCGATTTTGATCTCTGCACCATCAGCTAGAACCATTGTAGAAGCTGTGCTGTCGGCGAATGGGTTTTTAATAACCTCGACGCCATTGAGGCTCTGCAGGTCGTTGAGCTGCCAGCCACCCTCAACCGTATCCAATCGCAGGTGATTGGCGGAGATATGGCTGTCGCCTAATACCACATCATTTTGGTAGCCACGACCAATGGTGATCGACGGCCCTTCGGCACGGTAGTGACGCTGACTCTTGCCACCCCAACCCAGCACTTCAATAATTACTGCCATTTCGCCACCCCCATAAACTTGCGGGCAAAGGCTTTGGCATTTTCCCGACTGACTCCGGCGAGTGTAAAGTGACTTAAAAATGCCGCGCGGGAATTATCCACAGTGCCCTGCAAAAACAAAACGTCGTAGAGTTGCGGATAATCTTTGTAGGCTCTGGCACAGAATATTGCTTTGGTTTTGCGTTTTTCGGCAGCACTGTTATTGCCGGCAATCACAAACTGATCATCGCATTTAAAATCGCCAACATCTTCTTCGTCGGCTGTATTACCCGGAACAAAGTCTGCAAACAGGCGCTGGTAGTAGGCGTAAAACTGCAGGGCATTGAGTTTGTCGGCTTCGAGCCAGAAAAATTGATACTCGATTGTGCCGCTATTAAATTCGCTACTGAGATAAATATTATCTTCACTGCGACAGGTGCGGTCGGCACTTAAAAACTGTGCTTTTTCAGATGAGCTATTGGAGCCTCCCCAGCATTTTACAAAGGGCTTGAGTTCATCGATCACCTGGGCTTGACCCAGAGGCATGGTCGGCCAGTCGAGAGCTAGCATATGGGCAAACTTCTGTTCTTGATCGGCGAGCAGTTGCTGGCCAATACGCTGAGTCATATCCCCGACGGACCCCGCTCTGCCCTGATACTCTGCAATCAGCTTATGCAGGGCTGTTACCGGCACCAAAAAGCTCACTTGATTGCCGGCGGTGGAGACATTAATACCGATCACCTGTCCGGATTCGCTGAGGGTTGGCCCACCGCTCATGCCGGAATTTAGCGAGCCGGTAAAATGTACTCGCGGGTGGTAGCTGGATAGATTGATACCATTGTAGGTGCCGGGCACCACGGTCAGACCCAGATCGAGAGGATTGCCCAGCGCAAATACCGGCACTCCTATGGGCGGCTCGGCCAGCGCTAAGGGCAGTGTCTCTGCCTCTAAGTCGGTGGCACGAACTAGGGCTAGATCATTGACCACATCCACATCCACCAGCTGCAGTTCACCGGTTTGATCCGCGGCACTAAGATATTCAATGCGGTATTGCTCGGGCTTGCTGGCAGCAATTTGAATCACATGATAATTGGTCGCGATCAGGCCTTCAGCGTTGATCACAAAACCGGAGCCGATAACGCTCTTGCTACCAGAGGTAACGTCGATAACCCTGATTTGTAAAATAGCGGTTTTATTTTCAGCAAATAATGTTCGCGCATTTTCGTTTTGACTAAAGCCGCTGCTATGCCAGCAGAGCAATAGTCCGAGTAAAAACGTTATTGCTCGACCGGTGGTTTTATCTATCGCCAATCTGAAACTCCTGTGTAATGCGTAGCTGTATCCTAAATAAATAGCCAAGCTATTCTTTCAATACATCTGCGCGATTACAAGTAGTGAAAAAAACTCAATGGTTCTTTACAGCTTAGGCGCGTTAAAATGCGGCCCATAAAAATCAGCTATTAAAATCGACTATAGAAAACACAGCGGAAATTAATCAACTATATTATTAGTCCCTACTTACGCTCTATAGGATCCCCGCTCAGTGACAGGAACAAAAAAAGCTATGACCGACTCTTTCAAAGAAAGTGCCCTCAAGTACCACACCCACCCAACCCCGGGTAAGCTCGAAATACGTCCGACCAAACCACTGGCGAATAAACGTGATCTCTCGCTAGCCTATTCACCAGGTGTTGCCCATGCCTGTGAATTAATTCAGGAACGTCCGACCGCAGCCGCCGAGGTGACTTCGCGGGGTAATCTGGTTGCGGTTATTACCAATGGTACAGCGGTACTGGGTCTGGGAAATATTGGTCCACTGGCATCCAAGCCAGTGATGGAAGGCAAGGCAGTTCTGTTTAAAAAGTTTGCCAATATCGATGTCTTCGATATTGAGATCGATGAGACCGATGTCGATAAATTGGTGGATATTATCGCTTCGCTAGAACCGACCTTTGGCGGTATAAACCTTGAGGATATCAAGGCGCCGGAATGTTTTATGGTCGAACAACAACTTCGTGAGCGGATGAAAATCCCAGTCTTTCACGACGATCAACACGGTACCGCAATTGTCGCGGCGGCTGCCATCTACAACGGCCTGCGGATTGTTGAAAAGCAGTTTGAAGAGGTCAAGCTAGTGGTTTCCGGTGCCGGTGCCGCGAGCATTGCCTGCGTTGATCTTCTGGTGAGCATGGGCCTGCAGAAGAAAAATGTTCGCATGATCGATCGCACTGGGGTTATCTATGCCGGTCGAACTGAGGGGATGAATCCGTGGAAGCAGGACTATGCGGTGGAGACCAGTGATCGCACCATTGCAGATGCCATTGAAGGGGCGGATCTATTTATGGGTCTGTCGGGCCCCGGCGTTTTAAACGGCGATCTGGTTAAGAAGATGGGCCCCCGGCCGATTATTTTGGCTATGTCTAACCCAGTGCCAGAAATTATGCCGGAAGAGGCGATGGAGGCTCGACCGGATGCCATTCTCGCCACCGGCCGCTCAGACTACCCCAATCAGGTCAACAATGTTCTGTGCTTCCCGTTTATCTTTCGCGGCGCACTAGACTGCGGTGCTTCGTCGATTAACGAAGAGATGAAAATGGCGGCGGTTAAGGCGATTGCAGATCTGGCGCTTAAAGAGACCTCGGATGTGGTTGCCGCTGCCTACAGCGGTGAGAAATTGCGCTTTGGCCCCGACTACCTAATTCCCAAACCCTTTGACCCACGCCTAATTGAAGATGTACCAATGGCGGTGGTTAAAGCGGCGATGGCCAGTGGTGTGGCTACACGTCCAATCGAGGACTTTGAAGCTTATCGCCAGACACTGCATGAGTTTATCAATCAGGCCGGGCTGTTTATGCAGCCGATTATTGAAGTGGCGAAAAAAGCGCCGGCGAAAATTGTTTATGCCGAAGGCGAAAACGACGATGTGCTGATGGCGGTTCAGGCAGTTATCGATGAGCAGGTTGCCCAGCCAATTCTGATTGGTCGCCGCGCCGGCATGGAGGCAAAAATTGAACGTCTCGGCCTGCGTATTGATCTGGATAAGGATGTTGAGGTCTTTGACCCCAGCGATAATGACCGCCACGATGAATACGCGGCTTACTATAACGCTGTGGCGGGTCGCAACGGTGTCTCGGTGGATGCGGCGCGGAAAATTATGCGCGACGACCAGACTGCTATTGCGGCGGTTATGGTGGCTCGCGGTGAGGCCGGGGGTTTAATTTGCGGTAAGGTGGGTCGCTTTGATTTCCATCTGCGGGAAATTATGCAGCTGCTTGGGCCAAAGCAAAAAGATCAGCTGGTCTCTTCTTCTGCGGTACTACTGCTCGACGATGGGCCGCTGTTTTTGGCGGATACCACCATGAATGTGGATCCTAGCGCTGAACAGTTGGCGACCATTACTGAAGCCTGTATGGATCTGGTGGGGCAATTTGGTATAGAGCCAAAAGTCGCTCTGCTCTCCCATTCAAACTTTGGAACCTCGAATGCGCCCTCGGCGAAAAAAGTTCGTGCAGCAGCAGAAATACTGCGTAAGACTCACGACGATATTCAAATTGATGGTGAGATGCACGTACTCAGCGCGCTAAACCCAGCTCTGCGCAAGACTATCTATCCTCAGGCCAATCTGAGTGGTCGCGCCAATGTTCTGGTGATGCCAAATCTGGATGCGGCAAATATTGCCATGGGGCTAATCCGTTCACTAACGGATGGACTGTTGATCGGGCCCTTTATTAATGGTCTGGCCAAGCCTGCGCATATTGTTCTACCCTCGGTGACCTCGCGGGGCATTTTTAATATGACAGCCTTAACCGTTGCCGATATTCAGAAAAGTAAAAAAGCTAGCTCTTGATAGCACTAGTTTTTTATATCCCTAGCTCTTGAAATCAAGGGCCATTTGATAAAACTGCTTTTTATCACCGCCGGTGATTTTTGCCGTCAGGGCTGCAGCCTTGGCGGCGGGCAGTTCGGCCAGTAACAGCCGCAGCACTTTTTCACCGTCCACGGTGGTACTGTTACCGGCATTGGTACTGCCTCCCAGCACCAGAACAATTTCACCGCGCTGCTGATTGCTGTCGGCTTCGACCAGTGCCACCAGTTTATCCAGAGTGCCGTGCAGATAGGTTTCAAAAGTCTTGCTGATTTCTCGACCGATAAAGCCTATATGCTCAGCGCCAAAAATATCTCGCGCATCTTTAAGGCATTCAAGAATACGGTGTGGCGCTTCGTAAAACACCATGGTTTCATTGACCGACTTAAGCTCTGTAAAAGCTTTTTTGCGCTGACTGCTCTTGGCCGGTAAAAAACCAATAAACCTGAATTTATCGGTGGGTAATCCGGCAACACTCAAAGCAGAGATAACCGCACTGGCGCCCGGGATGGGTATCACCTTATAACCCTCTTCGCGGGCGGCGAGCACCAGCCGGTAGCCGGGATCAGAAATCAGCGGTGTACCAGCATCGGAAATTAATGCAATATCCTCCCCTGAGGCAAGTCGCTTAAGGATTTTGTAGCTGCTCTTTTTGTCGCTGTGATCGTGATAGGCCATTAGAGGCTTATCTATGCGAAAATGATCCAACAATTTTTTGCTGTGACGGGTATCCTCACAGGCTATAGCAGCCACGGATTGTAGTGTTTCGATTGCACGAGGCACCATATCACCCAGATTACCTATGGGTGTGGCGACAATATACAACGTACCGGATTGATTTGAGTTCATGAATATTAAGCTTTTTCTGTCGATGTTTTATGCGGGATGCATCTTAGCCTTTATCGGGGCCTGTGCGCCAATCTCTACGCAAGATCCGGTGGTGCCGAGAATTACCTCAGCAGCTCAGGACGACGACACTAGCCGTTCAATTGTCTTTCAGGCCGAGCAGACTGTCCTGCGTGCCCAATCTTCCGAACCACTGCTTAAAGCCTCTCTGCTACTGGATGCGGCGATTCTGTTTGCCCAGGCCGGCGATATTGCCAACAGTCGTGAGACCGTGGATTTAATTGACCCTGTAAATCTCAGCGATTCTTTCTTTATTGAGTACAGCCTGCTCGGGTTGGAGCTGGATATTGCCAGTTATAAACATGATGACGCGCAGCGGTGGCTGATTCAGCCCCGCTTTAATAACATCAGACCTAGCCTTGGCATCAATTTTTCACGGCGGATTCTCAGTCTTGAGAGCGATCTCAATTATTCGATGGGCGATCTTGAGACCAGTATTAGTAATCTTATTCAACTCGGCGAACTGTTTAGCGATAGAAAGCTACTCGGTCAGAGCTCGATCAATCTTATTCACGACAAGATCTGGCATCGACTCAATGAACTGCCCTTTCAAACTCTGCAAAGATATAAGCCCGAGGACCGCAACACTGTGGCCGGCTGGTATGCGCTAGCGGCGGCAGTACGTGACCAGCAGGGAGATGCTCATGCACAAAAAAGTCATTTTGAGATTTGGCAGCAGCGCTGGAGCAATCACCCCGGGGCGAGAAAACCACCCTCGGCGCTAAGCGCAAGAGTTAGCGGTCAGCCGCCAAAAGATATAGCCCTGCTATTACCACTGCAAGATGAGTACGAAATTCCCAGCGATACACTGCTCAATGGTTTTATGAGTGGTTATTACCAGAAGCTAGCTCAAGACAGTGCTGTGCCTAATATCACTATCTTTGACACCTCTGGATCGTCGCTAACCGATGTATACAGCAGTGCAGTAAATAGCGGTGCACAGTTGGTGATTGGCCCTATGCGTCAATCTCAGGTGGAAGAGTTACTGTCATTAGGCTCGTTAGCTGTGCCGACCATGACCCTCAACCGGGTCGACAAGAACATTGAGAATCCACCACAAAATTTAATTCAATTTGGACTCTCTGCTCTCGATGAAATCGAGCAGATTGCCGATCGCGCTTGGCTCGAAGGTCGAACCAATGTTCTGCTAATAGCACCTGACAGCGGCTGGGGTCAGCGCGCCAGAGAATATTTTGTCGATAACTGGAATGCTCGTGGCGGCGTGGTAACAGATGCAATCTCCTACCCATCAACGGTTAATGATTTCACCAAGTTACTCAAGGCACCGCTGGAGATTGATTTAAGTGAAAGCCGCGGTGTTGAAATGCGTCGCTTTATCAATAGCAGCCTGAGTTATACCGCACGCCGTCGCAATGATATAGATCTGGTTGTGGTGCTTGGCTACTCGGAAAAAATACGCCAGATCAAACCCTCGCTAGATTTCCTCTACGCTGGAGATATTCCGGTTTATGCCTCATCGCATATCTACAATGGAACCCAGCAGATTGAGCTCAACCGCGACCTTAGCGGCATTCAATTTGGCGCCATGAACTGGACCCTCGAGGGTCATATGCCGCGTCCTCTAACACCGGATCAGCGCCTACCGACCTCATACCGACAGCTCTATGCACTGGGCTACGATGCGTTCTTACTGCACGGCATACTCGGACAAATGGATAATCCGGATGCAATTCCAGTGTTCGGCTCCACAGGTCTGCTGACTCTTACCAATGGGGTTATCAAGCGCCATGAGAAATGGGCTGTATTTCAAAATGGTCGCGCGGTACCAGCCCATCCTTAAATAATTACATTGACGAATTAATAGCATTTCAAGGATAGATAATGCACAGAGACAGTACTTTAAGCGGCGCAGATGCCGAACAGTTGGCGTTGGATTACCTTCAACAGCAGGGTTTAAAATACCAGGCGCGAAACTTTCGCACGCCGAGGGGCGAAATCGATCTGATTATGCGTGATAATGCCGATCTGGTTTTTGTTGAGGTTCGCTTTCGCCAGAACAGTGCTTTTGGATCGGCAGAAGAATCGATTACGCCACAAAAATGCCAACGCTTAACCGCTGCGGCGCTGGCTTATATGCAGAGCCAGCAACTGACCAACAAGTTGTCTGCAAGGTTTGATGCTGTAGCGATTAGCCCCGCCCCGCGTCAATCTGGGGACGACTTGCAGATCAACTGGATAAAAAATATTTTGCAGTAATAACAGAGAGTGAAATCAGGCTATTGGACGCGATGGAAGAGAAGATATTTAATCATTTTCAAAAAATGATCGAAGCCACCATGGTGACCGGTGAAGCTCATACTGAAGCTTTGGCCGGTGCCGCCGAAAAAGTTGCCTCTGCCCTGCTGGCGGGAAATACTATTTTCACCCTTGGGGAAAAATCCGGGGTGTTACTTGCCCAGCTGTTTTCCGATTATCTGGCTCTCGGATACGATATTGACCGTCCCGGCTTTCCGTCGATAAATCTCAACCAGATCACCCAGAACAGCAGTGATGCGGAACGTTACGATCAGGCACTAAATACCCACGGCAAAGGTGGTGATATTCTGATTTTGGTCAGTGCCGGCAACAGCGAACCACTGCTGATTAATGCGCTTAACAGTGCCGTTAACCGCGGCATGACCATTGTGCTGTTATCTGCCGCAAACGATGATTTACTGACTTCCACGGTCAGCTACAATGATATCCATATAAGCAGTGCAGATTTTCCTGCGCCGCTGGCAACCCAATCCCAACTTCAAGTTATTCAGTGCATCTGCGGACTGATCGACAGCCATATTTTCGGAGGCGAATAAATGCGTCAAATCACAGTAATTTTTTCACTAGTCTTTTTTCTTTCGGGCTGTACTTCGCTGGTTAACACCGTGGTTAAAGAGCCGATCAATCCAGACCCAACCTCGACGACCATTGGCTCGGATATCAATGACTTAAAGATGGATACCTTTATCGGCGTCAATATCAAAAAAGCCTCTCCAGCACTGAAAAAATCCCATATCAATGTTCATGTTTACGATTCAGTGGTGCTGTTGACCGGTGAGGTTCCAAACGAAGATTTGAAAGTTCTTGCAGGAAATACCGCCCGTGCCTATAACGGTGCACGTCAGGTTCACAACGAGTTGGCGGTTCGCGGTAACACTTCTATTGTCTCGCGCACCAATGACACGCTTATTACTGCGCAGGTAAAAACCAAACTGACTTTCGACAAAGAGATTGAGTCATCGAATATTGAAGTCACTACCGAAGATAGCGTGGTTTACCTGATGGGCAAGGTGCGACGACTGAGTGGCGAAAAGGCCACCGCTATTGCCAGCGGCACTAGCGGCGTTCGCAAAGTGGTTAAGGTCTTTGAGTACGTAGACTAGACTTTCTGAACTCAATCTAAAGCAGTTCGATAGCCATGGCGGTGGCTTCTCCACCGCCAATACAGAGACTCGCAATACCCTTTCTACCGCCATGCTGTTGCAGGGCATGAATCAAGGTAACAATTATTCTCGCGCCGCTGGCACCAATCGGATGCCCAAGCGCACAGGCGCCACCATGGACATTTAACTTGTCGTGGGGAATACCAATCTCATGCATGGCGGCCATAGCCACCACGGCAAAGGCTTCATTCACTTCCCATAGATCGACCTCATCAACGCTCCAACCAACCCGCTGCAGAGTTTTATTGATCGCTGTCACTGGCGCCGTGGTAAACCACTCGGGCTCATGGGCAAACTGATCAAAGCCGTGAATCAATGCAATTGGTTTCAAGCCCTGCACCTCTGCTTCGCTGGCCAACATTAATGTCAGTGCCGCTGCACCATCAGAAATCGAACTGGCATTGGCAGCGGTGACTGTCCCATCTTTTTCAAAGGCGGGCTTTAACTGGGGAATTTTTTCCGGTCGCGCGTTGCCCGGCTGCTCGTCGGTATCGACGATGGTATCTCCGCGACGGGAAGAGATTGTCACCGCAGCAATTTCATCTGTAAACCAACCGCTATCTATAGCTTGGTTGGCACGACGCAGTGATTCAATAGCATAGGCATCCTGATCTTCGCGACTAAAGTTATATTTCTTCGCACAGGTCTCGGCAAAAACTCCCATCGCCGTGCCCTGATAGGCGTCTTGCAGGCCGTCATACTGCATATGATCCAACATCTGTGCATGACCAAATCTGTAGCCCTGTCGTCCCTGGGGAATCAGATAGGGGGCGCGGCTCATACTTTCCATACCTCCGGCAACTATGGCTTTAGACTGACCGGCGCGCAGGGCATTGGCGGCCATCATTACCGCTTTCATCGCCGAGCCACAGACTTTATTGATGGTGGTGCAGGCGCTTGAGCGATCAAGCCCTGCGCCGATTGCTGCCTGACGCGCTGGTGCTTGGCCAACCCCTGCTGATAACACGCAGCCCATCAGCACTTCATCAATCTGGTTGTTGTCGAGTCCGGATTTAGCAAGCGCATCACTGATAGCCGTTGCGCCGAGTTGAGTGGCGCTGGCGCTAGAAAGCGAGCCGAGCATGCCGCCCATGGGCGTGCGTGAGGCTGAGAGTATGGCGATTGGCTGTGATACAGAACTTGATGAAGTGTTAGATGATGACATTAAGGCTCCTCCTGAGAATAAGTCAGCTAGTTAATAACTTTAGCTTTATTTAATAACCCGCAGCGACGGTTTAGTCTTCTTAGAACCCTTATCTTTAGGCTCAGCTGATGGTTTGTTCGACGGCTTGGTTTTTACCGCTTTAGGGCCCGACGGTGGTGTCGGCGTGTGATCCGGATCTTCGTGCTCAAAGACCATGCCCTGACCATTTTCATGGCTGTAGATGCCGACAACCGCAGAGACTGGTACCTGAATTTCTATAGGCACGCCGCCAAAGCGCGTTGAAAAGGCGAGAATTTCGAGATCGAGAATAAAGTTGGTGACCGCCCGAGGGGCGATATTGAGGACTATCTGACCGTCGGTCACATAGTTCTGGGGAACCTCAACACCTGGAAAGTGGGCATCGATTACCACGTAGGGCGTGCAATCGTTGTCCACTATCCAGTCAAAAAAGGCTCTCACGAGATAGGGTCGGTTGGACCGCATTTTCATCTCAGGGGACGGATCTCAAGTTCGAGATCCGTGAGGCTTTCTTGGAATGAAGGTCGATCAAACAGGCGCTCCATATAATCGAGCAGAGGTTTTACCTGACGGTTGTTGGGCAGTTCGATACCAAGCTGCGGTAAACGCCAAAGGATCGGTCCGAGACAGCAATCGACTAGGGTAAAGTCTTCACTCATAAAGTACGGCATATCGACAAAGATACTGGCAATGCTGATCAGTGACTCGCGAAATTCCTTGCGCGCTTCTTCGGCTTTCTTGCTCTCTGGGCTTTTGACGATCTGGGCAATCAATGTGCACCAGTCTGTTTCGATACGGTGAATCCAAAGACGACTCTGGGCACGGGCTACCGGATAAACGGGCAACAGTGGCGGATGTGGGAAACGCTCATCCAGATATTCCATCACCACTTTTGACTCGTAGAGAGCAAGGTCGCGATCCACCAGCGTCGGCAATGTGCCGTAGGGGTTGGCTTCAAGAATCTCTTCGGTAATAGCAGTAGGTTCAATATCTTCGATTTCAACCGTTACGTCTTTCTCGGCTAAAACAATACGAACTCTGTGGCTGTACTGGCATGTAGGGTCGGAAAATAATGTCATCGACGATCGTCGCACATCAACCTCTCAATTTTAAAGTAAGTAGGGGGTAGCTTCTGGCTACCCCAAATAGACAATCCATGCCTTTATATGGTCTGTCCTGAATAAAACTATTTAATCCTAGTGAATGCCTTTCCAGTATTCACGGTTCAGTAACACGACAAAGACTAACAGTAGTAACAAAAATAACAATACCATGCGGCCGATATGCTTGCGCTCTTCAGCCATTGGCTCTGCAATATAGGCGAGGAAATTCACCAGGTCATACATCGCAGCATCATACTCTTCAGGGGACATGGTTCCCGCTGTAGGAATTTCAAAACGACCACAGGGGTCATCGAGAATATCTTCACCGGTCAGACGGTCGCGCTTAATGCCACCGTTGTAGGCCATAACTGGGCCCGGAGCACATTCAGGCAGACCCTGTAAATCCAAAAGCGCGTGGGGCATACCTACGTCTTTAAACACTCGGTTGTTAACACCCAGTGGACGACTTGGGTCGGCATAAAAGTTACGCAGATAAGTATAGACCCACTCCGGCGAACGAGAACGTGCAACCAGTGTTAAATCTGGAGGTACAGCACCAAACCAATCTTTGGCGCCATCTTCAGGCATGGCAATTTTCATCAAATCACCAATCTTTTGACCGGTAAATACCATATTGTCGAGCATCATCTGGTTGGGGATACCCGTATCATTGGCAACCCGCTCCCAGCGAGAGTACTGAAATGAGTGACAACCCATGCAGTAGTTAACCGCAAGTTTTGCTCCGTTCTGCAGCGAGGCGTGATTGGTTAAATCAGCTTCAAATGCGTCACAGTCAATCTGACCACAGGACTTGCCGCTCTCTGCACCCACTGCTTTGAGTGGCAGAATAACCAGAAGCAGAACTATGACCAGTCCACCTAGTGATTTCCAGAAACCCATGCCGCCATCCATCGTGATGCGGTCAGGTTCAGGCTTGGTGGTCTCGATGCGAGTCCAGAAGTAGATACCGATAAAGTAGGAAAAGTAGAGCACTGTACAGATCTGCGCCAGAACTGTGCGCGCTGCTGTAGGCGCTTTAATACCCAGGTAACCGAGGATAATAAAGACGGCAGCAAAGACCAGAATCGCTCCACGGCTAAACTTACCTTTGTAGCGCATTGAGCGAACCGGGCTGCGGTCCAACCAAGGCAGTACATACAGAATAGCGATAGCAGCGGCCATTGTAATAAAGCCGCCCAGTTTATCGGGAACCGCACGCAGCATTGAATAGTAGGGCGTAAAGTACCAGACCGGTGCGATATGCTCAGGGGTCTTCAGCGAGTTGGCAATCTCAAAGTTTGCGTGCTCGAGGAAGAAACCGCCCATCTCTGGCATAAAGAATAGTATGCCGCAGAAGACGAACAGGAATACAACGATAGGCACCAGATCGTGAATCACAAAGTATGGATAGAAAGGAATGCCGTCAATTGGATTGCCTTTGTCATCTTTGTACTTCTTGATGCTAACACCATCTGGGTTGTTAGAACCCACATCGTGAAGGGCGATAATGTGCATCACCACCAGCGCAATCAAAATAATTGGCATGGCGACAACGTGCAGCGACATAAAGCGGTTGAGGGTAATACCTGAGATCAGGTAGTCACCACGAATCCACTGAACAACGTCTTCACCGATTACCGGAATTGCGCCAAACAGCGAGATAATCACCTGCGCACCCCAGTAGGACATCTGACCCCAGGGCAGTACATAACCGAGGAAAGCCTCAGCCATCAATGCCACATAGATAGTCATACCGAAAATCCACACCAGTTCGCGAGGCGCTTTGTAAGATCCGTAGATCAGGCCGCGGAACATATGCATATAGACGACAACAAAGAACGCCGAAGCACCCGTAGAGTGGGCGTAGCGGATAATCCAGCCCATATCCACATCGCGCATAATATATTCAACCGAGGCAAAGGCCTGTTCCGCAGAACCCTGGTAGCTCATCAGCAACCAGACACCTGTGACCAGCTGAATAACCAGCACAACCATTGATAAAACACCGAAGTAGTACCACCAGTTAAAGTTCTTTGGCGCGTAATACTCAGCCATATGCCGGTTCCACTCACGCTTGAGTGTTGGCATACGTGAATCAAACCACTCGGCAAAAGCAGCAAATTTACTCATTATGCAATCTCCGAATCTATACCGATAATGACAATGTCGTCCGACTCATAGGAATGAGGCGGTACTTCAAGATTAGTGGGTGCAGGTACGCCAGCAAAAACTCGTCCAGAAAGATCGAACTTGGAACCGTGACAGGGGCAGAAGAAACCGCCGAGCCATGAGTCTCCACCGAGATCTTTGGCGCCCACATCGGGGCGATACATTGGCGCACAACCCAGGTGTGTGCAGAGTCCGACCAAAATCAGATACTCTTCTCTGCCAGCCAAGGTGCGCGCAACACCTTTGACATAAGCAGGCTGCGATGCAGCTACAGAGTCAGCATCCCGAAGAATATCCGTATCAATCTGAGCGATTGCTTCGAGAGATTCTTGCGTGCGACGCACGATATAAACCGGCTTTCCACGCCATTCGACAACCAGACGGCCGCCAGACTCGAGCTTGGAAATATTAACTTTAACCGGAGCACCAGCAGCCTTAGCTTTAGCGCTTGGTTGCCAAGATGAAACGAAAGGTACTGCCGCACCTACTACACCAGCTCCACCGACAACAGCGGTAGCACCAGTAAGAAATCGGCGGCGACTATGGTTGACACCGTCACTAGTCATGACGTTCTCCCTAAACAGCAAAATTGGATGTTAAAACACGCGGACTCGCGCGCAATTAAAAGGCGCTGCATCTTAACGGAAAGCCGCATTTTACGCAACTAGGGGAGTGTCAAATAACCCCTTAACCAGCTGTTTTTAATGGCAAAAAAAAACCCGACTGAAGAGTCGGGTTTTTTCTTTTCCGGAGCGCTATTAACGCTTCGAGAACTGTGGACGCTTACGTGCTTTACGCAGACCCACTTTCTTACGTTCAACCTGTCGAGCATCGCGAGTCAGGAAGCCTGCTTTGCGCAGTGGGCTACGAAGATTCTCATCGTATTCCAACAGTGCACGAGCAATGCCGTGACGAATCGCACCAGCCTGACCGAAGTTACCACCGCCACTTACGGTGATCTTCATATCAAACTTATCGACCAAATCAACAACTTCAAAGGGCTGGCGAACAATCATTCGCGCTACTTCACGACCGAAGTAAGCTTCGATTGAGCTGTTGTTGATAGAAATATTGCCATTTCCTGAAGTTAGGAAAACACGCGCGGCTGATGTCTTGCGACGACCAGTACCATAAAATTGAGTTTCTGCCATGATGATCGCTATCCGTTAAAGTTCTAGAACTTGAGGCTGCTGTGCAGTATGAGGATGCTCATTACCGACATAGACCTTGAGTTTTCTAAACATTTCCCGACCTAGTGGTCCGCGGGGCAACATACCTTTAACCGCTGATTGGATAACACGCTCAGGCGCTTTCTCCAAAAGCTTGTCAAAAGTAATATCCTTAAGACCACCGGGGTAACCGGTGTGAGAGTAATAGGTTTTCTGTGTGGCTTTGTTACCAGTCACGCCGATTTTTTCAGCGTTAACTACCACGACGTAATCGCCGGTATCAACATGGGGAGTATATTCCGGTTTGTGTTTGCCACGTAATCTTGTAGCAATTTCCACGGCCAAACGTCCAAGGGTTTTGCCCTCAGCGTCTACGATATACCAGTCACGTTGAACTGATTCTGTTTTAGCACTATATGTTTTCATTCTTATCCTGCCTGGCTTTGGGGTATCCCAAAAAAGGGTGCGAATTGTAATGATCGTCCGCGCCTATTACAAGGGGCGATTTGAGCAAATTTAAAGTTTTTTGCAGATAAGCTCATGGACGGTGCGGGCAAGCCAAATACTCACGGCTCTGCATCTCCAATAATCGGCTCTCTGTACGCTGAAATTCAAAGCTTAATCGACCGCCCGTATACAGCTCATTAATAGGCGCGGCGGCGGTTACAGCCAATTTAACGCTGCGGTCATAAAACTCATCGACCAGATTAATAAAGCGTCGAGCGGCATCATCGTTGACTGCATCGAAGAACGGCACGTTAGTAATTACCACCGAATGAAATTCTTTCGCCACCTCAATATAATCGTTCTGACTACGCGGTCCCTCGCAAATTGCAGCGAATTCGAACCAGACTAAATCCTCGGCCACCTTGCGTGCCGGAATTAATCGACCCTCTATATCCAGATCGACATTGCGCTTAATTTCGCCCTCGAGCACCACTAAGCTATCAAAGGTTTGGCTGATCGCACGCTCCGCTGCGTCACCGAGCGGCGAATAATAGAGCTCGGCTTTTTCCAGAGCGCGCAATCGGTAGTCGCGCCCGCCATCGACATTAATCACTTCGCAGTGCTGATTAAGCAACTTGATCGCGGGGAAAAATCGCTGACGCTGCAAGCCATCGCGATAGAGTAGATCGGGAATAATATTAGAGGTCGCCACCAGAGTGACACCGCGCTCGAACAGCCCCTCAAGCAATAGCGCCAGAATCATCGCATCGGTGATATCGCTGACAAAGAACTCATCAAAACAGATAACCCGCGCCTCACTAGCAATGCTCTCAGCGACAATATCCAGAGGATTGGCCTGTCCCTTATGGCGTTCAAGATCCTGATGCACCCGACGCATAAAGCGGTGAAAGTGAATACGCATCTTCTTTTCAAAGGGCAGGCTCTCGTAAAAACTGTCCATTAGATAGGTCTTGCCTCTGCCGACACCGCCCCAGAAATAAAGCCCCTTCTCAGGCGCACGATCTGCTTCACGGGAAGAGCGCAGCAACTTTGCCAACAGGCCGCCTTTCTTACCGTTATTGCGCGCCACCAAACGGTGAAACAGATCTTCCAGCTGATCGACCGCATAAGCCTGTGCCGCATCTGCAACAAAGCCCTGTCGGGAGAGATCATTTTGGTAACGTTGTTTCGGGGTTAACATCGAATATGGTAGGATCAGCTGATAAAGGCAGACTGTAACTAGCACAGCCCGCTAAAACAACTAAAAAAACAATCTAAAAGCATTGATTCGGCAGCCACCTTTGGCGACACTAAGAACAGTAGCTCAAAGGTTATAAAAAGCTTATTAGGAGAATACATTTGACAACATTGACCTCAATTCTGATTGCAGCAGCACTTTTCCTTATCGGAGTCGCTGTCGGTCGTCTCTTTTCACAAAAGGTTGAGCAAGGCGATAAGTCGGTTCGCGATCTCGAAAAGAAACTTGAGAAAAGCGAGCAGAAACTTAAACGCTATCAGCAGGAAGTGACCGAGCACTTTGTTGCCGTCTCTCACCTGACTAGCAATGTAGCCCAGAGCCACAAACAGATTCACGAACATCTGGCCACCAGCGCCATCCGCCTGGCAAGCCCTGAAGTCGGTCGTCAACTCCTCAAATCTGGCGGCGGCGACCTCAATATGCTTGACTCCAACGGCAACCCGCTGGTTGATATAGATGATATTGAAGTGCCCAGAGATTACGCCCCGAGCGTACCCGGTGGCATTCTCAACGAAGGTTATGGGCTGAGCGAAAACGAGCAGAGCAATGAAAAGCCTGATAACGCCGCAAACAGCGTTGCCTCAGAAGGTGACGAAGAGGCCGACCCAACTCAGAGTGTTGGTTAAGAGCCTTTAGCATTTAACCGAGAGCACTTAATGAGGAGTCTTTAATAAAGAGCCCTCAGCTTCAACAAAGAGCCCTCAGCTTCTTTTAATAAAAAGCGCAAGCAGGGAGGTTTGCGGTTTCAGCTCTAGCCACTCAGGCAAAATCTGTTCGTGCGCTTCTTAGCCGTGCACTGTCAACTGTACGACCCCATCTACTGCCCGGCCGCTGTTCGATATGCAGCGGCACACTTAAACCTTCAGAACCGTGCCTATGCAACCAATGCGTTGACGAACTACCCTGGCTAACGACGCAATGCATTCAATGCGCAGTGCCCCTTAGCAGCAACTCGCTGTGCGCAAACTGCCAGATAAAACCGCCGGCCTACAATCGCTGCATTGCCGCTTTCTCCTATCAGGAACCCATAGATAAAATTATTGTGCGCCTAAAAAGCGACCCCTATGCTGCCGAGATCAAACAGTTGTGCGCCCTACTGGCCCAGCGAATTTTTCTCAGCTACCCGCATACAGCCCCTCCACAGTTGGTTATTCCACTGCCCCTGCACTGGCGCAAAATGACCCAGCGCGGATTTAACCAGAGCCAGATTATCAGTAGCCTGTTAGCCAATTATTTTTCCCAGCAGAAGACTTCAACGACCACCTTGATCGACCCCGAAATAAAAATCCGCAATGATCTCTGTTATCGCATCAGCAATAGCCAACCCCAACATACACTGGATAAAAAACAACGCGCCAAAACTGTCAGAAAGGGCTTTGCTACAACGCCACAGGCAGCATCGATCCTGCGCGGACTATCGGTTGCAGTAGTCGATGATGTGGTGACCACCGGCGCCACGGCAAATGCTATCGCCGCCGCGCTTCGAAATGCCGGAGCCAATACGGTCGATATTTGGTGTCTGGCAAGAACAAGCTGGAATAATTCACCTCAGTAACTCAGAATGGCGCCCATGAATCAAACATCAGAACAACCAGAGATTATTTGGCAGCATATCTATCAAGAGGCGCAATCTGCCGCCCGCGACGAACCCATGCTGGCGAGTTTTTTCCAATCGACAATTCTTGACCACAACAGTCTCGGCAACGCCCTCAGCTACCATCTCGCCAATAAACTGGCCAGTAGCGCAGCACCTGCATCGATGCTGCGCAAAGTGATGGACAGAGCCTTTTCAACGGCAGAAATTATTCAAGCGGTGGCCGCAGATATTCAAGCCACCGTAGCCCGTGACTCTGCGTGCAACCTCTACCTCACGCCGTTCCTCTACTTTAAAGGGTTTCTGGCACTGCAATCCTACCGCGCTGCCCATCAGCTGTGGTTGGAAAATCGCCACTCACTGGCGTTGCTTTTGCAGTACAGAATCTCGCTGAAATTTGCCGTCGATATTCACCCGGCGGCACAGATTGGCAGCGGTCTAATGATTGACCACGCCACTGGTCTGGTGATTGGTGAAACCGCCGTGGTTGAAGACTGCGTATCGATTATGCAGTCGGTTACCCTGGGCGGCACCGGCAAAGTCTCTGGCGACCGCCATCCAAAAATTCGCAAAGGTGTACTGATTGGCCCGGGGGCAAAAATACTCGGCAATATTGAAGTGGCTGAAGGTGCCATGGTGGCGGCGTCGACTGTGGTACTAAAATCGGTGCCCGCCCATGCGATTGTCGCCGGCGTTCCCGCCGCGGTGATTGGCGATGCCAGAAGCATCGAGCCATCTCGAACTATGGATCATTATTTTAAGTGTGATTAGAGAGCGCCTAACAACGATCCCAACTAAAGGGCATGACCTGATCCAGACAGGTCGCGCCCTCAATCTGCATCAACAATCTATCCACCCCCAGGGCAACACCAGAGCATTCCGGCAAGCCTGACTCAAGCGCAGCCAGCAGATTCTTGTCAATCTCCATCAGCGGTTTGCCGGCTATTTTTCGCGCCTGCTGATCCTTGGCAAAACGACTCGCCTGCTCGTGACCATCGGTTAATTCAAAGTAGCCGTTCGCCAACTCAACACGATTTAGAAAAGCTTCAAAGCGGCGACTGACCCGACGTCCCTGAGCATCGCTGTGGCAGCTTGCCAGAGCCGCCTGACAGGCCGGATAGTCATAGACCAGCACCAAGCCATCGCTGAGCTGAGGCTCGATAACCACACTAAACAACAGATCCAGACAATTGGCACGGCTATCATCCGACCAGGCACTTGAGCCCGCCTCGACAGCGAGCTTTTGCAGACTGCTCAGCTCTGCTTGATGGGGGTCAATATTGAAGTACTTGGAAAACAGCTCGGCATAGCTGTACTTATTAATCGCGATAGTGGGCAGCAGCGTTTCAATCAGCTCAGCCAACTCAGCCATCAACTGATGTTCATCCCAACCACAGCGATACCATTCAAGCAGGGTAAATTCCGGATTGTGGCGGACACCCGCCTCGCCACTGCGAAACGCTTTTCCCAGACAGAAGATATCGCCACTACCCGCGGCGAGCAGCCGTTTCATAAAATATTCAGGAGAGGTTTGCAGGTAGCCCGTTATATCCGAGCCGCTCAGACCAGAGCCACTGGGAAGAGTAGCGATACTTTCTATATTTCGGTCAGTAACCGATGTTGTCGCCAACACCGGCACATCGACTTCAAGCAAGTTGCGCTGCTGGAAAAAACCGCGCAGCTCAGCCAAAACCAGACTGCGTTGACGCAGTCTGTCGAGACTAATACCGGGCTGCCAATCAGTCATCAGCGCAATCCGCCTTTATCTTCAGGGGTTATTTATTACTAACGCGACCCTGATATTCACCCGTGCGCGTATCGACACGAACCACTTCGCCCTCATCGAGAAACAGCGGTACCTTAACCACAGCACCAGTGCTCAACTTGGCTGGCTTGTTGCCACCCTGAGCCGTATCGCCACGTAGACCGGGATCGGTTTCAACAATTTCCAACTCAACATGGTTCGGCGGTGTTACCGAAAGCGGTGCACCGTTGTACAGAGTCACCACGCATATATCCAGCTCACTCAACCACTGCAGTGCATCACCAACCGCATTCTCAGTCGCCTGATGCTGCTCAAAAGTATCCGGCTCCATAAAGCACCAGAAATCGCCATCGTTGTAGAGATACTGCATATCAGCATCCATCACATCAGCAGCTTCGACAGACTCGCCAGATTTAAAGGTCTTCTCTACAACCCGTGCAGTTTTTAAATTGCGCAGTTTTACGCGATTAAATGCCTGACCCTTACCGGGCTTGACAAGATCATTTTCCAAAATTGAACAGGGGTCGCCGTCAAGCATCACTTTTAATCCGGGACGGAATTCATTGGTAGAATAATTAGCCATTGGTCTCTTATCTCGATTATCTAAAAAGGCGGATATGATACCCGAACTGCTCACTGAATTGAGCAGTTTGTAGTATTGATGGGCAAATTATTGAATTGACCGGATTAACCGGGAAAGTTGACTACACTTAAAAGCAAAAGAGAGAAATATAATTAGCCATTCGCCGCTGAGCCAAAGCCTGGAACTTAAACCTCAGACTCCAGAGCCTCAGCGGCGACACAATCGGGAAGTCTTTCACATAAACCTCTATGAACTCTGTATCACTGGATAATATCTCAGCCCTGCTGAACATCATCAAGCCCACTATAGCTGATGAACTTCTAACCGATGTCAGTTTTCCACTGACGGACAAAACCTCCACTGAACAGTGGATTGGCAATCTATCAGCGACCAGCTTTGCTAACAACTCCATAGAGCTCTACCGAATTCTACCTGGAGCCACCAAAGTCGATATAGCCCCCAACACCAAGATGGATATTCTCGATAGCCTGACACCCACAGTGATCAGGTCTACCGAATGCCTGCTGCAATCACAGCTCAATCAGGAAACCGCAAAAGCCATCTCTCTCGGCCAAGCACTAATTCGACAGGTTTACGAAGGCTATAAACTGGTTATCTACCAACTCGGTAAAGACCCGAATATCACCAGTCAAAAAAACATCACCGCACTCTCGCAAAGCATACTCAGCGCTTGCAATGTACTGGCAAAGATTCAGCTCAACAGCCTAAGTCACTACCTGCAACAGCCAAGCTATTTCTGGCGCGAACTTCATGCACTGCATCTGCTCGCACAGCAACTGGATATTGCCGACCTGGATATACCCAACCCGATGGGAGTCAACACCTCAATCAGTAAAGTCTATTTAAAGCTGTTGCTGTTTAATTGCACAAGGCCCCATCATTTCTCCAACTATGAACTGCGTTTTGTCTACACCGAACTGGATTTTTGGTCATCGCTGGCAGAACTTCACCGGGGCACCAAGGGCGGTTTATTTGCCATAGACCCGTCGAGTAATCGCGGTGCTGTTTACGCCGATGAAATTGAACCGCAACCGGGCAATATAATTCTCGATACCTTTAATCTGGTCAAATTCTTAAACAATATCGTTGCGGAGAATAACGATACCTTATTTTCCGACCGCATCTCCCGACGCGTGATCAAAGATCTGATTCGCCAGTGGGGAGAAAAAATAAAACGCCAGGAAACCCATATTAGAGATCGTGCCGAGGTCACTATCACCCGCGGCTTTACTTCGATCATATGCATGCTGTCGAGAACCGACTCATTTGAAAACTTTCTGCTGCTCTGCGGACAAAAACCCTCGGCACCAGACTCTGGTGTCGGCGGTATAAAAAGAACCGAAGATGCCTGGGGAACCTCCTTTGAACCTATCGACAGTCATCCAGGTGACCCGGTTATTTACACCCCGATACGCAGTAATAAAACCAAATTAAAACTGATACGCGGTATACGCAATGACATCAGCCTTAACGGTGCCTGCATAGAACTGGTGGATAACAACAATGAGTTACAGCCCGGTGAACCGATTGCCGTCCGCAACAAAGGCAATGCCAAATGGGAAGCCGGAATTATTCGCTGGAAGCATATCTCACCCTCCCTAAACACCATATGCGGCCTGCAGTTTCCAGCCCGTAACTGCACCCCCGCAGCCATTCGTGGAAACCCCAGAGGAGATCAGGCCGAGCGTCAGTTTATGCAGGCCATCATTCTCTCAAAAAAGAAAAATCTCAATGGTGAGATCAGCCTCCTGTGCCCGCCACTGCGCTACACCAAAGGCAGCAAAATCTATCTGCTGACCCCTCAGCGACAGACGGTGGCAATACTTGGCGAGGAGTTGGAAACCACAGAACATCTATCGCATTTTAAAATCACTTTTTGCTAACCAATAATCGGTAAAAACAGTCCAGGGACGGAAAATTTTATGCACAACAATGAACCACTGCATATTCTTATTGTGGATAAATCCAATGATGAGGCAAACCGCTTTATCAGTATCCTGCGCAGCGCCGATTTTAAAGTTGATGCCAAACTGGCGAGCAATGAAGAGGAATTGCAAAAATTTATCTCTATGCGCAACTGGGACCTTTTACTCGCCGCTCAAAACTATACAAAGATTCCCACCCAGAATATTTTCCAACGTATTCGACGCGCCGAAAGAGACCTGCCGGTTATTTTGATAAGCCCGGAATACGACCCGAAAACATTGATTGAAGGCCTGCGTCTCGGCGCGGCAGATGTGGTGGTCGCCGATCAGGATCAGCACCTTATCAAAGTGGTCGAGCGATCTCTTGACAGCGTCTATGTACGCCGTCAGTCCCGCGAGTGGGAACGTAAACTTTCCGTTGCCGAAAAGCGCTCGCAGCATCTAATGGATATCTCAAGATTTCCGATTGCGATTATTCAAGAGGGAACCTATGTCTACGCCAACGAAGCCTGCGCAAGTATTTTTGGTTTTTCCGAGCCCGATGAAATGCTCTGCCTGCCGGTGATCGACAATATTGCCCAGAAGGATCGCAACAAACTCAAAGCCTATATGGTTCCCCTTGAGAGCAACCATGAAATTATGCCCTTCGAAGCCATGGTCAAAACCCTCGATATCAATGACGACGAAAGCGACTCATTTCTGGAAATACATCAGATCCAATATCAGGGTGAGCCGGCACTGCAATTTACCATTAACAAAGACAAACAGTTCGACGCCTCAATCAGCCACAGCGATGTACAGCAGTCTGCCGAATACAGCGCCATTAAACCGCACCTTGTCTACGACCTGATCAGTCGGGGCATCAGCCGCTCGGTGCAGAGCGGTCAGGACTGTATGCTATTAAATATTCAGGTGGATCGATTTAATCAGCTAAAAGAAGATCTGGGCATTGCCAAAGCAGAGAAAATTGCTCATTCGCTAGTGATGTTTATTGTGCAAATTTTTTCTCACAATCTGGATTGCGGCCGCATCTCAGAAAACTGCTTTGTGATTGTTCTACCAGAGACTACCGAGGAAAAAGTGCTAGAACTGGCCAACAATATCACCCACCAGATCGGTCAGGAAGTCTTTGATATAGACAATGAAACCTTCTCCCTGACCACCTCCATCGGTGTCACTCTGCTGAATGAAAATGTCCCCTCAGTCGAGCGCGCACTCGAGCGCAGCAAAGAAGCTATCGAACAGCTGCGCGGCGATTCGGAAGTGGGCAACGGGGTTAAATTCTACGTTCCAGATATTCACTCAGACGAAGTTTCAAAAACCGAAGCCGTGGCGATTACCGCAAAACTGCTGCTCGGCAAAGATGCCTTCTCTATCCACTATCAACCCATAGTTGCGCTGATAGATGGCGGCAGCGGCAAAGAGTATTACGAGGTGATTCTCGGGGTTAAAAAAGATGTTCCCACCGAAGAGATTCCCGAAGATTTTATCAATAATCTTTTTAAATCCGATATAGCCGCAGAGGTGGATCGGTGGGTAATTTCCCAAGCACTGGAAGCACTGGCTGAGAAACTTAAAACCAACCCGGAAACCCAACTATTTATCAATATCAGCGCCCAGTCCTTTACCGACGAAGACTTTCTGCCCTGGTTAAAAACCACCCTCGAAGAATCACAGTTACCGGAAAACTCATTTATCTTTCAGTTCCGGGAAATCGATGCAGTGCGTCATTTAAAACAGGCCGCAGCAATCTGCGAGCAGATGAAACAGTCTCAGGGTCAGGTCAGTATTACTAATTTTGGGCTGGCGATTAACCCGCTAAAAACCCTGGAGAGAGTGGCCGCGGACTTTGTCAAAGTCGATCGACTGATTGTCGAAAAACTTGAGAAAAATGAAGAGGGCAAACTTGAATTCAAAAGCTGATGGGTGGTATGACCGGCACCGGCGTCAATGTAATTGTCCCCTTTGTTGAGAAAGCGACAATTATTCCGGTGCTCTGGCAGCAGAGCGTGCATTATATTCAGGGGCACTATATTAAGAACCCAACCGCTGAGATGGATTATGATTTTTCTGAAAGCCCTTAGCGTATTAAAAGCCCTTAGCGCATGAAAAGTCCTTAGCGCATGAAAACCCCTTAGCCTATAAAAGGCCCTTAGCCCAGCCAAAGGCTCCTAGTCGAGAATCAACGTATCCTTATCACTGTACCCCAACAGATAGAGAATCCCATCCAACCCCAAATTGGAAATTGATTGCTCAGCAGATGCCTTCACAAGAGGTTTAGCACGGAAAGCAATTCCCAACCCGGCAATGCCCAACATCGGCAAATCATTGGCGCCATCACCAACAGCAATCACCTGCTGCAACTTCAGTCCCTCTTTTGCCGCAATCTCACGCAGTAACTCCGCCTTGCGCTGGCCGTCGATAATATCCCCGGACACCTGTCCGGTAACTAGCCCATCTTTGATATCCAGTTGATTGGCATAGACATAATCCACCCCCAAGCGCTGCTGCAGATATTCAGCAAAGAAGGTAAAGCCGCCGGAGACAATCGCGGTTTTATAACCGAGCTTTCTCAAGGTGGATATTAGGTGTTCAGCACCTTCATTTAATCTTAGGCGCTCGGCAACCGACTGCAGCACCGAAACGTCGAGACCTTTTAACAGTGCCATACGTTGGGTAAAGCTCTGTTTAAAGTCTATTTCACCCTGCATCGCCGCTTCGGTAATCGCGGCGACCTGTTCGCCAACGCCGGCTTCAATAGCCAGCTCGTCAATCACCTCGGCATCAATCAGCGTTGAGTCCATATCAAAAACCACCAGACGGCGGTTGCGTCTGAAAATGCTGTCCTCTTGAAAGGCAACATCAATATCGTATTGGCTGGATAGCTCAAGCAGGGCATTTTTTAGTTGCAGAGGATTTTCCGGCTCGCCGCGAACAGAGAATTCAATACAGGCGCGACCGAGCTTTTCAGTCTGATCCAATTTAACCCGCCCGGAGAGGCGCACAATCTTATCTATATTCAGCCCAAAATCACTGGTCACGGTGGTGACTGCGGCGAGATGCTCGGAATTAATCTTGCGCGCCAGCAGTGTCACTATATGCCGTGACTTGCCCTGCTGGTCGACCCATTCTTGATAACGATCGTCGGAGATTGGCAGAAATTGCGCCTGCATATCCAGCTCAAGCAGATTGGAATGGATATCCGCAATCATAGCTTCAGAGTTATCACTCTTTGGGACAGCGGCCAAAATACCCAGATTGAGCTGATCGTGGATCACTGCCTGACCTATATCCAGCACCGTTACATCGAAGCGCGACAGCACTGCGGTCACAACACTTGTCACTCCAGGCTTGTCTCGCCCCGACACATTTATCAGTAATATCTCTTTCACAGAATCCAGCCAAAGTAATTTTAAGGGCGCTATTATATAAAAGCTGCAGGAATAGGATAGAATACTCGCCAATTAAATTTCAATCAGGCAACATTTAAGGACTTCGGGATGCATCGCCAATATTCAATGGCTAACAAATTACCCGCATTAGTACTGTCTGCCTGTTTAATCCTCGGCCTATTCAGCTGGATTGTTCTCTACAGCCACGCAGCTTCTGTCAGCAAAGAAACCCTGCAGGAAAAGGGTGAACTGACCATTAGTCAGTTGGTCGAGCTTGTTCGTGCACCGCTATTTAACAATGACACCATCAGTATTCAGGTGGCACTGCAAAAAGTGACTGAAGATCCTTCCATAATCAGCGCCAGCGTCGAAGATGTTGATGGTCAGCTGGTGGCGCAGAGTAAAAAGTCGCCACTCGAAGAGGTTGTGGCAAAGAACTTTAGTCGCAATATTGTTTTTCAGGATACGCTAGCGGGCAAGGTTCTTTTAACCATTAACAGTCGACCTATAGAAAAGCGTTTCAATCAGGTTGTCAGAAATTGGCTGCTGTTGTGGGTACTGTTTAGTGGGGCCTGCACCTATGCCACCTTCAAGTTTGCCGAGCAGCTTTCAAGACGTATTCGCCTGCTGACCCAACGCCTGCCCGGCGGCTCAGACAATATAGTCGACGAGATTGTCGCTCTTGAGACGCGCCTACAACCACTGTTGGCCAAGGGCAATGATGAAGAGCTGCCGGAGACTCACTATTACTGCTCGCTGGTCACCGCAACCATCAAAAATCGCCAGCGCCTCGAAAGCCAGCTCAACCGTCAGAATATGACGCTGCTCTTGGAAAAAATTGATTACTGCACGCTGCGCACGTTGGAGCTGTATGGCGGCAAGCGTATTGAGGGCAGCAATGGCTGCATTAACTTCTATATCCGCTCGACGCAGCTGTCCAAACAGCATCTTCTGGTTTGCATGATGGCGATCTATTCGCTGCAGCAATTGCTTGAGAAGCTCTCTGAGCAGACCGGCATTGACCTGGAAATTGTCTGGACACTATGCAGTGAAAACTTGCCTGCGGCACCCTTATTTCAGTATCACGAGGGGCTCGATAAATTAAAGGGGCAGGCTGCCGTGCTCGCCGAACAGCTCGAAGATGGGGCTATTGGAATTCAATCCAGAGAGTATGATATTGAGCAGCTGTCCTCTATTGCGCGCTTCTTACCCTTTAGTGAGGACTGTTTTGTTCTGCAGGGTTTCCCAGAAGGACGGCAGCTGCTATTGGAAAAACAGATACAGCATTTGGCGAGTATCTGCTTCTAAGCTGCGGTAATCTTTTTGCCACTATTCCAACGATAAATGTGAGGTATCCACTTCCACTGGCTCAATCGTCTCGCGCTCTTCCTGTTCGACAATATTGCTGCCGACTGGCTCTAGGCCAAGATGATCGATGGAAACATTCGAAGGTTGGTCCTCTGCGGTATCCGCAGTGTCTGAAACATCGCTGCCGAGTGGGGCTAGGGTGAATCTGTCGCTTTGAGTATCCGGATCTGAAGAATCTTGTTCTTTATTACCTGACTCATTATTGCCAAGCTCGTTACTATCAAGCTCGTTACTACCAGAGCCAGAAACACTGGGCACTATATTAGCCACAGCGCCAGCATCGGAGAGACGCTGATAGATTCGCTCTGCAGTGGCTCTATCGACATTGCGCTTAAGACTGATAACCGCACCAGAAAAAAGCTGATCAATTGCGGCTTGATCGAGATTAAAACTCTCAGCAACCCGCTCCCTTACCTTATCGACGCTATTACCGGGTGCAATATCACCGCGAAACAGCAGATCAAATTTAGCCTCACTAGATTCACCAACACCAGTTTGGTTATCACTTCCTTCGCGAGCCATAAGCAACCTCCCAGTCAGCCTTTCGTTCGACATTCCAGTCAATCTAACAACTGCCTACCCCCTTGCATAGCAAGCAGTTAACAATTCTCTTGGCGATTAGACATTCTCCGCCACAATAATTCCCCAGACTACAGCAAACAGTATTAAGGCGAGAGTCACCGCCGCTGAGCCCATATCCTTGGCGCGCCCGGATAACTCATGAGCATCCAGACTCACTCGGTCAACGACCGCTTCAACTGCGGTGTTGAGCAGTTCTGTAATCAACACCAGAAAAACCGTGCCAAACAACAGGATCAACTGCACATAATCCTCTGCAATAATAAATGCTAGAGGCACCAGAAAAACCGATAGAAAGGCATAGAGCTGAAATGCCTCTTCGGTCAAAATCGCTTGCCGCAGGCCCCGTGCAGAATTTTTTGCCGCACCAATTAAGCGTCGGTAGAGAAACCCGGACAATCCATTCTTAGCCATAGCCTTACCCTAATGGTTTGTCGCTGAGATTCTGGTCCATCTCAAGCGCCGGCTGTGCCTCGCGGGGTGTGCCGACAATTTTCGCCGGTACTCCAGCAACCGTTACATGCTCCGGCACCGACTCCAAGACCAGACTGCCAGCCCCTATTTTTACCCCATCGCCAACCGAGATATTGCCAAGGATTTTAGCCCCGGCAGAAATCAGCACGCCATCGCCAATGGTTGGATGGCGACTGCCAGTCACACAGCCACTGCCGCCCAGTGTGACTGAGTGCAGTATGGAAACATTGTCACCGACCACGGCGGTCTCACCGATCACCAAACCTGTGGCATGGTCAATCATAATCCCCGAGCCCAACTTGGCTCCCGGGTGAATATCCACGGCAAACACTTCGGATATCTGACTTTGCAAAAATAGTGCCAATACGTTGCGCTGCTGTAACCACAGCCAGTGAGCTACTCTCTGCAGCTGCAGTGCCTGAAAGCCTTTAAAATAAAGTATAGGCATAAAATGAGTTTCGCAGGCGGGATCGCGATCAAAGCAGGCGTTAATATCCCGGCGCGTGCGCTCACCAATCGATGCGTCCTGCTGCAGGGCTTCAGCAATCACATCACTGACAATCTGCGCCGAGACCACCGAGCTGCCCATCTGTTGCGAGAGGTTAAAACACAGTGCCTCTTCGAGACTGTTGTGACTGAGAATGGCAGCGGCGAAGAAATCGGCCATCACCGGCTCCTGAGCCACGGCTTGGTCAGCCTCAGCGCAAATTTGTTCCCACAGTGGGTCTTTCCGATCTATCACTGGTTATTCCTGTCTAAAGCCTTGGTTATTACAAGCATATATAACGCTCGTAAATATTATCCAGATTTTCCAACACAACATCTTTTAAAAACATTTTAGCGTCGACCAGGCGAGTTTCTAACACCCCTTGGGTCAAGCGGTCGGCAAACTCCTGTGCAACCGGTCTATAGCTGAGATGCCAGCGCTCCGGGCCAATCCCGCCACGGTCTTTATCGTAGGGACGATAAAAGCCAACATCCTGACAGACAATGGTATCCAGCCAATTATGGAAGGGGGCGAATAAGCCGTCTCCCTCAGACTCTTGGGCTGACAGCTTAATCCGATAATTCTCGTGCATTTTCGAGGCATCATAGATATCAAAATCTGTGCCCCAGTGATGTCGCGACGCGCCGGGCAGTGCAGACCAGCGCATAATCGCCTGAATCTGTCGCCACTTGCTCATTGACTCAAGATCAACCACCACATCTCTGTCATCGTAGACTGGACGCAGGCCATTGACCTTCCAGTTCCAGATTTTTAGCTGTTGGGGAAAGCTGCGATAACTGCTGCAAATACGCAGGTCGTAGCCGTTCATTCCTGCCAGTTTGCGCAACTCGGTCAACGGCCCGACCACCAACGGATGAATCTTATGCTGCTTGAATATGCGAATCGACGGGTTGAGACTCTCGCCAATATCCACAACATCCTCCCGCCACTCCACCAGGTGATCCTCGGAAAAACCGGTTAGACTCTTATCGTCGACTAAAAAATCAAGATCATTTTTCTGCATGGCAGTGTTATACCTTCGTGATTACCTATAAGTAAAGGCTGTTTTATCTTTCAAGGACAGAGCGCTGACTTATACCAATAACATAAATATATGCCTACCATTGAAATATACGCGTTTAACTACATTATTATCTGTAGAATTCAACAACATACTTAATTACGCAATAGTTTGCTTTTACCGCAATACAAAGAGAGGAAATTTAGGTGCAAAGGATCGGTTTATTTCTTTTAACGAATCTGGCAATTATTTTTGTCGCCAGCGTTTCACTCAGCTTGCTGGGTTTTAGCGGCATTCTCGCCGAGAATGGCGTCGACCTCAACCTGCAATCCCTGCTGATCTTCTGCGCAGTGTTTGGCTTTGCCGGCTCATTTATTTCGCTATTGCTATCAAAGTTTATGGCCAAGAGATCCAGCGGCACGAAAATTATCGAGCAGCCGCAGAATGAAAACGAACGCTGGCTGATGACCACGGTTGCCGAGCTGGCTAAAAAAGCGGATATAGGTATGCCGGAAGTGGGCATTTTCCCCGCCCAGCAATCCAATGCTTTCGCCACCGGTTGGAATCGAAATAATGCGCTAGTCGCTGTCAGTGCCGGACTTTTACAGCGCTTTGACCGGGATGAGGTGCGCGCTGTTCTGGCTCATGAAATTGGTCATGTGGCCAATGGCGATATGATTACCCTGAGTTTGGTTCAGGGTGTGGTCAATACCTTTGTCATGTTCTTTGCCCGCCTGATCGGCTTTTTTGTCGATCGCGTGATACTTAAAAACCAGCGCGGGCTGGGGCTTGGCTACTGGATCACCACCATCGCCGCTGAAATATGTCTTGGCATTCTCGCCTCTACGATTGTTATGTGGTTCTCGCGCAAACGAGAATTCCGCGCCGATGCCGCCGGGGCTTCACTGGCTGGCCGGACCTCGATGATCAATGCCCTGCGCAAACTGCAGGCCGAAACTCAGGCACATATGGAAAATCAAATGCCCGATACACTGACCGCCTTCGGTATCTCCTCCGGCTGGAAACAGCGCACTTCAAAATTATTTATGACTCATCCACCACTGGAAGAGCGAATCGAGGCCCTGCGTTTTGGACAGTAACCAACAGCCACAGAAAACCATGATCGAAAATGATTTTTTCCTCTGTCGAATGACTGATCTGGAAGAACTTCAAGCGATTGAATTGACCATTGAAGAGCGCAAGCTATTCGCTATCCGTCAGGATAATCAGCTCTATGCCTACTGGAACAGCTGCCCGCATATGGGCATTCCACTCAACTGGATGCCAGAGAAATTTCTCGATCTGGATGGTGTGCTGCTGCAGTGCTCATCTCATGGCGCGCTATTTCAAATTAGCAATGGCGAATGTGTCGGCGGACCCTGCGTTGGAGATCGCCTAACACCGGTGACCCTTAAACAGGATGGTGATCAGTACTTTATCGCCGCCAATCAGCCACTACCAGCGGCGCTAGTCAATCTGCGAGCCGCGGCACTGCGTGATTTTGATTAGAATAAATTAGAGTAAGTTAGAGAGTTAAGGACAGTGGCCGCTGCAGACGAATAGCCTCGCCACTGAGCTCTGCCTGCCACACCAGCACTTCGACACCAGCATCCATAGCCTTGGACAATGTCTCTGCATAGAGCGGGTCTATATGGCTAGCAATCGACATAGTCTCGACCCCTGTCAACTGAACACAGAACAGCAGCACCGCTCGGTGTCCCTCGGCAACCATCGCCATCAGCTCGCGCAGATGCTTAGTGCCCCTTGAGGTCACTGCATCGGGAAACTGGGCATGGCCATCCCCGCAATCCAGCGTGACATTTTTAACTTCGATGTAGCATTGCTCGGTCGGCGACTCCAACAAAAGATCGATGCGACTCTTTTCTTCGCCATAGCGAACTTCGCTGCGGATAGTCGGATAACCGCGTAACTCAGGGATAAGCTCATCTTCAATGGCCTGCCTGACCAGATGGTTGGGTCTGGCAGTATTGACCCCGGCGAGATTGCCAAAGGAGGTGGTGACAATTTCCAGTGTTCCGACCAATTTGCGCTTGGGGTTATCCGACAGTGAATACCAACAGGGGGAGTTCTCAACCTGACAATTTTTCATGGAGCCGGTATTTGGGCAGTGCACGGTTAACAGCTCGCCCTGCTCTGTGCGGATATCTGTAAAAAAACGTTTGTAGCGTTTAATAAAGGTTGCTGGCAACAGCGATAGCTCTTTTTTCATCAATTTATTTTTTATCTTTAAGTGGCAATATGAGTAGTTTATGTTATGAATAAGAGATATAAAAATATCTGCGTCGAAAAAAGCCAACGAGCCAATTAATCGCTAGTCTAGGGCTTAAAACCGTTGGCGATCATAGAAGCTGAGTAATTTTATAAGCTCAACAGGTAAATTTCTCTTGAAATATTGCTTCAATGTCTCTATAAACGCACGTCCTGTATTCTGAGCTCACAACTAACTGTGGATTTTAGGAATGGCAACAGCAAAAACAAAAGCAAAACCTGCAGCAGCCGCCAGTAGCGGTGGTGCAAAAACCCTTCATGGCCTGAGCCCTTACGAGGCAAAGAAGAATGAAGAGTACATGAATGAAAAGCAGCGCGAGCACTTTAAGCAGATTCTCAACGCCTGGCGTCATGAGTTGATGGAAGAAGTCGACCGCACCGTAACTCATATGAAAGATGAAGCGGCTAACTTCCCTGATCCGGCCGACCGCGCCACTCAGGAAGAAGAGTTCAGCCTCGAGTTACGCACCCGCGATCGCGAGCGCAAGCTGATCAAGAAAATTGATAAAACCTTAGTGCGTGTTGAAGACGACGACTACGGATTCTGCGACCAGTGCGGCGTAGATATCGGTATTCGCAGACTTGAAGCTCGTCCTACTGCTGATCTGTGCGTCGACTGTAAAACCCTCGACGAAATCAAAGAAAGACAGATCACTGGCGGCTAATTAAATAACCTCGCTATCGGCGAGGTTATTTTTTGCAGCGGCAAGCATCTCGTGAAAACAGCCATGACATCAGCCACCTATATTGGCCGGTTTGCCCCTTCGCCGACTGGGCCACTGCACTTTGGCTCACTGGTCTGCGCCCTCGCTAGCTTTCTAGACGCCCGCCATCAGGCCGGCCGCTGGTTGGTTAGAATCGAAGATATTGACCCCCCGCGTGAAATCAGTGGTGCCACCACCACTATCCTGCGACAACTCAGTGACCACGGCCTAACTTGGGATGGGGAACTGCTCTACCAAAGCACCCGCACTGAAGCCTACAGAGAAGCCATAGCTGCACTGCAAAGTGCGCACCTAGCCTACAGCTGCGACTGCCCACGGCAGCGAATAAACTCACTGGGCGGTATCTATGATGGCTATTGTCGCCAGCGCACGGTGATTGAGAACCCGGCAATTCGCCTGCAGGTACCTTCTGAATCAAAAGCTAGGGAGCCAGAAGCCACTATCAAATTTGACGATCTGATTATGGGGCATTACATGCAAAACCTCTGCTCCGAAATTGGCGACTTTATTATCCAGCGTCGCGATCAACTGTTTTCCTATCAGCTCGCGGTAGTTGTGGATGACCGGTTTCAAAATATTAGCCATATTATTCGTGGTGCTGATCTGATTGATTCCACACCACGACAGATTTTTCTGCAAGAGTGCCTCGAGTCCCTGTCAGGGAAACACCCAGCGCCAACCGGTTCACCGCTAACCTCTTCACCACTAACTTATGGCCATCTACCTATGGCGATCAATGCTGAGGGTCAAAAGCTCAGCAAACAAAACCATGCCGCAGCTTTAGTTGCTGGAAAGGAGTCACAGAATCTCTGGCTAGCACTGCAGTGGCTCGGGCAGCAGCCACCAGATCAGTTAAAAAATGAATCTATCAGTCGGATACTCGACTGGGCTATCAGCAACTGGTCGCTCAACGCTATTCCCAAACAGTTGGCGATGCCGGCTCCGAGTCACTATTAATATTTAAGGGTGATATTGCTTAGGTTTGCTTTGCCGCCTCAGCTTGAATACCATCAACGCTTATTTAGCCACAATGATTAACCGGCGATCTCGCAGATGCTTAACTACCGACTAGTTGCAGTTCTAATATTTCTTAGCAGTGTCGTTATACCTCTGGCTTCTAAATGGGCTATTGAGCCTCAGGGCAATTGGTTTAGGCCCTTTGTTGTCTGGGCGATAGTGGTGTTCGCCGCGTATATTTTGCAGCGTCACAGGAATACCAATGAGTCTTGATATCGCCACCGCTGCGGGCGGTTTTATTCTCTTCGGCGTACTCTGCACCTACCTGTTGGCGAGCTATGGCGGCAGAGCTAGCCACAGCCTGATTTTAGTGCTGGCGCTGTTTGCCGGCAGTGGCGCGCTGCTGGCCACCGGCACCATTGAAATGGCCGGGCGCTACGGTTACAGCACATTGTTGGCACTCTTTGCCTTCACCATGGTGTTTATTTTCTCACCGTTAATTTTCTATCCAATCCGCAGACTCAGCGCAATTATTCGCTTCGCCTCTCTGGTGGATTTTCTAACCTTCAGGTTTAGGGGAAAGTCAGTTGCGGTGGTTGCCTGCAGTGCCCTAATCATAGCCACCCTACCGCTGTTTCTCGCTCAGTTGCTGGCACTTGAGTCCGTGCATAACTTCCTCTTTGACAGCAATAAAATACTTTTTTGGCTGTTTATACTGGTGGTCATAATCACCATTAACTGGCGAACCATTGAGCTTAGCCCGGTACAAAACCTGCGCTGGATTATGGCAGCCGCTGGGCTCTTGCTACTGCCCGCTCTGGGACTAGCCGCGCTGGTTTCAGTGCAGTCAATTTTTGGTGGTGTCGGGGAAATGAACAGCTGGGTTGTGGATAGCGGACAGCGGTTTATCGTTCAGCGTATGGATTCATCCTACAGTCTGTTTATTATTTTCCTCGCCGCGAGTTTTGCCCTGCCGGTGAACTTCACTATCGTGATCTCCGAGCATATCTCCAACCGTCAAGCCGGCATCACCGTCTGGGCTTACCCACTGCTGATGCTGCTCGCGAGCATACCCGTATTTCCCTTGCTGTGGTCGGGTATCGCGGTGCAATCCGCATCGCCACTGCAGGACTACCTATTTGCCCTGCCCGCCCTGACGCAACACCCAATCATCGCGGGCTTGGGTGCAGCAAGCATTATCTTAATCGCCATTGCCCTGCTCTGTAGCATGTCCACATTGTTGGCAAAAATGGTGCTTAATAGTTTTGTTCTGCCCGACAAACTCTTCCAAAATCAGCCTCGACTGACCCGCTGGATAAATCTTCGCCTGCTACTAGCTTCATCAGTCATACTGCTGAGCTCGATTTTGCTTAGCCAGATAATGAAAGAGCACAGCATCACCGATTTATATCTGGTGGGTTTTGCCGGACTGGCACAACTAACACCGGGCATGTTGGCCTCTATTTACCTGCCCAAAGCCAACCGCAGGGGTTTTATTATCGGCCTGCTCGGCGGCCTATCCGTATGGCTAGTCGGTCTGGCTATCCCGCTGTTTAGTGGCGACTGGCAATGGCAGGTGCCGGGCACGGCGATTAATTTAACCTTTGGCATGGAGAGTTGGGATACCTGGGCCTTCGAAGCATTGATGGTCAATATTGCCCTGTGCACGCTGTTTTCAGTATTTTCCAAAATGGACAGCGAAGAGCAATTATTTGCCAAACTGTGCATGGTCGACAACATCTATATCCCTGCACGAGTGCAGCTCAGTCACGGTTCTGTCGAAGAGATAACTCGCAGTCTGCGTAACTCTCTGGGCGATGAAGCTGATCGGGAAATCGAGCGAGCCCTGAGCACACTTGAATTAGATAGCGACGAAACCAGACCTGCGGCATTAAGAAAAATTCGCGATTATCTCAATTCATCCCTGACCCTTCGTTTTGGTGTACTCGCTGCCTATCGGATTATGGAAGAAGCAATTCCACTGGCCGCGACAGCGCAACAAGAGTCCAATGATATTGATCTTATCGAATCGGTTTTAGCCATCCACAGTGATCGTCTGACCGGTATTGCCAGTGAGCTCAATAAGCTGCGTATTCATCATCGCGAGATTATCGACAACCTTCCTACGGGTCTGGTAGCTCTGGGTCAGGGTGGAGAGATACTGCAGTGGAACAGCAGCATGGAGAAATATACCGGGATTGCGGAGAATACTGTTAAGGGCGCGCAGATCAGCGATCTACCTGAGCCCTGGCAGTCGGTGATCAGTGAGTTTCTCGACAGCAACCAGAGTAGCAGTGAAAATGTACGCATTGAAGTGGAAGGCAATACAGGTTGGTTTAGCCTGCAAAAATCCGCCGACCAAAGCACTGACAACGATACAATTTTACTGGTCGAAGAGAGTACAAAGTCGGTGCTGCTAACCCAGAACTACATCAATAATGAACACCTTGCCTCGGTCGGCCGTCTCGCCGCTGGGGTGGCTCACGAAATAGGCAATCCAGTAACCGGTATCGCCTGCATTGCGCAAAATCTGCAGCATGAAACTGAAGCGGATGAGATTCAACAATCTGCGGAGCAGATTCTCTCGCAAACCCATCGCATCAATCTGATTGTTCAGTCGCTGATTAATTTTTCTCGCGGTGAACGAAGCCTGCAGAATAACTCGCAGCCGGTCAATGTACGCGATGCTGCTGACGAGGCGATTCAGTTGCTGAGTCTTAGCAATCAACAGGTTAAGCAGCAATTTTCCTGTACTCTCAGTGCCGACCTGCATATTCTCGGCGATCACCATCAGCTGGTGCAGGTGCTGATTAATTTATTGAGCAATGCTCGCGACGCCTCTCCCGAGGGCAGTCCGGTCATTATCAGCAGCGAACTGCGCGATCAAAAGCTCAGTATTATGATCAGTGATAGCGGCAGCGGCATTGACGATGATATTCAAGATCGGCTATTTGAACCCTTTGTCACTTCAAAGCAGCCGGGAGAGGGAACTGGTCTTGGCCTGTGGATTGTATTTAGCCTGGTGAAAAACCTTGGCGGCGAGATCAATCTGTTAAGCCCTGCGATGAATAGTGATTGCGGCACCACTGCGCAGCTGCACTTTACTCTTCACACTATCCACAATTAGCGATGCTATCCACAATTAGCCATACTGCGCTTGTTTCCAAACCGCTTCAGAGTAACAATGTCTCTCAATAACCTTTAACAACTTTAAGTCACAAACCTGTTATGACTAACCCCAGCACACAGCCACATATTCTTATCGTTGAAGATGAAGAGATCATTCGCAACTCTCTGCGCAAGTTACTCGAGCGACATGATTATCTGGTTAGCGGTGCGGTAAGTATCAAGTCAGCCCGCGAGCTGTTTGATTTTTCTGACTTCTCTTTAATTATCAGTGATCTGCGATTACCGGGGCAGGCCGGAACCGACCTTATTGAACTCGCCAAGCCGGTTCCGGTATTAATTATGACCAGCTATGCAAGCCTGCGCTCGGCGGTTGAAACCATGCGTCAGGGGGCGGCGGATTATATTTCCAAACCCTTTGACCACGATGAAATACTACTCTCGGTAAGGCGTATTATCGAAGCCCCTAAAAAGGTCAGTGAAGTCTCTGCCGGCCTCTCTTTGGAGGATTACTTCACTCGATTTGTGCTGGAGAATCAGGAGCATATGAACGAGACAGATCTGGCGGAGAAGCTCGGCATTAGCCGCAAAAGTCTCTGGCAGCGGCGCAATAAATTGGGCATTAATCGTAAAAAGACCAGCCCAGACTCCAACGCGAACCACCAGGATTAACCTTCAACTTTAATATTTTTGCAATAAATGGCGATTTTCGCTTGTATGCCAGTGCGATTTGGATACAATCGGTGGATCAGAACCGAAGAGTTCTGATTATAATAATAATAAAAAATAACAATAATAAAATCCGGATGGATACGAAAGGCGCTTCTACGGCCCTATAGCATTTTGTTAGAATAGCCGCAGAAACACTTAGGGGGGGCTGTCTTAGGACACCCCTTATTTACTTCCAAGATTGTTTCTTTTTAATACCTAATGCTTAGCTATCTCTTTCATTACTATCTATTTCTTTATCGGCAAAGTCTCCCGCAAAAAGAATTCCTCTGTTAAACTCTCGCACCTAACCATAAACAAATCGGCAGCACTTAATGCTGGAACGCATCAGTAAATTTTTCAAAAAAGATAAAAACTCAGACATTAATGGCGGCTATGTATTCGGCCCCAGCGAACATTGCCTGTCTCCTGAGATGATCAATCGCGATGCCCGCAAAATAGTTGATGTGCTGCAAAAAGCCGGCCATGAAGCCTATGTGGTCGGCGGCTGTGTCCGTGATCTGCTGCTTGGACTAAAACCAAAAGATTTCGATGTGGCGACTAGCGCCAAGCCCTGGGAAGTCAAAGCACTGTTTCGTCGCTCACGGATTATCGGTCGACGCTTTCAAATTGTGCACGTGCAATTCAGCCGTGAGATCATTGAAGTCACGACCTTTCGCTCTAATGAAAACCAGAGTGGCAGCAAGAGTAGCAGCAAGAATAGCCGTCAGCAGACCGACAGTGGCATGCTCACTAGAGACAATGTTTTTGGCAGCATCGAGGAAGATGCATCGCGTCGCGACCTAACGGTTAATGCACTCTACTACGACCCTAGCGATAACAGCATTCACGATTTCACCAACGGTCTCGACGATGTCGATGACCGCATTATTCGTATTATTGGCGACCCAGCAACGCGCTTCCGCGAAGATCCGGTGCGCCTGCTTAGAGTCGCCCGTTTCGCAGCAAAACTCGGCTTTGATATTGAGCCCAACACCGCTAAACCGATGAAGCATCGCGCCGGTGATCTGCAGCAGGTTTCGCCGCCACGGCTGTTTGATGAAACCCTGAAACTGTTTATGAGCGGTAATGGCCTGATCACTTTTAAGCTACTACTCAAATATAACCTCTTCGAGTATATAGTTCCGCAGTTGGACCCGATGCTCAATGATGAGCAGGGGCAACCCCTTAAACTGGTTAGTCAGGCTTTAATCAACACTGATAAGCGTATCCGCAATTCCCAGCGTGTGACGCCGGCATTTATCTACGCCGCATTTCTTTGGCCTGTGGTTCAGCGACTGGCGAGCAACTATGAAAAAAATGGCAACTCGCCGCCCTATGCGCTGAGTAAAGCCGCCGGTGATATTATTGCCGCTCAGGTTCCGGTTACCGCAATTCCAAAGCGTTTTACCATTCCAATGCGCGAGATCTGGGATCTGCAGTTACATCTTAAGCGCCGCGGTGGAAATCGCGCCAAACGTCTCGCCGAACACCCACGCTTTAGAGCGGCCTATGATTTTATTTTACTCCGTGAACAGGCTGGAGAAGATTTAGGCGGCCTCGGAGACTGGTGGACTCAGTATCAGGATGTTGATGAAGATCAGCGCCAATCTATGGCTGAGGATGTATTGAGCAGCGACAAGAAACCTAAACGTCGTCGCCGTCGTCGCAACCAAAGTCCAAAACCTGATATTAGTTGAGATCATGGCTGAAACTGCTGGCGAAACCATCGCTAATACTATGGCTGATGTCTATATTGGGCTAGGCAGTAATATGGATGACCCCCAAGACCAACTCCACCGCGCCCTAGAAAGCCTGGCTACAGAGCCTCAAATCGAATTAGTAGCAGTCTCGGATTTCTATCAAACGCCACCTATCGGCCCCAGTCAGCCCGACTACACCAATGCTGCGGCACAGTTGCAGACTAGCCTGTCTCCAGAATCCCTGCTCGACAGACTTCAGTCAATTGAGCAGCAACAGGATAGAGTGCGAACACTGCGCTGGGGACCGAGAACTCTGGATCTGGATATTCTGCTCTTCGACAAACTGGTTCAGGACACAGAGCGCCTGACTATTCCTCACCCACGCATGGCCGAGCGCGCTTTTGTGCTGCTGCCACTGGCAAATATTAATCCCGATCTGGCATTGCCCTGTGGAAAAACTGTCAGCCAACTATTGGCAAACTGCTCTGTGCAGGGTATTGTCAAACTGTCTGAAGAAAAACATTAACAGCAGATAAAAACCAATCTAATTTGTAACCGCTGATTTGGGAGATCAATGTGGAACAAAGTATTCTTAGCGAATTCGACCTCGACCTGGCTACTGTTTCCATTCCTAAATACATTGCTATTGAAGGCCCAATCGGTATTGGAAAAACCACATTAGCGAAACGCCTCGCCACTTCATTTAACTATGAAACACTGCTTGAGGACGCGGAAGAGAATCCATTTCTCGAACGCTTCTATCAAGACCGACGTAGCAATGCTCTGCCAACCCAGCTGTTTTTTCTGTTTCAGCGCATCCGTAAATTAGAAGCCCTGCGTCAGGGTGATATTTTTCAGGAAGTGCGTATCTCGGATTTCCTGATCGATAAAGATCCCCTGTTTGCCCAAATCACTCTGGACGACGACGAATTTCGACTCTACCAAACCGTCTATGAAAATATTATCAGTGACCTACCCAAACCGGATCTGGTTATCTATCTGCAGGCGCCGACAGAAACGCTCTATGACCGCGTTCAACTACGCGGACTACCCAGTGAAAAATCCATAGAGCAGAGCTATCTGCAGCAGCTAAACGACGCCTACACACAGTTTTTCTACTATTACGATGACACCCCCTTACTAATTGTAAATACCGCGGCGATCAATCTGGCCGAAGGCAGCCACGACTACAACAATCTGGTTCAGTATATGCTGCAGATCAACTCCGGCCGCCACTATTACAATCCTCACCCGCTGCAATAAAACAGCTATACTCACTCAACTGTTTACAAATCAAACCCGATTAAGGGCAGGTCAATACCATGAAAAATACAACTGCTAGCAGCCTGTCGGCAATGAAAGCCAACGGCGAAAAATTTGCCGTTATTACCGCCTACGACTTTACCTTTTCAAAGCTAATTGAAAATGCCGCGATTGAAGTGGTACTGGTCGGCGATTCTCTGGGTAATGTTATTCAGGGCCGCGACAGTACCATCCCAGTGACAGTGGATGAGATGGCCTACCACACTGAAGCGGTTAAGCGCGGCAATGAGCGCGCGCTGCTAATTACCGATATGCCCTTTATGTCCTATGCCACTGAAGCTCAGACACTGGAAAATGCTGCAGTACTAATGCAGGCCGGCGCACAGATGGTTAAATTGGAGGGCGGCGAATGGCTGGCCGATACAGTTCATCTGCTGACCGAGCGCGGCATTCCCGTCTGCGGTCATGTGGGTCTGACACCCCAGTCGGTGCATAAACTGGGGGGCTATAAGGTGCAGGGCAAAGAACAGCAGGCTGCCGCGCAGATGATTGCCGATGCCAAAGCCCTTGAGAGTGCTGGCGCAGAACTAATTGTTGTTGAATGTGTACCCTCATCACTGGGTCGTGAACTATCAGAGGCTGTGGATATTCCGGTGATCGGAATTGGTGCCGGCCCAGATACCGATGCCCAGGTTTTGGTCTTGCAGGATATGCTCGGAATTTCTCAGCGCCTGCCAAGCTTTTCAAAGAATTTTCTCGACGAACATAACAGTATCGAACAAGCTATTACGGCCTATGGCAATGCGGTCCGCACTGGCAGTTTCCCGGGGCCAGAACACTGTTTTAAATAAGAGCTTTAAATAAGAGATAAACATGACTAATTCCATCTACGATTACAGCGTGCCAAACAGTGCTGGCGAAGAGATTTCTCTGCAGGACTATCAAGGAAAAGTAATACTGATCGTCAATACCGCCAGTAAATGCGGCTTTACCTCTCAGTACAGTGGTCTGCAGGAACTCTATGATCAATTTAAAGATCAGGGGTTAGTGGTTATCGCCCTGCCCTGCAATCAGTTTGGAGGTCAGGAGCCGGGATCTAACGCTGAAGTTCAGGAGTTCTGCCAACTTAACTATGGTCTGAGCTTTCCGGTGATGGGCAAAATTGAGGTCAATGGCAATGGCCAGCACCCCCTCTACAGTTTCCTAAAAAGACAGGCTGGCGGCCTGCTCAACGACAATATCAAATGGAACTTCACCAAGTTTTTAGTCGATCGTGAAGGCAATGTCGTCAAGCGTTATGGCTCCGTCCGCAAACCTGCTGTGATTGCGGCGGATATTCAAAAGCTTCTCTAATACAGGAGTTGGTCTAATCGACAAGCTGCGGCCAACCCTGTTCCTGCACAAAGTTCTTCAGGTTCACCGGGCGATATTTATCGTCCGCCTGCCAGCGCTGCTTGACCGAGCGATGAATTAAAACCTCTCCACTGCCATGATCTATAGGACGGTGAAATGGCCGCTTGGAACGATAGATATGCTTTCTCGACTGATGCAGTTTTGCCGTGGCACTGGGATTTAAGCTGGCTGCCAGATGCGGTTCAATTTGCAGCCCCTCGGCTCTGGCCTGCTTGGCCATCCACTGCATCGGAATATCTGACAGCAGCCCACCATCGGCATCCGCCGGATAACTGCCACCCACGTTACTGTGCACACCACAAAACCACACCTGCTTTAAGCTCATGCCCTGCCGCGGCTGCCATATGGTCGGCTCAAAGTCCGAGCGCAGCTCATCAATCGCCAGCGCATGGCGGGCAACCTTAATATTGGCACCCATCTTGGTATCGTGAAATTCATCTTCGCGATCCATAAGACCGAGAAAAGAAAACGGCACACCCAACGCGCCGACCGTATCCCAGACACCGACAAAGGCAATATTGCGGCTGGCGTGAGAGTGTTGGCTGCGAAATTTAACCGAGGCTTCACCGCCGGGCCGAAAGGCTTTGCCAGGCTTTTTGTAGTGGGCAAAGGCACTTTCAATCAATCGGGCATCGGCGCGCTTGAGAATACCGCAGTTATTAATTAGCCCGCAGAGACTGCGCACGGTATAGGCGCCACGGCTAAACCCGAACAGATAGATCTCATCTCCAGGGGAGTAGTTCTGAACAATATAGCGGTAGTCATCCATAATATTTTTATTAATGCCTTTACCGGTCACACCGCCGCCCACCGAAGCGTAGTAGGAACCCACACCCCAGTCGTAAAAAACCTGCTGGGCTGTTCCATCCGAGGCGGTGGGTTTAATACTTCGAGCGAGCTTTAGAACATTGGTGGGCTGATCTTTTTCGAGGTCTTTCTCTGGACGGTTCCATGTGCCGTCGGCACAGATAACTATGCGTTTCATATTGATCTCTCACTTCCCTGTGGTTTTACAGCAATAAACCCATCCCGATCAGAATAATCGGGATGGGAATTCTAATCTTTTTAGCAGGCCGCCAAACGCACCAGCCATGGCCAAGAGGCCTTGAGCGCAGCATAGGTGGGAAAACCATAAGTAGCAGCGGCGCCGGCTGCATTAGCCGCGTAGTGAGCCTTGATAGCGCAGGTAAATGCATGAAAGGCCGCGACTCCAATCAGTGCCAATAATGCGGCGGCACCGAGAACAATAAGCGCAATAATTAGCGGCGGTAGCGGGGCGAATAAAACCACAGCGGCAATCACTACCAGTCCAATAGCAACCTGATAAATAACTTGAAATAGGGTTGGAATTTTTTTCGAGATATCGAATTGAGAGTCTGTATTTGAAGTTTTTTCTGGCATGTCGTTTGGCATATTATTTCTCCTTATAAAACAAAATTGAGTCGAATTGACCTAATTTATTTTTGTTCTCACCACTGCCTCCTAAAATCTAAAATAGATGCTTAGGGGCGAATTAAAAGTGAAATAAAAGAGAATTATTTCAGTGGTGATTCCTTAAACACTTCAAACAAGTCTAGCCGAGTAATTTGGATAATTCCAAAGCACCCGACGAACGGTAGCCGAACCTCTGATCAGGCCAGAGGCTTTACGTACAAAACCAGATTGTGACCGACCAGCTGGTAGCCATTTTTGGTGGCTATGCGCTCTTGCAGCTTTTCAATTTCAGCATCGTGAAACTCAATAACTTTGCCAGTGTCAGTGCATACCATATGGTCGTGGTGCTCACCGCGATCAATCTCATAGACCGCTGGCCCATTGTCAAAGTTATGTCTTTCAATAAGACCCGCCGCTTCGAATTGGGTGAGCACACGGTAGACGGTGGCAATACCCACATCTTCACCGGCATCACGCAATGCTTGATAGATATCTTCGGCTGTCATATGACGATTGAGGCAGTTTTCGAGAATCTGTAAGATTTTAATTCTCGGTACGGTGACCTTTAGACCGACTTTTTTTAATTCTTGATCTTCTAGAGTCATGATTAGCTCTTCTCTATGTTAGTCGCTTTGGGTATTATCCCTATTCGCGCAACTAACTGGAACCCCACAGATGCGAATAGTTCTACTTTGTTTGATTAGTTTATCTCTTCTTTCCACCGGCTGTAGCTGGGTAAAGTTTCCTGGCGTGCACAAAGTTGATGTACAGCAGGGAAATATCGTCGATCAGGAGATGATTGATAAGCTGCGTCCAGGCATGACCAAGTCTCAGGTTCGCTTTGTCCTGGGTACACCGTTGGTGGTCGATACCTTTAACCAGTCGCGTTGGGATTATTATTACAATCGAGTGACGTCTGCAGGCAAAGAGACTCAGGAACAGGTAACTATCTTTTTCAATGCTGAAGATAAGCTTGAACGCATGACTGGCGACTACCTACCTAGCACTGCAAAGCCCGAAGCCCGATAAGCCCTAGTTTCTTTTAGGCCTTTTAGGCGCCCTGCTGCTTTTTAAGCTTTGCCTCTTCGGCACGGCGACGGCGAACTTCTTTGGGATCGGCGATTAGAGGTCGGTAGATTTCAACCCGATCCCTCTCCTGCATCTGGTAAGCATCCGGCTCCGGCAACCCCTTGGTGCCGAGTACCTGAGAAAAGATACCCATCTTGCTATTCGGTAAATCGATTTCAGGGAAGCTGTGTAAAATCCCCGACTGCACCACCGCTTGATAAGCTGTGGTGCCAACCGCCACCTCGAGTTTTATCAGCTTCTGTTTTTCAGGCAATCCGTAAACCACTTCTACGGTGATATTTGCTTGAGTGTCTTTTTTATTATCAGTCATTTTTGTTTCCATAAATCTGGTCAGCTCGACGACAGAGTGAGTCTACAAGCTCGTTGGCCATGCTAGAGAATAGTTTCGATGCAGCCAAGCCCACCGCCGTACTGTTAAATTCAAATTCCAAATCGAGACTTACCTTGCAAGCCTGGGGGGTCAGCGCTTTAAATCTCCACACCCCTTTTAAGCTTTTAAACGGCCCGTCCTCAAGGCTCATCTCTATCTCCGAGGGCGCCTGCAATCGGTTTCTGGTCATAAAGCTGGTCTTCACGCCGCCCTTTTTTAAGTCCAGCCGTGCAACCATTTGCTGCTCGGTATGCTCAAACACCTCAGCGGTCTGGCAACCCTGCATAAACTGCGGGTAGCTTGCCACATCATTGACCAGATCAAACATGGCTTGATCTGAGTGCATCACCAGAGCGGTGCGCTGTACAGTATTCACAGAGACCTCAAGAGAAGAACTTGTCGTAAATGCCCATCACAAACACAGCCGAGATGGCCACCGGTGCTATATAGCGAAGGGTGAAACGCCACAGCTTCATCACCAATGGCGGCGTGCCCTGCATTTCATCATCGACAAATTGCTCTTTCATCACATAGCCGACAAACAGCGCGATCAATAGTCCGGACAGAGGCAGCATGACATTTGAGGTTAAAAAGTCGAGGAAATCAAAGAAGGTAAAGCCGGCCACGGTCGCCTCTGACCAGATATTAAATGAAAATACGCTGCCCAATCCGAGCAACCAGGTGCCACCGGCGATTAAAAGGTTAGCCTGAACCCGAGTCATATTTTTAGCTTCGATCAACCAGGCAACGCCGGGCTCAAGTAGAGAGATCGCCGAACTCCATGCGGCAATAGTCACCAGCACAAAAAATGCCGAACCGATCAACAGACCACCGGGCATACTGCCAAAGGCTACCGGCAAACTAATAAACATCAATCCGGGACCAGCACCGGGCTCAAGTCCCGGGGTAGCAAAAACAATCGGGAAGATCACCAACCCGGAAATAATCGCCACCATGCTATCGAAAAAGGCCACGGTTAAAATAGTCTTACCTATATTGGCGTTCTGAGGCATATAGGCACCGTAGGCCATAATCGCGCCCATACCAATACTGAGGGTGAAAAATGCCTGCCCCATTGCTTCGAGCAGTCCGCGTCCGGTCAGGGCATCGAGATTAAAGCTAAACAGAAAATCCCAGCCCGCCTGAAAATTACCGCGGAAAATACTAAAGCCCAAGAGCACAAACAGCATAATAAATAGCAGCGGCATTAATATTTCGACAGCGATGCCGAGCCCTTTTTTGACACCACCAACCACCACACCGACACACAGCAGCAGAAAGAATGTCTGCCAACCTATCAGTCGAACTGGGTCTGCCAAGAGATTACCAAACACCGCAGAGGCGGCATCACCGTTGGCGCCGCGCAATTCGCCGGAGGCCATGGCAAAAATATAATCCAGCGCCCAACCGGCAATCACCGCGTAAAAAGAAATAATGAGCATACCGGCGATAACACCTAGCCAGCCGAGATGACGCCAAGCTGAATGCGCGCCGCTCTCTGAAACCAGTTCGCGTACCGAGTTAATTGGGCTCTGGCGTCCGCGGCGACCAATAGCCACCTCGGCCATCATCACCGGCACACCAATCAATAAAATACAGGCTAGATAAGCGAGAACAAATGCACCACCACCGTTGTTGCCGGCCACATAGGGAAACTTCCACATATTGCCAAGCCCAACCGCCGAGCCGGTGGCCGCCATAATAAATGTCCAGCGACTAGCCCAGGTTCCGTGCATCCCTTTTTGTTGCAAGCCCATAAAACCTCTCCAATTTTTATCCCGAATTGTAACGCTATCCCCAGAACGATCCTAATAAAAAACGTCCTGAGCCGGTGCATTTGTTTATGATAAATCGATCAGCCAACGTATAATTAGCTCCTATGACGAAAAAGAAACCTAAAGTCCCATCGAATACTATCGCCCTCAACAAGAAGGCGAAGCACAACTATTTCCTGGAAGATAAGTTTGAGGCGGGAATTGCTTTGATGGGCTGGGAAGTGAAAAGCCTGCGCGATGGCAAGGTTAATTTAACTGACACCTACGTGTTGATTCAGAATGGTGAGGCCTATTTAATCGGCACTAATATCACTCCGCTGAAAACGGCTTCAACCCACTATGTCACCGAGCCGATCCGCTCGCGCAAGCTGTTACTCAATCGTCGCGAACTCGACAAGCTTGAGGCCGGGGTTAACCAGAAGGGCCACACCTGTGTGTGCACCGCGCTGTACTGGAAAAATCATCTGGTGAAGTGCGAGATCGCCCTCGCCAAAGGCAAGGCCGATTTCGACAAACGTCAGGATGAGAAAGAGCGCGACTGGGATCGTCAAAAACAGCGGATTATGCGCCACTCTTAATAATCAGCTCTTTTATAAAAGATCACTTTCTATCAAATAGTCCTTTGAGCGCACCGGCTTTTTCTTTAACCTGATCTTCCAGCGATCGACCTATATCCCGAACCGCCCCTGACTGGCTAACCGCCTTGCCCGCTGCGCTGGTAATAGCACTGACAATTTCTCCCGCTGCCTCGGCCGCGGTAACGCCCCCGCTCTTGCCTTCAGACTGACCTATATCGGTAAGATGCAAATCAGGCAGCGCCAGATCAAGGCCCTTGCCGCCTAAAATAGCGTAGTGAACCTTGCCGTCAGTAATTCTCAAATCGCGGATAATAAACTTTTTGCCACTTTCACTGGCAGCCTCATCAGCACTGCTCTGTTCAGTACCCAGATAAGCGGCGATATTCGACTGAATCTGATCGAGATTACTGCGCCCATCGGCCCGCTCCATAGTAATTTCTGGTGCCACAATCCGCAGGGACTCAATAATAATAGTATCCGTGGCCAGCGACTCAGCATTCATAGCAAAGCTGATCTCTCCCAAGGTAAAGGCATTGGCTGCCGCAAAACCCTCGGGGTTGCCGACGCGCAATCCGCTAAAACTACCCTTCGCTGTGGTCAGGGAAAGATCCACCGAACTCAGGGTAACCTGAGACTGAGTAATCTCCGGGCCAATCGATTCGACGGCGGTCTTGATACCGCGATCGAGATTGGTAATCACAAAGATCAGCAGTGCGATAGCCAATAAAATAATGACTGAAACTATTTTTGTTAATTTCTTCATATCCGTCCTCTGAGAAAAATTAAATCATAATTAGAAAACTGCAGTTAGCTAAAGCATAGATGCTATTCTGTAATCTGTAAAAATAGCTGCAGCCGCAACCACAGCCGAGGATTCCTTTCAAAATGCATCAGCCCCTGTCCCCGCTCGCGACACCCTCCTTGATTATCGAAGGGTTAAAGTTGCTCTGGCATCGACGTATTCGCTGGCTGGTTATTATTCCGGTGTTCATTAATATTGTCATGTTCTCAGCGGCCACCTGGTTTGCCGGACTCTGGGTGAGCGATTGGCTCAACTGGCTCACTGCCTCGGTGCCGCAATGGCTGGAGTGGTTAGTCTGGATAATATGGCTGCTGTTTGCACTGCTGACACTGGTTGTCTATGCCTTTACCTTTACGCTGTTCGCCCATCTGATTGGCTCGCCGTTTTATGGCATTATTGCCGAGCGAGTAATTGCCATGGAGCGTGGCGACAGTGATCAAACCGCTGAGACTTTGACCACAATGCTACATACAGCTCGAGATAGTTTTCTTCGGGAACTGCAGATACTGGCTTATATGGTGCCACGCACTATTGGCGTTTTATTGGTGACTTTAATCCTTAGCCTTATCCCGCTGATCAATATTTTTGCGCCAGTGATTGCCGGCAGTTGGGCCGCCTGGTCTCTGGCAATACAGTATTTTGATTATCCCGGGGACAGCGATCAGCTGGGGTTTAGGGAAGTTCGCCAGATCGCTGGAAAGCAGCGCTGGTTATCAATGGGCTTTGGATTATCGGCTCTTTGTGCGGCGGCGGTTCCAGTGCTTAATCTGATTCTACTGCCTGCGACGGTAGTCGGCGGCACCCTGTTATGGTGCCGCGAGTTCAGTGATCAGAAGCGTTAACCCTTTTAGCTAGTTGCTAAAAGGGATTACTCAGCCGCTTTTTCCTGCTCGGCTTTTGGTGCTTCTTCTTTAGGAGCTTCTTGCTTAGGTGCTTCTTGCTTAGGTGCTTCTTGCTCAACAGGCTCTTCTTTAACTGGCTCTTCCTTAACTAGCTCTGCTTTTACAGGCTCTGCTTTAGCCGGTTCTTCTTTTACAGGTTCTTCTACCGGCTTTTCCGCGGCAGGCTTTTCAACAACAGGCTTTGCAATTAAGGGCTGCGCTTCAGCTGTTTCAGCAACCTCTGGCTTTGCAGCCTTTGCCGGGGCCTCTTTCTTCGGCGCTGGGGAGCGCTTGCGAGTTGGTGTTGGGATATCAGCTAACAGAGACTCATCTGGCATGGTGCAAGGCAGTTTCATATCCAGTAGCTTTTCAATCGGCTCGAGTAAAAACGCATCGTCTTCACAGGCAAAGCTTACTGAAATACCGGTTTGACCGGCACGACCAGTTCGACCGATACGGTGAACATAATCTTCCGGCTCTTCTGGCAAGGTGAAATTAATAACATGACTTACGCCATTAACATGAATACCGCGACCGGCAACATCGGTGGCGACCATCACTTTAAGGCTGCCATTTTTAAATGATTCGAGGGTTTTCATGCGGCGATTCTGCGGCACATCACCGGCAATCAAACCCACTTTAAAGCCCTGCTTTTTCAGACGCTCGTAAAGGGTTCGACAGATATCTCGGCGATTGGCAAAGACCATTACGCTCTCTACCGCATCATCCTTAAGAATATTTTGCAGCAGATTAAATTTTTCACTGGCCGTGGTAATAAAAATCTTCTGCTCGACGGTATCAGTCGCCACACGCTCAGGCTCCATCTCGAGCATCACTGGTTTATCAGTCCACTGTTCAGAGAGGCGCAGCACTTCCGGCGTAAAGGTCGCAGAGAACAATAATGTCTGGCGATCTTCACGGGGTGGGGTCAGTCGCACCAGTCGGCGCACCTGAGGGATAAAGCCCATATCGAGCATACGATCGGCTTCATCGATAATTAGCACCTCAACCTGATCGAGGTGAATATCTTTATTGTTGGCGAAATCGAGCAGACGGCCCGGTGTTCCGACCAGAATATCGCAATGATTCTTCTGGACTTTTTGCAGCTGTTTGGCGTAATCCATACCGCCAACCAGAGTATGTACTTTAAGGTCGGTATGTTTGACCAACTGCTCTGCATCTTCACCAATCTGAATCGCTAGCTCTCGGGTCGGGGCCAAAATTAGCGCCCGCGCTTCACCCATATAGCGCTCATCTTCGATGGGGTGCTTTAATAAATCACTGATCGTGCTGAGCAAGAATGCGGCTGTTTTGCCGGTGCCGGTTTGAGCCTTGCCGACCATATCGTGGCTGCGCAGCGTGTGGGGCAGAGAGGCTCCCTGAATCGGTGTGCAGTAGGAAAAGCCCGCATCTTGAATACCGCGCATAAGCGACAGCGGCAAATCGAAGTCATGAAAACGAACCTTGCCCTCTTGAGGCTCAACGACAAATTGATCGACAGACCATTTTTTATTGCCACCACGACCGCGGCCACGTCGTCTTCCGCCTCGTGATGATGAGTTTGATGGTTTGCTATTTGAGCTTTGGTCGGTTTTAGCCGAGGTATCAGTAGTGTCAGTCAAGGTTAGGTACGCAGCGTTGGACAGTGGGTTTAAACCCAATTTAATACGCAATAAACTCCATAAAAAGGGTTTACAGCGCTCATATTTGCGCGCGAAGTGTAGCAGAATTGTCGACTGCCCGTTTAGTTTAATAAACGGGCACTGTCTATGCACCGCTGCCAACCGCTACATCAGCCCTGTTCGCAGCGCTTGCATAGCCAGTAATCAACACTTACCCAGCGCCCGGCACCACTAAATAAAAGCATCAGCAGCATAACAAAATAGGTCGCCGCAAATTCAATGCCGTTGTTCAGTACCACAAAGTTGCCCTTTTCCGTCAGCCAGCTGTAGTTGCCATGTCTGCGCAAAATAGATTTCGCTGCGGCAACTCGCTCGCCCACTTCAACACTGTTTTCAAGACTTCTTTGGGCTGCGGGAATACCAACGGTGGCCAGTACTTTTGCCGTACTGGTATCCGGGTCACCCGGAGCGATGGCAAACCAGCCATTATTCCAGTGGGCGGTTCCAGCAGCGACGATCATGGCCATCATCAGTGGAATCACAACCAGTCTGGTTGCCGCGCCAACTAACAGCGCCAAACCACCAAACAGCTCTGCACTGGCGGCCAAAAAAACCATCACTGCGGGCATTGGCAGACCCAGCCCCCAGTCGGGATTGCCAAACCAGGCGACCATATCATCCCAGTTGGCAAACTTATGGGCGCCGACACCAATAAAAATCGGCGCCAAATAAAGACGCAGCGCCAGCGGGCCAAGCCAGTCGATACATTTTAGTTTTTCGATAAACAATCTGTATAGCGAGGTTATTTTTTGCATTTCAGTCACTCCGTTGAGTCTCTGTGTTTTTCTATCTAATGAGTTATCTGGTGAATAATCTGCCGGATTAGATTGCAAGAGAGTAAATAAATTCCAGCTAGCCAACAACTAATAAATACTCAGAGCTCTTTATCCCAAGCTTTTTCTCCCAGGCTCGTTACGGCATAGAATATTTTCCAAGAATAGTCTGTCTTTTTACTCGCATTGCGCAGTGGTTTAACCGAAGATAAGCCATAACTAAAATTTGTGCTAATCATGCTTTTCAAAAACACTCATAACTCTACGTTTGCCAATAACGCGTCGGCGCTTTGGCGTCTTGCTGGGCCACTGATGCTCGGTCAGATTGCCGTGGTCGGCATGAACGTAACGGATATTTATGTGGCCGGCCAAGTCAGTGCTGACACACTGGCGGCAGTGCAACTGGGCGGCAGCATGTGGGCGATGATCAATCTGGTTGTGATTGGCATAATGATTGGTAACAGCCCGATTATTGGCAACTATTGGGGAGCGGGGAAACCCCATCTGGTGCGCTTTCAATTTCAGCAGGCACTGTGGCTTGCGGTGCCCATGGGGATACTGGTTAACTGCGCGATTCTCTGTGGCATTTTTATCCTTGGGAAGTTAGATATATCGGCTAATGTTTATGATATTGGCCGCAGCTATATGATGCCGTTCCTGATCACCGGTTTAATGTTTCCGGCATTCTTTGCCTTTCGCAGCACCTTTGAAGGTATTGGCGACACCCGCCCGGTGATGGTGTTTAATGCCGCGGCATTTTTACTCAATATAGTCTTGGACTACGCACTGGTCTTTGGTCACTTTGGTTTCCCCGCCATGGGTGGCGAAGGTGCTGCTTGGGCAACTGCGACGGTCATGACATTTTTACTGCTGTGTATGGCCATCTATGCCCAGCGCTCCCGCACAATGCGCAGCCTAAAACTCTACCATCAGTTTGCCCGCGCTAAGATTTCGGCGATTGCCAATATCCTCAAGCTCGGGGTTCCCATTGCTCTGAATATTTCAGCGGAAATGTCATTCTTCGCAATTATTCCACTGTTAGTAGCCCATCTGGGTTCCGGTGTTCTCGGTGCTCATGCTATCGCCATCAATATTGATTCCCTGGCCTTTATGGTGCCACTGGGCATGGCGCAGGCGCTGACCATTATGGTTGCCCATGCGGAAGGCTCGAAAAACCCCAAGTTTGCCAGACAGATTTGTCTGGTCGGCTACAAACTGGTGTTTTTACTGGCGCTGGTAATGGCTGCAATCAAGATTATTTTCCGCAGCGATTTCGCCAGCGCATTTAGTGCTGATCCCAATGTGCAAACCATCGCTATGAACCTGTTCTTTTTCGCGGCACTGCTAGGTTGTGTTGACTGCTTGCAGATGTGTGCGAGTGGAGCGCTGCGGGGGTATAAGGACGTTCGCCTACCGCTGTTAATTCAGGTGACGGCATTCTGGGGCATCGCTTTCCCGATCGCCTATTCACTGGCATTGACTGATTTCTGGGGCGAGCCTCTGGGGATTTACGGGTTCTGGGCTGGGATGGTTATTGGCGCACTCTGTGCGGGAGTTGGCTTAATGACTCGCTGGAATATTGTATCCCGCAGTAGAATTCAGACTGCCGCTAATGAGCAGGAGGTCGTGAGTAACGGCCAAGGGTAATACGCTCAAGGTTATTTAAGTCGACGCGGGTTTCAACCAGCGCAAAGCCCGCTTGTTCAAAAAGGTCTCGCACCGCAGGCCCCTGTTGATATCCGTGCTCGACGATCAACCAACCACAATCAACCAGATAGTTGACACTCTGAGCAACCAACAGGCGCAGATCGTCCAAGCCCTGAGGCCCGGAGACCAGCGCTGAGGCAGGCTCAAAACGCACATCACCCTGAGTCAGGTGAGCATCGTCAGTTTCTATATAGGGTGGGTTACTCACAATCAGGTCGAACGACTGCGGGGCAATATCTGCAAACCAATGGCTCTGAAAAATCTCCACATTCTCCAGCTGACAACGCTGACAATTTTCTTTGGCAAGCTGCACTGCGCCGGGCATTAGGTCTACTGCACTGACCTGCCAGCGGCTCTGCTCAGTGGCCAGCGCCAGAGCAATAGCACCGGTGCCAGTACCCAGATCAAGCACTTTGGCCTGCTGAGGAAGCTCCAACTCAAGGGCAGCCTCTACCAATAATTCCGTTTCTGGGCGCGGTATCAATGTGTCTGCTGAGACTTTTAAATCGAGGGTCCAAAAACCCTGAGTGCCGATCAAATAGGCTACGGGTTCACCGATAATACGCCGCTGCAACAGCTGTTGAAACTGTTCTTCAATAGTCTCACTGAGTTCCCGATCCGGCCAGGTTTTTAGATAGGTGCGATCCACATCGAGCAGATAACAGAGCAATAGCTCGCAGTCCAATCTCGATGTGTCGCTGAGATGATTGAGCTGAACAGCGGATTGTAGCAGCTGAGAAATGTTCATTAGCTGGCAAGGCTGGCCAACTGCTCGGCCTGAAATTCACTGACCAATGGCTGAACAATTTCATTGAGAGAGCCTTCCATTACCTCACTCAACTTGTAGAGGGTAAGGTTGATACGGTGATCGGTAACTCTTCCCTGAGGGAAGTTGTAGGTACGAATACGCTCTGAGCGATCGCCGCTGCCCACCAGACTTTTACGCTGATCCGACTGCTCTTTGGCAGCTGCCTCATCCTGCGCTGCAGTTAAACGAGCCTGCAGTACTGACATCGCCTTGGCGCGGTTTTTATGCTGTGAACGCTCGTCCTGACATTCCACCACAAACCCGGTGGGCAGGTGGGTAATACGAATTGCCGAGTCAGTTTTGTTAACGTGCTGACCACCAGAACCCGAGGCGCGGAAAGTATCTACGCGCAGATCGCCTTTGTTGATTTCAATAGCATCTTTCTCATCCGCTTCAGCCATAATCGCCACGGTGCAGGCTGAGGTATGAATGCGGCCCTGAGATTCGGTGTCCGGCACTCGCTGAACGCGGTGCGCACCAGACTCAAATTTAAGTTTGGAAAATACGCCCTGACCGACAATCCGCGCGATAATTTCTTTATAGCCACCGTGATCGCCCTGGTTCTCGCTGATCACCTCAACTTTCCAGCGCTGATTTTCCGCAAAGCGGCTGTACATACGGAATAGATCGCCGGAGAAAATTGCCGCTTCATCGCCACCGGTTCCGGCACGAATCTCAAGGAAGACATTTTTCGAATCATTGGGGTCTTTGGGCAGTAAGAGTTTTTGCAAATCCAGCTCTAACTCTTCACGCTGGGCTTCGCCGCTGCGCAGCTCTTCCAGTCCCATCTCGCGCATATCTGGATCGGAGTCCTTAAGTAGCAACTTGGCTTCATTAATATTTTCCAGTACTGCCAGGTAAGCCTGATAGCTTTTCACCACCGGCTCGAGCTCGGCATACTCTTTGGAGAGACCGCGAAAACGATTCTGATCGCTGATAATGTCGCCATCACTCAGCAGTGCGCCAACTTCTTCGTAACGTTCAGAGAGGTGATCCAGTTTGGATAGAATTGATGCTTTCATGGGTTTTCTATATCTCGTTTGTTGGCCGATTTGCAGCGCAAAAAAATTTTAAAAATGAGGAGTTGCGAAGTTTGCTATTTAAACCTAGCTAACGCTTTTTATCTAAACCAAAAAGTTCGTGGGTGGCGTGAATGGTTTCATCGCTGCCCTCTTCGCCGGCCTGCTTGAGGCGGGTGGTAGGTTTGTGCATCAGTTTATTGGTCAGGTTACGCGCCAGAGTGGTGATAACTGACGGTGAGTCCTGACCTCTCTCTAGTGCTGCCAGCGCCTTATCAACTTCTTCATCACGAATTTTTTCAACACTGTCGCGGAAGGCACGAATGGTATCTACAACTGCTAGCGAGCGCTGCTGACGCGACCAGTCCTCTGCCTCTTGATCGATAATCTCTTGGGCCACATCGGCGGCAGTCTGGCGCGCGCGAAGATTATCCTGAATTACTTCCTGCAAATCATCCACGGTATACAGATAGACATCGGCCAATTCTTCGACCTCAGGCTCAATATCTCGCGGCACTGCGATATCGACCATAAAGATCGGCCTGTGCTTGCGCTTTTTAAGCGCTGACTCAACCGCACCCTTACCCAGAATCGGTAACTGGCTTGCGGTTGAGGAAATAACAATATCGGCCTTGGTGAGATAGTCGGGAATATCAGATAAGAGTATCGCCTCGGCAGAAAAGTCCGCCGCCAATTCCTGCGCCCGGTTAAGGGTGCGATTGGCCACGGTAATGCCGCCTATTTTTTTCTCGCTGAGATGTCGAGCCACCAGTTCAATGGTTTCACCCGCACCAATCAATAGCGCGTGGGCATCTTTTAGATCGGCAAAAATTTGCTCGGCGAGACTGACTGATGCATAGGCGACGGAAACCGGGTTTTGGCCTATAGCTGTCTGCGAGCGCACGCGCTTGGCGGCGGCGAACGCACATTGAAAAGCCTGATTTAAAAAGGTTGAAACGGTGCCGGCTTCGCGGCCCACGGCATAGGCAGATTTAATCTGACCGAAAATTTGCGGCTCGCCCAAGACCAGAGAGTCAAGGCCACTGGCAACACGCATAATATGGCGCACCGCCTGTTGATCGCGATGGCAGTAGTAACAGGACTGCAGCTGTTCGAGCTCTATGGACTTGTGTTCCGCCAACCAACCCAGTAACTGTTCTTCGCTGACCTCACCGGAAAGATAAATCTCGGTGCGGTTACAGGTCGAGAGCAGTGCGATCTCATCACCATCCAGATGGCTGAGCGCCTGCTGCAATGATTCGATAACAATTTCCGGGGCAAAGGCAACCCGCCCGCGGAGATCCACGGAAGCGGTTGTATGATTGATGCCAAATGCCAGAATACTCATAGCTTCTATTATATGCTGCTCTTGCGTCTCTATTTAGTTGCCGCTTGCTATAAGTTGTTTATATAGCAGTCTATACTCAGAACTAAAGGCTATTAAATAAGCGGGTTAATTTGTTCTGGTTTCAATGGCGGACGATTTTACACGAGTTTTGCCTGAGTCAGGTCGGCATAATCAGAAATACTCTAAAAAAACACAGTTGCTGAATTTCCGGCTAATCTTTTTTAATCACGACTGTCTTAGCAATAACCACCCTGATGAAATTTTACGGTATAAAGGCAACAGACTATTAACCCATTTAAATTATCTACATCATCAAATCTCGCTAATCTGGCAATCCTTAAGATCGGTATCGCAATACTGCTATCGGCCTGCGCCACGGTTCCCGAGACCCCTACTCAGCCGCAGAGCCCGGCAGCTGTAATTATTGCCAATAACGGCCACAATAATTCTGAGAGCAATTCTGACAAGGGTTCTGATGAGACAACTATAGAGACAACTATAGAGACAACTATAGAGTCCACCCAACCAAACGAACCCGCCACCAAGGCATTTCCCGAAGAGACCCTCTACCAACTGCTTGTCGCCGATATTGCGCTGATTCGCGGTCAGTTTGAGTCTGCTCTGGAAAAGTATCTGCAGCAGGCTCGGCAAACCCGCGATATAGCCGTGATTGAGTTAGCTAATCGAGTCGCTCTGCATCAGAGCGATATGGATGCGCTACTGGAAACCGCTCTGCTGTGGGTTGAGATAATGCCAGATCAGGCGATGGCTCATCAGGCTGCCCTGCAGGCCTATGCGCTTCTTGGTGATCCGCTTCAAGCACTGCCGCACGGCTACTTTCTATATAGCCAAGAAGATGATATCGAAGCTTTTCTCGCGGTCACCGCAATTCGCGAGGGTTCCAAACCAACACTTATAACCCCGCTTATAGAAGCCTACCAAAACCTTTTGCTGGATACAGACAAGCAGCCAACGGTGAAATTGGCTCAGGCGATCTTATACCTTGAGAGCGGTCAGACTGAGACTGCCATTGAAACTGCCGAGCAGTTTTTAGCTGCGGCGCCGGGCAATCAACGCGGTCTGCTATTTTTAGCTCAGACCCTTCAACAGCAGGACAGAATGGCTGAAGCCCTCAGCTTGCTAGAAGCGGCTCTGCTTAAAACCCCGGAAAATAAAAATCTGCGACTGCAGTACGCACGCCTTTTAACCCAGGCTGATCGCCCTCGTGCCATTGTCCAATTTGAGACACTTCGGCAACAAGATGCCAATAACCAGCAGGTCAATTTCCTGCTCGCTCTGCTGTATTTAAATCAGGGGGAGCTGACTCCAGCCATCGAGCTGTTTAATCAGGCCTCCCGCGATCCCTCTATTTATTCAGATGCCATGTATCATCTCGGCAGTATTGCCGACCGTAAAGGCGATAACAACAGAGCCCTGCAACATTATCAGCAGGTTCGAAGTGGGCGCAATTATCTGGCTGCAGCATCGCGCAGTGCCGTTCTGCTAGCTCAACAGCAAAGTATCAGCAGTGCTCGCAGTTACCTGCAGGGTCTGCGCGCCGAACAGCCAAGTCAGTCCGCTGCACTCTTTCAAATTGAGTCGAATCTTCTTATCAGCACTGACCAAGCCGATCAGGCGTTTAATATTCTCACCCATGGCCTGCAGGCGCACCCGAACAATCCACAGCTACTCTATGCACGTTCGATGGTGGCTGAACTGCAGAAGAATTACCCTCTTGTCGAGCGCGATCTTCGCGCGCTGTTGGCTCAGGATGCCGACAACTCGGCAGCCTTAAATGCTCTGGGTTACACCATGGTTTTGCATACCGATCGCCTCGACGAAGCGCACCGGTTAATTAAACGCGCCTACCTACTCAATCCTGGCGAACCCGCTATTCTGGACAGTATGGGATGGGTGCTATTTGTTCTCGGCAATCCCCAACAGGCACTGCCCTATCTTGAGAAAGCCATGGCGATTATGGTGGATCCGGAAATAGCCGCTCATCTGGGTGAGGTGCAATGGGTTCTCGGTGACCGGCAGGCCGCTATAGAGACTTGGAATCAAGGGCTTGAAAAGGCTCCTGAAGATAACAATATTAAAGAGACGATGGAGCGTTTGATGAAAGGCACTATCAAACCCCCTACAAAAGACCCCTTGAAAAAACACACAGAGGCTTTTGGTATAGAATCTATGCCAATTCATCTTGATAAGCCCAGTGCCGAGTAAAGTCCGTGATTCGTTTCAGTCTACTTATAGTTATTATTTCGCTCTCTGCCTGTAGCTTACAGCCGCCAACAACGCCCTCTTCAAACAGCTGGCAACAGCACCAACAACGCATAGCCAAACTCCAGGATTGGAAGCTCTCCGGTAAACTTGGCTTCCGCACTCCCGAGGAAGGCGGAAGTGCTGCGGTTAACTGGACGCAAGAAAACAGCCAATATCAATTATCGCTGTCCGGCGCTTTCGGTATAGGTGGTGCAAAGATTTATGGCGACGATAAAACCGCCGAAATGCTCTATGGAGATACTATTTATCGCCACAGCCCTCAACAGCTAGCGATGCAACTGACAGGCCTGCCGCTGCCGGTTGATGCTCTCAGTTGGTGGGCTCGCGGCCTACCCTCACCAACTCAGCCTGCAGTGACCGATTTGGCCACCGGTGCCGGTGGACTCGCCAGTGGATTTGAGCAGGCGGGCTGGCAACTCTTATTTAGCCGTTATCGAGAGACCGGCGGAGAGATACTGCCGGGCAAAATAACCGGCACTTATAATCTCGACAGTGAAGATAGGAGCTATTCATTTAAACTGGTAATATCGAGCTGGAAATTCCACAAAGAAGAATAGTTTGAGCATGTTTTCATCAATCACCCTGCCGGCACCGCCGAAATTAAACCTGTTTTTGCATATAACCGGGCGACGTGATGATGGTTACCATAATTTACAAACTCTCTTTCAACTGCTCGACGGCGGTGACAATCTCACTTTCACCCCTACCGAGAACAGCCAAATTAGCTTATCACCACAGATCGAAGGTGTTGCCGAGAGCGATAATTTAATTGTTCGCGCCGCGCTTATTCTGCAGCAATTCAGCAACGGCTCTCAGGGCTGTAAAATTCATCTCGACAAGCAATTACCCATGGGCGCTGGGCTCGGCGGGGGCAGCAGCAATGCAGCAACCACCCTGCTGGCCTTAAATAAACTCTGGGGCTGTGATTTACCGATTAAAAAACTCGCTGAATTAGGCGCACAACTGGGCGCAGATGTGCCCGTTTTTGTCGAGGGCTATAGCGCCTTTGCCGAGGGAATTGGCGAACAATTAACCCCTGTGGAGATTCCCGAATGCTGGTATTTGATCGTTACTCCCGACTGTAATGTGTCGACAGCGAAAATATTTTCAAATCCTCAATTGACAAGGAACTCCGCACCGATCAAAATACGCGCCCTCTCGGAGGAGCAGTACAGGAATGACTGCCAGACTATTGTCGAAAAGCTACATCCACAGGTTAAAGAAGTCGTGGACTGGCTAGAGACATATGGTAAGCCTCTGATGACAGGAACTGGGGCTAGTGTTTTTTGTCGCTGGGCTACTGAAGCTCAGGCCAAAGAGGTTTTATCTAGGGTTCCGCAGCATTGGAATGCGTTTATCGCAAAGGGTGTCAATCACTCTCTAGTGCATCAGAAGTTGAAAGAGTTTTTTATTGGGGCGTGGCCAAGTGGTTAAGGCACCGGGTTTTGATCCCGGCATCGGAGGTTCGAATCCTCCCGCCCCAGCCAATTACTAAAACTATGAAACTAGGAATCCTCTCGTGGCTAGATTAATGGTCTTCTCTGGAAACGCAAATCCAGAACTGACAAATCAAATCGCTCGACAGTTGGGTGTTGCACCTGGCAAAGCAACCGTTGATATCTTCTCAGACGGCGAAATAAATATTGAAATCCACGAGAATGTTCGCGGAAACGATGTATTTGTTGTGCAGCCAACCTGTGCTCCAACCAACCGCAATCTCATGGAATTAGTTCTGATGATCGACGCACTGCGTCGCGCATCAGCCGCACGTATCACCGCAGTTGTACCCTACTTTGGTTACGCTCGACAGGATCGCCGAGTGCGCTCCGTACGTGTTCCTATCAGCGCTAAAGTAGTCGCTGATATGCTCTCCAATGCTGGCGTTGACCGGGTACTTACCGTCGACCTCCACGCAGAACAGATTCAGGGCTTTTTCAACTGTACTGTTGATAATGTCTATGGCGCACCGGTATTGCTCAGCGATATTGAGCGTCAAAATCACAAGAATTTACAGGTTGTCTCTCCAGATATCGGCGGTGTTGTTCGCGCCCGAGCTGTGGCTAAGCATCTGGGTTGCGATCTGGCAATTATCGACAAGCGTCGCCCCTCAGCTAACCAGACTGAAGTGATGAACCTGATCGGTGAGGTTACTGACCGCACCTGTGTTCTGGTCGATGATATCGTCGATACAGCCGGTACTCTGTGTAAGGCAGCTGAAGCACTGAAGAAAAACGGTGCTAAGAAAGTTGTCGCCTACGCCACTCACGCAGTTCTGTCTGGCAGCGCAATTGATAATATTAAAAACTCTCAGTTGGACGAGTTGGTGGTTACCAACAGTATCCCACTGAGTGATGAAGCTAAAAAATGCGGTAAAATCCGTACTCTGCAGCTGGGTAAGTTACTCGGTGAGTCGGTTCGTCGTATTAGCAATGAAGAATCTATCAGTGCCATGTTTGACTAGAACGTTTGACTAAATCTTCGGATTAGCCAACAAACACTGTTACAACCGCCTCAATCCGAGGCATTAAAACTCCATTACAGGTCTGGTCGCGGTCTGTTTTGGCATAACTTGGAGACTATTATGTCTACTGATTTAACATTACAAGCAAAAGGTCGCGAAGATACAGGGAAAGGTGCGAGCCGCCGCCTGCGTCGTCTGGCCGGAGAAATCCCAGCCATCATTTACGGTGGTGGTAAGAAAAAACCAGCACAGATTAGCCTGGTTCACAAAGATGTGATGAAGTCACTCGAGAGCGAAGCATTCTATTCACAGATTCTTACTCTCGATGTCGACGGCAAATCTGAAGAAGTGATTCTTAAAGATGTACAGCGTCACCCGGCAAAGCCGATTGTTTTGCATATGGACTTTTTGCGCATCAGCAAGAACACTCAGCTGACGACTAAAGTGTCTATCCACTTTATCAATGAAGATGCCTGTGTAGGCGTTAAAGTTGGCGGCGGTATTGTTGCTCACAGCATGACCGAGCTGGATATCCAGTGTCTGCCAAAAGATCTGCCTGAATTCGTAGAAATTGATCTGGCTGAAGTTGAACTGGGTCAGACTCTGCACATCTCGGATATCGTTCTGCCTAAGGGCGTTGAGAGCGTTGCCCTGAGCCACGGTGCTGATCACGATCTACCGGTTGTATCTGTCAACAAGCCTAAGGCTGCTCCTATCGAAGATGATGAAGTAGCACCTGAAGCTGGTGAAGGCGATACTGAAGAGGCAAGCGAAGAGTAATCTTCAGACTTGCCCATCAAGCAGGCCCTGACATTGGACACGCCCGTTGAGTTAATTGTAGGGCTGGGAAACCCCGGCTCTAAATACGATCGGACGCGTCATAATGCCGGGGCCGACTTGGTTCTGGAATTAGCAAAATCTCTGCACGTCGAACTCAAGCAAGAGAGCAAGTTCTTTGGTGATACCGCTAAAGTCAGCATAGATGGCAGAGATGTCCGACTGCTGATCCCGAGTACCTTTATGAACCGCAGTGGCCAGTCGATTGCCGCCCTAGCCGGTTTTTACCAGATATCCCCAGCCGCTATCCTAATTGTTCACGATGAACTGGATTTATCACCGGGCACTGCGCGGTTTAAAAAAGCGGGCGGCCACGGTGGTCACAACGGCCTACGGGATACCATACAGAGGCTCGGCAACAATAAAGAATTCGCACGACTGAGAATTGGTATAGGCCATCCCGGCAATGCCAAACAGGTTGCCGACTATGTGCTTAAAAAGCCATCGCCGAGCGATCAACAACTTATCACCAACAGCATTGATGATGCGCTGCGCGCCCTACCCCTAGCCATTAGTGGTCAGTGGGAAAAAGCCATGCACGAGCTTCATACTGTTTAAATACAAAGCCATATTACTGGCGCAAGGAATTTACTATGGGTTTTAACTGCGGAATTGTGGGTCTTCCCAATGTCGGCAAATCAACGCTGTTTAATGCATTGACCAAAGCTGGCATCAGTGCCGAGAACTTCCCGTTCTGCACCATTGAACCCAACACCGGCATTGTGCCGATTCCCGATCCTCGTCAGGACAAAATTGCCGCGATCATCAACCCCGAACGTCTGGTTCCAACCAGTATGGAATTTGTTGATATCGCCGGCCTGGTTGCTGGAGCCTCTAAGGGCGAAGGCCTGGGCAACCAGTTTCTCGCCAATATTCGTGAGACCGATGCTATCGCCCATGTGGTGCGCTGCTTTGACGATGAAAATGTTATTCACGTCGAGGGCACTATCAGTCCCCCAGACGATATTGATGTTATCAATACCGAACTGGCCCTGGCCGATCTCGACAGCGCGGAAAAAGCTCTGCTGAGACTCTCCAAAGCCGCCAAAGGCAAAGATAAAGATGCGGTAGCTCTCAAAGAGGTGGTAGACAAAATCCTACCCCACCTCAATGAAGCCAAACCACTGCGCTCTTTAGCGCTGACAGAAGACGAGTTAAAGCTGCTCAGACCCCTGAGCATGCTAACCCTCAAGCCGACCATGTATATTGCCAATGTCGACGAGGAAGGTTTTGAAAATAACCCCTATCTCGATGCGGTAAGAGCGATTGCCGAGCAGGATGGCTCCATCGTTGTGCCAATTTGCAATAAACTCGAAGCGGAAATTGCCGAACTCGAAGATGACGAGAGAGATGAATTCCTCGAAGAGATGGGCATGGATGAACCGGGACTCAACCGCGTAATTCGCGCCGGTTACGGCCTGCTTGGACTGCAGACTTACTTTACCGCCGGCGTCCAAGAGGTTCGCGCCTGGACAATTCCAGTGGGCGCAACAGCACCACAGAGTGCAGGAAAGATTCACACAGACTTCGAAAAAGGCTTTATCCGCGCCGAAATTATTGGTTACGATGACTATATCGACGGCAATGGTGAACAGGGAGCAAAAGATGCGGGCAAATGGCGTCTTGAAGGCAAAGACTATATTGTTAAAGACGGAGACGTTATCCACTTCCGCTTTAATGTCTAAATACGCCTGGCGTATTCTATGAGCCGAGTTTCCGGACGCTGGAAACTCGGGCTTCTACTGGCCTTAACCACGGCCTGCCTGTGGGGTGTTCTACCCATTGCCCTCAAAGGCGTAATGGTAACTCTGGATCCGATCACCACAACATTCTTTCGCTTCGCTATCGCCGCAGCGCTATTGAGTCCCTATATCGTTTTCCGATTGCGGATCAAAACTGCTCTTAACCCCGGCCGTTTTCGATCAGGAAAGCTTTTACTGCAACTGCTAGTCGCCGGGTTACTGCTAACTGGCAATTATGGCTTGTATATTCTCGGCCTAAACAGAACCACTGCCGAAGCCACCCAGTTAATGATTCAAGTGGCCCCGATGCTGCTGTTGCTCAGTGGTCTCTGGGTATTTGGCGAGCGCTTCTCACGCGCCCAGTGGTTAGGGTTTTCGACCTTCTTCAGTGGCCTGCTAATGTTTTTCTACCCGCACTTTTACGGGCTGTTTGTCGCCATGAATGACTACGGTGTGGGTGTGCTAATGGTGCTTTTGGCCGCGGTGTTATGGACCGGGTACGCTATCCTGCAAAAATTTCTGCTGCGGGAATTTAGCTCCCAAGAAACCATGCTGGTGTTTTACTGGATTGGCGCACTGGCATTTTTGCCATTTACCGATTTCAGCAGCCTGCCACAGCTAACCAACCTGCAGTGGTGGCTCTTGCTGTTCTGCGGCCTAAACACCTTGATTGCCTACGGCAGTTTTGCCGAAGCCATGGTGCATATCGAAGCCTCCAAGGTAAGCACTGTACTGGCACTAACACCGCTGATTACCTTCGCGATAGTACATACAATTCCATTTAGCGGACTGGCTGTCGAACCCTTAACCCCACTATCAATAAGCGGTGCCATTTTGGTGGTGGTTGGCTCTATGGTCACTGCGCTCAACAAAGTAAAAGGCTAAACTGCAATTTCGAACTGCTGATTTAATAACCAAAGGCCTCTATCAATGATTAAAAAGCTAGTACTTACTCTTTCCCTAATCGTTGTCATCCTTATAAGCCTTATTGCCATTAAAAGCCCCGGCGGGTTGAGCGGCTTCTGGGTCATACTCAGCTCTGTCACCGGGCTTAATACCACAGAGCCCCCGGCTGATATCTCCAACGGCAGCTTCCAACTTCCCCCCGGCTTTTCTGTCAGCCTCTATGCAGAAGATCTTGTAGCGCCAAGATTTATTGTTCCGACTGAGGCAGACGATATTATTGTCAGCTCTACCAGCGAAGGAACCATCAAGCTTTTAAGAGATTTAGATGCTAATGGCAGTGCTGAGATAGTCACAGTCCTGATCTCTGGCTTAAATGCGCCACAGGGACTGTTATTTGATGACGACTGGCTTTACTTCAGTGAGCGGGATAAGGTCAGCAAGGTGCGCTACAGCCATCAGAGCGGCACTCTCATTGGCAAGCCACAATTAGTAATTGAGAATCTGCCCTACGGCCATCCCTATCAAACCCACAACACCAAGACCATCGGCATCTCCCCGGATCGAAAGCTCTATATTACCGTTGGATCCCCCTGCAATATCTGCGAACCAGAGGATCCCCGCTACTCGGCAATTCTGCGTGCTGAACTGGATGGCAGCGGCCTGCAGATATACGCCAGCGGGTTGCGCAACAGTATCGGTTTCGATTGGGCACCCTGGTCAGGCGAGTTATATGCAACCGTTAATGCACGAGATCTTCTCGGCGATGATTTTCCGCCAGACGAGCTAAACAGGGTTGTTGAAGGCGGCTTTTATGGCTGGCCCTACTACAATGGCGACAATATTCCCGATCCTGACTATGGCGATAAACGCCCCGACCTTCTAAGTAGTGCAATCCTGCCTATCTTTAAGTTTAGGGCTCACAATGCGCCGCTTGGCATCCACTTTCTAACTAGCACTTCGACATTACCAGATAGCCTCAATAGGACAGCACTGGTCGCCCTGCACGGCTCGTGGAATCGCTCATCACTGGATGGTTATAAGGTAGTGGCACTGCACTGGGATAAGGAGGGTAATATCAGCAGTAGTGACTTTATGAGTGGATTCTTAACTGAGGCTGGTGTTTCTGGCAGGCCGGTTGATATTACCCAAGATTCCGGGGGCAACCTGTATATCAGTGATGATTTAGCTGGGAGAATTTATCAGGTGAAATATACATCTGCTGTTGAGTAAGGAATAAACAAAGAAGCAGCTTGTAAATAAAAAAGCGCCCCTGACCGAAAATTCCCTCAACCGTCGCCTGTTACAAGGCCGACAACTATGTTGAAACACTGAGACTTCTGGACATCCTGGTGTAATCGAAAACCATAAATGCCGACCCCACAGCTTTGGTAACCCCGGTCAGAGGCTGGGGCTATTATGCAAAGCTTAGAGGTTAATTTTATGACTTGGATATCAGTACGGGATAAGCCGCTGAGGACTTGCTAAAAATGTGACACAGGTCATTATAAAACGTTAACTCTGCCATCTTCAGCTGACCTTGCTTGTAGTGCTTAATAGAGCTTTAAATAGAACCTTAAATAGTCTTCAAACTATTGACAAATTGGCTATCTCTAGCCAAAATGCGCGCCCCTACATCAGGGTCTGTATCAAATCGTGGCTACGTAGCTCAGCTGGTTAGAGCACAGCATTCATAATGCTGGGGTCGGTGGTTCAAGTCCACCCGTAGCTACCATACAAATCAATATCTTACCCCATCATTACCTTTATACTTCCGCTCCCATGCGAGAGCTTTTCGGGAAAGTCTAAAACATTGGCTCCAGATATTGGCTCAGACAAGCCCTTGGCAGCCCGGTAAAGCTAAACCAGCCAAAGATTATTTAAAGATAACGCATCCAAGCCTGCCCACTTCGCTTTTTATAGGCGGCAAAATATTTGGTCGGAAAATACAGTGCCACAGCCATAACAGCAGACATCACCCAAACCCAGTAGAATTGATTCACACCGTAAAGATCACCCTGATTGGCCCCAAAGATGGCGATTAATACCCAGTAGACCAGCAGCAGTGCATATAGATGTACCACATAGAAGAACATGGGCGCAGCACCAAAAGTTTTCAGTACCTGCATCGCCTTGTTTTCATTGCCCACTCGTTCAAACCAGGACAATAGCAAAAAAGCTATACCAATATTCATTAATAAAAAGTTTAGCGATGGAGGGTATTTGGTGTAGTTAAAGAACGACATAACTGTCTGGATCGTACTTTCGCCATACTCCCAAGGCAGGGTTTCACCATAAAGATTGAAGGCTCGCAGCACTAAAAATAAAGCTAGGCAACCAAGGCCCAATCGGGTTAAACAGCTGACACGAAAACCTGACTCAACTGATTTCCCATAGAGTTGACCAGCAAAATAACCCAGCGCAATAACACCAATCCAGGGTAATACTGGATAGCTGATTTTTACTTTCACAACGCCCTCTGCAATCAGATAACCGCGATCGTGAAGTATGGTCCACAAAGCGTAACCTGTTTCTCCAGGCACAAAACTAATTGGCGTTAACAGGTTATGACCAAACACAATCACTAAACCAGTTGTAGCAATCATCCACATGGGTAATTTCACCATCACTGACAGCGCGATCATGCTGAGACCAATAGCCCACATCACCTGCAACCAAAGGGTATGGTATTCACCCATCCAGGAGAAGTTAATTAATGTCATCTCCATCACTATGATGAACAGACCACGCTTGAACAGAAAACTACTGGGAGATCGCACGTCACCAGACGCAGGGTGAGAGTAAAGCCAGGCAGACAGCCCGGTTAAAAATATAAATACCGGCGCGCATAAATGCGCCAACAGTCGAGTAAAAAATAAATCCACCGAAGTGCTCTCAACAACCATCGGATCAGAAACCTGCATATGTAGGTAGATTCTCTCACGCACATGATCAACCAGCATAATCAGCATCACCAGCCCTCGCAGTACATCTATAGAGCTAACGCGAGATTTAACCGTTGGTGCTAATTGACCCAAAGAGCTATCTGACGAGCCGGTCGCGAAAGTATTCATAGCCTATTCCTTTAAAATCTTACTGGTTTTGAATTCAGAATTTCAGCCCATGCCAGGCTAAAAGAAAAAGGAGAGGCAAGCCTCTCCTCAATCACACAGAGTACTTCAACTTAAAAATTGTAGGTAACACCCAGAGTATAAGATGTCGGTAAGCCGGGAGTAGTCCACCATTTATGATAAGAACTGACATAGTATTTTTCGTCAGTGATGTTATCTATATTCATCGTGAGCTTGGCTTGATTATTAAGCTGATAAGAGCCAAACACATTCAACAGTGTGTACTTCGGTAATCTGTATGTCGGGTCGATGGTTTCACCCAAACGATCGTCGACATAGTTCAGGGTGAACCCGAGCACAGCCTCAGCGCCATCCAGATTGAAACGCTTATTTAACATAAGGTTTGCACTGTTTTCCGGCACATTAATCAACTCACTGCCTGCAGGAAGATTAACGCCCCAATCAAAATTATAGAGATCAGTGGTAGTACCTGCATTAACATAGGCATAAGAGAACATGAGATCTACAGAATCAGACAGCTCAGCTGTAATATCAATTTCCAAGCCCTCACTTTCCGCCTCACCCAACGCAGCAGTTTCACCGGCATTAACCGGATCTGCCGTCAAGATATTGGATTTCTCCATCTTAAATAATGCAACGGTAGTGTTTAGACGACCTTCCATAGAAGATATTTTCATACCTATTTCATAGGACTGACTCTCTTCAGGATCAAACGTATTACCACTGGCGTCTGCACCGCTGTTAGGGCGGAAACCCTCAGCATAGCTAGCATAAACAGAGAGATTATCTGATGCTTCATAGGTAAGGCCAAATCGCGGACTCACCGCGGTTTCCTCTGATTCACTGACCGAGTCATTATTACGATTGATAACCTTCTGACTGAAATCGTCAAAGCGTAAGCCCAGAAAAACTTTCCACTGGTCAGATACATCGATCTGATCCTGCATATAAATACCAACGGCTTCCTGTGTTTCCAGCCGATCGGTATTAGGCCCGAGGACCTGATCCTGAGCTTGACCATAAACAGGGTTGTTTAGATCTACAGAGTAAGTAGACGTTAGCCAACCATCACGCCAGCGATTTTGCAAAGTATCAAGCTCATAATCGTAAGCATCCAACCCTGCAAGGAAGTGGTGCTTCATTGAGCCTGTCTCGAAAGTTCCGGTTAATTCAACTCGGGCGGACAGGTCTGTTGCATCATAGTCACGCTCACGACGCTGACGGTTTACACGTTGATTGGCACCGACACCCTCAGCAATCTGGATTTCGCTTCTGGTCAGAATTTGACGACCGCCGGAAAGCTCAGTCTCACTGGACAAACCCTCAAATGAAGACTCGCGATAACCTAAACCCGCAAGAACAGACCAACCACTATCTAAATCATGCTGTAACAAAAACTGATGACCAGTGGCTTTAATCTTAATAGGGCCATCTTGAGGTTCACCGTAGAAAGTCTCGACATCAACCACTGTCGGATCAAGATCAATGGCTACAATACCTCGATCAAAAGGTGTCTCCTGATCTAAAATTTCCAACTCATAATTTAACGAGGTTTTATCGGAAAGCAAAAACAAAAGAGAGGGGGTTAAATCTAGCTTTTGGGTTTCGATGGTGTCACGGAAACTTCCTGCGTCTTTATAGGCACCGTTAATACGGAAGGCGACAGAGTCACTCAACTTATTGGTATAGTCAGCTTCAACGCGATTAGTATCAAAGTTTCCTGCACTGAGATTGATGTAACCTTGCTTTTCAAACTGTGGTTTTTTTGTCACCACATTGACCGTGCCACCGGGCTCTCCACGACCATACAATGCAGATCCTGGACCTTTTAACACTTCAATTGTTTCGATATTGGAGGTGTCTCTGTTACCGCTGTAACCACGACCACCACTAAAGCCGTTAATTAGGTAACCAGAGGGTAAATTTTCATCTCCGGCAAAACCGCGAATAGCAAAACTGTCCCACAGTCCACCAAAGCTATTTTGCCTGGCAACGCCTCCGGCCATGTCCAGAGCACCTTGAAACTCTGTCTTACCCAGTTGATTTAGCATCTCACTGGAGATTGTTTGCACCTGCTGAGGCAATGACTCCAATGGCACGTCACCTCTGTAGGGTTGCTTTTGGCCTAGCACCACAACTTCATCGAGATTTTGTTTACTGTCAGACTCTTGGGCTACGGCTGTTAATGTATTAATACTTAATAGGGCGCTCACCGATACGGCGACGCAAAAACGCGGGTTCATAGAACCTCCTGCAAAAAATAAATTTAACTGTTTAAAGATCGAATTAAATTTAAGTCCGAGGCGGAGCTCTGGAAATATAGGAAGAGAATCTTGATCTTAAACCTGCAGAAACAGGCTTTAGAGATGATTGGTCTGCGGTATAGAACGCAGTCGGCAATAGGCTGGATTGAGAAAGTAGGGTTCCCTTGGAAATATGACAGCTGTCACACTCGACCTGAACAGAAGTTGGGTTGGGTAGGATATGGTCAAAATCGTGAGCAATATTATTGCCTACGAAAAGCACGCTCACAAGAAGTAGGAGCGCAGAACATCTTTCCAACCTAGCTAGTGACAAAAAAACAGCCCTTGCAAATACTTTAATAGTTTTTAGGTTGGCGACTATAAGACATTTTTTAAAAATATCAAAGGACCACAGAACGATAATCGACCCAAAGCCCCTCAGCTCAGGGTCGATTCAAACGAATGCTGTATTAGTGTCTAGCCTGTTGAGCTAATCTGAGATTTAACAGCCAGCTATCCTGACGACGCTCTGCATCGTAGAAAACTGCCGCCGTAAAAGTCAGCATAAACAGAAGAAGGAAATGCGCTGCCAGACTGATGCCCATATAGATAACACTGCCGACATAGAGTCCAAACACAATCGACCACATCCAAGCCAAAACGGTCATTATCCACATTCTTGAGAGTGGGTCTGGTATATGTCTTAACGGATTTTTATTGTGGTTCATAACAGCATTGTAAGCGTCGTAGAACCAAAGGAATGCGAGTTTAGTTTTCATCTTATTACCCCTGTAGTACTTATTTATTGTGTATTTTTATTTCACTACATAGTTTTCTACGAACGATTATTTTGTTTGGATCAACAGACCATAACCCCGGGCTCTCTTGAACTAGAGAAAAAACATTAACTATCTACTGACAGATAAGAAGGCTACAGCCAATATCAGGGGCAAAAAAAGCCCGCCATGGACAACCATGGCGGGCTTTTGAATTAACGGCTGCTTAACTGGCAGCGTTTAATTACCAGTTACTTTTCGCTAGAACCGTTTAGTGCATACCAACCGATATAGATATAGCAAAGCATTGGCACAATAAAGCTCATCTGAATACCGATCATATCTGCAGCCACACCCTGAACCAGCGGTATTAATGCGCCACCAACAATCGCCTGACAGACCAGACCCGAACCTTTACTGGTCATTGAACCCAGACCTTTAACAGCCAGCGTAAAGATAGTTGGGAACATAATTGAGTTAAAGAAGCCAACCGCCAGAATCGACCACATAGCAACATCGCCTGTGGTGTTCATGCTGACAACGATCATAGCGATAGCGATTAGAGCATTTACAGCAAGATACTTAGTCGCTGCAATGTAGTTCATTAAAGCAGCACCAACCAAACGGCCAATCATCGCCGCGCCCCAGTAATAGGCAACCATCTTGCCAGCTTCTGCTGAACTCATTCCGGCAATAGACTCTTCCTTAAAGTAATCAACCAGGAAGCTACCAATAGCCACTTCACCGCCTACATAGAGGAAAATTGCCAGAGCGCCCAATACTAATGAGCGGCGACCCCAGACACTTTCGCCGGTATCTTCAGCGGCTTCAACATGCGCCAGTACCGGTAATTTAATATTTCTAAATACCAGTGCAGCGGTCACCAAAAGAGCACCTAGCAGCACATAGGGCATCTGCACGGCAGAGGCATCAGCAGCTACTGCACCAAAGATCAGTGCCGCGCCGACAATAGGACCTACGGTGGTACCCAGAGAGTTGGCTGCCTGCGCCAGATTTAGGCGGCTGGCTGCAGTCTTTTCAGGCCCAAGTGCTGCTACATAGGGATTAGCCGCAACCTGTAAAATAGTGATACCGCTGGCCAGTACAAAGAAAGAAAACAGGAACAGTCCATAGATATGAACTTCCGCAGAGGGGTAAAACAACAAGCAACCCGCCGCTGTGGTTAAGAGTCCGAGAACAATACCCTGCTGATAGCCAACCTTATCAATTAACTTGCCGGCAAAAGGCGAGACAATAAAGTAGGCGCCAAAGAAACAGAACTGCACCAGCATCGCCTGGGTGTAGTTAAGATCAAAAGACTCTCTTAAAAACGGGATTAAAATATCATTTAGAACAGTAATAAAGCCCCAGAAGAAAAACAGACAGGTCATTGCGATAAACGCAAATGTCTGTGTGCCCTGTTCCTGACCATCGGCCGCTGTTGCTGTTGAAGTTCCTGCAGTTGAACCTGCCATGCTTGCCCCCAAAAATTAGTATTAATTTATAATTGTTTTAGTAGCCACCAAGATTAGTTGGGCTGTGCTGGCCATGCAAGCGGTGTTTGCTATAGGCAGGCTATTTTGTCGCAAGATAGGGGTACTTTATCGACTTTGGGGGATTTGGGGGGATTTCAGAGTATCTTATGAAGCCTAAACAGCCAGCATGGCAGCCATCACCTGCTTAAGGCCATTGTGCAGCGAACGCATCTCATCGAGATTATCGGGATCACTCATCCAATGGTAGACAATTCCGCTGACTGAAGCGGTAAAGTGATCGGCAATCAGTTCGACATTAATAGTGGGCGCTACCGATCCTTCTTTAATACCCTGCTCTATCCAGCCAATCACATCGGCACGGCGGCGTTTGTGAATGCCCAAAATAACCGTTTTAAGCTGTGATTCAGGCGCTGGTGATTCAAACCAGAGCCGGTAAAAGGCTTCTACGTGTCTGGGGGCATCTTCGCAAAACTGAATATGGGCATCCAGTGCAGCGGCGATTGCCTGATAACCGCACTTGCCCGCGGTGACATTAGTCAGTTCGGCCAGCCATTCATCCCCTACAGATCTGAGCACAAAATCAAACAGGCCGGCTTTGTTTCCAAATCGATAGCCGGCAAGCCCTCTTGAGTACCCAGCTCGTTCGCCGACATCTTTTAGGGTTGCCTGCCCGGCACCGCGCTCGACAATTAAATCCACCGCCGCTTCGAGCATTTTTGCATCGGAGATTTCTTTGCGTTCAATCTGCGTTAGACGTAGGGCTTTGGGCATTTTTAACTCTTTAATACTGATTTTTAAATTCTAATTACATATTTCTTCGATACTGACCGCCCACATCAAACAGCGCGTTGGTGATCTGTCCCAGTGAACAGCAGCGCACTGCTTCCATAAGCACTTCAAAACCATTATCACCCTGCCTGACCGCATCCTGCAGCTTCTTCAGCATAGCCGCAGACTCAGAACTGTTCAATTGCTGAAAATCTTTTAGGCGTTCTATCTGACTGTGCTTTTCTGCATCGGTTGAACGGGCCAGTTCAATTTCGACGGGCTCTTCATCGGAATCATTAAGGAAGGTATTCACCCCCACAATCGGAAGTGAGCCATCGTGTTTTTTATGCTCATAGTAGAGTGACTCTTCCTGAATCTTACCACGCTGATAGCCGGTTTCCATGGCTCCCAACACGCCACCGCGGTCGGATATTTTTTCAAACTCCTGCAACACCGCCTCTTCAACCAAATCGGTTAGCTCATCAATAATAAAGGCACCCTGACTGGGGTTTTCATTTTTTGCCAGCCCCCACTCCTGATTAATAATTAACTGAATAGCCAGCGCTCTGCGCACGGACTCTTCGGTTGGGGTGGTGATTGCCTCATCATAAGCGTTGGTATGCAGACTATTACAGTTATCGTAGATAGCGATTAACGCTTGCAGGGTAGTGCGAATATCATTGAAGTTCATTTCCTGAGCGTGCAGTGAGCGACCGGAGGTTTGAATATGGTATTTAAGTTTCTGGCTGCGGGCATTGGCGCCATAGCGGTCGCGCATGGATATTGACCAGATACGTCGCGCCACTCGACCCATCACTGTGTACTCCGGGTCCATACCATTGGAAAAGAAGAATGACAGATTCGGAGCGAAATCATCGATCTTCATGCCCCGCGCCAGATAGGCTTCGACAAAGGTAAACCCATTCGACAGGGTAAAGGCCAGCTGCGAGATCGGGTTGGCTCCGGCTTCGGCAATATGGTATCCAGAGATAGAGACGGAATAGAAATTGCGAATCTGCTGATCGATAAAATACTGCTGCATATCGCCCATCATGCGCAGGCTAAATTCGGTGGAGAAAATACAGGTGTTTTGACCCTGATCTTCTTTGAGAATATCTGCCTGCACTGTACCGCGCACTCGCTTTAAGGTCTCGGCACGCAAACTCTGGTATTCGCTATCTTCAGGCTGGCGCTTATGCTCGGCGACAAATTGATCGACCTGCTGGTCGATGGCGGTATTTAGGAACATGGCCAAAATAGTCGGAGCCGGACCATTGATGGTCATAGAGACCGAGGTAGTGGGATTGCACAGATCAAACCCATCATAGAGCGCTTTCATATCGTCGAGGGTACAGATCGAAACACCTGCATTGCCAACCTTGCCGTAAATATCCGGCCGTTCATCGGGGTCCCAACCATACAGTGTGACCGAATCAAAGGCTGTAGACAGTCGCTTGGCATCGGCGTGCTCAGAGAGGACTTTAAATCGCTGATTGGTTCTAAACGCATCCCCTTCACCGGCAAACATCCGCGCCGGATCTTCGCCTTCGCGCTTAAATGGAAATACCCCTGCGGTATAGGGAAATTCACCGGGGAGATTTTCCAACATCAACCATTTAAGCAGTTCACCGTGATCCTTATAGCGCGGCAGTGAAACTCGCGGAATCTTATTGCCGGATAGTGACAGAGTATTTAATTGTGTGGTGATCTGTTTGCCATTGCTTAGGCTGTCGACCTTCTGATCCCCAGAGTAGGCTTTTACCTGATCCGGCCAGCCCTCCAACAGCTGGCTTGCGCGCCCATCCATTGCCTGCAGACGCTCAGCGGCCAGTCGATCAATAGTCGAACCGACTGGCTGGCCATTTTTAATACTGTCGCTACTAATCAGCATATCCTTTGCCGCAAGTAACTGCTGTTGCTCGCGAGCTAAGTTGGCCTGCAAAGCAACATGCCTGTGGTAACTGCGAACAGCGGCGGCAATCTCAGCCAGATAGCGCTGGCGATCTGCCGGCACCACCACGGTTTTTTCTGAAGGTGTCTTACAGTCGACAACAGCCAGATGCTGCTCGAAATTGCGCAGGCCGCGGGCTTGCAACAATTTCACCAGCTTCTGATAAGCCGCCGTCACCCCATCATCATTAAAGCGCGAGGCAATGGTGCCAAATACCGGCATCTGCTCTGGCAGTTGATCAAAGGCTTCGCGGTTGCGCTGAATCTGTTTGCATACATCACGGTAAGCGTCATCACTACCCTTGCGATCAAACTTATTAATAATTGCCAGCTCGGCGTAGTCGAGCATATCGATTTTTTCCAACTGACTCTGAGCACCAAACTCCGGTGTCATCACATAAATTGGAATATCCACATAGGGCACAATGCCGGCATCACCCTGACCTATGCCCGGGGTTTCAACCACTACCAGATCAAAACCACCGAGCCGCAGTGCACTGATAATATCGGTCAGTGACTCCGGCACCTCGCCACTGGCACCGCGAGTTCCGATTGAGCGCATAAAGATATTGGGGTGATAGATCGCATTCATTCGGATACGGTCACCCAACAGTGCGCCACCGGTTTTTCGGCGGGTGGGATCAATGGCTAAAACCGCGATTTTTAACTGATCGTCGGCATCCTGGCGAAAGCGGCGGATCAATTCATCGGTCAGTGATGACTTTCCGGCACCGCCGGTTCCGGTAATCCCCAGTACCGGTACTGACTTGCTTAAAAACTGTGCCTGTTCACGAAGTGATTTTTGTTGCTCTTCCGAGAGCTCACCACGCTCAATAGCGGTTATTAAACGGGATAAATTAGGGCGGTTATCAGCATCGCTCAACTGCTTGGAGTCAACAGTAATATCCTGATAATTTCCCATTGAACAGCGCTTGATCATATCGTCGATCATGCCGGCCAGACCCATATCCTGACCGTCGTAGGGGGAGTAAATTCGCTCTACACCATAGGCTTCAAGTTCCTTAATTTCAGCCGGAACTATCACCCCACCGCCGCCGCCAAACAGTCGAATATGTTCAGCACCAGCCTCTTTAAGCAGGTCTACGGCATATTTAAAGTACTCCACATGGCCGCCCTGATAGGAACTGATGGCGATACCCTGAGCATCTTCCTGCAAGGCGGTTTCAACCACCTCTGCCACCGAGCGATTATGGGCCAGATGAATAACCTCAACGCCGGCACCCTGAAGTATCCGCCGTATAATATTGATCGCCGCATCATGGCCATCAAATAGACTCGCGGCGGTGACAAACCTAAGGGGAATAGCGGGTTTTTGCTGATAATTAGCGGCGGAAGAATTGCTCTGCTTGCTGGCAGGTGTTTTAACTGGTGTTGAAACTGGGTGACCAGTTTTAGTGGCTGATGTGCTCATATCGACTCCATTGAATGCCCAATACTGTTCAGCACTTTGATGAGTGCGAGCTAGTATTGGGCAGATTTCATTCCATTGAGTTCTAGCTTAGCCAACTTGCTTGTTCTGTGCAAGTATCTTGACAAAGACCGAGATATAAGACAATCGAGAAAATCAGAGCCTTGCGGTAATAAATCTATAGAGAGGGTTGATCACCATAACCATAGTAATCGGCAATCGCCAGACCAGCGGCGACACTGGTAAAAGGATCGTGCTCAACGACTTTTCCAGAAAATTGATTATCTAAGATATCCTTTACTGCAGGTATTAATGAAGAACCTCCGGTGCGCAGGACCAGATCTATATCCGAGGCTCTGATGTTGGCGTTGTTGAGTATCAGGGTAATCGCCTGCTCGAGCTCGAAGAGCAGATCGGAAATCATCAACTCGAACTCCCAGCGCTCCAGGGTTACTTCAATATCAATTTCAGGAATATCCAATACTGCAGAATCATGCACTGACAACTCAGCCTTAAAGACCTTGATCGCTTCAAAAACCTGATAGCTGTAATTCTGTTTAATCAGATCATAGAGTCGCTTGAATTTAATCGCCCCCGCATCATCCTCAACCATCCGCTGCATTACCGAGGCGGTGTATTTATTCTGATTGAGCATATAGCTGACCGGCCAGTTAATCAGAAGATCTTCGAAGTCGCCAAAGGGAAACAGCGTATCCACTTCGGAACCATCTAGCACACGACTCCAGCGCTCGCCCTTGCCGAGCAGAGGAAAAATCAATTCGCGGAAAATAGTCTGGTCGATCTTGTCACCACCCAGCGCAATACCGTGGGTTGCCTCTACCTTAAAAGACGAACCCATACGACGCAGTATGCAGAAGTCCAATGTTCCGCCGCCAAAATCTACCGTCAGTATTAATTCATCATGACTGCCCGGATGATTATGTAAGTAGCTAATCGCCGCCGCCGTGGGCTCGGGACAGAATGTCTGCTCGGTTATGCCGGCATGACCATAGGATTCACTGAGCCGTTCCAGCGCGACATTATTGCGGCCCTGCTCTAGCCCCTCAAAATTAACCGGGTGGCCAATACAGGCATGAGTGGTATTTTCCACATTGCGCTGCAGCGCTTTGCGAATACCGACCAAAATAGGTGTAACCAAGGCAACCAACCGGAAGGGGCGATTAAAGATTACCGTGCGCCCACCGGAGGCGTTACCCAGTAAACGTTTAGTGCCGCGAAATAAGCGCCCGGGCAAGCCAGCATCAGTGAATGCCTGACCAAAGACCTTGCTAGTTTCAGACTCACTGGCAGGGCCACTGGTGCTGCCGGTGCTGGTGCGCGCCTCACCTAAAAGTTCGGCGCTAAGCTCTACCTTTCGGCCCTGATTACCACTGATATAGTCATCAATCGCCTTCTGACCGATAGTGGTTGTATAGTCTTTATCAACATAATTAGCCGAGGGCATAATCGAGTTTTGTTTGGACAGCTGAACCAGATAGACCTGCTCACCATCAAAAACCGCCGCCGCACTGTTGCTAGTACCAAAATCAATACCGATGCCGAATTTTGGGTTATCTGAATGATCAGTGGAACCTGAGGGAGAAGAACTGTTGCTTTGCATGAAATGAGGGTCGCTGGGAAAGATTAAAATAATGCCTGTATTTTAGACTAATTTAGCTAACAAATAATAGAAAGCTGCCTCTAAAACAACAGTAATCATCAACATGGCTTAGAAAGCAGAGGCCGCAAATGCATCCCGGGTGAGGTTTTCCAAACGGCCATCCCCATGCACAACAATATTGTCTTCGATACGAATTCCTCCATAGGGAATAAACTTATCCACCCGCGACCAATTGAATTTGGCGGCGTGCTTCCCAGCGCGTAATTTTTCTAACAGTGCGGGAATAAAATACAGCCCTGGTTCTACGGTGTGAATCTGGTTGGCCACCATCGGCGCAGAACTGCGCAGCTTGGGATATTTCTCTGATGCCGGTACTTTATCTCCCTGGGCATTGGCCAGGTTACTGCCTCTGTCGTGGACATTACTGCCCAGGTGATGACCCAAACCGTGGGGGTAGAATGCCGCGGAAAGATCGGCATCAAAGGCTTCCTCTGCGGATACTTTGAGGACATCAAATTGACGCAGTACCTCAGCCACTTTTAACTGAGATAAAACATTTAACTCTATCGGGCATTTGCCTATACCACCGGCAGCCACCAATTCCAGCTGGACTGTATCCATCATCCGAATCATCTCGGCAAACTCGCTGCCCGGCTCAAAGGCATAGGTGCGGGTAATATCCGAGGCATAGCCATTGACGGCAACCCCAGCATCAATCAGAAAACTGCGCGGAGTCTGGGGCTGTTTAAACAGATTGTGATGGTGCAATACCGCTGCATGTTCATTGACCCCGGCAATAATAGCGTAGGGCATTTCATTTTCGCTCTGGTTGCAGGCGGCCAGATAAGCGGCGGCGATTTCCAATTCTGAAGCGCCAGCCATAAACGCCTGATAAGCGGCGCGGTGGGCTGGCACTGCCTGCCGGTTGGCTTCGCGCACGCACTCCTGCTCATAGGGGGTTTTAGCTCGACGCTGAAAATCAATCTGGTCGGTCACCGCTTTAGAATTCCAACAGTCCGCTGCCAGACCCAGTTCATTGGTTTCATTAATAAAGGCTATGCCGCCTTCGGTTTTACTGAGGTGAGTCTTTAATTCTTTAATAGAAGCGTATTCAACAATCTCCAGCCCCTGATCAAAACCTGCGGGCAATGCCTCGGGGGCGGTATGCCAGATATCTTCGACATTGAGCAGAAATAGTCTCGGCACAGCTGCGGCGGCACTGATCTGCAGATAACAGCCAGCGCGCTTGGCCAGCGGCAACCACTCTCTAAAGTAGGGATTGGCTTTAAACGGATAAGCCATATCATCGGCGAACTGCATTTTGCTCTCACCCGAGCCAATTACAATTTCATCAAACCCGGTCTCTTCGAGAATACTCTGAAATCTGGAAAATTTCTCTCCGAGATGCTGTGTATAAAGTTTGGCTATGCTCACTGCTTTTTTCTCAGGTGTTTCGTATTGATTCATTGGCTGGATATCCATTTCGTAAATTTCAGGTGTTGAAATTATAGGCTAAAGCTCTAGAGACACTTCTTTTCTAAGATTCTCGATTAAAGTGCGCCCTCTTAACCACCAGAGATGCATATAAGACTCTTCTAAGTGGGAACCCCCCCACTCTTATAAGCTCTTTTAACTTACTGTGCTAGCTGTTATTGCCGATTGCTTAAAGCGCTTAAGGTCATGAACCACCAGATAGAGGCAGGGAACCAGAATCAGGGTAATTGCGGTAGCAGAGACAATTCCAAAACTCAGCGAGAGCGCCATTGGAATCACAAACTGAGCCTGCATACTAGTTTCAAACAGCATTGGCAGCAGCCCGACAAAAGTTGTGGTGGTGGTTAAAAAGATTGCTCTAAAACGCCGCGTACCAGCTACCATAAGCGCATCCTCGTCGGATTTTTCATCGGCTCGGGCGCGGTTGGCAAATTCCACGAGAATCAAACTGTCATTGACCACTACCCCGGCCAGGGCAATCAGGCCAAATACCGATAACATGCTCATAGTCATATCAAAGACAATATGCCCGACAACTGCGCCAATAAAACCGAAGGGAATAACCGACATAATCACCAGCGGCTGTACATAAGAGCGCAGTGGCACGGCAAGCAGGCCGTAAATTAAAAACAGCGCCGCGATCAATCCCACAAACATTCGGCTAATTAGTTCGGACTGTTCTTCACTGGCTCCGCCCAAACCAAAACCTACTCCCGGATACCGCTCGAGAAGCTGGGGAATAAAATTATTCGTAACATCTGCTATTACAGTGCCGCTCTGGGTCTTCGATGCATCCACATCTGCAGTGATGGTAATCGTACGTTTGCGATCAGTGCGCTTAATGCTGGTCAGTCCAAGTCCGAGACGAATATCTGCAACTTCACCGATGGCGACAACCTGGCCATTGGCGGTGCGGATATGCATCTCTTCCAATGTGGCAATTGAACGGCGTTCTTCGAGAGGATAGCGCACCATAACCTTAAGGGTATCTGCTCCGCGCTGCAGCCTCTGAACCTCTTCACCATAAAATGCCTGACGAACCTGACGCGCCACATCGCCCAACTTTATATCCAGCTGGCTGGCATAGGGCTTAAGGCTTATCAGTATCTCCCTGGCACCAACGCCCTGAGAATTGTAGATATCAAATACGCCATTGAACTCGCCGAGCTTTTCCTGCAGCTCTACACTGGCCAGACTGAGTTGATCGGGATCTTCACCATAGAGGGATAAATTGATCTTCGCCCCACCACCGGCATTGGTGCTGGCATAGTAATTTTGCTTGCGCACATTGGGCAGGTTGCCGACCTCACTGCGCCACAGTTTTTCAAACTCTGTTGCACTGATAGCCCTTTCCTCGGAATGCACCAAGGAGACAATAAACACTCCCTCCACATCGGACTGGGTGTAGAACAGCACATGCTCCAACAGACCTTTTGTCTCAGGGTTTGCTCGACGGTAATCAGCATCGACTTTAAAGGCGGCGGCTTCGACCGCTTGCAGCGCCTCAGTCAGACTCTCACTGGAGACACCATCCTGCATAATAATAGAGGCTTGAATATCATCCCCGGGAACATTGGGGAAAAATTCAAAGCGGGCAATACCACTGCCCAGCGCAGCACCGGCAACGATAAGCACAGCGACAAACGATGCCAGGGTGACATAGCGATGTTGCATACATCTAGCCAAAAAAGGCTGGTACCTGTGCTTGATAAACTGCGACATAGACTGGTCGATAGACTTCTGCCAGCGCTTGATAAAATTCCACTTCGACGGCTTGGGCTTAGCAAAGCGCAGGCCTACCAGATGCGCAGGCAGAATCAATTTTGATTCAATCAGAGAGAATATCAAGCAGAGAATCACCACCACCGCAATCGCTTCCAGGAACCCAGCGGTATTACCGCCAATAAACAATATGGGTATAAAAGCAGCCATAGTTGTCAGCACGCCAATTGTCGATGGGGTTGCCACTCTTTTGGCACCGGCAACCACGGTGTCAACTGGCGCCACATAGACGAAGTCCTCTGGGGTCTCACCACCGTTTAGTTGTTTGGCTTTCTCCTCAGCTTTTTTTGCCTCACCTTTGGCCTCACTGAAAATACTCTCGCCGATAACGATGGCATCATCCACCACAATACCCAGCACCATAATAAAGGCGAACAGACTCAGGACATTGACAGTGACCGGGTAGGGATTCACCGGCATCAGCCAGATCGCTCCGAGGAAACTAACAGGAATACCCACCATTACCCATCGGGCAACCTGCAGATTAAGGAACAGGCCGAGCACTATAGCCACCAGCACCGAACCCATAGCCAGGTTGGAGAGCATCATATCGAGCCTGCCGCGCAGGTTATAGGAGCCATCAAAAACGTAATTAATGTTCAGTCCGTCGGGCAATTCACCGCGCTTTGCCTCAACATACTTTTTTACAGAATCACTGATGGTAATTAGATCCTGATCCTTCAGGGAAAATATCCCCACAGAAATAGACCTGTTGCGATCAAAACGCACCATGGCGTTGGTCTCGGCGAAACCATCTTTAACATCGGCAATATCAGAGACCAGCAATTGGGTTCCGTCGGGATGACTGCGCAACACAAGGTTGGCAAAGTCTTCACCGCGGTATGCTTTACCTTGGGTGCGCACCAACACATTGCCATTCTCAGCCCGGATCATTCCCGCCGGCAGGTCAATGGATGAATCTCTAAGTACCCGGGCAACTTCATCCAGAGTCAGATTCAGTTCTCTGAGTCGGTCTTCCTTTACCTCAATGGATATCTCATAGTCATCCGTGCCCCAGAGTATTGCTCTTTTGACCTCTGGAAGATCGAGCAACTCGTCACGAATTTCCTGGCCCAGCTCTTTTCTAATCCGTTCATTCATAGCACCAGAGACGTTGACGTTAATTACCCAGCCAAAGTTTTCGGCTCTGCTGACATTGGGTTTTTCAAGGTCTTGGGGAAAGTTAACAATGCTGTCGATACGGTTCTCGACCTGGGCCATCACTTCATTGATATCTTCATTGGCCTCTATTTCAAGACTGAGGCTGGCAGAATCGCGGCTTGCGGTGGCATTGATTTTCTTGATCCCTTTAAGCCCTTTAAGCGCGGCTTCAATGGGCAAAATAACGCCTTTTTCAACTTCCACTGGCGCGGCACCGGGATAGGGAACATTGATCTGTATTCGATCAATATCTGAGCGCGGGAACATGTCCTTGCTGATACTCATTGCCGAGATAAGACCGGCGGCAATAATCAGCAACATGGCGAGGTTGGCCGCCACAGGATTTTTGGCAAACCAACTAATAAGTCCCTTGCTGTGCATTATGGATTACCTACAGGCTTAACACGCATCCCATCAATGGCAATCCCCACGGCGCTGACAATAATCTCAACGCCCTCTTCAAGACCGTTGGTAATGTAGTAAAACTGGTCATCAGCAAAAACTTTTTCGACCTTTTTCAGTCGCAGCCTGTTGTCGGCATCCACCGCCGCTATATTGTCTCC